>Ga0247727_10002293_pt1 | contig 44077 bp, 31 predicted proteins | sample WisWelCaveWW1625_FD_202498 | JGI IMG/M metagenome (GOLD analysis project Ga0247727, IMG submission 202498) | Biofilm microbial communities from Wishing Well Cave, Virginia, United States - WW16-25 | ecosystem: Environmental > Aquatic > Deep subsurface > Groundwater > Cave microbial mat | place...
CGAGGGCTCGCGGCCGGCGTCTACTGGCTGCGAGCCGTCGATCCCGTCGCCGCGCTCGTCGACAGCCGGCGCGTCGAGATCGGGCGGAACGGCGCGGCGTGGGTCGAGCTCGAGATCTCGGCGCCGCCGACGCTCGCCGTCGAGCTGCGCCACGCGGACGGCCACCACTTCACGGGCGCCTGGACGACTCCCCATCGCGCGGAGCCGGCGGCGATCGCCTTCAAGGTCCGGCTCGGCGAGAAGGCGAGCGGGCAGGCGGTCGCTCAGCCGAGCGTCGACGACGTGCTGCTGACGATGGGGCCGCCGATCCCGATCGGCGCGCAGGAGGAGGCGGCAAGCGAGGCCGAAGGCGGATTGCTGCGAGCGTTGCGAACCGCCCTGGACTTGAAGGTCGTCGAAGAAGAGGAACGTCGCGTCTCGCTCGACGCACTCCTGTCGTTTGCGACCGTTCACCACGAGGCAGCCGCGCTGCTCGTCGAGCTCGAGTCGTGCTCGATGATCGAAGGGCAGGTCGAGCGCGACCGCCTCGACCGCGCGCGCGAGGAGAGCGACGCGCTCGTCGCCGACGATCCGCCGCCCGACCTTCCCGTCGTCGAGCTCACCGCGCAGGCCGAGCGACCCGAGCGCTTCTTGCTCGGCCCGCTGCCGCGCGAGCAACTCATGGTGGAAGTGAAGTGCGGCCGGTTCGCGTCGGAACCGATCGCCGTCGACCTGCGATTCGGGTTCGTCGGCCCGCTCGTCGTCACGATGGTCGGCGCCGACGACGGCAGCGGCCACGCATCGCGGCTCGAGGGAGTCGCCGCGAGCTGCATGAGCTGCCACGACGCCGGGGGCGCCGCCGGCGACCGCTGAGCTCGCCGCTCCCCTCGGCAAGGCGCCGCCTCCGCCGGGAGCGCGCCCTGGGGAAACCGGACGCTGCACCGAGCATCTATGCTCCGCCCCTCGCGTCAGCGCGGCCCGGTGGCGCGGCGCGGCGGGATTCGGCTCTGGCTCGGCTGCGCGTCGATGCGATGCGCCTCCGCGCCGCGACCGGGCAATTCTGAGGAAGGAGCTCCCATGGGTCTCAGTCGACGTGAGTTCGGGAAGGTCGTGGCGGTCGCGGTCGGCGGCGTGCTGGCGAGCGGCGCGCTCGCCTGCAAGTCGGAGACGGGCACGGCCGCGGCCGAGAAGCACGCGTGCGCGGGCTTGAACTCGTGCAAGGGCAAGGGCGGCTGCTCGACCGGCGACAACAAGTGCTCCGGGAAGAACTCGTGCAAGAGCAAGGGCGGCTGCGCGACCGTCGAGAAGCACACTTGCGGCGGCAAGAACGAGTGCAAGGGCCAGGGCGGCTGCAAGACCGCCGACCACACCTGTGCCGGCAAGAACGATTGCAAGGGCAAGGGTGGGTGCCACGTCCCGGTGAAGAAGTGATCGAGCGGGACGTTCGATGATTCGAGCGTGGGCGGGCGCGACCTAGCGCCCGCCCGCGCCGCCTCGCGCAAGGGCCGCGGTGAGATGGCCGTGAGGAACCGCTTCGGGCTGCCCGATCTCGGGCTCGGCATTGGTTTGAGGAGCGTCCACTACCCGACGATCCTCGAGCGCCACCCGCCGGTCGACTTCTTCGAGATCCTGAGCGAGAACTACCTGGCGACGGAGGGGCGCCCCGTCCGGGTCGTCGAGCAGATCGCCGAGCGCTACCCGGTCGTGATGCACGGCGTCTCGATGTCGCTCGGGAGTGCCGATCGGCTCGACCGCGACTACCTCAAGCGGTTGAAGGCGCTCGCCGAACGGGTGAACGCCGTCTGGCTCGGCGACCACGTCTGCTGGACCGGCGTCGCGGGCAAGAACAGCCACGACCTGCTGCCGATCCCCTACGACGAGGCGCACCTTCGCCATCTCGTGCGGCGCGTGCGCCAGGCGCAGGAGCTCCTCGAGCGACCGCTCGTGCTCGAGAACGCCTCGACCTACGTCACCTTCACGCGGTCGGCGATGCCGGAGCAGGAATTCATCGCGCGCCTGGCGGAAGAGGCCGACTGCGCGCTGCTGCTCGACGTCAACAACGTCTACGTCTCCTGCCGCAACCACGGCTGGGACGCGCAGGAATACCTCGCCGGCGTCCCCTACGACCGCGTGGTCCAGATCCACCTTGCCGGCCACACCGACAAGGGCACGCACTGCATTGACACCCACAGCCGGCCGGTGATCGACGAGGTGTGGCGCATGTACGCCGACGTCGAGCGGCGCACCGGCGGGCGCGCGACGCTCCTCGAGTGGGACGAGGACATTCCGAGCTTCGAGGAGACCTTCGCCGAGCTGAAGAAGGCGGCGCCGTTCAAACGCGGCGCGCGTAGAGCCGTCGCGTGAGGCCGTCGCGTGCACGAGTGGCCGCGGCTCCCGTCGGCGCGCTGCAGCGCTGGTTCCAGCGAATGGTCATGGACCCGGGCCGCGAGCGCGGCGCGGTCATCTCGCGCTCCGGCGCGGTCGAACTCCTCCTTCAGCCATCGCGCGAGCTCACCGCGCGCGAGCGGCTCGCCGTCTACGCCGACTCGTACTTCCTGCGCCTGCGCGACGTGATGAAGGTCGACTTCCCGGGCGTCCTTCACGCCCTCGGCGAGCGAGCCTTCGCGGGCGTCGTCCGCGAGTACGTGACCGTCCACCCCTCGACGAGCTTCACCCTCAACGACCTCGGCGCCCGCTTCCCGCGCTTCATCGAGAAGGAGGCGACGGCGAACGAGGTCGCGCGGCGACGCCTCTTCCTCGCCGAGCTGGCGACGCTCGAGCGCGCCGTCGAGGACGTCTTCCACGAGCGCCACGCTCCGTCGGTCGACGTCGCGCGGCTGCGCTCGATCCCGATGGAGCGTTGGAGCGACGCGCGATTCACCCTGATCCCGGCCGTCCGGCTGCTCGCCTTCAACCACCCGGTCGACCCGTACCTGCAGGACGTGCTCGACGGGAAGAGGCCTCGCGCGCCGCGCGCCCGCTCATCGTGGGTCGTCGTCTACCGCAAGGAGTGGCGCTCGTGGCGCGCGCGCCTCTCGATCGAGCAGCACCGGATCCTCGAGGCGCTGAGTCGCGGCCGCCCGCTCGGCGCCGCGCTGCGCCACGCGCTGGCCGCTCCCGGCAGCGACGCCGAGCGGACCGTCGCCCGCCTCCACGAGTGGTTCCGCGAGTGGACGGCGGAGGGGCTCTTCGCGGCGATCGCGGTCGGCAGGATTCGCTGAATGGTGGGCGATGGAGGACTCGAACCTCCGACCTTCCGCGTGTAAGGCGGAAGCTCTGCCAGCTGAGCTAATCGCCCGGCGAACCGGGGCTGCGTTGCGAAGAAAGTGCGCACCGCGACGAGGCGCGCGCGCACGGCCGAAAAGGGGAGGGAGAATCCCGCGCGGATTGCGCCGGACGGGCGCGCCACTATAAAGCGCCGCCCTTCCTGCCCCGAGGCGGCGAAGCAGGCCGCGGCCACGTCGCATCGCGTGGACGACCCAGCGGAGACGGATCGAGATGAAGATCGCGGTGGTTGGGACCGGGTACGTCGGGCTGGTCGCCGGGTCGTGCCTGGCCGAGACGGGCAACACGGTCACCTGCGTCGACATCGACGCTTCGAAGATCGCGCAGCTGAACCAGGGACAGATCCCGATCTACGAGCCGGGGCTCGAGCCGCTCGTGAAGCGCAACAAGGAGGAGGGGCGCCTCACCTTCACGACCGAACTCGAGGCCGCCGTGCGCGCGAGCGAAGTGATCTTCATCGCCGTCGGGACGCCGGCCGGCGAGGACGGCTCGGCCGACCTCCAGTACGTGCTCGCCGCGGCGCGAAGCGTCGGCCGGGCGGCGAACGGACCGAAGATCATCGTCGACAAGTCGACCGTCCCGGTCGGCACCGCCGCGAAGGTGAAGCAGGCGGCGCAGGCCGAGACGAGCCACCACATCACGGTGGTTAGCAACCCCGAGTTCCTGAAGGAGGGCAACGCGGTCAACGACTTCTCCAAGCCCGACCGCGTGGTGATCGGCTGCGACGAGCCGAAGGCCGTCGACGTGATGAAGCGCCTCTACGCCCCGTTCGTGCGCACCGGCAACCCGGTGATCGTCATGGACGTCGTCAGCGCCGAGCTCACCAAGTACGCGGCGAACGCGATGCTCGCCGCCCGCATCTCCTTCATGAACGAGATCGCGCAGATCTGCGAGCGCGTCGGCGCCGACGTCAACAAGGTGCGCGAGGGGATCTCGGCCGACACCCGCATCGGCCACAGCTTCCTCTTCCCCGGAGTCGGCTACGGCGGCTCCTGCTTCCCCAAGGACAGCAAGGCGATCATCTCGACGTCGAAGGAGTACGGCTACCGCTTCCGCGTCATGGAGGCGGCGGAGGAGGTGAACGACGACCAGAAGCGCCACCTCGTCCGCAAGCTCGAGCGCCACTGGGGCGGAAAGCTCGCGGGCAAGACGGTCGGCATGTGGGGTCTCGCGTTCAAGCCGCGCACCGACGACGTCCGCGAGGCTCCCGCGCTCGTGATGATCGGGATGCTGCTCGAGGCGGGGTGCCGCGTGAAGGCGTTCGATCCCGCCGCCGCCGACGCGACGCGCCGCGTCTTCGACGACAAGGTGACCTTCACCAAGCACATGTACGAGGCGGCTGACGGCGTCGACGCGCTGCTCGTCGTCACCGAGTGGAACGAGTTCCGCAACCCCGACTTCGAGCGCCTCAAGTCGATCATGCGGCAGCCGACGATCTTCGACGGCCGCAACCTCTACAGCGGCGAAGAGCTGCGCAGCCAGGGCTTCACCTATTTCGGAATCGGCGTTCCGTAGCGCAAAGCCGCGGCGGCCTCTCGAACCGACGAGGCCGCCGCCGCCACCGGGTCACTTCGATTCGGCGGTGTCCTGCAGCAGCTCCCTCGACTTCATCCGCTCCAGCGCGCGGCGGATCGAGGGCTCGACGTCGCTCTCGTCGTCGTCGGGCTCGGAGTGGCGCTCGACGCAGTCGTTCACGAGGCTGCGCGCCTCGGCGACGCGGCCGGCGCGGATCCAGTCGACGGCCACGAGGTCGACGTTGCGGACGTCGTCGAGCGGGAACTCGGGAAAGCGCTCGCCCACCGAGAGCAGCACGGCGTGGCCGTCCTTCTCGTTCTTCTGGTCGATCAGCACCTTGCCCTGCCACGTGAGGGCGCGCGCGCACTCCCGCCGCTGCGCCGGGACGATCGCCAGCACGCGCTCGTAGCAGCGCTGCGCCTCGTCGAGCCGCTTCTGATGGCGGTCGAGATGGCCGAGCTCGAGCCACGCCCGCGCCGCGAAGCCCGGCGCCTCGGTGCTCTCGGCGGCGGCAGCCTCGAAGCAGCGGCGAGCGTCCTCGGCGTGCTTCATCGTGCGCCAGATCTCGCCGGCCCGGAACGACGCCTCCGCCGCGGCCGCCTTCTCGTCGGCGAGGTCGCGGGCGACGCGCTCGTACCCGCGGGCCGCGCGCACCAGCGCCTCGAGCTTCTCCTCGCCCTTCTTGCCCGACGCCTCCCGCTTGAGCTTCGCCGCGCCGGCGAGCGCCTCCGTGCCCTTCGTACGAGGTGCGGGCGCGCGCACCTTGACCTCGTCACCATGATGGGTGGGATCGCCGGGGCCGGCGGCGCCGGCGGCGCCGCCCAGACCGAGCACGAAGAAAAGCGGCGCGAGTCCCACGAGCCCGAAGTTCGACATGACCTCTTCTCCCAGCCGCCCGGCGCGACGGGGCCTCGCCGGACTGCTCGAGGAAGGGCCGCGCGGCCCGATCGGCCGCGAGGCGCCCCGCGCGGCAAGGAGTCGATCGCCGCGCCAGGTGGTGACGCGGGATTCGCGCGACGCGGGGAGTCGGTCGCGCCGGCGCGCGATCAGCCGTCGAGGTCGAGCGAGTCGAGGACGGCCAGGAGGGCGGCGTCGTCCTCCCCCTCGTCGAGCCGGCAGGTGACGAGCACCAGCGTCTCGTCGCGCAGCACCGCCGCGCCCACGTGCTCGACCTTCTCCTTCTTCCCGCGGAAGAGCTTGCCGGGACGGCCGTCGATCGTGCGGTCGGTCGACTTCACGCGGCCGACGCCCTGCGCGGCGAGCATCGACTTCAAGTCGTCGAGCTGGAAGTCGTAAGTGACGTCGATCACGTCCACGTCGATGTCGGGGCCGCCCTTGCGATCGAGCTCGACGACCCCGTTGTCGGAGAGCGACACTTCGCGGTTGGGCTGGATCTCGTAGCCCTCCGGCGCCACCAGCGAAAACCCGTAGAGCAGGTGGCGGAAGCGCCGGCCCTCGATCGTGAAGACCACTCCGCCCTCGCCGACCTTCACTTCCTTCTCGCCGTGGCGATAGGAGATCACGTCCATGTCCATCGTCATGCCGAGCCCGACGTTGTGGAAGGCGCGCTCGACGCCGATCTCGTTCAGCGAGTCTGCGGCGAGCCGCAGGTGGCCGGCGTCCACGCTGCCGTGGCCGAGCACCGCGTCGAGCGCGTACCACTTCCCGCCGAGCGAAACTTCGGACCACATGTGGCCGCCCCAGGCGCCGCCGCCGAAATAGAGCAGCCCGACGGCGACGCGGGCCGGGATCCCGGCGGCGCGGCAGAGCGCGGCGAGGAAGACGCCGTGCTCGGTGCAGTCGCCCGTCTTGTCGCGGCAGACCTCCGAGGCCGAGGCGTAGCCGGTCCCCAGGCTCTTCTCGGCGATGTATCCCTTGACGAAGCGCTCGAGCCGGCCGGCCGCCTCCCACGCCTCCTTCGCGTCGCCGACCGCCGCGGCCGCGAGCTTCACGATCTCCGGATCGTCGCACTGGATCCAGGCGTTGCGCTCGAGGCAGCGCTTCTCCTCGTCGGTCAGGTTCTCGAGCGGCAGCGCGAAGATCGCGCTCGGGACGACGCGCCGGACCCGCAGCACGAGGTCCTGGTCCGATCGCCGCTCGAGGATCGACTGCCGTTCGTCCTCGAGGGACGGCATCGGGTCGGTCTTGCGCTCCTTGCGCAGATTGAGCACGAGCTCGTCGAGGTGGTAGGGGTCGGGCAGCCGGACGTTCGAGCGCGGCGACACCTTGGCGAAGATCTCCGGCTCGTCGGGCCGGGCGAAGGCGTCGACACAATCGGCGCGGGTCGACGGGACCGAGATGAAGTCGACCCCCATCTGGTTCACGACCGTCTTCTGCGCAGTCCAGGACTCGTCGTACCACTCGTCGGTGACGAGCCCCGGCACCGAGGCGATCGTCGTCTGCAGATGGAGCAGCTCGACCTCGTCCTTCGCGCCCGGGATCGCCACCATCTCGTCGCCGAGGACCACCACGTGGAGCGTGACCGCGCCGAGCTCGAGCGAGAAGTCGTCGAAGTCGATCTCCTTGGCGCCGCCCCGCACCTTCGCCTCGAGGAAGCGACGCCGCGCCTCGGGCCCGAGGTACTCCTTCTTCCAGTCGACGGTGCGAGTCTGCGGCGGGCCGATCGTCGTGATCGTGAGCGTCGCCTGGTCGCCGCGAACCTCGAGGTGTTGGATCGTCTTCTGCGCCGACATGTCGAGCTCGGAGTGCTGCTCGACGATCTGCCCATCGAGGTCCTCGACCAACCAGCTCAAGCTCTGGATCTTGAGCGTCGTGCCGAGGCGGTTGATGGCGATGAACCCCTCCTCCTCGGTGCGCCAGAACTGGCGGCCCTCCTTCTCGACGGCGGTGACCTGCTCGTGGCCGTAGCCGATCTTCGCGTCGCCGAGGTACTGCAGGTCCCAGTCGTCGCGCGCCTGGGCCGGGGCGGCCGGCGCGAGGAGCGGGAGCGCGAGGAGGGCGGCGAGGAGCGATCGGACCGAAGCGATCGAGGCCATGGCGGTTCCTCCGCGCGGCCGAGGGGCGGGGTCGGGTCCGCGGCGGGCGCAGCGTAGCAGGACGGGCCTACAGGTCGGTCGACTCGCCCTCGGTGAGGAAGCGCGCCGCGGCGCGCACCCGGGCGAGGCTCTTCTGCAGCCCGAGGAGCTCCATCGACTCGAGCAGCGGCGGCGTCGCCGACTTGCCGGTCACGGCGACGCGCAGCGCCATGAACAGGTCGCCGACCTTCACCCCGAGCTGGCGGGAGAGGTCGCGCAGCGCCGGCTCGTCGCGCTCGTGCTTCACGTCGCCGTTCTTCTCGAGCAGGCCGGCGCACGCGACGAGGACGTTCGCAACCTGAGGCGGTGCAAGCTTCGTGCGGCGGAACGCCTCCTTCGTCAGGACGATCTCGTCCTTGAAGAAGTAGTCGGTCCACTCGTCCCACTCGCCGAGCTTCTTCATCCGCTCCTGGATGAGCGGGACGATCTTCAGGACGAAGGCGCGGTCGAGCTTGCGCGGCGTCGCGCCTTTCTCGTTCCCGTGGGCGCCGACGAACGCGACGATCCGATCGGCCACCTCCTCCTTCGTCAGTCGCCGGATCCACTCGCCGTTCAGCCACTCGAGCTTGGTGAGATCGAAGACCGGCCCGCCGAGCGAGATCTTCTTCAGGTCGAACCGCTCGAGGAGCTGCGCGCGGTCGAAGATCTCGCTCCCCTCGCCTTCGGCCGGCGCGAAGCCCATCAGCGCCAGGAAGTTGAGCAGCGCCTCGGGCAGGTAGCCCTGCGACTCGTACCAGAGGAGCGACGTCGGGTTCTTGCGCTTGCTGATCTTGGTGCGGTCGGCGTTGCGCAGGAGCGGCAGGTGGCAGAAGAGCGGCGGCTCCCAGCCGAAGGCGCGGTAGAGCAGCAGGTGCTTGGGCGTCGAGGGGATCCATTCCTCGGCCCGCAGCACGTGCGTGATCCCCATCAGCTTGTCGTCGACGACGTTGGCGAGGTGGTAGGTCGGGAAGCCGTCCGACTTCATCAGGACCTGGTCGTCGATCTCGGTGTTCTGGAACTCGATCGCGCCGCGCAGCAGGTCCTGCACCACCGTCTTCGCCGACTTGTCGATCTTCATGCGGACGACGAACTTCTCGCCGGCGGCGGCGCGCCGGTCCGACTCGGCGCGCTCCACGTTGCGGCAGTTACCGTCGTAGCCGGGCGGGAGCTTGGCGGCGCTCTGCCGGGCGCGCATCACCGCGAGCCGGTCCTCGGTGCAGAAGCAGCGGTAGGCCGCCTGCTTCTCGAGGAGCAGGCGCGTGTGTTCCCGGTAGTGCTCCGTCCGCTCCGACTGGCGGTAGGGTCCGACCGGCCCGCCGACGTCGGGCCCCTCGTCGTAGTCGAGCGCGAGCCACTTCATCGCCCGCAGGATCGCCGCCTCGGAATCGGCCGTGCTGCGCGTCTGGTCGGTGTCCTCGATCCGCAGCAGGAACTTCCCGCCGTTCCTCCGCGCGAAGAGCCAGTTGAAGAGCCCGACATAGGCCGTCCCGACGTGCGGGTCGCCGGTCGGGCTCGGCGCGATGCGGACTCGGACGTTCATCCAGGCAGTCTAACGCGGTGCGCGCGCGGGCTACGATCCGCGGCGTGAGCGGGCGATCGATCGTCGTCGCGGTCCTTGCGCTCGGCGGCGCGCTCGCCGTCGTCGGCGGCGTGATGCGCGCGCGGCGCGGGCCGGGGCTGCCGCTCAAGCCGGGGACGGTGCTGGTCGTCGTCGCGGAGCACGGTGCGCTCGAGTTGGGCCCGCTCGCCGCAGAGTCGGTCGAGTTCGTGAACGCCCACGGCGTGTCGAGCGAGCCGACGGCGACGATCGCGGCGATCCTGACCGGAAGGATGCCGCGCGAGTGCGGCGTCGTGCGGGCCGGCGACGCGAAGCGAGCCGACGTGCCGACGCTCTTCGAGCGGCTCGCCGAGCAGGGCTTCGAGGGTAGCGAGTTCACCGACGCCGCGCGCGCGGCCGAGTGGCTTCTCGCGCGCGATCGCGCTCAAGTCCCGAGCGTCGCGCTCCTGCGGCTCGGAGGTGCGTCGGCTGGCGAGGCGTCGGCCGGCGATGGGTCAGCGCAGATCGCGCGGCTCGCGGCCTCGCCCGCCGGCTCGCGGCTCGTCGTCGTCGCCGTCGAGCTCGACGATCCCGAGCGTCCGCGGCTTTGGCTGCGCATTCCGGGCGGGCTGCTCCGTGCCGGCCGCGACGAGCGCGACGTCTCGCTGCTCGACGTGATGCCGACGCTGCTCGAGCTCTACGGCACTTCGGTGCCGCCCGAGCTGATGGAGCCCTTCCTGCTCGGGCCGCGGACGCGCGCGCCGCGCTTCTTCCTCTTCACGCGGCCGCTCGCGGTGGCGGCCGCGACGACGGAATCGCCGAGAGGGGACGCAGCGTGCGATGCCGTCGTCCTGCGCGCAGCCGGCCACGTCTATTCGCTCGACCCCGCGGCCTCGCCGCCCGAGCAGGTCGACGGCGCGCCCCCGTCCGACCTGCCGCTGCGCGACGAGCTGCGCCGGCTGCTGCGCTTGGCTTTCGGCTACCAGGTCGAGGCCGAGGGGCCGGTCAGCTCCTGGGTCGCGCGGTGGCGACCGTGAGCTCGCCGCGGCGGGCGCCGACGACGAACTTGAGGTGGAGCGAGCCCGCGTCGTCGAGCGTCGCGGTCTCGACCACGAGGTGAGGAGCGGGCGGAGTCGCGTCGCTCCACTGGACGGTGCCGCGCAGGATCGCGGGCTTCTCGGGCGTCGGCACCGGCCCGAAGCCGTTGTTGTCGGTCGGTGCCGTCGCCGCCGGCAGGAGGGTGACCTCCTTCTCGCCGAGCAGCACGTTGAGCCGCGGCGCCTCGCCCTCCTTCGGCTTGCCCTTGCGGACGAGCGACGCGACCGGCGCCATCTTTCCGGCGTCGAGGCGCTTCTGCACCAGCTCGGCCGGCAGCTTGAACGCATCGACGGTGAAGCCCTTCACCTGCAGAGTCTGCGTCCCGGCGATCGAGATCGGGACCGTCACGACCGGCGCGCCGAACTGGATCTCGAAGGCGAGCGCGCGCAGCTCAGGGTCGGGCTGCTCTTTCACCGGCGCGAGCGAGATCTCGAGCTTCTCGTTCGGCTTCCTGGCGGTCGTCATCTTCGCCGGAGCCGAGAAGTCGGCGCTGCCCGCCTCGGTCCAGGTGCCGGCGCCCTCGATCGTGAGCTGGAACTGCTCGGCGGCCGGGCGCCCGAGATTCACGCGGTAGCTGCCGGGAGCGACGAGGCCCTCCTCGAGCAGCAGCGGCGCCTCGGTCCGGATCGTCGTCGCCTCGTTCGCGCCGAGCCGCCACGTGTCGCCGACCTTGAGCTCGTCGACCGAGTGCTTGCCGAGCCGCGGCACTCCGTACTCGAGCGCCACCGCTCTCTTCTGCCATTCGAACTTCGCCTCCGGCCGCTGCGCCCGCGCGGCGGGAGCAGCGACGCCAAGAAGGACCGCGATCGAGGCGACGAGATGCGGCTTCATGAGCGACGAGGACTTCATGAGCGACGCGAGCGACATGCGAGGACTCCTGAGTCGGGGGACCTTGGCGACCGCGCTCCGTACGACGCGGCACTCGCCGAGTGCCGAGGCTTCAGACCCGCGGCGTTTCTCCTAGTGGGTCCGACGCGTCTCATCCATTGACCGCCTGCGGCGGCCGGGCTACTTCCTCCCCTCGTCCCTTTCGAGGAGAGCGGCCCGCTCTCAACGCACGTCGTGGTCGGGACCATCAACGGATTCGTCTACGTGATCCGGCCGGGAACTCCCCAGCCGGCCAACACCCCGGGGACGGTGAGCTCGACGCTGCGCTTCCAGTCGCAGAACCTCGGACAGGTCATCGTGGGGCTCGACGTCGGGCAGCTCGACGGGGATCCCGACGACGAGATCGCGTGCGGCAACTGGGTCGACAACGGGACCTTCGTCGACTGGAAGAACCCCAACCCCGCCGTGAGCAAGAAGAGGAACCGCGGCCACCTGATCCTCCTCGACCCCGATCCGGCCACGGGAGCGTTCAGCGCTCCCGTCGAGCTCGACGGGGACGACCTCTTTGGCCTGGGCGAGGGCATCGGCTCAGGGGTGACGGGCGTGAAGATCGACGACGTCAACGGCGACGGCATCAAGGAGATCTGGTGCTCGGACGTCTCCGGCCACATCTACCTCTTCCGCAAGTACCTACCTCTTCCGCAAGTACCCGCCGTCGCCGCCGGCAGGAAGGAACGTCGGCTGGAACTGCGTCTACCGGTCCGACGATCTCGGCGTCTATCCAGGTTTCTACAACAACCTCTTCCCGATCAAGGGCACGGTCGACTTCAGCGGCACGTCGATGACCGCGACGGTCAAGCTGGCGGTGGTCTCGCCGGGCTACGTGATGCTCTTCAAAGTCGAACCGACGCTCCTGGATTGAACGGTGGAGTGAATCATGCGAACCATGCACTGCCTCGTCGCGCTCGCGTCGACGGTGTTGTCACCTGCCTCCCGTGCGCAGGATCGAATCTGGCATATCGATGGCGAAAACGACATGGATGCGGTTGGGACCAGGCTCGACTTCCTTTCCGACCTCGACGGTGATGGACTCCAGGAACTATTGATCGGCTCATACACGCACCAATGCGACCCCAATGTATTCCCGCCGGATGGGATCGCGTATGAACACTCGATTGTCGGTGGTGTGCTAGATGAGTGGTGCGGCGAGGCAGAAGGCATCAGCCTAGGATTGACTGCGCTGCAGGACGTTGACGGCGACGGCATCCAGGACTTCGCTCTCGGCGGACCAGCGTTTGAAGATCCGAACCTCGGACCATCCACAGGCCGTGTCCGTGTGTTTTCTGCGAGGACCGGCGCCCAGCTCCTCGAGGTCCGTGGCGAGCTCCCCGACATCAGCTTCGGCCAATCGATCGCAGGCCTTCCGGATCTGGATGGAGACGGCTACCCGGAGCTGCTCGCCAGCGCACCCGGCTATTCCTCGGGAGCCGGATACGTCAAGGTGGTCTCCACCAAGGACGGCGCGATCCTGCGCCAGCACTTCGGCGCCCTACCCTTCGGCCGCTTCGGAAACATCGTTGCGGCTATTGGCGACGTCGATCAGGACGGCGTGAGTGATTATGCGGTCCACGCACGTTTCGCGTCACAAAGGGGACGTGTCTCCGTGTACTCGGCCGCGACCGGAGTGCTGCTGTGGAAGGTCACCGGATCCTACACGAGTGACTTCCTGGGGATCTCGATCTCCGACGGCGGCGACATCGACGGTGACGGTTGCGCTGACGTGATCTGCGGCGGGCAAGCGGGTTCGAGCAACGGCGGCCACCTCGACGCGTATTCCGGAAAGACGGGCGCCCTCCTCTTCCGCATTGATGCCTGGTCGGCTCTTGAGCAATTCGGCTGGTCTTGTGACATGGTAGGCGACGCCAATGGCGATGGCGTCGGCGACTACTTGGTCGGTGCGATCGGCAACAAGCACGATGGTCACATGGCCGGGCGCGCGACCCTCTACTCCGGAAAGTCGCTGCGGCCCATCTACACCTTCTACCCGGGCTACAGCAACGCCCTTCTCGGCGGTACGGTCCGTGGCGGAGTCGACTTCAACCGCGATGGGATCAACGACTTCGTCGTCGCGGCTGTTGGCAACGGCTGGCCCGCCATCGGCGGTCGCGTCTCGATCTTCGCCGGCAACGACCTCTACCTGCAGGCCGACGACACCAACCCACTTCCCGGCGACTTCATCACCTTCGACACCCGCGGCGGCAGCGCAGGTGCCTTCGCCGAACTCGTCCTCGTCGACATGAATGGCACTTCGGTGTTCGCGCCGGTCGATTTCGGCTTCCTCGACGTGAATGGCGAGTTCTCGTCCACGCTCTGCGTCCCCGACGATGCTTCTGGCCTCGACTTCACCCTCATCAGCTATGCGGTCAAGCTGACCCACAAGCCCAAGTGGAACGACTCCAGCGCGGTCGTCATCTCGGTCCAGTGAATCTGGTTTCCACGGAGACTCTCCGATGACTTCAGGCAAGACGCTCTACGCCTCGATGCCGCACGCCTTCGACTACGCCCCCGTCCTCGACACCGCCGTACGCGAGTCGGGCATCACCCGCGAAGAAGCCGCCTCTCTCTTCGACGGCCTCCTCCAGTGGTTTTCGGTGATCCCCTTCGCCCGCAAGGGCCAGCCAGTCCAGATGGTCGGCTCGATCGACCAGCTCTGGCACGCCTTCGTCCTCCACACGAAGCTCTACCGGACCTTCTGCGACCGCTTCTTCGGCCGCTACATCGATCACGATTCCCTTGATCGCCTGGACGCAGAGACCTCGAAGAAGCAGTACGCCCGCTCCACCCTCGCCACGCTGCGGCAGGAGTTCGGCGACGACGTCCATCCCGCCTTCGTCGACCTCGCCCAGCAGGTGACCTGCTGCTACGGGCAGTGCGATGACGGAGACGGCGTTGCGCTGGCGGCGGCGTCCGGATCCATTTCAAGGTCGTAGGCGCCGGGTCACCTCTTCCGAACGACCGTCAGCCCATCCCCGACCGTGAGAAGGCAGGCCTCGACACGAGAGTCGTCGCGGATGCGGCGGTTGAGGGCGCGGATCGAGCGGGTGTCGTCGTCCTGGACGCGGTCGTCGGCGACCTGGCCGCCCCAGAGGGTGTTGTCGATGGCGAGGAGGCCGCCGGGGCGCAGCAGCTCGAGGCAGCGCTCGTAGTAGAGGAGGTAGCCGGCCTTGTCGGCGTCGATCAGGGCGAAGTCGAAGGTGGCGCGGCCGTGGGGAGCCTGCTCGGCGAGGAGCGCGGCGAGCGTCTCGGCGGCCGGCGCGAGTCGGAGCTCGACGCGACCCTCGACGCCCGCCTCGCGCCAGTAGCGGCGGGCGATCGCCGTCCACTCCTCGCTCAGGTCGCAGCAGACGAGCCGGCCGTCCTGCGGCAGCGCCAGCGCGATCACGAGCGAGCTGAAGCCGGTGAAGGTCCCGACCTCGAGCGCGCGGCGCGCGCCGAGGGCCCGCACGAGCAGCCCGATCAGCGCGCCCGAGTCGCTCGACAGCAGCATCCCGCCGCGCGGCAGCGCCGCCGTCTCCTTCCGCAGCCGTTCAAGTAGCGGCGACGCCGGCGGCTGGTGCTGCTCGACGTAGCGGCGGAGCTCGGGAGGGAGCATGCCGCGATCTTCCCCGCGCGCGAGGACGGCGCGAAGTTCCTAGGTCTTGTTCTTCTTGAGGTTCTCGACGTAGCGGTCCATCGAGTGGTCCTTGAGCCCGTCGGTTCCCGGCGCGAGGAGGTCGTGCAGCCTTCCGCTCAACCGGTCCTTCAGCTTGTCCCACCAGCTCATCACGTCGTCCTGCCGGCCGTCCTCGCGGAAGTAGCGGAGATCGCCGACGTGGCTGTAGCTCATCGAGCGCAGCGGCACGCGGGTCACGACGTCGTTGTTGTTCACGTAGCGGAAGGCCTGCTTCTCGAAGTCCTGGTCGAAGGCGCGGGCGAAATCGCGGTCGCCCGTGCGCGGCTGGCCGAAGGTGTAGAGGCCCTGCACCGGCTCGTCGCGCTCGAGCCGCAGCCGCGCGACCGCCAGGCACGCGAGCGCGGCGCCGAGGCTGTGGCCGGTGACGAAGAGCGGCCGGCCGCGCCGATTCTCGGCGACCCAGTTCCAGACGTCGTTCCAGACCGAGCTCAGCGCGACGTGGAAGCCGGCGTGCACCTGGCCCACCGGTCCTCCCGTGAACGTGCAGTGGAGGTCGGTCATCCAGTCGCGCACCTGGTTCGGCTGCGTCCCGCGGAACGCGAGCAGGACGCACTGCGGGTTGGCCGCGAAGAACCCCTGCGTGTCGACCGCGAGTCCGCTCTTCTTGCTGAACGGGACGAAGTCGTTCAGCCCCCAGGCCGCGACCTCGGCGCGGGCCGGGCCTGAATCCTTGTAGGCGGCGTTCGCCGCCATCCCGAGCCAGTAGGCGTTGCGGCGCGAGTAGTCGCGCCGAGTCGGCTCGAACTCCTTCTCGAAATCGGTCATGGCGTGCTCCTTCTCCTGGATCGTGGGCAGGATCGTCGGTTGCAGAAAGAAGAGCGCAGCCGCGCCGACCGCGTCACCGTGCCGCGAGAAACTCCTCGAGGTCGCGCGGCAGCGGGGCGGTGATCTCGAGCGGCGCGCGGCTCTTCGGGTGGCTCACGACGAGGCGGGCGGCGTGGAGCGCCTGACGGGGGAGGAGGAGGCGGCGCACCATCGTGGCGTCGAGGCGGTTCTCGTAGTAGGCGAGGAAGAACTCTTCATCGAGGCCGTAGACCTTGTCGCCGACGATCGGGTGGCCGGCGTGGTGGAGGTGGCAGCGGATCTGGTGGCGCCGGCCGGTGAAGAGGCGGCAGCGCACGAGCGTGAAATCGCGGAAGCGCCGCTCGACCTTCACGCCGGTCTTCGACGGGCTGCCGTCCGGCACGACGGCGCGGCGCTTCCTGACGAGGCTCGCCGGGTGGTCGCCGAGCGGCGCGTCGACCTCGAACTCGTCGTCTTCGACGACGCCGTGGACGATCGCCAGGTACTCCTTGGTCGTCTCGCGGCGGCGCATCTGCCGGCCCATCTCGGCGGCCACCGCGTCGCTCTTGGCGACGAGCAGCACGCCGCTCGTCTCGAGGTCGAGGCGATGGCAGAGCTTGGGGACGACGCCGCTGCCCGCGAACCGCTCGTGGAGCCGCGTGATGACCGTCTCCTCGAGCAGCCGGCCGGCCGGGTGGACCGGGATGCCGGGCGGCTTGTCGACCGCGATCAGCCCGTCGTCCTCGAAGAGGATCGTCAGGTCGTTGAGCGGCGCGCGCTCGCGCAGGTCGACCTCGCGCTTGGGCCGCGGCAGGTGGACGATCACCGTCTCGCCGCCGTGGACCTTGCGCGACGGCCGAGCCGAGCGGCCTTCGAGCTCGACGCGGCCGTGCTCGATGAGCTGTTCGATCTTGGTGCGTGACCGCCACGTGCAGCGCCGGGCGAGAAAGCGGTCGAGCCGCAGGCCGTCCTCGTCGCCGCCCACCGTGAGCCGAAGCCGCGTGCGCAGTATCGAAGGCGTCGGGTCGCCGGCGTCCTTGGTTTCGCGCACGCGTCGCACACTACTGCGGCGCCGACTACGATGGAGAAACGAGAGGCGAAAGGAGGCGTCCATGGTCGCGCTCGTCGTGTTGCTCGCCTGCGCCGCACAGGGCCAATCGGCGATGACCGCCGAGGCTCGTGACGACGCGATCCGGAAGGGCTTCGACTTCCTCGACGAGCGCCTCTGGCGGATGCAGGACGGCGGCTCGCCGCAGAAGCAGTACTCGATCGCCATCACCGCCTGGGCGTCACTGCTCGCGGCCGACCACGAGGGCGACGTGAAGAAGCTCCCGTCGCGCACGAAGGAGCTCGAGCGGCTGCGCAAGTACCTCGAGCGCTACGTCGGGACCGTCGCCAACGAGTACGGGAAGAGCGACGAGAAGGCCAGGAAGCGCGGCAAGCCCGCCGACGCGGGCGCCAAGGGTGATGGCGGCGGCGACGGTCTCGACGGACTGGACTTCGGCGACCTCAGCAAGCCGTTGCAGTACGTCTGGCCGGTCTCGATGGCGGCGCACTACTTCGCCGAGTGCTTTGCGCGCGGCCGCGACAAGGCCGACGCGAAGCAGGGGCTGAAGGACGCGATCGCGGTGCTCGAGGCGGCGCAGCAGAAAAACGGCGGCTGGGGCCACGACGACGCCGCGCGACCGGGAATGGGCCTGCCGCCGATCAAGATCCCCAAGCCGGGCGGCGGCAGCGAGATCTATCCGGCCACGCTGCTCGCGGCGAGCAACTGCGCCCTGTCGGCGCTCGGCGTCGCGCACGCGCGGCTCGGCACCAAGACGCCGGCGTCGCTGGCGAAGGGCATCCAGTACTTCCTGACCGCGCAGAACGAGAACGGAACGTTCCCCTACGACCCGACGCAGCGCCACACGCTCACCGGCGACACGTCGGCGATGGCTGGCGGACTGGAAGTCGCGCGCACGCCGGCGGCCTTCTTTGCCCTCTGCTGCGCCGGCGCGCGACTCACAGGCAATGAGGTTCGGAGCGCGGTGCGCGCGATGGACGACCACCCCGAGTCGTGGTCGGAGGGCCACGGCTCCGCGACGATGGCGCTGCAGTTCGCGGCGCTCGCGTCGCGTGCGCGCGGAGATTCCGCGTGGAGCTTGTTCCGACGGCTCTACCTGCCGCGGATCCTGGCGCACCAGGAGCAGAACGGCGGCTTCACCTGCATCGCCGAGGCGAAGCAGCCGGGCGTCACGAGCGACACCGAGCCTCTCGGCGACCTTCCCGGCATGGACGACTGGATCGAGCAGCAGAAGGTCTACGTCACCTCGATCCACGTCCTGATCCTGCTGCTCGACCGCAGCAGGCCGGGCGCGATCCCGCCGATCGTGCTGCCCGCCGAGACGGTGCCCGAGCCGGCAAGCGGCAAATGAAGCCGCGACTCGCCGCGCTCTCGATCGTCGCGGCCTCGCTCGCCGCCGGCTGCGCGACGGCCTCGCGGGAGCTCCCGCCCGTCGCGACCTTCTCGATCGTCGCCTTCGATCCCGACACCCAGGAGCTCGGGGTCGCGGTGCAGTCGAGGTTCCTCGGCGTCGGCGCCGTCGTGCCGTGGGCGAAGGCGGGCGTGGGCGCGATCGCGACCCAGTCGTTCGCCAACACGACCTACGGGCCGAAGGGGCTCGAGCTGCTGGCGCAGGGGAAGACGGCGCAGCAGGTGATCGAAGAGCTGACGAAGGACGATCGAGCCAAGGAGCAGCGGCAGGTCGGGATCGTGAGCGCCAAGGGCGAAGCGGCGACGTTCACCGGCTCGAAGTGCATGGCGTGGGCCGGCGGGCAGGTCGGCGACCACTTCTGCGTGCAGGGCAACATCCTCGCGGGCGAGCCGGTCGTCGAGGCGATGGCGAAAGGCTTCGAGGAGTCGACCGGCGAGGATGTCGGCGAGCGGATGATCGACGCGCTCGCGGCCGGGCAGGCCGCGGGAGGCGACAAGCGCGGCATGCAGAGCGCCGCGCTCTACCTCGTGCACGAGGGGTGGGGCTACGCCGGCTTCAACGATCGCTACCGCGACGTGCGCGTCGACGACCACGCGAAGCCCATCGACGAGCTGCGCCGCGTCTACCGCCTCCACAAGCAGGCCTTTCCCGCCCCGCGGAAGTGACGGCGCCCGGCCTCATCGAGACGAGTTCACGGCGCCGCGGAACGCGGCCCGCCTGTCGGGCTCGAGCGGGGCCCAGCGCTTGGAGTTGACGCGCTGCTGGACGACGTGGCCGGGGAAGACGACGCTCGTGACGTGGCGGCCGTCGGGCGAGAAGAAGTGGACGCGGTTGCTCGGGCCGACGGCGCAGACGGTCCTCTCCTGGACGTCGAAATAGAGGTGGTCGTCCGCGGCGGCGCGCGCGTCCTCGAACGCCTTGTGGGTCGGCCGGTCGCCCTGGCGCGCGCGGTCCCGCGCGTGGCCGGTGCGCCGGCCGTCGACGCGGCGGCGGTGCTCGAGCTCGCGGCAGGCGTCCTTCAACAGTTGATGGCAGCGGTTCGTGAGCCGGTCGAGCGCGACGCCGATGCCCGGCGCGCGAGTCCCGCCTCGGCCCGAGAAGACGGCGATCTCGCGCTGCAGCCGGCGCAGCGCGTCGGGCAGGCCATCGAGGATCGATTCTTCAAGGACGCCGTTGGCCGCGAGGACGCCGGCCGCGGCCGCCGTCGTCGCGTGCGCCGTCGTCGCCGAGCTGCGCTCCGGCCGCCGGCCCACGAGATTGATCCCGACGATCGGCCCGTCGGGCGGCTTCTCGTTGCGGACGACCTGGACCGTGAGCGCCATGACGTCGCCCGACTCGGCGATCCGGTCGGCTCCGTCATGACCGTCCGTCGCGGCCGGCACGAACCATCCGAGGCAGATCTGCCCGAGGACGTAGCAGCGCCAGCGCGGCTCGTCGAAGCCGGGGAGGAGACGGCCGTAGATCTCGTCGCGATGGAGCGTGACGGCCACGAGCTCGCGCCCGCGCCGCGACGCGCCGTCGTAGGTGGTGTGGGAATAGAGCCTTTCGATGCGCGGATCGCCGCGCCGGTGGAGGAGCTTGTCGAGCTCGACCCACTCGGGCCGCCCGGTCTCCTCGTACCCGGAGAAGACCGCCCTCGGCGCCGGTGGTGACGAATGGGCGCAGCGCGAGCTCTCGCAGCGCAGGCAGTAGACGTGGCCGCGCTCGAAGGCGACGGCGTTCAGCAGCGCGTCGCGCACGCGGCTGCGCAGAAGCGCGACCAGCTTCTCCGCCTCGGCGAGCCGGAACTCGGCGGCCACGCGCGTCGGCGCGCCGTGGAACCCGAGCACGACCGGCAGCTCGACCGCCTCGACCTTCGCCTCGGGCGCGAGCGGCTGCTCGGCCGCGAGCAGCTCGCGCGCCACCTTCTCGAGCTCGGCGAGCGCCGCGCCGACTCGCTCGCGCAGGCGGTCGCCGCTCCCGCGATGGGGGGCGCCGTTATCGTCGCGCTCCGTCATGGCGCTCGAGCCGAAGTCCGCAGGGCAGAACCGCGAAGCCGCCGGCTCGTCGACGTCGGCGCGGCGGGTGACGCTCGTCGGCGTCCTCGAGCGCGCGATCTTCGAGGCGGCCGACCACTCCTACACGGTGGCCGAGCTCGTGTCGAGAGGCGTGAAGCACGTCGTCGCCGGCGACCTCGGCGGCTTCTCGGTCGGCGACGCGATCGAGGTCGAGGGCGAGCGGGTCGTCCACCCGCGCTTCGGCGACCAGGTGAAGGTCTGGTCGGCGCGCTGGATCCCGCCGACGAGCGCCGAAGGAGTGCGCCGTCTGCTCGCGGGCGGCTCGATCCCGGGCGTGGGCGTCGGCTTCGCGGCACGCATCGTCGACCGATTCGGCGCCGACACGCTGCGCGTGCTCAACGACGAGCCGGAGCGGCTCGCCGAGGTGCCCGGCCTCGGGAAGAAGCGCGCCGCCGTGATCCGCGCCGAGTGGAACGCCCGGCGCGCCTCGAACGAGGAGCGGGCCTTCCTCGCCGGGCTCGGGCTCGGCCCCGGAATGGTCGATCGCGTGCGCCGCGCGCTCGGCGAGGAGACGGCGCAGCGCGTCCGCGCCAACCCCTGGATCCTGGCGAGCGAGGTCGAGGGGATCGGCTTCCGCCGCGCCGACGAGATCGCGCGGCGGCTCGAGAAAGAGGGCGACGCGCCTGAGCGCGTGGCGGCCGGGATCGCCTTCGCGCTCCGGGAGCTGTCGGACGCGGGCCACGTCTACAGCCCGCGATCGCTCCTCGTGCGCGAGGCGCAGGAGCTGCTCGCGCTGCCGGCGGGACCGATCGAGGACGCGCTCTCGACGATGGTCGAGCGCGGCGCCGTCGTCGCGGAGCGGCTCGACCATGATCCGGGAGACGTCGCGATCTACCTGCCACGGCTCCACGCGGCGGAGGTCGAGGTCGCTCGCTCGCTCGCGCGGCGAGTCGGCGCAGTGAAGACTGCGGAGCGGATCGACGCCGAGCGGGCGCTCCAGTGGGCGCAGCCGAAACTCGGCGTCGACCTGACCGACGACCAGCGGGCGGCGCTCGCGCGACTTTTCAATGAGAGGACGTCGGTGCTGACGGGCGGGCCGGGCGTCGGCAAGACGACGATCGTGCGCGCCCTCGTCGAGGTCTTCGAGGCGAAGCGGCTTCGCGTCGCGCTCGCGGCCCCGACCGGCCGCGCCGCGCGTCGGCTCGCGGAAGCGTGCGCGCGGCCGGCGGTGACGCTCCATCGCCTGCTCGAGTTCGATCCGCGCGGGATGCGGTTCGCGCGCGGACGCGACCGGCCGCTCGACGTCGACGTGCTCGTGGTCGACGAGGCGTCGATGATCGACCTGCCGCTGCTGCGCGACCTGCTGCGCGCGCTGCCGGCGTCGGCGCGGCTCGTCGTCGTCGGCGACGCCGACCAGCTCCCCTCCGTGGGGCCCGGCGACGCGCTGCGCTCGATCGTCGAGTGCGGCCGGATCCCGGTCGCCCGCCTGACGCGGATCCTTCGCCAGCACGAGGGGTCGACCATCGTCCGCGCCGCCCACGCCGTGCTGCGCGGCGAGCTGCCCGACTTCAGCCGCGAAGCGGAGGAGGGCGCCTTCTTCGTCGAGCGCGACAACCCGGCGGCGGCGCAGCGCGCCGTGCTCGAGATCGTCTCGCAGCGCCTCCCGAAGCGGTTCGGCGTCGACCCGCTGCGCTCGGTGCAGGTGCTCTCGCCGATGAACCGCGGCGCGCTCGGGGTCATCGAGTTGAACGACGCGCTGAAACAGCAGCTCAACCCGGCGGGCGGCGCGCGCCAGCTCGACCCCGGCGACCGCGTGATCCAGACGCGCAACAACTATGACCTCGAGGTCATGAACGGCGAGATCGGCTTCGTGACGGCGCGCGACGCGAAGTCGGGCGAGCTCTTCGTCGACTTCGAGGATCGCGTCGTCCGCTACCTGCCCGCCGCGGCCGGCGAGCTGCAGCCCGCCTACGCCATCACCGTCCACAAGTCGCAGGGCTGCGAGTTCGAGGCGGTCGTCGTCGTGCTCTCGATGCAGCACTTCATCCTGCTGCGGCGCAACCTGCTCTACACCGCGATCACGCGGGCGAAGCGGCTGCTCGTCGTCGTCGGCGCGCCGCGGGCGCTGCGGGTCGCGGTCGAGATGGGCGAGGCGGAGCGGCGGCGCAGCCTGCTCGAGCGGCGGCTGCGCGCGGAGCTCGCCGCGTGACCGAGGTGAGAGACACGCGCGACGGCGGCGCGGACTCGCGTCCGCGACTCCCGATCCTCTTCGAGGACGCCCACCTCGTCGCGATCGACAAGCCGGCCGGCCTGGCGAGCGTCCCGTCCGAAGGAGTGGCCGGCCGCACCTGCGTCTCCGAGCTGCGCGTGTCGCATCCGACGGCGACGCCGGTCCACCGCATCGACCGCGATGTCTCCGGCGTGCTCCTCTTCGCGCTCGACGAAGCGACGCGGACCGCGCTCGAGCGGCAGTTCCGCGACCGCTCGATCGACAAGACCTACCTCGCCGTCGTGAGCGGCGTCCCGCGCCCGCCCGCCGGGACGATCCGCAAGCCGATCTCCGACCTCGGCAAGGTCGCGCGGATCGGCGGAGTTCGCGGCGGCGGTCGCGGCGCGCACGCGGTCACTCATTACAAGGTGGTCGATCGCCTCGGCCCCGCCTCCCTCGTCGAGGTCTGCCTCGAGACCGGCCGCTACAACCAGATCCGCCTCCACTTCGCCGCGATCGGCCACCCCCTGATCGGCGAGCGCAAGTACGCCCGCGGCGGCGAGAGCCTCGTCCGCTTCCGCCGCGTCGCGCTCCACGCGTGGCGGATCGCGTTCGAACACCCGGTCACGCGAGTCCGCGTCGAGCTCGAGGCGCGGCCGCCCCACGATCTCCGCGGCCTCATCGATGAGCTGCGCGCCGCGCGTTGACCGAGGCGGCGCCGCGCGTCAGCCTCCGGCGCGCGTCGGGCGCGGGGTTTCCGCGAGCGTTACCGCGCGCGAGGATGGTGCCAACAGCGACGGAGAGGCGTCATGGCTGGGACCCGGGTGGTCGTCGCGCTCCTCGGCGCCGCCGTCGCGGCGAGCGCCGCGTCCATCGCGCTCGATCTCGACGTCGCCGTTCCGTCGGGGACGCCGCTCGAATGGAAGAGCGCGCTGCCGCAGCGCTACGTCGGCCCCGAGACGCCCTTCTCGCTCACGCGCAGCAGCGACGGCGGCCGCTACGCCGCGCCGCGCGTGCGTCCGGTCGTGCGCGGAATCGGCGTGCAGCGTCCCCAGGAGATCCTGACGCTCGACTTCGCGGGCCACCTCGGACTCGAGCCGCGCGACACGACGAAGAACCCGACCGGCTCCGCGACCAACGAGCGTCCCTATCCGCCGCCCGACGATGTCGACCTCTACTGGAGCACGACCGTCTCGCTGCTCCAGCTTCTGCTCCATCCCAAGCGGGTGCTGCGGCTCGAGATCGAGGGGCGGCTGCTCACGCTCGGCGAAGGGGCGCTGCCGGGCCTCGAGGCCGCGGTCTCGCTCGGCGAGCTCGCCGACGACGTCCGCGCGCTGCGCGCCACGATCGGCCGCGCGCCGCCGCACCCGCCCGATCCGATCTGGGTCGTCGATTCGATGGCCGCGATGATGCAGCGTTTCGTCGCACAGGAGCTCTGCGTCGCGCGGCCCTACGCCGACGACTTCGAGTTCGCGCAGCGTCTCCTCCTCCTGCGCGACGAGATCGTCCCCTACGTCACGCCCTACCTCGAGAGCGACCACTCGCTCGCGCGGCGCAACGCGGCGGCGCTGCTCTCGATGGTCGACACTCCGCCGGCGACCGCGGCGCTCGCGCAGCTCCTGTCGACGTCGAAGGATCCGGTGGTCCGGCTGCGGGCGATCCACGGGCTCGAGCGGCAGCTCGCCCGCGTCGCGTCTCCGGCGCTGCGGGCCGCGCTTGCGGGCGACTGCGACGCGATCGAGGCGGCGGCGCTGATCCGGGCGCTCGGCGAGCTCGGCGACGTCGAGGCCGTCCCGCTGCTGCTCGTGAAGGAAGGGCCGGCCGCCGCCCGCGGCGAGCTGCTGATCGAGCGGCTCGCGGCGCTCGTCCGCATCGGTCCGACGCCGAAGCGCAGCGCCGTCGAGGCGTTCGTGGCGCCGTGGATCGACGTCGGCGGCGCGCAGGCGGCGTGGCTCGACCGGCGCGATCCGCGGCCGCCCGAGCCGGCCGACTCGCCCGATCCCGACGACCTGCGAACGCGCACGGTCGAGCAGCTCGCGCGGCTGGTGCGCGCGCGGATCGCTCCCGACGACTCGGCACGCCAGGCGAGGGCGCTTGCGCCGCTCCTGCAGGCCGCACCGGCCGGCGGCCGGCTCGACCGCTACTCGTGCGAGTCGCTCGGCGGCGTCGCGCCGCTCAACCGCTTCGTCTTCGTCGACGCGCTCGGGAGTCTCGGCAGCGACGGCATCGAGCAACTGAAGCGGGTCGTCCGCGACGTGACCTGCGAGCCGGAGCTGCGCGGCGAGGCGCTTCAGTCGCTGCCGATGCCGGATCGGCTCGACGTCGCGGCCGGCGTCGCGCTCGACGCGGGGATCGGGATGCCGCTGCGGCTCGCGGCGCTCGAGCTGTTGGATAGCTTCGCCGACCTGCGCGCGGTGCCGGCCGCCGAGGAGCTCGGCGGCGTGGTCGGCCTCGCGCTGCGCAACCGCGACGACCCGGTGGAGCACTGGCGCCTCCTGATCACGGTGCAGGCGCTCGGACGGCGCAACCGGCTGAAGAGCGACGAGCTCGTGGCGCTGCTGCGCGACGCGACGCCGCGCCCGTCGCCCTCGGCCGATCCGTGGCTCCGGCAGGCCGAGAGCTTCGTCGACGGCGCGCTGCGCATCGGCAGGAAAGTCGAAGAGCTGCGCGCGCTCGCCCGCACCACGCTGCTCGGTCTCGCGCCCGGCGTCGGATTCGGTCCGCCGGCGCTCATGGGCTTGGACGCGGAGGTCGCCTGGCTCGTCGGGCAGGTCGACGCGGTGCTCGACCGGCCGCGCTCCGAGCCGGTGCGCGCGGCGGCGATCCGCTCGATCGCCTCGTTCCTGGAGGTCTTCGCGGCGCGCAACTCGCCGATCGGGAGCGTGCGCGTCGACGCCTTCGGCCAGGTGCCGCTGCTCGAGACGATCCTGATGGAGCTCGCGCGCAAGGCCGACGAGCCGGCCATCGACGCGCTCGCCGACGTGCTGCGCGACCGCAGCCATCCGGCGCGCGCCATCGCGGCGATCGCGCTCGGCGCGACGCGGCGCACCTCCGCGGCGCCGCCGCTGCTCTACGCGCTCAAGGACGAGGAGCCGTTCGTGCGGCTCTGCGCTTGGTTCGGGCTCAAGCGGCTGACCGGCCAGGAGTTCTTCGTCGACTGGCTCGCCGGGAACGCGCACGACCTCGAGAAGGGGTTCCAGGAGTGGGGCGGGTGGCTCGCGCGGCACGGGCGGTGAGGAGCGACGCGGTCGCGGCGCTCGTCGTCGCCGCGATCCTCGTGGTCGCGCTCGCCGGCTGCCGTGGCGATCGACGCGGCTTGCCCATCGTCGAGCCCGCCGTCGCCGGCGGCGATCCGCGCCCGCCGTGGGAGCAGATCGACCGGCCGTCGCTCGCCGCGTGCGGCGTCTGCCATCTCGACGTCTACGGCGAGTGGGAGACGAGTCTCCACCACCGCGCCTGGACCAACGCCAACGTGCGCGACGAGACGAACGACTTCGCGCAGTCGGGCTGCCGCCCATGCCACAGTCCGCAGCCGGTTCTCGTCACCGGCCTCGACCGCCGGCCCGACTATCGCGACTTCAACCAGCCCGACGGCGTCCACTGCCTCTCGTGTCATGGCCTTTCTGGATCCGACGGCGGCGTCGCGGCTTCGCGCACGCTGCCCGACGCGCCCTGCCGACCGCGCTTCGATCCTGGCTTCGTGAGCGCGAACTCTTGCTGGCCCTGCCACGAGCCGACGCACCACGCCTACGAGGAGTACGACCGCTCCGACGCGAAGGCGGTCGGCCTGCGCTGCGCCGACTGCCACATGCAGACGGTCGCTCGGGGCGCCGATCGCGCCGGTCGCAGCCACGGACCCAACGGTGGCCTCAATCCCGACTTCGTGCGGCGCGCCGTCGCGTGGCAGTGCGAGCTCGAAGGCGGCGAGCTCGTGGTCGCCTTGCGCAATCGGACCGGCCACAAGTTCCCGGGCGAGATCCCCTCGCGCCTCTTCCAGGTCCGCGTCACGGTCGACGGCGGCGAGCCGCGCTACGTCACGCTCAGCAAGCCGAGGAAGGACGAGACGCGCGCCGACGACCGGCTCGACGTCGACGAGACCCGCGCGCTGCGATTCACGGTCGACGCGGCGGCGAGCGACGTCCAGGTCGCGCTGCTCTTCAAGCCGTTCCCGCTGTTGCCGGACGAAGCGGCGTTCGTTCTCGGCGAGTGGCGATCGGGCGAAGCTCGAGCACGGTGACCTTGCCGACGACGGCGCTCTCAATGAATAGTTCCGTCGCCACGAGATGGCGGATCAGCCGCGACGGGCCGAGCTTCGGATCGAGCGAGTCGTCGAAGGCGACCTTCGCGGCCGGCGCGAGATGCGGGAGCCAGGCGTGGAAGTCGCGACGGACCCCCTCGTCGCGGTGATCGCCGTCGATCCAGAGCAGCCCGATCGGCAGCTTCCACTGCGGGGCGATCAGCTCGCTCGAGACGTTCAGGAGACGGACGTTGCGCCAGCAGCCGGTCGCCAGCATCGCGCGGTAGAAGGCCGCGCGATCCTCCGGCCCGAACCGGCCGCCGAGCGCCCCGACGAACTCGTCATGAGGATCGAACGCGAAGACGGGCGGAGCTGCGCCGGCGAGCGCGCCCAGCCCCAGCGCCACCGTCGAGCGGCCGCGCCACGCGCCGACCTCGACGATGCAGCCGTCGCCGACGCCGCGGGCGAGCTCGTGAAGGAGGCGGAACTCCGGAAACGAGATCATTCCCTCGGTCGCACGGAAGGCCGCTTCGAGGTCCTGCTCCATCTCATCTGCTCCGCCGTGGCCAGAGCTGCGCACCCGACCGATCGGCCTTGAGGCGGCGGCGATGCGCGGCCGATCAGAAGAAACGTCCGGGACGTTTTTTCCGCTTCGCGCCGCCCGGTCGTCCGGGCGAGGGAGGTCGGGCGATGCACAACGCGCTCGTTCTGGGATCGGGCCGCAGCGGCACCAGCATGGTCGCCGGCTCGCTGAAGCGGGCCGGATACTTCATGGGCGACCACCTCTATCCGGCGCGCGACTCCAATCCGCTCGGCTTCTTCGAGGACCCCGAGGTCAACGGGCTCAACGAAGAGCTGCTCGCCGCGCACGTGCCGGCGGACCAGAGGCTCGGGCCGATGCAGCGCTGGCTCGCGACCCTGGATCAGTGCGTCGACCCGTCGCTGTCGCCGACGCTAGAGCAGCGCGTCCGCGCGCTCACGTCGCGCGCGCCCTTCTGCTTCAAGGATCCGCGCTTCGCCTACACGCTGCCGGCGTGGCGTCCCGAGCTCGCCGGCACCCGTTTCGTCTGCGTCTTCCGCGATCCCGCCGTGACGGCCGCGAGCATCGTGAAGGAGTGCGCGAGCGCCGACTATCTCCGCGGCGTGCCGATGGACGCCGCGCGTGCGCTCGAAATCTGGTGCGCGAGCTACCGCCAGATCGTCGAGCGCCACCGCCACCAGGGCGAGTGGCTCTTCCTCCACTACGACCAGGTGGTCGAGGGACGCGAAGGTCGCGAAGGACCCGAAGGGCTCGAGCGGCTCGCCGCCTTCCTCGGCGCGCCGGTCGACGGGAGCTTCCCGACGGCGCGGCTGCGCCGCTCGCGCGCGCAGCAGCCGGCGAGCGCGGAGGCGCGGCGGCTCTACGCCGAGCTGTGTGATCTCGCCAGTTTCGTCGAGGCCGATGGTCCGCGTCGTCGGACGCAGGCCGTCGCGCCGCCGGCCGCGCCGCCGGCCGCGCCGCGAACCGCTCCCGACCTCTCCGTCCTGATCTGCACTTACCAGCGCAAGAAGACTCTGCTCGAGTGCCTCGAGAGCTTCTCGCGCCAGACGCTCGCGCCCGATCGATACGAGATCGTCGTCGTGGTCGACGGCTCGACCGACGGCAGCGCGCAGGCGGTGCGCGACTTCGCGTCGAGGGCGCCGATCCGCCTGATCGAGCGCGAGAAGAACGGCGGGCTTTCGTCGGCCCGCAGCGCCGCCGTCGCCGCCGCGCGCGGCGACCTCGTCCTCTTCGTGAACGACGACACGATCGCCTTCCCCGACCTGCTCGAACGACATGTCACGATGCACGAGCGGCGCGCGCCGCGGCCGGTCGCCGTGCTCGGCACCTTCGAGCAGCCGCGCGAGCAGCTCTCGACGGCGCTCATGCGCATGCTCGAACGCTCCGACCTCGTCTTCGACTACGTCGGCATGCGCGCCGACGTCGACTACGACTGGCTGAAGTTCTGGGGCTGCAACGTGAGCGTCTCGCGCCGCGAGGTGATCGAGGCGGGCGCGTTCGACGCGGCGTTCCGCCACTACGGCTGCGAGGACACCGACCTCGGCGTCCGCCTCTCCGAGCGCGGCATCCCCGTCGTGTATGAGCCGACGGCGCGCGCGTGGCACCGCCACGTCCTCGCCTACGCCGACCTCGAGCGCCGGCAGCGGACCGTGGCGCGCGCCCAGATCCGGCTCCTCGCCAAGCACCCGCGGCTCCTCGACCACCCGTCGTGGAGGTCGCTCGGCGAGGGGACGCTCGCGCAGCTCGATGCCGCCATCGCGAAGCGGACGCGGGAGCGCGCGGCGATCGAGGGTCCCGCCCGCCAGCTCGCGGTGCTCGACTGCGACGCGCTCGAAGCGCAGAGCGGGTCGCAGGCCGCGATCGCCGCGGCCGCCGTCGACCAGCTCTCGCGGCTCGTCGCCGCGCTCAACCGCGGATGGTGGAGCGAAGGCTTCGCCGACGGCCTGCGTGCGCTCGGCGTCAAGAGCTTCCGCGAGCTCTGCGCGCTGCGCGATCCGGCGGCGGCGCCGTGGCCGCTTTCCACGGAGCATCCCGTGCGCGTGCTCGCGTGGCCGCGCTGGGACGACGACGAGGAGCTCGCAGCCCTGCTATCGATCGCCGCCGACGCGCGGCTCGGTGGCGTCGCGCCCTGCCTCTGCCTGCGCCATGATCCAGGCGTCGATGGCGCAATCGAGAGTGCCGCGCAGCGACTCGAACGAGTGAGCGAGCGCGTGCTCCGCGGCGGCGACGACGTGACCGCGCTGATGGTCGGCGAGCCGATGCGCGAGAGCGACTGGCCGCGGCTCGGCAACGCCGTCACCTGCGCCCTCCTGCTCGCCTCGTCGGACGAAGGCGAGCGCGCCCGCTTCTTCGTGCGCGCCGGCGCGCCAGGAGTCCGCGGCGTCGAGGACCTCCTCGCGTTCGTGCCGGCATCGCCGCTGCCGCGCGCGCAGAGCCGGGTCTGGAGCGAGATCAGCGTGTGACGGCGAGCGCCTCCTGCCGATGGGAGCGATGGGGCGCGATGTCGCGCGACCCATTGCCAGCCCTCGAGGCCGGGCTACTCTCACTCGCCGGCTGGCCTGGCTGGAGTGTGAGTGACGGCGATGTTGATGCCTTCATTCGGGAGAAGTGGGTGGAGCGCGGTGCGCGGCGATCGTCGCGAGCCGCGCGTTCAGGGTCCCGAGAGGTTTCTCGGATCCGCCGTGCGCGTCACCCCTTCTCGACCGCCTTCTCTCCGGCTCGCCGATTCGAGCCAAGACGTGGAGCCCGAGGGGTTTCGGGCTTGCTCGAGTTCCGGAGTTTCAGAGCCAGAGTTTCCAGAGAAGGGGTACCAGCATGTCCGCGAAGACGTCTGCATCGGCAGGGACGAGAAGAAGAGGAGCGCCGGCGCGAGTCGTCGGCGTCCTCGCGCTGAGCGGCGCGATGGTCGCGTGCGCTCTCTGGTTCGTGACGAGCGAGGCGGAGCTCGGCACGAAAGCGGCAGGGGGGGGGGCGACCTGACGGATCGACGATGTCAGCGACGAGCAACATCGAACGGAGTGAGTCGGAATCGTCGTCCGCCGACGGCATCGACGCGGCGGCGACGCGTGAGGCGCTCGAGCCCGCGGCAAGGAAAGAGCAGGTTGCGAAGCAGCTCGGCGCCCTGCCGGTCGTGTTCATCCAGAACGACGGCCAGTGGCCGGACGAGGTGAAGTTCGGAGCGCGCGGCCACGGCGTCCTCGCAGCGTTCACCGGCCGCGGGATCACGCTCTCGGCGCGCGTGAGCTCTGACGAGGAGCACGACTCCTGGCACGCGGTGGCCCTGCAGTTCGTCGGCCCCGATCGCGCCCTCGAGCCGAAGGGCGAGCGCAAGCTACCCGGCGTCCACAACTACTTCCTCGGCAATGACCCGTCGCAGTGGCACACGAGCGTCCCGCTCTTCGAGGCGGTCCGCTACGACGAGATCGCGCCCGGCGTCGCAATGGTCGTCACGGATCGGGAGGGCAAGCTCGAGTACGACCTCCTGGTCGAGCCGGGAGCCGACCTCAGCAAGGTGCAAGTCGCGTGCAGCGGCGCCGATTCGGTCGCCGTCGAACCCGACGGCTCCCTGGTCCTCGAGACCCAGGCCGGCACGCTGCGCCAGAGCCCGCCGAAGGCCTGGTACGAGCTGGCCTCGGGAGAGAAGAAGGTCGCCGACTGCCGAGTGAAGCTCACCGGCGCGGCGTCGTTTGGGTTCGAGGTCGTCGATCCGGACCCGGAGCACCGTCTCGTCGTGGACCCCGGTCTCACGTGGTCGACTTTCCTCGGCGGCACCGATTCTGACATCGTGACGAGCATCGACTTCGAATCGGGAAAGGTGACCGCAGTCGGATACACGTCGTGGACGGACCCGATGAATCCAAGCACCTTTCCCGTCACTGGTGGAGCCTTTGACACAGCGCACAACCTAGGCGGGTGGGACGCATTCGTGTCACGCCTTGATCCAGTACAGATTGGGACATTTCAGCTCGTCTGGTCGACTTTCATCGGAGGAAGCGACTGGGATGAGGCGATGGGTGTCTCCGTCGCGGCGAACGGAGACGTTGCCGCTTGTGGATGGACGCTTTCTACGAACTTTCCAGTGAGTCCCAACGGCTTCCAGAAGGGGAAGCCGTCGCCTGGAGGGTCGGCCGATGCGTTCGTGATCTACGTGAACTCCGCGGGGAACTCGTTGCTCTACGGGACCTACTATGGCGGAGGGACAACTCCCGGCAGCAGTGACGGTCCCACATGTGCCAACGCAGTGAAGGTGGACGGCACGCCACAGATCACGTTTGTAGGGTTTACCATTGCGAGCAATCTTCCACTTGCTTCGGCGTACGATACGAATCTTGACTCCTCGCAAGACGCCTTTGTAGGGCGCTTCGATCCGAACACCGGCAGCCTCGCGTACGCAACGTACATTGGTGGGAGTCTGACGGCCACAGATACGGACGAGGCCTTCGCAGTGGCGCTGGACGGTCCCCTTGTCTGCATTGGGGGGCACACTTTCTCCAGTGGGTTTCACACAACGAACCTTGTTGGCTCGAAACAACCGTTCAGTGCGACGTACAACGGCGTCCGGGATGGTTTCCTGGTCTACGTCAATCCCAGCAATCCGCCGGCGTTTCAACTCCAATACGCGACGTTTCTCGGTGGCTCGACCCACGACACGGTCCGGGGCGTCGCTTCCGTCGGCGGAATAATCTATGCGTGCGGGGCCACCGACTCGCTCAACTTTCCCGTCTCCGTGGGTCCAATGACGGACGAAGCAGCCGCATTCCAGAGCACGAGGGCTGGAAGCTTCACCGTCGACGATGCGTTCATCACGAAGATCGACCGCACGCAGCCGCTCCCGCCAACCAAACAACTCCGCTATTCGACCTATCTCGGCGGGGACAACGGAGACGTCGCCTTCTCGATCGAGCGGGTGACCAGCCAGGCGGTCGTCGTCGTCGGCCTGACGACGTCGAGTAACTTTCCGGTCGGCTCGACCAGCATGTTCTTGCCGTACGACACGACCTACAATGGCAATCAAGACGCCTTTCTGACACGCCTGCACTGGTACCAGCGTGCGCCCGCGGCACAGCTCGACTACTCCACGTTCGTCGGCGGAGTCGACGGCGAGCAGGCCCTGTCGCTGGCGCTCAGCGGAATCAACGCCTACTTCGGCGGCTTCACGAGCTCGAGCGATTACCCGACCGCCGGCAATCCGTACGACTCGTCCTACAACGGCGGCGGCCAGTTCGGCGATGGCTTCGTGAGCCGGCTCGAGTTGCCGATGCTCCCGTTCCCGTAGCGATTGCGGAGACATTCCATGAAGGCTCCGATGACTTTCCTTCGTTCCTACGTGTTACTCACCCTGCCCGCGCTTCCCCTGTTCCTGGCGTCGCCTCTCAGGGCGCAGGATCTCCTGTGGGAGTGGGCCGGTCCGAGCGGTTTCAAGGCGTACGACGATCTGTTCGGCGCCGGTGTCTCGTTCCTTGGCGACGTCGATGGCGATGGCGTGGTCGATGCGCTGGTGGGGGCGCCGCGCGAAGACTATCCAAGCATCAACCACCCAGTGGGTGCCACCCGCGTCATCTCCGGCGCGACCGGGCTTACGCTCCAGAAGCAGGTGGGGACCAAGAACTTTGACTTGTTCGGCTATCTCGTGGCCGGAGGCGGCGACTTCGATGGTGACGGAATCGCCGACTACGTCGTCGGAGCGCCGGAGTACGGCGCGCCGGGCAAGCCGCTTTGCGGGGCCGCCTACGTCTACTCCGGCGCCACCGGCGGGACCCTCTTTTCGTTCACCGGCGAGTCCGGGGGCAACAACTTCGGGGTGTCGGTCTCGATCCTGGGTGATCTGGACGGGGACCGGATCGTCGAGTTCGGCGTCGGTGCTTCCGGCTACAGCACCGGTTCCTCCCTATCCACAGTCGGTCGTGTCTACGTCTACTCGGGGAAATCCGGAACTCTTCTCTACGTTGTCACCGGCCAAGTCACGGATCAGGCGATGTCGGAGGTGTGTCGACTCGGCGACGTGAACGGCGACGGAGTGCCCGAAGTGGGTATCGGTTCCTACGGATGGGGAGCTGGGCCGAATGGTGAGGGTCAGTTCGACGTCCTGGACGGCCCGACGGGCTCATTGCTTTACACACTGTACGGAGAGGACCACGGGGACTCCTTCGGAGCCTTCGCCACCGGACTCGGCGATCTGGATCTTGATGGCATCGACGACTTCGTGGTGTCGGCGGTTGCTCACACGATCAACCCCGGGTCGGGCTCGAACAACGAGGGGCGGGTCTACGTCTACTCGGGTGCCACCGGAACTTTGCTCTACCATTACGACGGCGTACAGGACCGAGAGTCACTGGGGAGCGTTTCGACCGAAGGAAGGATCGACATCAACCACGACGGATATTGCGACATCCTGATCGGAGCGGGGGGACGAGTCACGTCGAGCAATGCGTCAGGTGTGGTACTCGCCTATTCCGGCCGCACCGGAAAGCTCCTCTACGAATTCAATAGACTGGATGGCGTGCCGATTGGTGGTGGACTCGGGGGATCTTTGAGTGCGGTCGGTGACATGAACGGCGACGGCATCGACGACCTGATCGCGGGGGCGTCGGCGAAACCAAACGGTACATGGCCCGCCGCCGGCCGCGCCTACGTCTTCGCCGGCAACGACCTCTTCCTGCAGGCGAACGTCTACGAGTACCTGCCGGGCGATCCGATCACGCTCGACGTGCGGGGCGGGGAGCCGGGCAGGGTCGGGATGATCGTGGTGATCGACGTGAACGGGACGTCGATGTTCTATCCGATCCTGATCGACAGGCTCGACCCCGACGGGAACCTGCAGTACGCCGACACGGCGACGAGCGACCTCTCGGGCCTGACGGTCACGCTCATCGGCTTCGCCCAGAAGCCCAAGAGCAAGAAGCTCATCGACAGCGGCACCGAGACGATCGTGTTCAAGTGATTCAAGTAAGAGGGGGCTCCTGCCGGGCGCCGCTCATGACCCCCGGCAGGAGCCTCTCGCGCGTCGCTGGATCACCGTCATCCGCCGCCTCTGACTCGCCCGGTCTCTCGGCGCGCCTCGTCGCGTGACTCTGCCTCCGGCGGCGCCATGGAGTTATCCTCCGCGACCCGCCGGCGGCGGAGGGGGAGAACTAGCTCGCGCGCCATGCCCCATCGATCTCGCGCCTTCCTCGCTGCCGCGATCGCGGGTTTGCTCCCGGCTTCGTCGGCCGCGCCCGCCGCGGCGCAGGAGGCGAAGGCACCGGCTCCTGATCCGTGGGTCGTCCTGACGCCGACGAAGATGGTCTCGGCCGGCAGCGCGATCTTCACGACGCTCTTCGACGGGTCGATCCTCTTGTCGGGGCCGAGTCCCGAGAAGGACGTCTGGACGATCGACGTCGAGACGGAGCTTGCGGGGATCACCGGCTTCCGGCTCGAGGCGCTCGCCGACGACTCGCTCCCGCAGCGCGGGCCGGGGCGGGCGAGCAACGGCAACTTCGCGCTGAACGAGCTGCGCGTCGAGGCGACCGCGAAACTCGCGCTGCGCTTCAAGCCGGTCGCGCTGCAGGACGCCACCTGCGACTACATCGAGAGCGGACGGCGGCCGACGCAGGTGCACGACGGCGACGAGCTCACGCCCACCAGCAGCTGGGCGGTCTGGGGCGCCATCGGCCAGGACCACCAGCTCGTCGTCGAGACGAAGAACGACGTCCGCTTCGACGGCGCGACGCTGCTACGCTTCGAGCTCCACTTCAACTGGGGCGCGCAGCACGAGCTCGGCCGCTTCCGCCTCTCCGCGACGACGAAGCCGCGGCCCGTGCGCGTGGCGGGCTTCGAGGAGGCGCACTCGTTCTCGAAGCTCCAGGAGCGGATCAACGCGGCGATCGACCGCGGCGTCGACTACCTCCTGTCGCAGCAGCAGATCGACGGCTCGTGGAACCACGACCAGTGGGCGTACCGGAACGGCGCGACCGCGCTCACGACGTACACGCTCGTGAAGAGCGGCGTGAGCAAGCGCCATCCGGCCGTCGTCCGCGCGCTCGAGTTCATGCGCGGCAGCCCGACGCGCGAGACCTACTCGCTCGGCTGCCAGCTCATGGCGCTCGGCGCGATGGACGACCCGACGCTCGTCCCGTGGATGAAGGAGCTCGCCGAAACCTTGCTCTCGTTCCAGCGCGACGGCTTCAGCTATCCCGTCGGCGCCATCGACCTCTCGAACACGCAGTACGGGGTGCTCGGGCTGCGGGCCGCCGCGACGCACGGCGTGAAGATCCCGCCCGAGGCGTTCGAGCGCGCGGCGCAGCAGGCGCTCGAGTTCTCGCACGACGAGGGGAGCGGGCCCTACTCGCCGCTCGGCTTCTCCTACAACAGGAGTGCGAAGCCGACGAGCAGCATGACCGCGGCCGGCGCCGGGATCCTCGCCGTCGCCGACGAGCAGCTGAAGGGCCACAGCAAGCAGGCCGGCTACGGCGCGGCGGCGAAGCGCGGCGCCGAGTGGCTCGTCGCCCACTGGTCGGTCGAGCAGAACCAGAACGAGGGGCACGATCGCTGGAACGTCTACTACCTCTACGGACTCGAGCGGGTCGGCAGCGTGCTCGGCCTCGACAAGCTCGGCACGCACGAGTGGTACAAGGAGGGCGCGCGGCGGCTGGTCGACACGCAAGGCGGCAAGGGCGAGTGGACGAGCTCCTACCACGACTTCGTGATCAACACCTGCTTCGCGCTGCTCTTCCTCGACCGCGCGACCGCCGTCGCATCGGGCAAGCCGGCCGGCCGCGTGCGGCTCTACGGCAGTGACGATCCGCGAACTACAGTGAATCTACGGGCTTCGGGCGACACGCCGCTCACGATGTGGATCTCGAGCTTCGGCGAGAAGGAGCTCGTCGCGAACGAGTGGCCGGGCGAGCAGGAGCGTGGCCTGCGCGTGAAACGGGTCGACTACCTGGCGAGCGGCGGCGCCTACGGCGACGCCGAGCCGCGGCTCGCCACGATCGAGAAGGACGGGACGCAACCGGCGGGCAAGGAGCGCTTCGGCGCGCAGTGGTCCTTCCCGCTGCCGGGGAAGTACAAGGTCCGCGCGCTCGTGACGCTCCTCGCGCCGCCCGAGTCCGACGGCGCGGCGCCGAAGGAGGTCGAGCTCGACTCGGCGCCGCTCGAGGTGACGATCGAGGAGGCGCTCGACCCGGAGCTCCTCGAGTACGCGAAGGACCCGGCGCGAAACCTGATCGCGGGACAGAAGGTGACGGCGACCGCCTCGACCTCGATCAACGGCGACTGGCCGGCCGGCTACGCCGCCGACAATCTCCAGTGCCGCGGCTGGGCGGCGAAGAACGAGGATGCGACGCCGACGCTCACGCTCGAGCTCGAGAAGCCGGTGCGCGCGACGACCTGTCTGCTCACGCCGGCCAGGATCGGCGACACCTACGGCTCGCGCATCACGAAGGTCGCACTCACCGTGAATGGCAAGGGACCTCCGATCGTCGTCGACGTGCCGGCCGCCGGCGAGCGGCGCAAGATCAAGGTCCGCTTCCCGCAGCCGCAGGTCGTCCGCAAGCTCGAGGTGAAGGTGCTCCAGCGACAGGAGTGCGCGAACCCCGAGAAGGCGGTCGGCTTCGCCGAGGTCGAGCTGCAGGCGGACAAGCCGGGGGTCGACAAGTCGTGATCGTCGGGGCGCTGTGCCTTGCACTTGTCGCGCGACAGAGCGCGCCGGGCGAGGTCGACTTCGTCCGCGACGTGCAGCCGATCCTCCGACAGTCGTGCTGGAAGTGCCACGGGTTCGATCAGCAGCGCGCCGAGCTGCGGCTCGACACGCGATCGGGCGCGCTCGCCGGCGGCAGGAACGGACCGGTCATCGTTCCCGGCCACGCCGACGAGAGCGCGCTCGTTGCCCGGATCGAGGCGGCCGACGCGAAGGAGCGGATGCCACAGAGGGCCGAGTCGCTCCCGGCCGGGCAGATCGCCAAGGTCCGCGCGTGGATCGACCAGGGCGCGAAGTGGCCCGACTCGGCGGCCGACGTCACGAACCACTGGGCCTACCGCAAGCCCGTGAGGCCCGAGCTCCCGCGCGTGAACCGCGACTGGTGGGTCCGCGATCCGATCGACCGGTTCGTCCTCGCTCGGCTCGAGCGAGAAGGGCTCGCGCCATCGCCGGAAGCGCCGCGCGAGACGCTCGTGCGCCGCGTCACGCTCGATCTCACCGGGCTGCCGCCGACGCCGGCCGAAGTCGACGCGTTCGTCGCCGATCGCTCGCGCGACGCCTACGAGCGCGTGGTCGATCGCCTGCTCGCGTCGCCGCGCTACGGCGAGCGGATGGCGTGGGAGTGGCTCGAAGCGGCCCGCTACGCCGACACCAACGGCTACCAGGAGGACCGCACGCGCACGATGTGGCCGTGGCGCGACTGGGTCGTCGACGCGCTCAACCGGAACATGCCGTTCGACCAGTTCACGATCGAGCAGCTCGCCGGCGATCTGCTCCCCGACACGACGCCGAGCCAGCGGCTGGCGACCGGCTTCCACCGCAACCATCCGCTGAACGGCGAAGGCGGCGCGATCCCCGAGGAGTCGCGCGTCAACTACGTCTTCGATCGCGTCGACACGACCGCGACCGTCTGGCTCGGCGTCACGTTCGGCTGCGCCCGCTGCCACGACCACAAGTTCGACCCCTTCACGCAGGACGAGTACTACCGGCTCTTCGCCTGCTTCAACAACGTCGCCGAGACCGGGAGCGTGGACGCCGGCGGCAACGCGAAGCCGGTGATGGCGCTGCCGACGCCGGAGCAGGCGACGAGGCTCGCGGCGATCGAGCGCTCGATCGGCGAGCTCGACGCGCAGCTCGCGGCGGCCGTGGATCGCGAGGACCCCGCGCAGATGGAATGGGAGTCGGCGGTCGTCGCGAAGCTCGGGCACGCCCCGACGCTCGATCCGTGGCGATCGATCGGGCCGTTCTCGGCGATGGGATTCGAGCTCGCCTACGACACGGAGTTCGTCGGGCGGGCCGACTCGGCCGGTCCCGCCGATCCGGCGGACCATGCCAACCAGAACTGGTCGGACCACCCGGAGTGGGAGGACGGGAAGGTCCACTCGCTCGCAGGCGACAACTCGGCCATCTACCTCGAGCGGACGATCGTCGCGGCGGAGGCGACGCCGCTCACGCTCTCGCTCGGCAGCGACGACGCCATCAAGGTGTGGCTCGACGACGTGCGACTCTTCGCCCGCAAAGTGACGCGCGCGGCCGCGCCCGACCAGGATCGCGTGACGGTCGAGCTCCGCGCCGGCCTGAACCGGCTCCGGATGAAGATCGTGAACGGCGGCGGCCCGGGCGGCTTCTACTTCAAGGCGCTCGAACAGGGGCTGCCCGACGAGATCGTCGCGCTCGTGAAGACGCCGGCGACGCAACGCGACGACGCGCAGCGAGCGACGCTGCGCCGCTACCACGCCGAGAACGTCCTGCCGGAAGGGCGCGCGATGCGCGAGCAGCTCGCGGCGCTGCGCAAGGAGAAGAGCGAGCTCGAAGGCGTGATCCCGAACGTGATGGTGATGCAGGAGCAGGCGCCGCCGCGCGAGACCTTCGTCCTCGAGAAGGGGAACTACGAGCGGAGGAAGGAGCGCGTCGAGCCCGGCCTGCCCGCCGTCCTCGCGCCGCCGCCGGCCGACGTTCCGGTGAACCGCCTCGTGCTCGCGCGCTGGCTCGTCGCGCCCGACCATCCGCTCACGGCGCGCGTCACCGTGAATCGCTGCTGGCAGACTTTCTTCGGAACCGGGCTCGTGAAGACCGCCGAGGACTTCGGCGTGCAGGGCGAGCCGCCGTCGCACCCCGACCTGCTCGATTGGCTGGCGACGGAGTTCGTCCGCACCGGCTGGGACGTGAAGGCGATCCATCGCCGGATCGTCACGAGCGCCGCCTACCGCCAGTCGTCGTCGGCCGATCGGTCGCTGCTCGAGCGCGACCGGGAGAATCGTCTGATCGCGCGCGGCCCGCGCGGCCGGCTGCCGTCGTTCATGCTGCGCGATCAGGCGCTCGCGTTGAGCGGACTGCTCGTCGAGAAGATCGGCGGCCCGCCGGTGAAGCCCTACCAGCCCGACGGCGTGTGGGAGGAGGCGACCTTCGGGACGATCCGCTACGAGCGCGACCACGGCGCCGACCTCCACCGCCGCAGCCTCTACACATTCTGGCGGCGCATCGTCGCGCCGACGATGCTCTTCGACGCGGCGGCGCGGCAGGTCTGCACCGTCCGCGTGCCGCGCACGAACACGCCACTGCAGGCGCTGATCCTCCTGAACGACGTGACCTTCGTCGAAGCCGCGCGCGCTTTCGCCGAGCGACTTATGGTCGAGGGTGTGGGGGGCGACGCGGCGCCCGAGGAGCGGCTCGCCCGCGCGTTCCGCCGCGCCACCGACCGCTCGCCGACCGACGCCGAGCTCGGCATCCTGCGCGACGCGTGGCGCTTCGCGCTCGAGCGCTATCGCGCCGACCGCGACGCCGCGGCGAAGCTGGTCGCGATCGGCGAGACTCCGGCCGACGCCCGGCTCGACGTCGTCGAGCTCGCCGCCTTCACCGCCGTGACGAACCTGATCCTGAACCTGGACGAGGTGCTCTGCAAGGAGTGACGAACCTGGACCCCTGGACCGAAGCGCGCATGGCCGTGACGAGGCGCGAGCTCCTGAGCCGGACGGCGTTCGGGCTCGGGACAGCGGCGCTCGCGACACTCTTCGGCCGCGATCTCGCGGCGGCGGCGACCGACGGCGCGACGCAGGATCGAGGCGGGAAGGGCGACGCTCCGCACTTCCCGAACTTCCCGTCTCGCGCGAAACGCGTGATCTACCTCTTCCAGAACGGCGCGCCCTCGCACATCGACCTCTTCGACTACAAGCCGAAGCTCGCGGAGCTGCGCGGCCAGGAGATCCCCGAGTCGGTCACGACGGGGCAGCGGCTCACGACGATGACGTCGGGCCAGTCGAAGCGGCCGATCCTTCCCGCGATCACACAGTTCCGGCAGCACGGCCAGAGCGGCGCGTGGGTCGGGAGCTTCCTGCCGAGCATCGCGTCGATCGCCGACGACCTCTGCTTCATCCAGTCGATGCACACGGAGGCGATCAACCACGCGCCCGCCATCACCTTCGTGCTCACCGGCGCCGAGCAGCCGGGCCGGCCGAGCCTCGGCGCGTGGCTCTCCTACGGGCTCGGCAGCGACTCCGAGGAGCTCCCCGCCTTCGTCGTGATGACCTCGCGCGACAAGGAAGCGTCGTGCGGCCAGATCTTCTACGAGAATTACTGGGGCAGCGGCTTCCTGCCTTCGCTCCACCAAGGCGTGAAGTTCCGCGGCAGCGGCGATCCCGTGCTCTACCTCTCGAATCCCGACGGGATGAGCCGCGAGATGCGGCGCGGGCTGCTCGACGAGCTCGCGCGGCTGAACGAGCTGCGTTCCGCCGCGACCGGCGATCCCGAGATCGCCACCCGCATCGCCCAGTACGAGATGGCGTTCCGGATGCAGGCCTCCGTGCCCGAGCTCGCCGACTTCTCGAGCGAGCCGCCCGAGGTCGTGGCGATGTACGGGCCCGACGTCGCGCGCCAGGGCTCCTACGCCTGGAACTGCCTGATGGCCCGCCGCCTGGTCGAGCGCGGCGTCCGCTTCGTCCAGCTCATGCACGCCGGCTGGGACCAGCACTCGAACCTGAACTCGCAGCTTGCGATCCAGTGCCGCGACACCGATCAGCCGTCGGCCGCGCTGGTGAAGGACCTGGCGCAGCGCGGGCTCCTCGAGGACACGCTCGTGATCTGGGGCGGCGAGTTCGGCCGCACGACCTTCCTGCAGGGGGACATCAACGACGTGAAGAACTGGGGCCGGGACCACCATCCGCGCTGCTTCACGATCTGGCTCGCCGGCGGCGGCGTGAAGAGCGGCACGACCATCGGCGCGACCGACGACTTCGGATACAACGTCGTCCGCGATCCGGTCCACGTCCACGATCTGCAGGCGACCGTGCTCCACCTGCTCGGCATCGACCACGCCCGGCTCACCTATCGCTACCAGGGCCGCGACTTCCGCCTCACCGACGTGCACGGGAACGTCGTGTCGGGCGTGGTCGCCTGACTCCGCCGCTCCGACGCGAATGGCCGATCCCCACCGACCCGTCGACCTCCTCGCCGCGGCGCTGATCGCCGTCGCCGCAGCCGTCGCGTCCGGTGGGCAGGACGTACCGAAAGCCGGCGCACCGGCGGACCTCTGGGTCGTGCTCTCGCCGGCGCGCGCGAGCGCGACCTCGGGCGCGACGCTCGCGCCGCAGCCCGACGGGTCGCTGCTCGCGCAGGGGCCGGCGACGGAGAAGGACGGCTACACGCTCGAGTTCGAGACGCTGCCCAAGGGAGTGACGGCGCTCAGGATCGAGGCGCTCGCCGACCCGTCGCTGCCGGTGAGCGGACCCGGCCGCAGCGGCAACGGCAACTTCGTGCTGACCGAGCTGCGCGCCACGACCGGTCCGAAGGGGAGCAAGCGGCCGCGGTCGGTCGCCTTCGTGAACGCGAGCGCCTCCTTCTCGCAGGAGGGACTGCCGGCGAGCGCGGCGATCGACGGCGTGCCGACCACCGGCTGGGCGATCCATCCGAAGGCGGGCGTCGATCACCACCTCGTCGTCGAGACGCGCAGCGACGTGCAGCTCGAGAGCGGCGTGCTCACGCTCGAGCTCGAGTTCCAGAACGGATCGCAGAACACGATCGGCCGGCTGCGCGTCGCCGCCACGAGCGCGCCGCGGCCGGTGCGCGCCGAGCTCCCCGCCGACCAGGTCCAGTGGAGCGAGATCCAGGGGCGCATCAACCACGCCATCGACCAGGGCTGCGAGTGGCTGCTCATGCAGCAACTTCTCGATGGGTCGTTCGACGTCGACCAGGCGACCTACCGCAACGGCGCGACGGCGCTCGTGACCTACGCACTGCTGAAGAGCGGCGTGCCGAAGGGCCATCCGGCGATCGTGCGCGCGCTCGAGTTCATGAAAGGCGGCGCGCCGCGCGAGACCTACACGCTCGGCTGCCAGCTCCTTGCGCTCGCCACGCTCAACGATCCCTCGGTCGAGCCGTGGATGAAGCAGCTCGCCGACGTGCTCGCGCAGAACCAGCTCCCGAACGGTGCCTTCAGCTACGGCCACAGCGGCGGCTTCGACGATTCCAACAGCCAGTACGGCGCGCTCGGACTGCGGGCGGCGGCGATGCACGGCCATCGCGTCGAGCCCGAAGTGTGGGAGAAGCTCGCCGGCTTCGTGATGAGCCAGAGCGAGGAATTGGGCGGCGGCGCCTACGCGCCGCTCGGCTTCAAGTACAACGGCGGCAAGGTGACCGGGAGCATGACCGCGGCGGGCGCCGGCATCCTCGCCATCTGCGACGAGCAACTGAAGGGACGCAACACGAAGCTCGGCAACCTCTCGGGCCTCGCGCGCCGCGGCGGCGAGTGGCTCGGGCAGAACTTCGCCGTCGACACCAACCCGCGCTCGAGCGGCGAGTGGCTCTACTACTACCTCTATGGAGTCGAGCGGGTCGGCGCGCTGCTCCAGACCGAGGAGCTCGGCGGCCACCGCTGGTACCGCGAAGGGGCGAGGTTCCTCGTCGAGCGTCAGGAGGGCGACGGCCGCTGGTCATGGGCCGGCAACCATCCGCTCTGCAACACGAGCTGGGCGCTGCTCTTCCTCGTGCGCGCGACGGCGGCCTCGTCGGGCAAGTCGACGCGCTCGGTCAAGACCTACGGCGGCGACGATCCGGCGCAGCCGATGAGCATCCGCGCAAGCGGCGACACGCCGCTCACCTTCTGGATCTCGTCGTTTGGAGACGCGGAGCTCGCCTCCTACGAGTGGCCGGGCGAGAGCAAGCGCGGACTGCGCGTGAAGCAGGTCGAGTGGATCGGGAGCGGCTTCGCCGACAATCCTGACGAGGTGGCGCTCGCACGGATCGACAAGGACGCGTCGCAGCCGTGCGGCCGCGAGCGCTTCGGCGGCCAGTACTTCTTCCCGCTGCCGGGGAAGTACTCGATCTTCGCGCGCGCCCACCTGCTCGTGCCGCCCGCCGTCGCCGGCGCGCCGTCCGGCGAGTTCGTCCTCGAGTCGCCGATGCTGCAGGTCCGCATCGACGAGGCGACCGACGCCGAGCTCCTTCGCTACGCCGGCGACTCGACGCGCAACCTTCTGCTCGGCCAGAAGCTGACCATCACAGCCTCCTCGACGATCAACGGCGACTGGGACGGCCGCCACCTCTGCAACGGCCTCCTCTCGCGCGGCTGGGCGAGCGGCGACCATGACCCCAAGCCCAAACTCTCGATCGAGCTCGAGAAGCCCGTCCGCGCCAACCATCTTCAGATCACCCTCGCCAAGATCTCCGACGACCGCCCCTCGCGGATCCGCAAGCTGCTCGTCACCTTCAACGGCAAGGGCCCGCCCGTCGAGCTCCAAATCGAGCTCGCCCCCAACCGCAAGTCGAAGCTCAAGCTGCCCCAACCCATCGTCGTGCGCCGGATCGACCTCGAAGTCACCGAGGTCACGGCGGCGGATGCCCCGCTCAAGAGCGTGGGGTTCGCGGAGGTGGAAGTGCAGATGGAGTCAGGGGGAAAGAGGTGAGCCTGCGCCCACCGCGCCACACTGATCGCGGATCGACGTGACCCAGCGCCGATCCATCGCGCGGACTCCGTGGCCGGACTCGCCGCCGACGATGACCCAGTCGATGCTGCCGAGGATGAGCTCCACCAGCCGCTCCGCCCTTTTCGGGTTCTCCTGACGTTTTGGCGGCAAGCATCAGGTGATCTCGAAGTCGAGGCAGCGGAAGTAGATCGCTCGGATGAAGTTCTGGAGGTTGAGGAAGCCGTAGGCGCGCTTGACGATCGTCTTGATCT
>Ga0247727_10002294_pt1 | contig 44073 bp, 40 predicted proteins | sample WisWelCaveWW1625_FD_202498 | JGI IMG/M metagenome (GOLD analysis project Ga0247727, IMG submission 202498) | Biofilm microbial communities from Wishing Well Cave, Virginia, United States - WW16-25 | ecosystem: Environmental > Aquatic > Deep subsurface > Groundwater > Cave microbial mat | place...
GTCTAGTAAAATTGAATGCACTCAATATTCGCCATCCCGGCGGCACTATCTATGAATTTGAACTTGAGTAGAACTATAAGGTATCATTTAAATTTCGCAGTTTTATAATTTAGCCGATACTAATGTATTATGCTCCGCGAAGAACTCAAAAACCTCTCCTCCACTCCGCGTGATTTGCGCAGCTTCGGCCTCACCATGGCAGCGGTGCTGCTCATCATCGCCGCGGTTTTGTGGTGGAAGGAAAAACCATACTTTTTGAATTTGATTTATCCGGCTTTGCTCCTCGCTTTGTTGGGCATGATCGCCCCGGCCTGGCTGGGGCCGTTGCAACGCGCGTGGATGGCGCTGGCGGTGCTGCTCGGCTTCGTCATGAATCGCGTGATTCTCACCATCGTTTACTTCGGTATGTTCACCCCGGCGGCGCTGGTTTTGAAAATCTTGCGCAAAGATTTGCTGCACGAACGTTGGGATAAATCGGCGGAGAGCTATTGGGTTCGGAAAACTTCCGGCTCTTATCACCCGCAAAGCTCGGAAAAGATGTATTGAACCTTTTTTATAGGTTGATCGTTAAAATGTCAATTTCTATATTGACCCTTGGTTCAGTCCTTAAATTCAGTCTCTGAAATTTTTCCCTGACAATCTCGCTCGTTCGCTCCGCAAACGCAGTGCTTCGTTGTTATAATTTGGTAACGAATGCTGAATTTTGTCCGCCGGTTTTGACAATTCCTACTAGAACTCCCTTAACCGTGAAAACCACGAGGGGTTGCATGGCCAAGATTATAGGAATGTATCTCGCGCTCTGGACGGGGATTTTGTTGTCGTCCGCCGCTGCCCAGTCCACGTCTTTCCCCGTGCCGGAAGTGATTCGGAACAACGTGGAATTTTGGAAAAAAATTTACACCGTTTATCCGACCACTGCGGTTCTGATCCACGACATGAACGACTTGAGCCTGATTTACGAGGTCGTGGACTTGTCGGGCGACGTCCATCTTTCCTATCGCCAGCAGTTGCAAAAAGTTGAAACAATCAAGGACGAGTACCGTTCCTATCTGCGCGATCTGGCCAAAGGCAGTTTGACCGGCCATAATCCGCGTGCCGCGCGCGTGCTCCAGTTTTTTGGCGCTTCTCCGGATCCCGCACGGGTGCAATCTGCGAGCGAAGCGATGCGCGGGCAGTTCGGTATCAAAGATCGCTTCTTTCAAGGCTTGCAACGCTCGGGTTTGTATCGTGATGCGATTGTGATGGCGTTTACGGACCACGGCCTGCCGATGGAATTGATCATGCTGCCACATGTCGAATCTTCCTTTAATTATAGAGCGTATTCGAAAGTCGGCGCGGCGGGCATGTGGCAATTTATGCGCTACACGGGACGCTTGTTCATGACGATCAATTATGACGTCGATGAGCGCCTCGATCCGATTCGCTCGACCGAGGCTGCGGCCAAACTGCTGCAATTGAACTATTCCGAATTAGGTTCTTGGCCGTTGGCGATTACGGCATACAACCACGGTCTTGGCGGCATGAAGCGTGCGAAAGCGCTTTATGGCGACGACTTCGGCAAAATTTATGCGGAATACAAGAGCCGCAGCTTTGGTTTTGCTTCGCGCAATTTTTACGCGCAATTTTTGGCGGCGCTCGAGGTTGCGAACAATCATCAAAATTATTTTGGCGCAGTCGAGTTTCACAAGCCTTCGGATTATGTCGAGATCAAGCTCGATCATTACGTGACGGTCAATCGTTTGATGGAAGTCTGCGGGCTTGACCTGGAAGAATTTTCCGAATTGAATCCTGCTTTGCGTCCGCCGGTGATGAAATCGCAGCGCCGCATTCCCAAGAATTATACGTTGCGGCTGCCCAAGCGTTTGGGATTGGACGGTTATGCCCTGGCCGGGCGGCTTGGTCAAGGCTCGCAATTTGACCGGCAAATCCAATCGGATTGGTATCGCGTCGAGCGCGGCGATAATCTCGCTGCCATCGCCGCTCGTTATAAAGTCACTGCCAAAGAATTGGCGGAATATAATAATTTGAACAGCCCGCAACGCATCGATGCCGGCACGATTTTGAAAATTCCGCCCAAGCCCCCGACCATGCTGGCGAGCGCCGAGCCGGCCCCGCCTATGGCTTCTGCTTCCGACGCCGTGCCCGCAGAAGTTTTTCGGGAAGTCACGCCGCTGAAAACGGAATCGCCTGCGCCGGTAATCGAGCCTGAACCGATTGTCGCAGAACCCGCTGTAACCGTCACGGCGCCAGCGGTTACTACGGTGGTCACGACTGCGCCAGTGCTTTCGCGAGAAGAACGCGAAGCCATCATTACTTATGAGGGCGAAGCGGAAAAATCTTTGCCGCCGCCTGCAACTGTAGCCGTTCTTCCGGACGCCGGCAAGGTCTCGGTTCTGCCGCCTGCGCCCAAGCGTTCCGAAACGAAGAAAATGCAGTCCGAATGGATTACGGTCGAGCCGGAAGAAACGTTGGGCCATTACGCCACCTGGCTGGAAGTCTCCACGAGGCGGTTGCGAGAGTTGAACGGCTTGCGTCAGAGTCAAGACATTCACGTGGGCCAGCGTATCCGCTTGGGCTATGATCGTGTGAGTGCGGAAGAATTCGAGCGCCGGCGCTTCGAATATCAACGCAGCATTCAGGAAGATTTTTTCTCGACGTATCAAGTCGACAGCGTGAAGGCCTATCGCATCACCTCCGGCCAGAATATCTGGCAGATTTGTACGGAGGTTTTTCAAGTGCCGATGTGGCTGGTCGTAAAATATAATCCCGACCGCGACCTCGCCAAATTGAAACCCGGCGACGAATTGATGATTCCGAACATCGTGGCCATCAATCCCGCCGCGACGCCAACGATACAGGAATAATTTAAGAACACGTCATTGCGAGGCGTCTTCTCGCCGAAGCAATCCCCGCGCTGCGCAGATTCGTCAACTGAGATTGCTTCGCCAATGAAGCCGGCTCGCAATGACGGCAGCAACCCCCTCGTCATTACCTCGTCATTGCGAGGCGTCTTCTCGCCGAAGCAATCCCCGCGCTGCGCAAGCTCGTCAACTGAGATTGCTTCGCCAATGAAGCCGGCTCGCAATGACAGCAGCAACCCCCTCGTCATTACCTCCTCATTACCTCGTCATTGCGAGGCATCTTCTCGCCGAAGCAATCCCCGCGCTGCGCAGATTCGTCAACTGAGATTGCTTCGCCAATGAAGCCGGCTCGCAATGACGGCAGCAATCCCCTCCTCATTACCTCGTCATTGCGAGGCATCTTCTCGCCGAAGCAATCCCCGCGCTGCGCAAGCGCGTGAACTGAGATTGCTTCGCCAATGAAGCTGGCTCGCAATGACGGCAGCAACCCCCTCCTCATTACCTCGTCATTGCGAGGCATCTTCTCGCCGAAGCAATCCCCGCGCTGCGCAAATTCGTCAACTGAGATTGCTTCGCCAATGAAGCCGGCTCGCAATGACGGCAGCAACCCCCTCGTCATTACCTCGTCATTGCGAGGCGTCTTCTCGCCGAAGCAATCTCTTTGCACCCTTTCCCATTATCTGCTTGAAGCCACTCATTCCCCTTCTCGCCGCAACACGACTTGCGTGCTATCAATCATTTTGTTATATTTCCGTTTTGAAAAAACCTCACTCTCATAATGAATCGGCAAAATGGCAGCGGCATGGCGACAAGTCTTTGGTTCATCCTGATTCTGCTTTGGCATGATCTGGTGCGTGTGCAGCATGAGACGGTTGTGCGCACCGGCCTGGACGTGATCGTGGCTGAGAACTTTCGAATATTTCGCGGCAAAAGCCTCGGCATTATCACGAATCACACCGGTGTCGATTCTCAAGGCCGCCATATCGTCGATTTATTTTCACAAGCGCAAGGCGTACGCGTGGCCGCTCTGTTTGCGCCGGAACACGGCATTCGCGGACGGCGCGAAGCCGGTGAAAAGATTTCCACACAAACGGATTCTGCCAGTCGTTTACAAATTTACAGCCTTTACGGCGACACGCGCAAACCCACACCGGAAATGCTGCGCGGGTTGGAGGCGTTGGTGTTCGACATGCAGGACGCGGGCGCGCGTTTTTATACTTATATCAGCACCATGTCGTTGGCGATGGAAGCAGCGGCGGAAGCGAATATTGAGTTTTACGTTTTGGATCGGCCCAATCCCATCGGCGGCCGCGTGGAAGGCCCGGTGCTCGAAACCAAACATCGTTCTTTTGTCGGCATTCATCCTCTTGCGCAGCGGCATGGCATGACCATCGGCGAATTGGCGCAGATGTTTTGGAAAGAAGGATGGATTGTACCCCGGCGCGACACGGCAAATAATTCTTCGCTGCCTCCGCAAACTCAATGGTCAAAATTACGTATCATTCGCATGCAGAATTGGCGTCATCGCCTGCTGTTTCCGGAAACCGGCTTGACCTGGATCGCTCCTTCACCCAATATGATTTCACCGCAAACTGCGTTGCTCTATCCCGGCATGGGATTGTTGGAAGCCACGAATTTTTCCGAAGGGCGTGGCACGCACCAGCCTTTTGCCGTGATCGGAGCGCCCTGGTTGCATACTGCCGCGTTGATGACAGAGTTGCAAAACCGTATGCCGGGAATCGCCTGCGATTCCACGCGCTTCACGCCCGTCGCGATTTCCGGCACTGCCATGAATCCGAAATTCGAAAGCCAGGAATGCCGCGGCCTCCGGCTCACCATTACCGACCCGGCGCGATGCGAAAGCATTCGCTTCGGTATTGCCTTATTATGCGCCTTGCAAAAAATTCATGCCCGGGAATTTATCATAAACGAAGCGGGCATGGCGCGGCTGAGTGGCGCCGGTTGGTTGCGTGAGATGATTCTCTCCGGCGATTCAGCGGAGAAGATTTGGCAAAGAATCGAAAGCGGCGCTGAAAATTTTCGCCGGCTTCGACAAAAGTATTTGTTGTATGAAGATTAATTTGAGTGTATCGCATTTGTCCGTAAACGGAATATATTGATGCCTGCGCCACTCACTCAAAGCACGCCTTTGGGACAACTCTGGCAATTGCTCTCACCCGATCCGCGTGCTTTCGGAAAAAATTTCGAGCTGGAAATCAAGCGGCTCGGCGTATTGGGCTTGCAATTCGCTTCGTTCGTGGCCCTCGTGCTTTCGATGGGAAATTTTTTCTTCGATTTCGCGCTGTGGTACTTCAGCAGCGAACAGAATTTTTCCGGCCTGCTCTTCGCCAATCTCGACAAGTTCGGCATTTTTTTGATCGGCCTGTGCGGGCTTTCGCTTTCGCGCACGAGTTTCGGCGGCAACCGCGCAAGCTGGATCGCGATCACCTGCATCGTCCTGGCGGAAATCATCGCGACGATTTCGACGCTGTTGCGCGCCAACCCCGCCACCTATCCCGCCTATGTCATTTCATTGCTGGTTTTGTCCGTGGTCGTGCCGCTGCGCCCGATCCTCGTGGCCCTCGTGGGATTGATCATGATGGGCGCGAATTACGGACTGCATGCGCTCATTGTAGAATCTTCGCGTTCTTTCTTGAAACTCGCCGGCGCTTTTCCCGCTTCTTTTTTCTCGACGATTATTTTCGTCTGCACCGGCCTCACGACGGTGATCTATCATTTGCGCGTCAAAAGTTTCAGTAATTTCGAAGCGCTGCAAGTTTCGCAGGAACGTTTGCAAAAAGAGCTGGCCGTGGCCGGTATCATTCAAAAACATTCTTTGCCCCGGCACAATCCCGCCGTCCCCGGCTTGGAAGTTGCGGGCATTTGCATCAGCGCCACGGAAGTGGGAGGGGATTATTATGACTATCTCGAGGTGGGCAAAGGCCGCTTAGGTGTGATGGTAGGCGACGTTTCGGGCAAGGGAACTTCCGCCGCGCTTTACATGAGCAAGCTGCAAGGCATCATCCGTGCGCTGCAGAGTCTGCATCATTCCCCCTCGCAGCTTTTGGCCGCAGCCAATAATTTAATTTACGGCACGATCGAAAAAAATTCCTTCATCACGTTGACCTATGCCATTTTCGATTTAAATCAGCGCCACGTGCTTTTGTGCCGGGCCGGGCACAATGCGACATTGCACTTGCAAGGCCGCGGTTCTCATCTTCTCATTCCGCGCGGTCTCGGCCTGGGCCTGGCGAAAAGCGAAATTTTCGTGCGCGAAACCGAAGAACTGCGGCTGCCCTTGAATTCCCACGATACTTTTATTTTTTACACCGACGGTTTGGTGGAGGCGCGTAATCTTTCCGGACAGGAATTTGGAGAAGAAAATCTGGTTAAGCTGGCAGCGCAGTATAGCGACCTCCACGCCGAACCGCTCAAACAAAAAATCATCGAAGAAGCGCAGAAGTTCGTGGGCTACGCTACACAACACGATGACATGACTGTGCTGGTGGCAAAAGTGGTCAATTGAAAATGTTCAAAAATTATCTCAAAACCGCACTGCGCAAGCGGAGAATGATTATGCGCTCATCTTTGCTGTTGGCGAGTTATTTTTTACTAGTCCTCGCCGGTTGCCAAAAGCAAACCACGCCCGCCATGAAGTATGGCGCGCCGCTTTCTTTGCATGACGAAACCAGGGTTTCGCAAATTTTGGCGGAGCCGGAAAGCTACCTCGGCAAAAAAGTTTTAGTGCAAGGAGAAATTTTAGAGGTCTGCGCGAAAGCGGGTTGTTGGATGGAAATCGCCGGCGACCTGCCGGAACAGAGAATCAAAGTAAAAGTGAACGACGGTGAGATCATTTTTCCCATGACTGCCCGGGGAAAAACCGGGCGCGTGGAAGGACAAATTTATAAAATCGATCTTTCCGCAGAACAAGCGCGCGGTTATTTGGCGCATTTAGCGGAAGAAAAGGGAGTTGCCTTCGATTCCAGCAGCGTTTCCGGGCCAATAACAATTTATCAAATTAAAGGGCTGGGGACGGAAATCAGCGATTGATTCGGCTGACAGAATGCTGAAAAATCAAATATTTTTCAGCATTCTATGAAAAGCTATTCCCGAGCTCTACCGCGAATACGTTGTCGTACTCGTTGGCGAATTTGATTATAAAGTTCCGGAGCATCGGCTGCCAGTGTCACGGCAACAGCGTAATCCTGGTTTTCAATCTCCGGCGGCACCCACTTTCTCTCGGCGCGAATAACCAGCCAATACTCATTGCCATAATCGTTCCGCTCCCTGCTCTTCATGGTGAACGTGCATCGCTGAAGAGTGCTCTTCTTTCGACTATAGCCGCCTGATCGGCAAGATGCTTTCGGCTCAAGATTGACTCGATACGGAGGGCCGATAGCCTCTTCTGCGTTTTCATTCACCGCAACCTTTTTGAAGGCATCGTGAACTTCGTCCAAGGTTTTGCCGCGGATTAAAAACATATCCATTTCAACGCCGAGATAGTCATAACGTCGTCTACGAATCGGTGGATCAAAGGCGAGTGCAACAGAGATCGTGCGCGCTCCATGCGCATATCGGAAAGAATCCGGAATCGGCACGGCAAAGATGTGAAAATGGTCAAGCTTGATCTGCTCTTGGGCAATAAGTGTCGCTCTGCGATCCCACGAGCGTAAAGCGAAATCAGCATCTGGCAAACCGTACCCGCACGCTTTTATTGCAGCATGTTTCTCAGCAACCAATTTCAGCCTATCAAAAGTCTCGTTTGGAATAGCAGCAGAGTTGGCAAGTACGGCCCGCACCAGATTGGGATGTGGTGCAGTTCCAAGTTGATCCTGAAGCTGATGGTGGACCATCGCCGCAAGACGGGCGACCCTTGGGGCAGCGAAGCTGGTGCCACTGTCGTAGGCAAAAAGGGTATCGGTAGGCTGATGCGATAAAGACATCACCCCCGTGCCAGCCTCTACTCGAACTTTGCGGTGACTACCAAATCCATCGAAAACCATGTTGCCGCCGTAATGTACCAACTCCGGTTTGATAGCGCCATTAATGCCTGGGCCGATTCGCGTCATCGGTGATGGCTGATTCGCAGATGCAATGGGCCGTACGATATCACCAGTGTCAGAGCCTTTTCTAATCGAAACAGTATCGTGTTGCACCAGCGATCCGACAGTAATAGCAATAGCGGCTGTTGCTGGCTCGCAAAGGCGAGTAGCAGTCTTGAAGAGCAATTCAGGGTATGAGCTCAGCACCTCCTCGGCGTCGGCGGCGTTATGAGCTTGAGCTTCACTGTGATTTCCGGATGCAACCACCAACACGACTTTTAATTCACGAGCCAGAATATCAAGCGTCTCCGCCCAGATAGTTTGGCGATCCCTGCCAATTTCGAAAGCGGAAGCCTTGCTGCCAATAGAAATATTGAAGACTCTACAATTGTGCGGCGGGCGCATGAACGTTTCAATAGCTTCACGCATTTGGTTGACGATCAGTTTCTCATTATCAAATTCATTTTGGTCATTGAGCACCCGCGCACTGAATAAGATAACCGGAGATGAGAAAGTTGCGGCATCATAGCAGGCTCTCACATCTCCAAAAACCGCCAAACCGCCCACCATTGTCCCATGACCATGTGCATCGGCAGGCGAGGTGGTTTGCGTCAATACGGCCTCCTCGTGCCCCACGTTTGAGGCAAGTAAGGGATGATTTGAAGTGATCCCACTGTCGATGATGCAAACTCTCGGACTGTCTTCTGGCGGACGCGGTGGCTTCGGAAAATCCCGCGCCGTTGCCCGGCCTGCCTGTATTGGGTCGAAATCAGCAACCGGAGGCAACTCGACCTCTGCTACGATGGTCATGTTTAAGAGTTGCTCCAGTTTGGAGCCTTTTATGGCGACTTTGGCAAGCAAGATGGCGTCGCCAATATAAGAATCCAAAAACCGTTGTCCGTCCATTGGACTAGTCTGAATCAGTTGACGAATTTCATTAAGCCCGCTGGTAGCTTCTTGACGTGTTCCTGGATGTCAAAGCTCAAGATCGACTACGTATGCACGCGTTACTTCGATGCGATCAGCATTAGAATCGATCAACTGAGCAAGCCTCGGCCCGATGCGGTCGTCACGACTCCACAGTCGCATTTGTTCCGGCTCGATGATCTCAAGCATATCATATTTCGTTGAGGCGAATGGCTTACCGGTTCGACGATTTATTCCCAGTTTCGGACCGCGCTGGTAGGCATGAACAGCGTCGCGAAAGTCGGTGAGATCAGCATCATCTCGAAAAGCAATGACAGCGTTATCAGGCTCGATACTTACGATGGTTAATCCGGCCTGTTTTAGAATCTCAATAATTCCCTCGGGACTCGCTTTCTCTGCGATAGGCACGCGAAATACCAAGTGAGGTCGAATCCCCGCTATTGGTGATGCCTTGCGAGTCTGCTCATCTATCAATCTATCCGCTGCCTCAACAAGTTGAGGTCCAAAGACTTCTCGACGACCTCGATCGGGCCGAGTTCCACCAAACCCTGGCTTCTTACGGCGCTCAGCGCTTATGTCCTCGCGCATAAATTCGAGATGCGGGTGTTGGCTATCATCCTGATGATGTGGCATAAATTATTTGTCTCCCATTATTGAGTTGAAAGCTTCTTTCCAGCCGAGGATTCAGTCTCCGGTGGTTCTAGATCTCCGCCCGCTCGCTCAGTAATCTCTATCCGACTCTTTTGTTGCGCTATTGCCTTGTCGAGCACACCGGATTGAATCTCTCGCTGGTCTTCCATAATCGTTTGTTTCACGGCATCCTTAGCGATACGCTCAACGTCTGCGTGTGACATTCCGATTAAAGATTTTGCCTTTTCTTCTAGCTGAACAGACGGGGGGACCCCGATCTGCCGCAAGTTGCGAAGCAAAACCTGATGGATGGCTGCAGCGTCCGGTTTGTCGAAGAAGACAATTTCATCGAATCGGCGCCATAACGCCGGATCAAGAAGACCTTGATGATTGGTGGCGGCGATGGCAATGGTTTCACTCCTGAAGTTGTCGAGCATCTGCAAAAATGAATTGACAACACGTTTCAGCTCACCATGCTCCTCCTCTGAGGTTCGCCGCTTGCCTATGGCGTCGAACTCGTCGAACAAAACCACCATCGGACGGGTTCGAGCAAAATCGAACACCTTCCGCAAATTAGCGGCAGTCTCGCCCAAGTATGAAGACACCACCGCATCGAACCGAACCAAAACCAAGGGCAAGCACAATGCGCGTGCCACTGCTTCAGCAGCAACGGTTTTCCCGCACCCTGGCGGCCCGCAGAACAGCACCTTTTCGGCGGGCCGAAGACCGTAGGAACGCAAGATATCGGCTTGGCGGTTTTCACGCACAATACGATCAAGACTTTCCCGAACATTACAAGCAAAGACAAGATCATCGAGGCTCCGGCGCGGCTCGATAATGTCCACTAAAACCGCTCCTCGTTCTTTGTCTTTAGGCAGCTCGCTATTCTGCGCGCCGAGCAACGATAAAAATTTTTCAGAAGTTGATGCCGAGGGCTTGCCGTTGGCCAAAATTCGCTCCAAATCTTTGGCAAGAATGTGGTGGTTCTTTCGTCGCTCTTCTGCAACGAACTCTCCCACCGCCATTCGAAAAGCGTCGTCATCGCCCTCGGAATGAGCTAATATCATCTTACGGATCAACTCGCCAGTAGTACTCATGCGTGCTGTCCTCCAAAATGCTATTCTATCCAATCACCAAATATATATAGAGATGTAAAGGTTTGTGTTTAATGATTGGAACTGAAATCAAAGCATCACATAGATGGGGTAGAAGCAAGTCGGAATTGAAACTGTCGTGAATCTATTACTTGGCGGCCAGCACTGCCGGCAAAGCTGCTAGAAAGTCGACAACACACTTCTGCAAGCTTGCACTAATTGCTTCCACCACCGTCGCCGGGATTTTTTTCGATGCTGGCGTCTCGGCTTGTAAAACGTCACTCCACAACAAGCGCCGCGTGGCAGGTTCATGAAGTTGCAGCAGCAAAGCCACGCGGCCATACCACTTTTCATCCCGATCCCATTCCTCGAAAGCCAATACGCGCCCGGTTAGAATATAATCCACCGGCCCCGAAGACGGAAAAGAAACAACCTCGCGGCAACAAGAAGAAGCGCGCAATTGTTTCAAAATTTCATCCGTCACCAAAGCTCGCGGCGCAGCAGCCCAGCGGCGATAGTGATAATATTTCACCTCAAACGGCGAATCGCGATAAATGATGCGGTCATCTTCATAAAGCTTCTCCGCGCTGAATTTTTCCACACCCAAAACGAAATTTAATGGCGCGGCCTGATGCTGATTCACGTTTTCGCGCACACGATTGAAATCTGAAACCGTGTAATAAAAAGTCTCCGGCACGCCGCTGCAGGCGAGGAGCAAAAAGCAAAAAGCAAAAGACAAAAGGCAAAGAGCAAAAACCCCGGTGCGGGTTTTTATCTGGTCCGTTAGCTGATGAGGATTACATCGCCTTTCAATGTTGAAGAAAAAAACGGTTTTGAAGAAACTCATTTCAAAATTCCTTTTCTTTTGCTTACCGCAGTTTGTTGTTTTCTTTTTGCTGTTTGCTTTTGAGATCAGGGCAGCCTGCGCTCCGGCGGCGCGGATTTGCGGATCAAATTCCAGGGCCGTTCTTTGATGGTGCGGCTGAATTGCTCGAAGTTTTGTGAGGCGCTTTCGAAATTTGCCATGGTTTCCTGCAGGCTGCCGCTGTTGGAAGTGACGAGCTGGTTCAATTGCGCCATGGTCTGATTGAGCGTGCGCAACACCGAGTCGGCGCGCGCCATGGTTTGATTCATTTGCGCGAATGTGGTTTGCAAGTTCGCCGTATTCTCGCCCATCATTTTATCGAGACTCGTGCTCAAGCTTTGCATCTGCAGCGTGAGCGCATTGAGATTCGTGATCATGCCGGCAATGTCATCGGCATTGACGGAAACCAGAGTATCGGCATGAGCGAGAATATTGCCGAACCGCCGGCGGTTTTCATCGCTGAGCAAATCGTTCATGCGCTCCAGCATCAGCGTCATTTGATCGCTGACGTTCATCAACGGCTCGCTCATGCGCGAAAACGAAGGCACATCGCGCGTGTGCAACATGCCACCCGGCGGCAAGAATTCATCCGTGCTCACGCCCGGTGTGATTTCGATGTAATATTCGCCCATCAGCGAAATCGAGGTAATGATGGCCTCCGAGCTTTTGCGCACGGGTGTGCGGGAATCGATCGACAACACGGCTTCGAGCTTGGTGTTGTCGTCGGGCGCGAGATACATGTCGGTCACCGTGCCGACGAGAAAACCGCCGTAGCGCACCATCGAGCCGGCCTCGATGCCGCCGATGTATTCAAACCGCGCTTGGTATTCGTTTTCGGTTTTGCGCCAATCGATCTTGGTGATGGTCACCAGAAAAACAACCAGCACGATCAGGCTGCCAACCACCAGCAATCCGGCTTTGATTTCGCGGGAATGATATTGCATGCTGCAGTTATGCCTTAAAAAGTTCCTTCAGGATGACAGTAAGCTGTTGTCTGGCGAACAAACTTCCAATTAAAAGAAAGCGACTGAATAGTTGCAAAAGGAATCTCTCAACCTTTTTCTTCACCTACCAAATTGCTCAAAAAGCGCTCGCGGCCGATTTCTTCGGCATCCGCTTCACGACGCAAAAACTGTTGTACCAAAGGATTGCTGCTCGCTTGCAATTCTTCCGGCGTGCCGAGCGCGATCACGCGGCCATCGTGCAGCATCGCGATGCGATCGGCGATCGTGAACACGGAGGCCAATTCGTGCGTCACCACGACAATAGTCATTTTAAATGCTTTTTTCAACTTCAGAATAAGCTGATCAATGCCCATGGCGACGACGGGATCGAGTCCGGCAGAAGGCTCATCGCAAAACAGAATTTCCGGATCCATGGCAATGGCGCGCGCGAGGCCGGCGCGTTTTTTCATGCCGCCGCTCAACTGCGCAGGCATGAAATTTTCAAAACCCGACAAGCCGACTTGTTCGAGCTTCATGCGCGCCATGATATCGATGGTCGACTTTTCCAATTCCGTATGCTCGCGCAAAGCCAGCGCCACGTTTTCCGCCACGGTCATGGAATTGAACAACGCCGCGCTTTGAAACAGCATGCCGAGCTTGCGCCGCACCGGCACTAATTCTTCCTCCGGCAGCTTCGTAATGTCATAGCCTTTGATGATCACTTGCCCGGCAGTCGGCATGGCCAAACCCACGAGATGGCGCAGCAGCGTGCTCTTGCCGCAGCCCGAGCGCCCGAGAATCACCATGGTTTCGCCGCGGCGGACGTCGAGGTCGATGCCTTGCAAAATCGGCCGGCCATCGTAATGCGTGAGCAGATCGCGAATCGAAATGAGGAGGTCTTCAGGTTGAGAAATCGGGCCGGATTCGAAAGTCGAAGGCGTGGGCATGTTGGTTAAAATGCGGCATAAAATAATGCGGTGAAAAAAACATCTGCGGCAATGATTAAAAAAATCGAAGTCACCACGGAGGAGGTGGTTGATTTCCCCACGCCCTCGGCGCCGCCTTCCGTCGTAATGCCTTGATAACAGCCGACCACGGCGATGATCAAAGCGAAGAATCCGCTCTTAACGAGACCGGTCATCAAATCTTTCATGATGAGCGCAGAAGCGGTTTGATTCAGATAACGTGTGCTGCTGAGTTGTAAAGTCGAGATCGACAACAGATAGCCGCCGATAATGCCGATGGCGTCGGCCAGAATCGTCAAACACGGCAGCACGATCAACAGCGCGACCATGCGCGGCACAAAAAGAAAGTTGACGTGGCTCAGTCCCATGGTGCGCAGCGCGTCGATTTCTTCGCCGACTTTCATGGTGCCGATTTCCGCGGCAATGGCCGAGCCGCTGCGGCCGGCAATGATAATCGCAGTAAGCAGCGGCCCCAATTCGCGAATAATTGAAACCGCGACCAGATCCGCGACGAAAATCGTTGCGCCAAATCGTTTGAGTTGATACGCGGATTGCATGGCCAAAATCAAGCCGACAAAAAAAGCGATGGTGCAAACGATGGGAATGGAATCGTAGCCGATACGCACCATTTGCTCGAGGGTGCTGCGGCCACGCAGTTTCCGGCCGCGCCACGGCGCCATGACGGCTTCGCTCAACGTTTCGAAACTCAAACGCGCCATGCGATCAAGATGAACGAGGAACCGGATGGTTTGCCGGCCGAGGTAGCCGAGAGCGGTAGTCATTGCTTGTTTGTGTTTATCCTATTGGGTCAAACAAAGTACTGTCTGAAATCCTTGCTTCCAACACCTTAACTATTGTCTCCAATTCGATATTGGGGCTTATTTGAGTGGACAAACCATATAGTTCGAGGATCTTACTTATATTAGCCTGTGACATCTCTGCTCTGTCAGACGTAAATAATTTTCTGCGATATCAATTCCTACGGATTTTCGCCCTAATGCAAACGCAACAGATAAAGTTGTACCGGTGCCGCAAAATGGATCAAGTGCAATGCCTTGTGGCGGGCAAGTCGCGAGGAGAGGAATTTTGCATAAATCTTCAGGATAAGGCGCAAAGTGCCCGTTGCGCTTTTGCGTGTCTTCAGGAAGAATATCCCAAACATCGCCGGGCTTGCTGCCGCCAGGATGATACTTCAAAAAATAGAACCCCTTTTCTTTTAGCTCTTTCGCGCGACCGGAAACGCGTTCGGAATCCGAATGGGTTGTTCGTTGTTGTCCCCGAATAATCATTCGAAAATCGGATATTTGCTCGAGGCTGATTTTTTGAAGCATTTCATCCAGTGCTTTAAAAGCTGTTTTCTTTTCGTCGTTGGTCAGTGAAGTTGACAATTCAATTTGACGTTTATATCTAACTCCTCTCACGCCCGTTGCCGAAACGATCGCTCCGTTTATGACTTTCGCTTTTCTCGGGCTTGTTCGAATTGAGTCAGCATCATAATAATAGTTAGCGGAATTCTTCACGAAATGGAAAACATGCTCATGAACATTGCCCAAACGATCATTGGTATTATCAAGGCCTCCTTTAATCTTATTCCAAATCACGCTGTTTCGAAGAATCCACTTTTGCTCACCCATCAGTGCCAAAGCGACTCGCCACGGAATTCCCAACAAGTGTTTATTGAAATAAGTATCGCCAATGTTCAACCAAAAGGAGCCCGCCGGCGTCAAAACGCGCTTGACTTGATCGAAAACAGCCATCAGATTTGCAATGTATTTTTCATAGCTCGCCTCAAGTCCAATGCCGCCGTTTTGATATTCACGCTTGCCCCAATAAGGCGGGCTTGTCATGCAAAAATCAATGGAAGCATCGGGCAACTCCTGCAAAACAGCAAAGGCGTCGCCTTGAATAAGCAATGGTGAAAATGCTTTGCTATTTTTATAAGAGCTGAATTGCTTGAGAATATCAGAGCGAACAATTGCCATGTTTGAAACCAGCAAGGTCAGTTATTCTTCCCCACACTCTTCAGCGCCGCTTCTTCCGTCTGATAAATCTGAAAAACTTTATCGAGCCGGCTCAATTCGAACACTTCGCGCACCGCGGCCGTCAATCCGAATAATTTGAGCTCGCCTTTGTATTTTCCGGCCTGCTGCAAGCCTTCCACCAGCGTTGCGATGCCGGAGCTGTCCATGTAGCCGACCGCTTGCAGATCGACCACGACCACCGGCGCTTTGCGTTCGGTCAGCCCGATAATGACTTTGCGCACCTGCGGGGACGAATAGAGATCGACGTCGCCGCTGATGCTCACAATCGACGCTTTGTCCTTTTCACGTGTCACGATTTCCAGCATGAACACTCCTGTTATATTTGGTCAGGGTCAAGCGGTTGCCTTGTTTGAGATTGGTGTAAGACACGGCGTCCATGGTGCTGCGAATCAAATGCACGCCCAGGCCGCCGGGGCGGATGTCGTCCAAATCACGCGGTTTGATGAAATCTTCATCGGCCTTCTTGCCGAAATCGCGCAGTTTGATTTGAATGCCGTTTTCAATCAGCCGAACCGTGACGATGATGAGCCGGTCGGTTTGGCCGTCGTAGGCATATTTGATGATGTTGGAGCACGCTTCATCCACGGCGAGCATGGTTTGATTGCGCTGTTCGGGTGCAAAGCCGGTGAGGTCGCACAAATGCGCGATGCCGGCGCGAATGATCTTCAACATTTTGGGATCGCTGGAAACGCGAAATTGCACGGTTTCCTGCGCGCGCAGCGGCGCGCTGCTTCCCTCCATATTGGAATGCTTGCGTTTCGAGGCCTCGTTCATACTTTGGCGCCCCATCGCAACGCAATGATAGTTAAATCGTCGTGCGGTGGCATGCCTTCAGTGAAACGTTGCAGGTCCTGCACGACGAAATCGACCAACTCCTGTGGCGAATGCCAGGGCCGCACCAAACTGGCGCGCAAATGCTCCATCGAATATTGTTTGCCTTCACGATTCTTGGCTTCGACAATGCCGTCGGTGAAAGCCACGAGATAATCGCCGGGCGACAATTGCAATTCTTTCGGAATGAAGCGCGATTCCTGCATGATGCCCAACGGCGCGCCGCCGCCGCTGCCGGCGAAAGTTCCCTCTTTGGCCCGTGCGCGCAGCCAATACAAAGGCAGGTGCCCGCCGCTGGCATAACACACCCTGCCGGTGGGCAAATCCAGCAGGGCATATTGCAGCGTGACGAACATGCCGCGCCGGCCGCGCTCCACCAAAATGCCGTTGATGGTTTGCAGCACCGAAGCCGGCTCGCCGTCGTTTTGCGAATGAATGCGCAGATCGCTCAACAACCGCGCCATGTATAACGCCGCCGGCACGCCTTTGCCGGAAACGTCGCCGATGACCATGCCCACGGTATCTTCATCCAAAATCATGAAATCAAAAAAATCGCCGCCGATTTGTGTGGCCGGCAGCGAGCGCGCCGCCACTTGAAAGCGCTGTTGCGCATCGTTGGGAAAACGCTGCGGCAAAAAACTGTCGAGAATCGTGCGCGCGGCTTCGAGCTGCTGATCGAGTTTTTGCTTTTCCAAAAGCGTGCGATGCATGCGCGCGTTGTCGATGGCGAGTGCGACCTGGCGGCAAAAAGTGGAGAACAGCTCCAGATCGTCTTGCGTGAAGGATTTGCCGTGCAGCGGGTTGATCACTTCGGCGACGCCGATAATGCGGTTTTTCACTTTTAACGGCGCGGCAATGATCGAGCGCGTTTTGAAGCCGGTTTCTTCATCGCTTTTGCGCGAGAAGCGAGAGTCTTTGCTGACATCGGGAACGATCAGCGGCTGGCCGTTTTGCGCCACCCAACCGGCGATGCCTTCGCCCAGCCGCAATTGAATTTTTTGTTTGACTTGATCGCCCACTTCGCCGAGCGCAACTTCCCATTCCAGCGCGCCGGTTTTTTCGTTGATCAACATCACCGAGCTGGCCTCAGCTTCCATCACCGCCTGCGCTTTTTCCATCACCAAGCTTAAAACGTTGTCAAGATCGAGCGTGCTGTTGACGATGATGCTGACCTCGATCAGGCTCGAGAGATTGGAGACTTTGTTTTTCAGCGTCGCGATTTCTTCGGCGACGTTGATCGTCGCCGGTTCCGCTGCTGTTTTGGATTTAAGCATGATCAATGCGCCTCGAGCCAATTATCGCCAACACCCGCCTCGATTTTGACTGGCACTTCCAGCCGCACGGCGCCGCCCATCTCTTCGCGCACGATTTTTTCCAAGTTCATCAACTCATGCTCCGGCGTCTCGAAGACCAGCTCGTCGTGCACTTGCAACAGCATGCGCGCTTGCAATTTTTCTTTTTGCAGGCGCTGATGAATGTTGATCATCGCAATTTTAATCATATCCGCCGCCGTGCCTTGAATCGGCGTATTGATCGCCGTGCGTTCGGCCGCCTCGCGCACGCGTGGGTTGGCGTTATTGATATCCGGCAAAAAGCGCCGGCGATTGAACATCGTGGTGACATAGCCCTTTTGATGAGCGTCGGCAATCGTTCCCGCCATCAATTGGTTCACCCCGGGAAATTGAATGAAATAATTGGCGATGAAGTTGTGCGCTTCTTCCACGGAAATGTTCAAACGTTTGCCCAAGCCATAAGCATTCATACCGTAAAGAATGCCGAAATTGATTTCTTTCGCACGGCGCCGGATGTCAGGCGTCATTTCCTCGACCGGCACGTTAAACACGCGGCTGGCAGTCGCGGTGTGAATGTCTTCATCGCGGCGAAACGCCGCGATCAGATTGGCATCTTGCGAAAGATGCGCGACGATGCGCAGCTCGATTTGCGAATAATCCGCATCGAACAGTTTCCAGCCTTCATGCCGGGGAATGAAAGCGCGGCGAATGCGGCGGCCAATTTCCGTGCGAATCGGTATGTTTTGCAGATTAGGATCGCTGGAGGACAAACGCCCGGTCGCGGCCACGGTTTGATTGAAGCTGGTGTGCAAGCGCCCGGTATAGGGATTCACCATCGTGGGCAGCGCATCAACATACGTGGATTTGAGCTTGGACAATTCGCGGTATTCCAGCAGCTTTTTTGGCAGCCCGTGAAAATTCGCCAGCTCTTCCAAAACGTCCGCATCGGTGGAGTAACCGGTTTTCGTGCGGCGTTTGCGCGGCAGCTTCAATTTTTCAAAAAGGATTCTGCCCAATTGTTGCGGAGAATTCAAATTGAACTCTTTGCCCGCCAACGCGTAAATATCCGTCACCAATTGCCGGAGTGCGGCTTCCAATTCCGTCGACATGTTTTGCAGGTAAGGCAAATCGAGCGTAATGCCTTCCCATTCCATGTCGCGCAACACGGTTACCAAAGGCATTTCGATTTTTTCAAACAACTCGTATAAGCCGCCCTTTTGCAAGCGCGGCTCGAACAAGCGATACAACCGCCAGGTGAAATCCGCATCTTCGCTGGCATAACGGCCAACTTCGGCAGCGGGCACGTCGCGCATGCTTTTTTGCTTTTTGCCCGAGCCGATCAAAGAGCTGGTGGGAATTTTGGCGTAATTGAAATGCTCCAGGCAAAGCAAGTCGAGATTGTGCTGGCGATTGCCGGGATTCAACACATAGCTCGCGACCATCGTATCAAAATCGGCCCCGCGGATTTCCACGCCGTAACGCCTCAAGACCAGTTGGTCGTATTTGGCGTTTTGGCCGCATTTTTTAATGCGCGCATTTTCCAATAACGGCTGAAAAATTTTCTTGAGTGAAACCCCGGGAACATGGCCGGCTAAAAAGAAATCGCTCAAATCATGGGCTTGCGGCGGAGCCGGGGGATTTTCGGGAGCAGCGACGGGAATGTAATAACCCTTGCCTTCTTCCCACGAAAAACTCATGCCCACTAATTCCGCGCACAACGGCGTCGCCGAGGTGGTTTCGGTATCAAAAGCAAAGGCTGAAAGTTTCGACAAATCTTTCGCCAGCGCAGCAACTTTTTCCGGAGTGTCGAGCAATTGATAATCTGCCGGCACAACTTGGGCGGAATCAGTAAAGCGTGAAAGCAGGGTGTTAAATTCAAACTCGCGGCTCAACGCCGCGGCGCGTTGATTGTCGATCGCGCGCAAAGACAAATCCTGAGGAGAAATCGACAACGGCACTGCCGTGTCCAGCGTCACCAACTTTTTTGACAGGCGGGCCTGCTCGGCATAATTTTGCAAGTTTTCGCGCAACGCCGCGCGCTTCACTTGCCCGGAGTGAATGAGCAATTGTTCCAAACCGTCGAATTGCGACAGCAGCTCGACCGCGGTCTTCGCACCCACTTTCGGCACGCCGGGAACGTTATCGGAAGTGTCACCCAACAAGGCGAGATAATCCGTAATTTGTTGCGGCAGCACACCGAATTTTTCTTTTACACCGGCGGCGTCCAGAATTTGCGCTTCGCCGTTCTTGCCGGTATTATACACAAAGATCCGGTCGTTCACGAGTTGCGTCAAATCTTTATCGCCGGAAAACAAATAAACCTGCATGCCTAATGCCGCTGCATGCAACGCCAGCGTGCCGATCACGTCGTCTGCTTCATAGCCCGGCGCTTCCACCATGGGCGCACCCAAGGCCGTGCAAAAATCTCGAATTTTGACCAGTTGCCCATTCAATTCCGGCGGCATCTTTTGCCGCGTGGCTTTGTATTGGGGATAAACTTGGTGGCGAAAAGTAGGTTGCGGCGTATCGAACACGACGGCAAGATGTGAAGGCTGCTCCGCATCCAAAAGCTGCAACAGCGCGCGCACAAAACCAAAAATCGCGCTGGTCGGCTCGCCGCGCGAGCTGGTCAAAGGGTTGCTAATGAATGCAAAATGCGACCGGTATGCCAACGCATAGGCGTCGATCAAAAAAAGTTTTGGCATTGCAGCGGGCTTTTGAGAGGTGTTGGGCATATTTCAAATGTAAATTAAAATCGCGGAAAAGTCAATGTAGAACTCGGATGGCGGCGCAAGCTTTTGCCTGCCGTCAGGAGGGCGGCGCGATATTTAGAATAGACCCCGGTAGAAATTCGTTTGACTATCACTGTGAAATTCTGTATCGTAGCCGTGTTTTAATCCGCCACTAAAACAGCCCACGAGACACGCGGTGACGCGGAATTTTTACTTCTTTCACGTCAGCGCGCGTTTCGTGGGCAAATTTTTTGCACCCCGGAGACTGAAATGAACAACCCTGTTCCACAACAAATCAATCTCGAACTCGGCGAAAAAGAAGCCGAAGGTATTTACGCAAATTTCGCCATCATCAATCATACGCCCGCAGAATTTGTGCTTGATTTCGCACGCATTTTTCCGGGCGTGCCGAAGGCAAAAATTCAGGCGCGCATTATTATGACGCCGCAGCACGCCAAATCCTTGGCGCGCGCGCTGCAGGAAAATATTGAAAAGTATGAAAGCTCTTTTGACGAAATCAAAATTTTTGGGGAGCAGAGATCGCGCGAGTTCGGTTTTCACCCGCCCAATGAAATCGGCGAGCCGCCGCGCACCTAGATACAACGTATCAGTGAGCATCACTCTCAATGCGTAAAAAAATTCTTAATGTGAATTTAAAAAGTCTAGAGCATGCCGTCATTGCGAGCCGGCTTTATCGGCGAAGCAATCCCAATATGTGAAGCTAGGTATTGTCTTCAGATTGCTTCGGCGAAAAGAGGCCTCGCAATGACGATAGTTAGAGAATACCGTCGTTGCGAGCGGCTTTATCGGCGAAGCAATCTGTATCAGCAACCCACTTTTTATTTTAATTTTTTCAGGAGGTTTTCATGAGATTCACCACTCGTTTGGGGCAAATCGCCTTGTTGGCAGCCGCAGCGTGCACTTTCATGATGTGCACCAAACCCGAAGATACCAAGCAAGAGCAGCCGGCGTCAAGCGCGGCGACGGATTCTACTGCCGGCATGGCGCAGACCGAGAGCAATCGCGGCACGGCGAGCACGACCTTTGGCGATAAAACCGTGAGTATCAATTATGGCCGTCCGCAATTGCAGGGTCGCGACGTGCTCGCTATGGCGTCCGACGGCATGGTGTGGCGCATGGGCATGAACGAAGCCACGGAAATTAAAACCGAGGTTGATCTCAAAGTCGGCGAGACCGTGATTCCGGCGGGCCAATATTCTTTGTGGATGAAAAAAATCGGCAGCGACAAATGGGAATTGCTCTTCAACAAGAAGACAAGCATTTGGGGAGACGGGCATCCGGCGGAGGATGATTTCGCCTCTGCGCCCATGACGATGTCGACATTGCCGGAAGCAGTCGAAGCCTTCACAATTGAAGTGCAAGCGCAAGACGCGGCCACCGGCAACATCATTGCCAGGTGGGGCACGACGGCGCTGTCGACCTCTTTTAGCGTGCAATCCGGATCGTGAATGTGAGCGTCACGACGCAGAGCGTCGTGACGAGAAATCTTGTCAATCTCAACCATCACTATGAATGCACCTCGTCCGAAAGTGATCGTCGTTGACGATGAGATCAACATTCTCAAAACCATGGGAATTTGTTTTGAGTCCGTGGGTTTTGAGACCCGCTTGTTTTCCAAGCCGCTGGAAGCGCAGGAAGTGCTGCGGCAGGAAAAATTCGATTTGGCGTTTTTGGATTTGAAGATGGCGCCGATCGACGGCATGACGTTGCTGGCGGAAATCAAAAAATCCGCGCCGGAAACGACGGTGATCATCATCACGGCGCACGGCTCGATCGACAGCGCAATCGCGGCGGTAAAAAAGGGCGCTTATCATTATTTGCAAAAGCCGTTCGATTTCAAAGAACTGCAACTATTCGCCTTGAAAGCGTGGGAGCATCACGCGCTCACCGCGGAGGTGCGCGGCCTGCGCTTGCAGCTTGCCGAAAAGAAAGAGGAAGATTGGGGGGGATTTCTCACGCGCAATCGCGACATGCAGGCCTTGCTGGAGCTGGCCGCGACCGTGGCGGAAAGCGACATCAGCGTCTTGATCGAAGGTGAAAGCGGCACGGGCAAAGAGGTGGTGGCGCATTTCATTCATCAAAAAAGCGCGCGCAGCTCCAAGCCTTTTGTGAAAGTCAATTGCGCCGCGATTCCGGAAAATCTGCTGGAAAGCGAATTGTTCGGCCACGTCAAAGGCGCATTCACCGGCGCGCTGAAAGACCGACAGGGCCGGTTCGAGCTGGCAGACAGCGGCACCATTTTTCTGGATGAAATCGGCGAGCTGCCGCCCATTATTCAAGCCAAGCTGCTGCGGGTGCTGCAAAACCGCGAATTCGAGCGCGTGGGCGAAAGCAAAACCATGCAGGTCGACGTGCGCGTCATTGCGGCAACCAACAAAAATCTGGACGAGGCGCTGAAGGAAAACACGTTTCGCGAGGATTTGTTTTATCGCTTGAACGGCGTGCGCCTCAAACTTTCGCCGCTGCGCGAGCGGCCCGAAGATGTGGCTTTATTGATCGAGCATTTCATTAAAAAATTTGCCAAAGACACGCCGGTTGAAATTTCTCCCGAAGCTTTGAAAGCTTTGCGCGCCTATCGCTGGAGCGGCAACGTGCGGGAGCTGGAAAACGTCATTCAGCGTGCGGTGCTGCTGGCGCGCGCCGGCGTGATCGAGGCTTCCCACCTGCCGGAAGAATTTTTTTCTCCCGCCTCCGCCCGTTCCGACGCGGCGCTTTCATTGGAAGAAATTGAAAAGCTGCACATCAAGCGCGTATTGCAACAAGCTCAAGACTATCAACAAGCCGCGGAGATGCTCGGCATCGATCCTGCCACGCTTTGGCGGAAGAGAAAAAAATATGGGTTGTGATCAGTAAGAGATGCCGATTGAATAGCTGCTCATTTGATCTGTCATGCCCGAGTGCTTTAAGCGGGCATCCAGACGGATAATATGGATGCCTGCTTGAAGATTGCGGGAATGACAGCCCCGCGGTAGATGAGCAAGTTATTTAAGCGGTGCTGCTGTCATTCCCGCAGTCTTAAGCGGGAATCCATTTACGCTGTTTGGAGGCCCGATTAAGGCGCTCGGGCAAGCCAGATTAAAAGGCTGGCGCAGCGTTTACGGTTTCGTCGAGGCTAGCTTTGCCAAATAAGCCCGGGCGGCGGGGTGGTGCGGCGCTTGCTTCAGCACCGTGCGCCACGCATGCTCGGCCTCCCGCACTTGCCCCCCCAACGCATGCACCACTCCCAAATTCAACCACACCTCGACCAGCGTTGGATCCTGTTGCAGGATGAAGCGATATTGGTTGATGGCTTTGGTCGTGTCGCCTTTGACCAGATACAGGTTGGCAATGTTGTTTTGAATTTCCATGTTATGCGGCGCGAGGTGTTCCGCGACCTTGTAGGCGTGCAAGGCATCATTGTAGCGACCGGTGCGGCGCAGCATCGAGGCCAGCGCGGCGTGCGCAAAGGGATCATTGGGCAGCGAGCGCACGGTATTTTCCAAATGCTCGAGCTTGGCATCCCACGCGCGCACCCGCTCGGCCTCAACCAGATATTTTTTAGCCTCCTCCGCGCGGCCGAGGCGAATCAGAGCCTGGCCTATATTGTATTGCGCGCCATGATGCCACGGCCATTTGGCTACGACTTCCTGCAAAATGCCCAGGGCTTCTTCATGCCGCTGGGCCTTCACCAGTAATTCACCGACGAGATAGCGGTATTCCAAATTTTCAGAATCAAGCCGCCACGCGGCCCGCGCATGGTGCAGCGCTTTTTCATATTCGCCTTCGTCTTCGAATAAAAATCCCAAACTGAAATGTGCCGGCGCATACAGGCTGTCGGCGGAGATCGCCCGTGCGAAAGCGTATTGCGCGCTGTCCACCCGGCCTAATTCCACGTAAGCCCGGCCCATGCCGCGATAAGGAATAGCCGCGGGATTGGCTGCCAGCTCTTTCTGATAAAAAGCAATCGCTTGATTATACTTCTGCTGGCGATAGGCATTGTTGCCGAGATTATTCCAAGCGCCGCGATAGCCCGGCTGCAGTGCGAGCGCTCTGCGATAAGTTTCTTCGGCATTTTGCCATTGTCCTACTTCTGAATAAATGCGGCCACGCAGAAAGTGCGCATGGGCATTTTGGGGCGCAAGCTTTTGCGCGCTATCCGCGAGCATCAGCGCATGGTCGAATTCATTCTGACGCAAAGCTTCTTCGCCCTGATGCGTCAAAAAATTACTGGGCTCGAGCAGGGCAGCGGATTCTGGCGGCCTGGATTTGCAACCGGAGCCCAGAGCGGCGATCAGCAGAATTAAGATGAAAGAATAGGGCATGGCATCAAAAAAGAGTTTTTCATCAAACCGGCTAAAGAAATGGCGACATACGTGAAATTGGACATTTCTTTTCTTCATTTCAACGCCATATAAACCAAAGCTGCGACCATGCCACCGACAAAGGGGCCTACAATGGCAATCCAGGCATAGCTCCAATCACTATCTCTTTTGTTGGGAATGGGCAAAAGCTGATGCATCAAGCGCGGTACAAAATCGCGCACCGGATTGATCGCATAACCCGTGGTGCCGCCGAGCGACAAGCCAATGGCAAAAACCAGCAACGCCACCGGCAGCGCGCTTACCGCACCCAAACCGATTTCCGGTGCGGCCATATACAAAACGCCAAACACCAACACAAACGTTCCAATAACTTCTGAAATAAAATTTGAGCGCGTGTTTCGAATTTGCGGTCCGGTGCAGAATACCGCAAGTTTGAGCCCTTGATTCTCCGTGCTTTCAAAATGCGATTGATATTGGAGCCACACCAAGAATGCTCCGAGGGCGGCGCCCAGCATTTGCGCTGCGATATAGATTGGCACGTTTGCCCAATCAAATTTTCCGGCGAGGGCCAGCGCGACCGTCACAGCCGGATTGAGATGCGCGCCGCTTAAGCCCGCCGCTACAAAAACGCCAACAAAGACCGCCATGGCCCAACCAAAAGTAATCACGATCCAGCCGCTGTTGCTGCCTTTGGTGTTTTTTAAAACTACGTTGGCAACCACGCCATCGCCCAATAGAATAAGCAAGGCCGTGCCGATCAACTCGCCGATAAATGGGGTCATTCTCCTTCCTCCGAGTTTTGAAATTTGATGATACAGAAGCTTCCACTTTGAATCGCTGCTGCCACTATTAATGTCATTTTAAAAGAGTCTTGTGGAGTATGGAACATAACCCGAATCGAAGTCGAACGTGCAACTTAAGATCGTAGTATCGCTGGCTCCCATAAAGTTTTGTTTGCGGATAATAACGAAATCATCCAAAATCTCATGCGCCAATGTTTGCATGCGATCCGCCAACAAAAATTTCTGATCGCGCGGAAACTTGGATAACTGCGGAATCAGATACAATAAGAAATCGTAAGTCAGTGTGAGAATGTTCTCAGCGTGTGCCATTTTTCAAAAAAATGTTCGAGGTGCTCGCTGGCGCTCGCACCAAAAGAGTAAAAAGCGTAAAAAGAGACCACAGGGTAAACTTGTCTCAACGGCTGTCCTGGGCGCAGCGAAAACCAATATTGTTGTTCCACTTGGCCGGATCATTCCTGTAGCGATAGGCGCAACGCAGAACGTGCGGAAGGTTGTACCACGCACCGCCACGCAACACCCGCTGGGCTCCTGTTTTAGGACCTTTCGGATTAAGCTTCGGGCTTTTGCCGTAATAGTTGGAATCATACCAATCCGCGCACCAGTCCCACACATTGCCGAGCATATTCGCCAATCCCAGCGGATTGAGATGCTCATTTCCGGTGCGGGAATTAGGTTCATCCACGGCATGCGCTACGCGACGGGCAGTGTCGCCAAACCAGGCATGGTTGGACAATTCCTCCACCGCATCGCCAAAATAAAATTGCGTGCGTTTCGCTTTCTTGCCGCCGCGCGCGGCATATTCCCACTCCGCTTCAGTGGGCAAGCGGCCGCCAATCCATAGGCAAAAATAATAGGCTTCGAACCAGGTGTTGCCAATCGCTGGATGGCTTTCGCCGCCATAATCTGGAAATTTTTGGCCAAAGGGAAAGCCGGAGAGCATGCGATTGGTCACCGGGTGCTTGGCCAGACGGAAACCATCCAATTTCACTTGATGAGCCGGGCTTTCGTTATTTTCGTGTTCATCATCGCCCATCCAAAATTCGCCGCTTTTCACTTCGATCCATTCGAAATGATTTGCAGGATCAGCAAGAAATTGTTGCTGGCGTTTTAGCGCGTGTTCGAGATCAAAAAGGTCATAAATCAAGCCGCCGGGTTGCAGCGGCTGCAGGCCCAGCTTCTCCAACAATTCTTGCGCATAATAAATCACTTCGCAATCGCGCTCTGCGCATTTGATCAGCAAAATCTCCAGCGTTTCCTGCACTAAAACTTTGCGTTCGGTTTCAGGAATCAATGGCAGCGATTGCGCCAGGCCGTCGATGAGCAGCAGCTTGCTTTGGTTGCCCTGTTCTTTTTCTATCAGCGGCTTGAGCAATTCCGCCGCCGGCGTTTGCACTTCGGTGGTGACGCGCAGCGCCAGCGGCCGGTTGATATTCCACAGGCCGGCAACCAGCTTCGCAACTTTTTCATCGTTTGCCAGCAACCCGGCATAGAGCCGCACGACTTCTTCCCAATCCGGATTGGCGGCGTGGCGAATGACGAAATCGGAAGTCTTCTTGAGCAACGCCCGCGCGGTGAAATATTCCCACAATGAACGATGCACGAAAGTGAAGCCGTCTTTGTCGCGTTGCAACAGGCCGGTGGTGCGTTGCACCCGGTCGAGAAAATCTTCGGTCCTGCCCAGCGTGGCGGCGGTGAGCACACGCCGGCCCAGAACGTTGATCTGATCCACCGGGAAATCAGCCTCCTGCCACAAGAAAAAACGCAGGGAAAGATCTTGCAAGATCGCCAGCGCATCATCTTCATCGACTTTCAAATCACTTTCGAGATCGTAACGGCGCCGCAGCAAATATTTCGTGCAATTTTTATAAAGCTCGCTGCGGCGCTCGATGAGGGCAGCGTCGCCGTCTTGTTCATACGTGTAGCAAATCATGCTGAGCAAAAACGGATTGCCGGCAAGTGCGCGAATGCGCGGCCGGTGCGCGAGCACTTGCTGGAGAGCCGGTATTTTTGCGGTCGCTTCGGCAAACCATTTTTTTAAATAATTCTGTACCATTTCCGGGGCCAATGGCAACAAATCGAGCCGGCGAAATTGCAGCCAATGCTCCGGCCGCAACCCGAGGGGACGGGAGGTGACGATGATTTTGCAACGCGGATGCTGCTTGGCCAGTTTGCCCAATGCCGCGGCGAATTTTTTGCCGGTCTCGGCATGTTCGATTTCATCCACGCCGTCAAAGAGCAAAACCATGTTCTTTTCCAGAAAATGCGGCGCGCCGCAAACGGCGTCCTGCATCTCTTTGCTGTCGCTTTCCTGATCGATCTGGCTGCGAATCAATTCTTCTAAACTTGCCTCGCTCAGATCAAGAGTTTTGCAGCGCAGATGAACCGGAATGCATTCTTTTGCGCCCTTCGCACCGAGGCTGGCAAAACGGTGCATCAAATAACGCAACAAAGTGGTCTTGCCGCTGCCGGGCAAACCTCGAATCAAAAACAATCTCTGCGGCTGGCCGTTAAAAAACAGCGCGTCGAGGTCGAGTGCGGGCGTTTCCTGCTCATCGTCTTCTGTACGCCATTCCTGCAAATGCAATGAGATAAAACCATGCTCGATATTCGCCATGCGATCACTAACCGCGGCCTGGCCCGTTGTCTTCGCACGCTTTTCACCAAAGAGATGAATGATGGAAAATTTTTCTTGCAGATGGCGGCAGTAACGGCGCAAAAGCTCGGCGTTGCGATCTTGCGTGGAAAGCGTTTGCTGCCCGGCTTGGGCAGCAGAAAAATGTTTCAGAAGCTGCTGGGTCAAATGCTGGCGCGCCAAGCGCTCGAAATCGTGGGTCTCTTGAAACGTCCAATATAATCCCTGGCTGGAAAACTCTTCGCGGAAACGCAGCACGCGAGCGTATTGTTCATGCTCCTCGGCGGTGCGCAACGGGCGATCCGCTTCTTTGAAATAAATCATGATGCGCGGCCGGCCCGTAGATTGGCAACTGGTGAGCGCCGCGCGAATCTCATCCTCCGTTCCCGACAACGCTGCTTACGTCGGCATGCCGAACCGTTTCCAGAAAATGCCGAGCAAGATATGGCTGCGTTGAATCTCCAGCGCCGCATCGATCACGCCTTGCGGCCCATCGGCGTGAAAATCAGGATACGCCTCGGTCTCCCAGCGCATCAATTCGAGATGCAAATGGCGATCGCGTGCAATGCCACGGTTGAGCTCGTCAATGACTCTTGACATGACCTCGCGCTCCTCCGCCACGTCGCTGGGAGAGGAGAGGACGATTCTGAGAATGCTTTTTGTTTCCATTTTTTCTTTTCGATCTCGTCCTAAAAAATACCTTGTCAGCTACATTAGAAACCACTATATTTTTTCGAATCGATCAACCAGGAGATATTCAAATGCAAACGACGACTCTAAAAAAGGCCACGGAAGAACTGGGAGTTTCCCTCGAAGATTTCGTTTCTTATCGTAAACAAGGAAACAAAGCATTCATTGAAATCGATCTGAAACTTCCTGCATCAGGAACAGCGGATAGCTCCGAGCCGGATGTTTTTGCCAATATCCTGGCCATGGCGGAAGATATCGGCATAAAGGATTGGGCATTGCATCACGACCATTATCTTTATGGCAATCCAAAACGGAAGGAAGAAAAGCCCGATGCCTGACTTATCCCGTCTTTTTGTCGATACGGCTTACGTTCAAGGGCTTTACAATAGTGGTGATGAATCGCACGATATATGCAACCAAGCAGTTCCATTCGCACAAAAGGCAATGCAACTTTTCACAACCGATGCGATTTTGATGGAAATCGGCAATGCCTTTTCCACAATTCAACGTCGAGCTCAGGGTAGTAAAATTATTCGGGATTTTTTGAAATCCAGGCATATAATCGTCATCAATCTTTCTCCAGAATATTTTCAAAAAGCGGTGCAGTTTTATGAAGAGCGAAATGACAAAGAATGGGGTCTGACAGATTGTTTTTCATTCATCGTTATGAACGAATATCATCTCGAAGCCTCTTTGACGGTTGATCACCATTTCTCACAAGCGGGCTTCAAAATTCTCCCATTTTAAATCCCGTGTGCCGTGTTCTTCTGTGTTGTTTTTGCAACTCTTTTAGCCTCCGCATTATCCGTACAAATCCTGCCGATCCGTTTTCGCCAGCTCCATTAAAAATCCGGCAATCTTTTCCGTCACTGCCTCAAAGTAGCGCTGCCCTTTCTCCGGTGTGGCGGCTTTGGGATTGCCCACGCCGGTATCGCTCGTGGCACGCAGCCAGTCGCGCTGCGTCCACGCCCAACCTTCACGCAAGGCGCGGATTTTGAATTTTTTCGCACGCCCTTCGCCGGCTTCTTTGAGAGGCAATACCAGCTCCGGCACGAGATATTGCATCAGGCTCGTTTCCATCTCGCCGGCGTGATCGCCCGCTTCGTCGAAAAATTTTGAAAGATCGAGGCAACGATACCAATCGAGCGCGCATATGAATAGATCGTGCTTCGGCAACAACTCGCGAATGATCTGCCGGAAATCGTTGCCACCGTGTCCATTCAACACCACCAGTTTGGGAATGCGTTGCTGTGCCAATGAAGCCGCAATATCATTGAGCACGGCGAGCTGCGTGCTCGGGTTCATGTTGATGGTTAATTTGATATCAAGCTGGCCCGTATTCACACCGAATGGGACCGTGGGCAGAACGATGACGCGGCTGCCTTGCTCCCACGCCAGACGCGCGGCCTCGGCAGCGATGCGATCGCTTTCGATCACGTCCGTCGCATAAGGCAGGTGATAATTGTGCGCCTCGGTCGCGCCCCATGGCAGCACGGCGACTTCATAAGCCGTTGCTTGAACGGTTTTCCAAGTTGTTTCCGCGAGGATATAAGGCCGATCAAGCATGGGGAAAACTCCTCAAAAATTTAGCCGCTCGAGGTCGTCATGTCATTCTGGAAGAATCAGACTGTGTGAAAACGTCATTGCGAGCGCAGCGAAGCAATCCCGTTGTGCATGCACGTATTGGAGTTAGAGATTGCTTCGCTCCGCTCGCAATGACAAATTCGAGCTTTTTTACACACTCTGAATCTTTTTAAGCCTTTAGTAAAATGCCCAAATGTTGAATATTCCCAGTGCTGAAAAGATTCTTCGAATGACAGGGCTGGGGAATTCAACTTCAAACAAAAAATTCCTACTCAGTATATTATACCATCGTTGAATAACGCTTACTCCCGCCCGACCCCCAAAGCATCCGCCACACGATTGATGTAGTTGAACCAGGAGGCGATTAAGGTGATTTGCAAAATGGCGCGGTCGTCAAAACCGGCGCTGCGCAATTTTTCATGATCGTGTTTGGAAATTTTCGTGGCATCCCTGGTCAACTGTACGACATAATCAAGCATCACACGATCTTGCGCACTGAGGGGAGCGGATGGATAATCTTCTTGCAGCGCGCGCACCAATTCTTCATCCAAACTCACCCGGCGCAGAAACTCTGCGTGCGATTCAATTCAGTAGTGGCAGCGGTTGTTGACCGATACCATGGTGGTGATCATCTCGTGCTGCCGCCGTGTAAGCGGAAGCTCCGGCGACATCAGCACGCCGAAGGTGGCGAAGGCATGATAAAGCGCATCGGGAATGAGGCTGTGTGAGGCCACAATGCCGGAGGTTCCATCGCCGGTGGGATGCACGGGTTCGGCATATTCGATGGGATACAAAGTGCGCTGCTGTTCAATCGCCCAGCGCAGTTTTTCATCTGCTTCTGATAGTGGAATGGTTTGAATCCAGGTCAAGGTGATTTCCTTTAATCGATATGGACGAGTTGCAGGAGCGAGGCAAGTTGACATTCAAAAACCGGCTGATTTTGCCAACTTCAACATTTCATCCAACAGTTCTTTAAGTCAAGGACATTTTCCGCAGGCGAGACCTACATCCAACTGGTTGAAGAGTTCGCTCCCGTGAATTGTCTTTTTGTAAATTCGTTTGGTTTTTTCTTTATATAAACGTTGCAGGAGTTTGGCAGGCGGCTCGTCAAAGTTGACTTGTTCCGGATGTTGAATCTTTGCGGACAAAGCTTTTTTGACTTCGGCAGGAAATAAATTCGGCTCGCTCAGAAGCCAAGCTTCCGTTTTATGAACTGCGAAGAATTGGCGAAATTTTTGATGTCCCACCTCCTTTTCAATATCTTCTTTCGCCCAATCGTAGCGTGCCTTCGCTGTTTTCTTGTCGTTAGGATAGAACGTGGGCCCGTAAAGATCCAGCAAAGCAATGACTGCAATGATATCGCCTTTCTTTGGACCGTTGAGGTGCATCAGGGCCTTCTTAGGCGAGCCCTTTACCAACTCCTGCCATCCGTTAAATTTGACTGCGTCAATGCCAACTCGCATTGAGAGCCCCGCCTCCAGCCACTTTTGTAGGAATACGGGCAAAGCTTTTCTCTCGGTTTCACCTTCAACAAACAGAATAAACTTCATCCCATGTCCTCCAATTCCCCGGACTTGAAGAGGGCGCCCAAAGAATATTCCTTCAGACAGTATTCAAGCTGTTCAGCTTCGAGAACTTTAAGTGTTGTTTCCCCGGTTTCCCATTTCGCCACCGTCGTGGTGGGTTTGGTGTCGGTGAATGCGTCCAAAAATTGAGGGGAATGAGTGGTAAAGATGACTTGCGTGCGAGTCGCCGCATCAACGGCGTATTCAGCTATGATCGGGAGCATGGCAGGATGCAAACCAGTTTCAGGCTCGTCAATTGCAATGAGCGGCGGCGGCGAGGGACTGGCTAAAATGGTCATGAGCAGTAAAAAGCGCACCGTGCCATCGGAGAGATCTGCTGCTGATTGTTCTCGTTTCAGTGATTTCCACCGGACACGCAATTGGATTCTTTGGTCCGCGGCGGGTGGAAAAACCAGTTCGCCAAAATCATCTCCAAAAGCGGCGTGCATGGCGCTATTAATATCTTTCTTAAAATCACGATCGTCACTGTAAAGCGTATGCAAAACAGGGATGAGATTTTGGCCGTCCGGATCGACCCGCTCTTCAACGCGCGCTACCGCGGCTTGACGAATGATTGCATCCTTATGTACATGCGAATCATGATAAATGGCCCAAGAAGCCAATTCATGCCTAAAGAGCAGCATTAGTCGATCAGTAACAATGGCTGAAGGAATTGACAAATAGGTTTCACTTTCAGGATTCTTAAAAAAACCCAAGTCATCTCGCGGCGACATGATCTGCTCTTCGTGATCAAAGAGATATACACCTGAACCAGTCCTTTCGAGAACTATTGCTGGATTCGATTGTTTGCCGCCTTGAATTTGAGAATAGGTTGATAAAAGCTCATTACTTATTTTGTAGGAACTGCCTTTGCCAAGACGCGCCAGTTCCAGTTTGTAAATCACGCCTTCGTGGTCCACATTCTCTTTTGCATTTACGAGCGAGGCTTTCACTGTAAATGAAATACTGGTTGCCTGCCCATCCCAGATAATCGGGTCCATTCCACCCAACGATTGAATGTGTTTGCCAAGTCGTTTGAATTGAGCTGAAATCGACATCAACTCAAGAAAGCGCAGCAAGTTGGATTTTCCCGAGCCATTGGCGCCAATGATGACATTCAAGTCTCCGGGCTTCCAACTGACTTTTTTAAGAGAGCGAAAGCCGGCAATGTCTAATTGGAGAATCTTCATATTCCTCAATCTCGTTGATGAAGGCGGATCGTTTCAGCATTTGGATTATCGTTGTAATCTTAATTATAACCCTAGGAGTGATCGGTTGCAACCTCCAAGTTATTCATAACCTCGCTAGAGCATTCAAGTTTTATGCTTGCGCCTTGCGCGAAACACCCAATAATAAACCGGCCAGCCGAGAGCAACTACTCCCACGCCGAGAAATGCCTGTGCTGGATTATGTGCCGCAAGCAAAAATAATAACAGCGCGACAAGAGCAAGAAATATAAACGGCGTCACCGGGTAGCCGGGAGTTTTGTAATCGCTACTGCGCGCGGCGCTGCGGCGCAACACGAACAGAGCCGACACTGTGAGCGCGATAAACAATACCGTCACAAAAATGAAATATGCGATAATCTGATTAAACGTGCCGAGCGCGATCAGCAAGCTTGCGAGCGCCGCTTGAAGCGCGATCGCACGCGCCGGCGTGCCAAAGCGAGGGTGAAGAGAGGCCGCCGCACGCGGAAATAAGCCATCGCGCGCCATGGCATAATAAACGCGCGGGGCAGCCATGATCAGCCCGGCAAGGCTGCTCAATACGGAAACCACGACGATGCCCGCGAAGATCTCACCGCCGGAACGGCCGAAGAGAGCTTCACCCGCCTGCGCTGCAAATGTTTCGCCCGAGGTGACACGATCGAGCGGCACGAGATAAAAAAAGGCCGCGCTCGTCAAGATATAAACCAAAGTCACGACCGTGACACCTAACGCCATAGCGCGTGGTAAAATCCGCCCCGGCTCTCGTACTTCCCCGGCGAGCTTGCTGACGTCCCACCATCCGCCGAACGAAAAGAAAGCTGCGACCATGCCGCCGGCGAGCGCTGCCAAGAGCGGCGCCGAGCCTGCTCGTTGCGCAACGAACGGCGTGAAATTCGACCAATCACCGAGTTTGAATAAGAAGCCCCAAACAATGATGAATGCCAGCAAGCCGAGTTTGAGCAAGGTCAGCCAGCGCATTAGTCCTGCGCCGAGCCGCAGGCCGATTATGTTTGCCATAGCCAGCGCCACGATCGCTGCGATGGCAATAAATTTTTGAGCGAGCGGAGACAAGCTCGTGATGTATGCGGCATAGCTGGCGAGCCCCACCGCGAGCGCTGCCGTGATGCCGGGATCCATTACAAAGAAACATTTCCAGCCATACAAAAATGCCGGCGCCGGCCCATAGGCCTCACGCAGATAAACATAGCCGCCGCCGGCCTCGGGAAAGCGCGCGGCCAGCTCGCCATAACAAAGCGCGCCGCTCAACGCCATCATCCCCATGACCAGCCAGATCATCAGCAGCCAAAAAGGAGAGCCCAGCGATTTTGCGATCTCGGCAGGCGTGAGAAAAATTCCGACCGCGATCACTTCACCGACAACTAATGCCGTGACCGAAGCAAGCCCGAGTTGCCGGCGCAGACCGTTTGGTGTTTGCGGCTCCGAGGTGATGGTGGAATGGGATATTTGCGCCATTTCTATTAAGACCAAAACATTTCCCGCGCAACTGCGCGGTCGCAAGCCAGCCGCACTTTTGCCACATCATTCGTGAACAACAAACCGAGCTGCAAAAGATTTTCGCGCAACACCTCCACGTTAGTTTGCGGCAGCGGGACGTTGATGATCTTGGGCAATCGTTTCAGCTTGAACGAGACCTCTTGTGCCATGTGTTCGACGCCGGCGAGGAAGTGCCGGTGATATTGTTCCAATTCTCCGGCCAGAGGCAAAAGCACGTAATCCACTTTGCCCTTCAAATCATACAAGTATGTCGAAACCGCCTTCTCAACTTGTTGGCTCTGGCGCTGCAAATATTGCTGCCCCTCTTCAAGCAAGCTTTCCAGACTCTGCCCGGCGGGAATGATTTTAATGCCCAGTTCCGTGAAAAAATTTTCGAGCGCGGTTTTGATCTCACCCACTTTGTCGGGAAGCCCGAGAGAAATGGCAATCGGCTTTGGCACGGGCGCCAAGCGCCGGCGCCAGGCCTCTTTGGATTTGGCTTGCGCGAGCATCGCATGCAAAAAGCACAAAGCCAGCTTGGCTTCGTGCAAAGAATTCGTTGCCAACCGGGACGGAGAAATACGATACCACTTGCCGGTTTTCAGGAAAATAAAAGCGCGTTGCCAGAAGCGCGTGATTTCTCGGCGCGATTGCCGGCCATTCAGCGCAAACACGTTGAACCGATTGAACGTTGCCAACAACCCGTTCCACAGGGCCGAGCGCTTCCATTCCAATATCGTCAACTTTTCCTGCAAGCTCGCTTTGAGCTGGTCAAGCTCCTGCACGACTTTGACCTCGAACGCGGGTTGCAAACGGGTTTGAAGCCAAAGCTCTTGCATCTCAAAAAGCAATTGCGCGACGCCTTTCAAATAACGCCAAATCTCCGGCACACGCATCTTCAGATGCGCCCGGCGCGATGCGGTCACATAGCCCGGCCGGCGGATGGTGCGATCTTTCAAGCGAAAGAAGCCCGCAATCATGGGATGATTGCCCTCCACCAGCGCGGCATTTTTGTACCAAATAAAATTTCTGAAAATGTTCCAATACGTTTCTTTGCTGGCGCGCTGCAGAATGGCTTTCATATTGTCAAAACTGTAGAAACTGCGCCAGCACAGTTGATACAAATTCGTCCATGCACCGTTTTTCAAATGAGGATGCGGCATGCTTTCGTGAAAGGAATCGTAGGTGTTGTAATCCGAATCCATATACGCGCCGGCCTCCACCATTCTCTTGTGATCCATCGATCCCGGCAAAGGCGTCAACATAAAAAACGAAGCCTGATCCACTTTGATCTCGTGCTGGAGGCGGCGCAGGTCCGCGCGCACCGATTCTTCCGTATCAAACGGAAACCCGATGATGAAACCCACGTGCGTGGCCACGCGGGCATCGTGCCAGGCCGAAATCAGATTGGCAAAGTCATTGACGTCGTTTTGCGTCTTGCCGGCGGCCAGCAAATTTTTGGGGTTGGTGCTTTCCATGCCGATAAACACCTGTGTGCAGCCCGCGGCTTTGGCCTTGTCAATAAAATTTTTGATTTTGTAGGAAAGCACGTCCACTTGCATCATGAAGTTGATGGCAATACTTTCTTGCTCGCGCAGGCGGACGATCTCGTCGAAAATCGCCTCCCAATTTTTGTTGCGCGCAAAATTATCGTCGGTGAAGAAATAAAAATTGATGCCGGCTTCATGATTGCGCCGCAACGTGTCTGCGATTTTGTGCGCATCGCGGTAGCGCATCTTGCGGCCTTGCACATTTATGATCGTACAAAATGTGCAATTGAACGGACAGCCGCGGCCGCAGTCGATCGTGCCGAAATTTGAAAACGCAAATTTTCGCAAGTATTTTTTATTCACCATCGGCAACGCGGGCGGCATCATATCCGGCAAGTCGTCGATGAAATCATACATCGGCTTGAGTCGCTCACTGCAGGCCTCCCGCAGAATCTCATCCCAATGTTCTTCCACCTCCCCTTTGACGATGGTCACACCGCAATCCATCAAGCGCTGAATATCGGCGGGAATGGTGGGAAACATGGCAAGAATGCCGCTAACGTGGAAGCCGCCGATCAACACCGGTATGCCGGCGGCGCGAAATTGCAGGGCCAAATCCGTGGCGCGCGGATACTGATTCGTTTGAACGCCAGCCAGGCAAACGACGGCTTTGGTATCCCGGCGTTGATGGCGTTTTACGATCTTCGCTACTGGAATTTTGTGAATGGCCTCATCGAGCAATGTGACTTCGATCTTAATTTCGCCAAGAACCTTGCGGCGGCGCACCTCTTCGGTGAGGCCATAAAGACAAGCCAAAGTATTGCTCGGCAACACGCCGCGAAAATGGCGCATCACATAACCGTCGTCATCGTATTTCGAGGGTTTGATAAAAAAAATGTGCAAGCGCCGGAGGGGCGAAGAGGACGAGTGCGTAGAGTCATGCATGGGAATCTCCTTTCAAGATGCGGATACATACAAAAATAAAAGCAAGAAACCTTCACGCAAAGATGCAAAGCCGCCAAGGATCGCAAAGAAAAGCCTTCAAAAGGTCAAACTTATTATTGCTTGGTCCTGGTAAGACTTTGCGTATTCTTTGCGTCTCTGCGTGCGTTTTTTTGGGGTTGCGATTCATCAGCGTTTGGTTCATTTCATATCCGTATTGCTCACAAACGCCACTTTTTTGCTATCCGGCGACCACGAGGGCACATTGATCGTGCCTTGACCGCCATAGACATAGGCAATCACCTTTGGTTTTTCTCCTGTGAAAGGCATAAGCCGGAGATAGACTTGTTTGTAAAACGGATGATCGCTCGGGTCAACTTCCTTGAGAAAGGATAAGATAACGATCCACTTGCCATCGGGAGAAATGTGTGGAAACCAATTATTGAATTCGTCATCGGTAATCTGTTCCTGCGCGCTGCCGTCCGGTTTCATGCGCCAGATTTGCATCGTGCCGCTGCGCACGGAGTTGAAGTAGATATATTTGCCATCGGGAGTATATTCCGGGCCATCATCCAACCCCGCCGCGATCGTGAGACGGATTTCCTCGCCGCCCTTGGCGGATATTTTATAAATGTCATACTCGCCGTTTCTTTCCCCAACATAAACCAAAAATTTTCCGTCAGGCGACCAGCCGTGCAGATAGGACGGGCCATGCGCGGTAATTCTCTTCGGCTTGCCGCCTTGAACTGGCAGCGTATAAATGATCGATTGATTGCTATCGTCCTTGCTGTGATGGCTGATGCCCAGCGTTTTTCCATTGAAAGTCAAAACGTGGTCATTGTTGTTGCTCGTGGCAAAATCAGTATTCAGAAGCATGGGCAATTTTTGAGCGAGATCGAAACGATACAACCGGCCATTGTGGTTGTAGATCAAGGCCTTGCCGTCCGGCGTCCAGTTGGGCGCTTGCAAGGATTCGGGTGAGCGATGAATGATTTTACGCTTGCCGCTCGCAATATCCAAGATCTCCAGATTGCTGCCAATGTAATCGCGATAAGGCACGTAATCATCCTTCGGCGGCACGACGATCCGCACGTCGCGGAAAACGGCCTTCTCGATGACATCTTTATCATGCGAGCAAACACATAACCCGACGTACACTTCGTCGCCCAATGCTAAATCTGAAATCTGTTCGGATACAAAGCTATCACCGAAGCGAGCGACCGACATGATGTACGTATTGCCTTTTCTCTCCAATTGAATAACGTCTGCGCCGTTGACGGATGATTTCACTTCTTTTGTAGAGTCGCCCTTGGTTCGACGAAATTGCAGAGACGTCAAGCCCTCGTCATGCACTGCGGCATTCACATGCGGAGAATCTGTATCAAGACTGGTGCGCACGATCCACCCGATTTTTCGATGCGGGTCCCCGCCTTCACTGAGGAATTGCGCTCTTGTCCGTAAAATGAAATTCCCCTTCACGCGTTTCCACACGAAATGAAATTCATCGCGATCGAACCACATGTTCGTGCCGGAGCCGGCGATGGTGTATTCTTGCTTTTCCGCGTCGTAGGTCGCAGAGCCGGGGTTGAGGGCTTGACCGACGCCGGCTTGGCCTTCAAAAAGGCCGATGGGCTTTTGTTGGGAAAATGAAGAGACGACTGAGCAAGAGAGCGATAAAAACACGGTGACGATTGCTTTCCAAAAGCTACTGGTTCTGTTTTTCATGGCCATCAACCAAAGTTAGTTTGGAGCGGGAATACGATGATGCTTGATACCGGGTGGAATGTGCTTGTGATGAGGATGAGTCGATTGCAACGCGGGATCGTTAGGATGAGCCTGGGAATCATACCTGAGTCACCACCTTTATCTTCATGCCGAATCTTAACGTGCCAAGTTAACAAAGTTTTCCGCAAAATCAAACTATCGCTCACTTGACATAAATGCCTATCGGCTCATTTTTCGCCAAACGAATTTCTCATTCCCACCGAAACGCTTTGATCGCGATGAACAAAGTGATCACAGACCAGACTGCCAAGCCAAGAAGCTGAGGGAACACGTCGGTTAATGTTGCGCCTTCAATGGCAATGCTGCGCAGGCCGTTAGCGAGATAGGTGAGCGGAAAAAAATCTGTGATGACATGCGCAAAACCCGGGAGATTCGAGCGGTCGAAAAAAACGCCGGAGAGCATCAGCATCGGCAAGGTAATGAGGTTGGCGAGCGGCGCCACTTGATCTTCCGATTTCGAAATTCCCGAGAGCGCAAATCCGATCGACAAAAAGACGGTGCCGCCGAGCAGGCCCACGATGATCATGTTGAAGAGGCTTCCGATGAAATGCAAGTGGAAGAATAGGACGCCGACGCCAATCAGGATGAGCACCTGCGTCATCAAAACGAGAAGGCGCGTACTGACTTGCGCAATAATAAAATCGCTGGTCTTAATCGGCGTCACGAGCAGGCGGCGGAGAATGCCGCGTTTTTTCAGCACGACAAAACCGAAAGCCACGCCGAAAACGCCGCTTTGCATGATGGACATGGCCAAGATGCCCGGCAGCAGGAAATCGATGTACGTGAGGCTGCGGCTGTTGACCAGCTCGGTACGGATTGCATGGCGCGGCAGATGATTTTGTCGGAAGACCAATTCATCCAGCGCGCGTTGCAGAATCAATTTTCCCGTCTGGGTTTCCTGCGGTTTCTCAGCGTTGAGATAGAGCGTCAGCGAGTCTTGGCCGGTTGGTTGAAACGAAGCCGGGATGACGAGCACTAGAGCGCGGTCGCCTTTTTTTAAAAGAGCCAACTCCTGTTCTTCTTGCCCCTTCGAAATTTTCAACGCTTGAATCGGCCGCAGCAAACCGACCAGTGTCGTATCTTGCGAATGGTTGACGATCCCGACGGATACATGTCCAATCCCATCGAACGTGACGAAGCTGAATAAGAAGACCATGAACAGCGGCAGGAGAATCGTCCAAATGATGGCCTCGCGCTGACGAATGAACATCTTGAATGACGCCGCCATCAATTTTGCCTTGAGTCGCATTTAATCTTCTCGCAATGAGTGTCCGGTCAAATCCAGAAACACGTCTTCCAGATTGGCCAATCGCTCGACACGCTCTTTTTTGAAACCTTTGGCGAGCAATTGCCGGATCAATTCTTGTGGCGGCGCGTTGGCGATAATCTTGCCGGAATCCATAATCGCCACGCGATCGCACAGCTCTTCCGCTTCTTCCATGTAATGCGTGGTGATGACGATGGTTTTTCCCTCCGAGCGAATGCGCCGGATGACGCCCCAGAGATGGCGGCGTGCCTGTGGGTCCAAACCGGTCGTCGGCTCGTCGAGAAAGAGAATGACCGGATCGTTCACGAGCGCCGCGGCGATGGAGAAACGCTGCTTCTGTCCGCCCGAAAGTTGCACGACGTAAGATTTCGCTTTATCCCGTAGCTCGACTTCATCCAGCAGCGCCAGCACCTCAACTTGGCGACCGTACATTTCGCCGAAGAGGGACAGCAATTCCGTGAGCTTGAGCTTGTCGAAAAACGACGAAGCTTGCAGTTGCACGCCGATCAGCCGTTTCACCTTTTGCGGCTCGATTTGAACGTCGAGGCCGTCGAGGAGAACACAGCCGGAGTCGATCGGGCGCAGCGTCTCGATCATTTCGAGCGTGGTGGTTTTGCCGGCGCCGTTGGGACCGAGAATGCCGAACACCTCACCGCGGGTGACGTTGAAACTGACGCCGTCGACGGCCAAAAGATCGCCGTAACGTTTTTTCAAATTGGAAACTTCGAGGACAGAATTCATTTTATTTACTCAATACCGAAAACTGCTTGTTACCGGTGTTTACCCCTCGTTTTGGGGCTTGGAACTTAAGAGTATTCGATCACAATCTTCCATATTTTTGCTCGAACAATTTCTTATTCTCGAGATTTCTCAATCTGGCTTCCTCTGTCGTTTCGACTTTCAATACTCTCAACAAATCCAGCCTGGCATGAAGAGTAATACCGTTTTTCATTTTGTGCCTCAGCTTCTCAGTTATGGCTCGCCTCGGTTCGGTATTATTTTTCGCAAGCTTCAAACTGCCAAGCCATTCCGCCGGTATGCTGTCCACGAGATTACGAATGCTGTCATCGGGAATTTCGCGCAGGTGATTGATGAAACCATAAGGCGTTAGTTTGTCGCCGTAAAAAGGATGGGTCTTCAGAGGTCTCAAGAGCACGTGTTCACGATAGGTTTCACTGATGATGATGCTTCTAATCTCCATCGCAGTTGAATAATCCAGACACCAAAGCTTGCCGTCGTGAATGATCATGTTGGGGTTTATCGCGGTGCGATCGACGTTGAGCAAAAACAGGTCAAAGAGAAAGATTTGTTGCTTCAAGAAATCATCCCTGCCCGGCGCGTATTGCTCACTGTAGGTTGATGCGTTTGGCAGATAGGACGTCCCCAAATTGATGCCGACACTTCTCTCCAATAATTCTCGGGTCTCGGGATCGGCGGCCTGCTTTGCGAAGTTGGCATCAATAATCACGAAGACGGGTTGCAACACCGGGATTTGCAGTAATGCGCCGAGCTTGCTCGACATCCATTCGACCACATTGGAAAGAATGCCGTCTCCGGCCCCGTTCAACTTGACGACGTACGCGTTGCCATCGTTTCCATCGACCAAAACTGGCAGAGAGGACCCCATTCGAATTTCTTTATGAAACCGAACAGCTTGTATCACAGGAGCGTGATTATCGCTCATCGTTTCTGCATCTTGATCATGTGCCCAACGGATTGCTTGACTAATTGCTTGAGCACGGCAAGATCCACGTCGCCAAGCTTCTTGAGGTACAGGCACGACTTGCCGATTTTGTGCTTCCCTAGCTTCTTCATCAATTCATCATAGCGCGCGAAGCCGGGCATGATGTAAAGAGTCAAATTCTGTTTGCGCGGCGAAAAGCCGGTTAAGAACCAATCGCCTTCGCGCCCGCTCTCATACTTGTAGTGATAATTTCCAAAACCGACGATGCTGCTGCCCCACATTTTGGGTTCTGATTTGGCGGCTTGCTGCATGAGCCGCAGGAGGGTTAAGCATTCTTGGCGCATGTTGCGATCGGCAATGCTGTCGAGAAAGGCCGCGACGCTTTGGTCATTTTGTTTGGTTTTGAGTTCCGCCATTTGGCGCCTCCTTGAAACTACCCTTTTCGTTAGAATTTAGCCGTCTGAAGTTCGGAGTGCAAAGCTTTAGTTTTGCGATTTTTGCCCCATCGTAATGCTATAGCATTACACTCCGGTTCGGATGGCTAAATTCGCACCCCTTTTCAAGATTTAAAACCTTGAAAAGGGTGTGATAAAAGTTTCGAACATATTATCTCTTTGCAATCAGCGCTGGCGCTTCGGGATAATCAACCAGTTCATTGGAACCTTCAATGAGCAACAGTTTGCGATCGGCTTTCACATTGGCAAAACGATCAACGCGGCCGTTCAGCCAATAAACGATCACCGAGTCAACTTCCGTTGCTTGCCCCAAACCGAAAGTGGCAACTTTCTCGGAGCTTGCCAGGAAACTCGATCCGGAGCGGATGCGGCGTTCCATGCGCGATGAATCGACAATAGCGACGATGCGTGTGCCAATGCCGTCGCGGTTGCCTTCTTTACCTTGGACCTGCACGCGCAGAAAATGATTGCCATTGTTCAGCTCATTGCGCCACAGATGAACCGGCCCGCCGTTTTCGGTCACCAGAATGTCGAGATCGCCGTCGTGATCGTAGTCGGCATAGGCGGTGCCGCGACCGACGATAGGTTGTGCCAGCACGCCTCCCATGTTCGGCGCTGCATCGGTAAAAAATCCCTCGCCATTATTGACAAAAAGATGCGGCGGTTCGCGATAGGCAATGCCGTCCTGCGTGATTTCGATGTCTTGCTGCACGTGCCCATTGGCGGCAAACAAATCAAGATCGCCGTCGAGATCGAAATCAAAAAGAAACAAACCGAAGGTTAGTGTCAACAAGCTGGGGCGGCCGATTTTGGAGGCCGCAGCGCGGTCGGTGAAAAGATCGTTGCCGGTGTAATGAAACACGGCGATCATCTCTTTGGAGAAATTGCCGACAAAGATGGTTTCATTGCCGGTGCGATCGACGATGCCGGCGTCAATGCCCATGCCGGCGCGCGCGCGGCCATTTTCGTCATATGCCACGCCGCTCATCGCGGCAATTTCTGAAAACCTTCCGTTGCCGTTATTCTTATAAAGCAAATTGCGTTGCGTGTCATTGGCCACGGCAAGATCGGGCCAGCCATCGCGGTTGTAATCCAATTCGGCCAGGCCCAGGGTTTTTCCCGGCGAGGCGCCGAAGCCTGCGGCCTCGGTTTGATCCGTAAAACTGCCGTTGCCGTTATTGTGAAAAAAGCGGCTAGGAATGCCCTGGTAAAGTTCCGGCGTGCAATAGCTTTTGGTTTTGCCGTCGAGCGTGCACCACAAATCTTTTTCGGACGACCATGCGACGTAGTTGCCGGCGTAAAGATCGAGCCAGCCGTCGCGATCGGCATCAAAAAAAATAGCTGAACTGCTCCACACCGCTTCGCCCGCAACGCCGGCAGCTTTTCCAATTTCTTTGAATGCGCCACCCTCATTGCGAAAGAGCATATCATGCTGCAGCGTGGTGAAATAAAAATCCTGATCGCCGTCATTATCAAAATCAGCAACTGCAACGCCAAAGCCGTAAGCGGATAAATCGCCCAATCCGGTTGCGTTGGTCACATTCGTGAAAGTTTGATTGCCGTTGTTGCGATAAAGCCAAAGCGCCGGAACTTTTTTCTCTTTTTCCTTCGGCCATACGCCGCCACCGACGAGCAAAATGTCTTGCCAGCCGTCGCCGTTGTAATCGATGAAGCCGCCGCCGGCGCCCATGGATTCGGGGAACCATTTGTCGCCCGCCGCGCCGGTGACATGTTGGAATTCGACAAGCCCGGCAGAGGCGGTCACATCGGTGAAACTTGTGGCCGTGAGGCCGGCGCTTCGAGATTGAGCCGGGGAGCGTTGCTGCGTTTCGGAGTCGCGGCAGCCGAGCCCACTGAACGACCAGAGCATGATGGGCAAGCTTGAAGCGAGCTGGGAAAATTTTTGATAACCCAATTCTTCTCCTTT
>Ga0247727_10002295_pt1 | contig 44051 bp, 51 predicted proteins | sample WisWelCaveWW1625_FD_202498 | JGI IMG/M metagenome (GOLD analysis project Ga0247727, IMG submission 202498) | Biofilm microbial communities from Wishing Well Cave, Virginia, United States - WW16-25 | ecosystem: Environmental > Aquatic > Deep subsurface > Groundwater > Cave microbial mat | place...
ATCCGCTACTTCTTGGAGGGCGGCTACCCATTCCTTCTGGTGTGGTGCAGGCTCGAACCCATACACGAATCGGAGAAAGTTTGCGAATGACCGGCGAGCGTCTTGTCCTTTGTGCAGGAGGGCCTTAGTCTTATCACTAATCTGTAGCTGCACCGCGCTCTAACAATTCGTCTACCTCTTCGTTGGAGGAGGCTTCGAGTTCACGGGCCAGGGACGACAACGCTTTTGTTTCAGGGCTCTCATTTCCGGAACCAGCAGTAGGCTTAAGTACCTTTTCAAGGGCCCAGATTGCGGCCTTGAGGCGGGAGGGGACTATGCCCCGTTCGCCTCCTCGTTTGGCTATATCTAGAATAATATTGGTATTCTCGACTACAGATTCCCGGAGTAGGACTATGGCTTGGCTAGTTAAATCTTGTCGAAGTTCAGCAATCCTCTCACGAACTTCTGGCCTCTTCATCCAGGCCGTGGCAGTCTGAGGAGTCTTGTTAACCTCTCGGACGGCGCGGGCCTGACTCCAGCCTTCTGCGACTAGGAGGCAGTATTTCTCCAGGGCTGGTTTAAGCATTAGATAAATCCATGTCCTATTCGTAAGTAATTTTGAAAGCTGAGTTTGCGGGGTATTAGAAGAGAAAATCGAAAGTAACACCAGCCCTCAAATAAGTAGTCGAGGCTCCAGCCACAGTGATTACAGTTTGTATACATAGGAGTTAATCAATTCTAGAATCAGCTCTGAGTCCCAATCCCCAACGAAGGAGTATGGGGCAATAATGTCGCAGTCTCCGGCACAAAGAATCGGGTTGAAGTCTGCACGAAGTCCCCAACCTATACAGTACGCTCCGGACATAAACGGGCCGGGCACCCAGTTGTGTCGTCGAAGTCTAGGCCGTAGCATTTGTAATCGCCTCCTTGTAATATATCTTCTTAGATTATAACATATCCGAAGAAGTTTGTCAAGTGGGCGGGATTGGTTCCCCCTCGTGCTCCCCCTCCGTTCTCTTCTATCTCTATGATAACACATATTCCGAGGTTTGTCAAGTCCCCATCCCTGTGTGGCTGGGGTAGAAAGTGTTAGAATTTTTGGGGAGTGGGCCCCTGATGGCATGGGGAATATTCAGCCGATTTATGTCGTAGTGACCACCCTTATATATACACACACCCACCAACACGGGGTCTGATTGAGCGCCCTGGCCCCACACTTCCCACACCTAGCCCCGAATCTCCCCAGAAAAAAGTGAGTATAGGTATAATGATATTGGCCTGAAACTATCCGATGCTAATACCAGTTCCTACTGTGCCGAGCCGTGCTACTCCGCGCTGAGATACACACAGAACCAGTCCGCCAACTACATAGTTTCTTCTATATTCGTTCGTAAGCCCGCAACGTTTCGCTTGACTGAATCATCATACAGGCAGAACATGCACCTAGCACCTTGACAACCAAATACAACGAACCCAACCGCTAGTTACTGTGTGGCACGTTCCACTGTAAAACGCGGGCGTCTCTAAATCGCCCTCGTAGGAAGGAACCCACATGGCAACACGCACGAAGGTTATCAACGCAGTGGATAGCACCGTCTCTGTCACGCAGATACGGCTGCAGACCCACTACGGGAAGAATCACGATAAGGCCGGACAGCCTTGTATGTCATCGACTGACAAGGCAATGACAATCGCCTACGTGGTTCTTTCCAACGGTTTCAAGGGAACGGCATTCTGTGTCGCCCCGAAAACCGGCTAGTAACAAGGGTGAGCGAGACGAAGATTTGTTCTCCTTGAAGACATGGGCGGTCATCCTCGCAAAGCAACATGATGCCCGCACCATAGCAATGCTCGCTCTCCCACCCACCGTCGGCTGGGCCTGGAAGCATAACGAGGTGGATAACCCAGACCCCAGCAACTAATCTTCGAACGTGCCACACAGTAACTAGCGGTTTTTCTTTACCCCGAATCTCTGCCCCTACGTTGCCCAACAGGCCAGCCCTAACTACCGTACCTATATCAAGGTGCGGTTTTTGTTATGCTCTGCTCTGAGCTTGCGTGAGGCCGAATCGCCCATATCCCAGCTAACCTATCTAAACCTAGCTAACCCTGCTCCTTGATACCCTGATTCGGGGTATCCCCCTATTGAGATATAATTAGCCATCCCACTAGATAGTTTATTATTGAGCTATCATGCCTTGCCTTCTTGTATCCTTAAATCCTCTGATTCTTTAATACTGCTGAACACACACGTAGATTCATAGTGTTTTATTCTGATACCACGCGGTCTCGCAGGGAATGGCGTGAGTCGGAGGGGGTATCCCCACCTTGGAGTGGTCACAAAGTTTGACAAAAATGGGGGGCCGTGAGATGATAGTTGTGACCGAGCCAACGTATGACCAAGCAAGAGAAAGGAACCGCCGTGTGTAGCAAGTGTGGGCATCCATTGCTAGCCCACATATTCATGCAACTCTGCCGATACTGTCCCTGTAGGAGGTTCTAGGTATGAGGTGCCCGCGATGTAAGGTGTGGTCAACGTACCGCTCGCTTGACTTCTACGTATGGGAAGCCCCGTTCGGTAGGCTAGGCCGGGGTCATGTATGTGCTGCCTGCCAAGTGGAGCTAGATTACGGAACCAAAGCAAGAGTATACACTCAGGTCAAGGGACACGTTGACTTTGTGAATCCGAAGGATTTCTATATTACAAAGGAGAGAGGTGTCAGTGCGCTCATCGAACAGGACATAGATAGAATTGAGATAACTTATTTATAAAGGAGGGCGAAATGAAGCGATATGAAGGCTGGCACTTCAGCGCGGGGCGTGAGGCTTATGGTGAGCATCGGCCTATTGCGACAGGGACGCGGCTTGACATTGAAGGAGAGCCTAAGCTTTGTGCGCGCGGGCTGCATGGTTCAGCACGTGCTATTGACGCGTTGAGTTATGCTAGAGGCTCCATTGCCTCGCGGGTTGTTCTCAGTGGCACGATTGTAATAGGTACTGATAAGGCCGTTGCGACTCGTCGCCATCACAAGTCCGTGTTTGACGCCAACGGCCTGTTGCATCGCTTTGCGGTGTGGTGTGCGGGCATGGCTTTAACGCAAGAGCGCGAAGCGGGGAGAGAGCCGGATGCGCGCAGTTGGGCGGCACTGGATGCTAAGATGCAGTGGCTCAGCGGGATTGCAACCGATGAGGATTTGGCTGCCGCAAGGGACGCCGCAAGGGCCGCAAGGGACGCCTCAAGGGCCGTAGGGGCCGCCGCATGGGACGCAGGGGCCGCCGCAAGGGACGCCGCAGGGGCCTTAGGGGCCGCCGCAAGAGCCGCCGCAAGGGACTCTGCGTGGGCCGCAAGGGAGGCCGCAAGAGGCGCTGCATGGGCCGCAAGGGAGGCCGCAAGAGGCGCTGCATGGGCCATAGGGGACTTTGCAAAGGCCGCCGCAGTAGACGAGCAAAACCGTATACTTACCGCTGCTCTAGTCTACGTGGAGGGGCGGAATTAGGAATGCATCTGGCAGTGATGATAGTAGGATAGTAGGCCACACAAAGTTTGACACAACTTCGCTGTCCCTGCTACGATAGAAGTGAGGCACTAGACCGACGTTCTTCTAATAGGAAGGGAACATGGCAATACGTAAGATAGGTGATGTATACACCACGTACTGCACCCACTGCATCATCGGCCAGCCCATTTGTCCGCTGTGTCGTGGGTGCCTAGCCTGTGGTACTCATATCCATGGGGTAGGTTACTGCTCCGCTGGGTGTGGGACATACGACGTTGGACATAATCAATCAATCCGAACTAAATAGTAAGGAGCGTCAGGCATGCGAGAGTACGCGGAGAGATATCATGGGTGGCACTTCAGCGCAGGGCGAGAGTCTTATGGCGAGCGTCGGCGCATCGCAACGGGAACGCTGCTTACCATCAAAGGAGAGCCCACGCTTTGTAGGAACGGGCTACATGCCAGCTACCGTGCCATTGACGCGCTAAGATATGGCAGTGGTCCTATTGTCTCGCGGGTGGTGTTGACTGGGAAAATCATACTTGACACCGATAAGGCTGTCGCTACTCGCCGAAAGCACAAACTGGTGTTTGACGCAACCGACCTATTGCATCGCTTCGCAGTCTGGGAAACGGGCGTAGCGTTGACGCAAGAGCGTGAAGCAGGGCGAGAGCCTCCTGCGCAAGTTTGGGCAGCGCTGGATGCCAAGATCGGGTGGCTTAGTGGTTCGTTAACTGCGGAGAAGTTGAACATCGCAAGCACTGCTACATGGTCTGCCGTTACATGGTACAATACATGGGACGCTGTAAGGGCTGTTACATGGTACAGTGCATGGGACGCTGCAAAGGCTGCTGTGGAGGCTGCTGTGGGGGCCGTAGCAACAAGCGCCCAGAACCAGAGACTAGAACGCGCTCTGCTCTATGTCATGGGGAGGTACAGATGAAGTTTGACTACTTTCTGGCCAACGAACTAGACCGTTGTCTCTCACTACCCGGACTGTCTAAAGGTCAATTGAGTTGTTCACAGGAGGTGAGCTAAATGAAGGACTGGCCTAAGCACTACGAACCAACACTCTTCGATATCCTCTGGGCATTGCGGGCCCGAGGCATCGAGCTAGCCTGTGATAATTGGTGCTGCTTCAGGGAGAGCGAGAGAGCGAAACATGTCAGCAGATAGACACTGCCTCAAGTGTGGCAAGCGCATATATCATCCGGGGTTTTACTGCCTGTTCATATGTGGTAACTCTCCAATAGTACAGAAATAGTAACTATGACACCCTGTTATGTACTGGCTTGTGATCAGACACCGTGGTTGAAATGGGAGAGAACAACCCTGTGGGGGTTTATTTGTCCAAAACATTCTCAATACAAGAACCATATTGATCAAAGGGTAAGCGTCCTAGACTCATGTTATCTCCACCCGCTGGGGCACTGTACCCCCAAGTATATCTACTTAAACCTCCGGGGGAAGCTAAAGCCTACCTGTCTGTCCGGCCCGCCACTCGGCCCGGCGGAGACATGGCGCAGTGGAGAGCTAATAATAGCCAAACAACTATCCACTTTACCTGCTGAGAAAAAGAAGTCAACACCTAAGCTCGAGTGTATAACCTGCGCGGGCGGCCTCCCTGTCTTCCCCCTCCACTGCCAGAAATGTAACACGAAACCGCTTTGCAAGGAGTGTTGTAACGGCCCTTGCTTTCTATGCAATGACTGTCATGACTCTTCATGTCCAAGCTGTACTCCCTGTAGCATATGCGGCGGCGTACAACTACACCTTTACTGCTCAACGTGTAATAGTCCAACATGTGACGAGTGTAGTTGTTCCATTTGCGTACAGTGTGACGACTGTCACAGGCTATGCGAGAACTGCGGAAGCTGCTCAAACGAATGCTCCTGTTTTAATGAGCCCGACGTTGCGGCGTCCCTTTGGGAACTCGACCTCTGCCTAAACCTGCCCCGGGTGGCTGCTCAATTCTACTGGCTAGAGTACCTGGCCTATCAAGCCCCACACTTCAAGCCCCGGTTCCAGAAGTTTGCCGAATTCCTCGCTGGTATATTCAGCCGATATATTGATATGGCAATAGGCGGAGAGCTTCGCTACGGGAGAAGTACTTGCAAAAATTCAAACGAGGTGATGCCCCGTATCGATGAACGAATCTCGCCTGCTCCTTCTCGTGGTACTGCATGGGCTGCGTGGTACGAACTAAGACAGGAGCTAGGCGATAGCATTCTCGAGGAGGCAGAGGATGCTTTGCTAAACGGGCAGTGGCATAACTCCGCAATTGGTGGCCCAGCGTGGGGTAAGTGTGTCTCTCTCCTCCGCATGTACCTCAACGAAGATATTCCACCTGCGGTATTTGTTGACCAAGCGTTCAGCCTTGAGCACAATGGGGGGTATATATTCAACAAGTTGTGGGATGTGACTAACCTTGATAGCGTTCTTACCTGTAAGTTCAATGGGGAGCTAGACAAAATGCTCAAGTTCCTTCCTCTCAACGAGCAGTACGCCCGCCAAGTTGAGCGGAGATTCGCACCTAAACTAATGAGAGAAGGCGATTAATGATTAATGCTAGCAACTCTGGCGTACATGTACATACTGCTACTTCCGTGCTGGTGCAACTGTTTTGTGTCAAATGCCAAGAGATATGCACCCATCAGACCGGGTTCGATGATTACGTATGGTGCCAGCGATGTCAGACAGTATGGGATGTTGACGAGATACCTGTATCCGATATGTATGCGGACGGGGTAGACCTTGCATGGATAGAGACATACCTTACCAAGCATGACGCAAGGAGTGTGAGTGCCACATTCCAGACTTATTGCTCTGAATGTAAAAAGCAGACCACCCACCATATCTCCGTATACTCTAGCTTGCCAGTGTGCTCCGAGTGCAAGTACTTGAACGTGACTGCTGACCTAATCAAGACAGATACCAGTCCTATGGTTAGGCCCGGCCCCAATTACGCTGGTACAATATACGGCAATAAGCTATGCATCCACTGGCGGGATATAGTATCCATCGGTGACTACTATGTCACAGTGTCGGCTTCATATGATAGACTGAGGGGCAGACAACTAGAGCGGGCCGACCCCGACTACGGTGTGTATCTCTCCATCTATGGCTGGCAATCCAATGTGATGGTAACACCCGGTTTCCCTACTACAGTACCAAATAACGAAGATTATCCTATGTTGTTCTTTGAATGGGATGATGGGGCAGCACCAAGAAATCCAGCAACAGAGGCCCTCGTTACGTGGCTCGTAGCCCAGATTCAGGCCGGTAAGATTATCGACATTGGTTGCATGGGTTCACATGGTAGAACAGGCACTCTCTTAGCTCTACTTATCCTAGAGATAGAGGGGGGGACAGCCAAGGAGGCTATTGACAAGGTGCGTTCTCGTCACTGCGTTGAGTGTATTGAGACATACCGACAGGAGTGTTTCATCTTCAACTGGAACCACGAGCCATCTCCTGCCCCCGAACATAACCCGACTACAACATACAAACTACCGCTAGATAAAAGCAACTCCAAGTTTAAGTATGCTAATCGAACAGAGAAGAAAGCAGCAAAACGGAGGCGTCGGGATAACCGACAGAAATTTCGGGAGCAAGTTGAGGAAGCTCGGGCCGTGGCTAAGGAACAAGGTATCACGTGGGTAACGTATCGAGACAACGTATTCGAGAACCCGTGTTCTTTCTGGGAATGTAACGAGTGTGCAGCAATAGTGAAGGCAGCATATGTTGTAACCACTTTTCCATATAAGCGGTTCTGTAACAACTGCAAGCGGATGCAAATACACCAAAGGCCTATTTGTCTAAGCGAGGAGGGTGAAGATGCCAGCTAAGAAGACGAAGAAAGGGGCCAACAGGCTGAGATTACCGCATATGCCCAAGGAGAAACCTGCCCTCGACTATATCGTCAGAGCTATCCACTTATGTCGGATTGCTCTGCCAAACCACCCGGGTATGCGGCATATGCAGAAACTGTTGCTAGATACGGAAGACGCAACACGTTCTTATCAACGCGGGCAGCTCTCTAGCTGGCAGCTCGATAACTTACGGACAAGGATGGATATATTTGAAAGCGAGAAAGCCCTTGCTGAGTCATCCAACAAGAAACCCGTGGGAAAATCTAAGTCCAAGGATAGCCGAACCAAGAGCGTGTCAGGTGGAAGCTCTGAAGGCTCTCTACTCTTCCCCAATACTAAGTCGGCTCAGCCTACTGGAAGCTCCGGTGGGAGTGGGGAAATCCGCTATAGCCCTGGCTTTGAGTCGAGTATTAGGAGAGGTTTCTTCTTTAAGCAACTCAGCGCCCTTGTCGCTAATCATTACCGCAACGCTATCCTTGCAAGACCAGTACGATAGGGACTTTCCGGAAGTGGTGACCCTCCGAGGAAAGAACAACTTTTCCTGCCTGCTAGGCGAAAGACTAACACCGGCTGAGGCCCCATGCACCCTCGACCCGACCATTGAATGTGGCTCAGACTACTATGAGCAGGAGAGACAGTATACACAAGCATCTGAGGTTGTTACCAACTATAGCCTGTACCTTGCAGAATTACTACGTGGAAGACGATGGATTGACCGCCGTCCCCACCTTCTTGTGTGTGACGAAGGGCACCGGCTACTTGATTTTCTCACAGAAGCGGAAGCTGTAAGTTTAGACATGGACTTAGCCGGGCGGCTCGGTTACCCGCAAGCCAACCTGCTATCTATAGGTGAAGCTAAGGCATGGGCCAAACAGAACATTAAGGAGGTTACTAATCGGGCAGATGCGCTCGTCTGGGCTCGTTCAACACAGGCACGGGATGCTGTGCGCTTAGCCAGACAGTGTGAAGCCATAGTCCAACCGCTTGGCACACTCGTGCCGGTTAAGACAGGGAACTACTTCAAGGCGGTGCCCATATGGCCGAAGGAGTCAGCCGAGAAGTTGCTTACGTCATGTGACTATCTACTGGTTATGTCCGCTACTCTATGGGGCGGAAAGTTCTTTGCCGACCTAATGGGCTACACCGGATTGTATAACTACATTAGCATACCAAGCCAGTTCCCAACGGAGAATTGGCCCATATTCTATCGGCCAGTACGCAAGATGAATCAGAAGTCTAGCATAGAAGACTGGAAAGCAATAGCCGATGAGTGTCACCTTATAATGCACTCACGAGATGAGAAAGGAGTAATCCATGTCAGTAGTTACAAGCAGGTTGATATCCTTGGGCAATACCTTAGAGCTTGCAGTGATTGCCGAGCAAGACTTACCCTACCTAGACTTGGGGAGCGCCGGGCTGAGACCCTTAGGAGATATCGTGCGCATCCCCGAAGCTGGATTATTCATCCAGGCATTGGAGAGGGGGAGTCCTTTGACGACGACCAGTGCCGAGTTCAAGTCATTGCCAAACTGCGCTACCCAGACCTTGGCGACCCAGTGGTTAAACTTCGCGCTCAGGATAAAGGGATTGGAACGGCTTATTACTTTAACTCAACAGCAGCTTACACTGCTCAAACAGCAGGCCGAGGAATGCGGAGTGCTGAGGACTACTGCGACACCTTCATCCTTGACGGGAGTTTCGGAGCCCTCTACGATAGAAACCGAGATGCCTTCCCCCGTTGGTTTCAAGACCAATTACGATAGCGGAGAAGGGGTGGGAGGAGGAACTGAATAAGTGGGAACGTCGCGAAAAGAAGAAGCACAAGCAGCGCTTCGGAGAGTATTAAGTAAGCCCCCTCCGCTTACTTCTAAGCTTAGTATACCACATCTGAAAGGATTTGTCAAGTGTTTAACGAGTGGCTGCTAGCAATATTCCGGGCTACGTTCTTTCCTATACTATACTGGTACGAGCAACCAGCGACAACAGTATGGAAATCAGACAGGCAGATTACCGAGGAGGAAGATGTTCCCTTGGCTTAATCTTCCCGCTCGCCCAGAATATCTTTACGAAAAATTTGCTACGACGGATGATGGTTGTGTTGTCTGGTTGGGGGGTATGGACAAGGATGGATATGGGCTTATGGCCTCTTATAAGAAAACACGATTTAACTGGCGGACACACCGGCTTGCTCTAGCTCTTCATTACAATGCCTTAATTCCTTCGCATGTTCTTGTCCGGCATACATGCAGCAACGCAGGCTGCGGTTACTTCGGCCATCTTCTGCTTGGTCAGGCTCAAGATAACCACGACGACTATACAACCCAAAATCCTATCTGTAAACAGCATCATCCGATTAAGGACGAGCATTGGACACCTTATGTGAATTCAAACAGACGCTCCTTAAAGCGATACCGTTACTGCGACGCTTGCCAACCAATACTTATCGCGCTTAAAGCCAACTGGCGATGACTGAACTCTTAACAGACATAGCCAAGACAATCAAGAAGGATGGAGGTGTGCCGGGCGAGGCGCGGTTCTATAACCAGAGTGCTGCCCTTGTCCAAGGAGAATGTCTAGTATTTATTGGTGAGGCACCGGGCCCAACGGAAGTTATGCGAGGCAGACCATTTGTTGGGGATGCGGGCAAGGTACTCGACGGACTATGCCAAGAGGCGGGGATAACTGCTGCATATATCACCAATATCTGCAAACACTTCCCCGGTAGGGACAAGGACGGTAAGATAAAAGCGCCGACTGTCGAGGAGTCTGCCCGCTGGCAACCGTATCTTGCTGAGGAACTGGCTATACTCCAGCCGAAGACAGTCATACTCCTCGGTGTTGCCGCCTGCAAGTGGGCCTTCCCCGGCGTGTGGAAGCTAGGCAGTATCGTCGGCACCAAGGTGCACATCAACGGCATAGACTACATTGCAGCGTGGCATCCGGCCAGCTTCCTATATAACCAAGGCAAAGCTAGCAATACTAAGAAGATGAACCAAGAAAGGCGGATATTTAAGGATGCTATTACCAGCGAAGGAATTAGTTACCCGTTCCATCTGGTCTCTCCCAACCGACGAAGTGGACGAATATACCTTGACATTGAAACGGAGGGGTCAACCGATATTCAGACGGCACTCATACACGAGTGGGCGTACACAAGTGACGAGTCCGAAGAGGCTACGCTCTGCTTCGATAGGTCTGTACTCCCTCCACGACCCGACTCAGTGGTATTTCACAACGCTATGTTCGACTATCCAATACTGTGTCGGCAAGACCCGGCGTGGTATGGTGTTACCGATATCCATGATTCGATGGTTCTTGCGTACACTCAGGGGTACGAAGACCTCAGTCTTAAGGGACTCAGTAATCAACTATTCGGGGTCAAAGTCTACGACTACTCCCAACGAGGAGAGTGTGGTGCTGAAATCTACAATGCCCAAGATGTCTTCCTTACCCGCAGACTTTTTACCCACTTACTACCAATGTCTGACGGCATTGCGTACGATATTGACCGACGACTTATTCCGCTACTTACTCGTGCAAGCCTTGAAGGAGGATACTTTATTGATAAAAAACGGCTCGAAGCGGTAATAGATCAGACTGAGGAGGAGAAGGCCAACTTAGAGTTTATGTTCCAGTCCCGATATAACGGTATCAATATGGGTAGTTCAGCCCAACTTCTTGACGTGTTCCCGACTAAAGATACTACGGCTGATACCCTCAAGAAACTTGGGACGATGGATGCAGAGATTATTCTACGTTGGCGGGGGTTGAACACTGACCTAACCCGCTACCTATATCCCTGCCGTGACTTGAAGCGGCTGACTGGCAAGTACCGGCTCACATCAGGTGGGGATAAGTACGGCGGAGATGACGAGGGGGGTACTAGGACAGGGCGGTTGTCAAGCTACGACCGCAACCTGCAGAACCTAGACCCTATCCTCCAAGCCTGCCTACACGCTCCTAACAAGATGGAGCTACTAGCCCTCGACTATTCCCAAATAGAGCTACGAGTAGCAGCAGAGATTAGCCAAGACCCCTTCTTGCTTAGTGTTATTAGGGAAGGCCGGGATATACATGCCGAAACGCAGGCGTTCCTTGCTGGATATGGCATCAATCTTAGTCGCGGTAATATCAAGCCTATCACCTTTTCAATTCTGTACCTCGCTGGAGAAGGCCGTGTCTCACAACTTGTTGGCAATAGAGATGTTGCGGCGCTTATATATTCAAGACTGCGCGAACTATACGCGGGCTTCTTTGCGTGGGCGGAGCACCATTGGCAGGAAGTACAGCGCACGGGGCTGAGCATCAGCCTAGACCCATACCGTCACAGGCGCTTTATCCACACGTACAACAACAAGGATGCCAAGAAGCAGGCAGCTAATCATCCGGTTCAGTCGGGGGCCGGATATATAACGAAGGAAGCAATGGCTGGCATTGGCCATGAGCCTGGAGTCCGGGAGTTCGTAAACCAAGTTCACGATGAGCTACATTACTTTATACAGAAAGGAGATAAGGCCACCCAGAAGTACGTATACGAAGCAATGATGGATATTGGCAACACACGACTACCGACAATCGGGGTTGAGGTCAATGTTGAATGCAGTAGGTACTGGCAACCAAAGCTATAGTAGCGGTAGGCTAGAACAAAACTTGACAACTTTTGCCGAGTATGATACAATAAAAGTAGGAGAACAGCGCCAGGTTGCGCTAAAAAGGAGTGTTATGCCTAAGTATTCCGCCGTTCTTACACAGACTATTTATGACGTGGTAGAACTTGAAGCCGAGAATCTAGGTGAAGCGTGGGATAAGGCCGAAGAGTTGACCCAGACATATGTATTTTCGGGCTTTTCTCAGTATATCGAGAATGAAGTTACTGAGGTCGTGAAAATAAAGGAGGATATTAGTGGCTAAGTTCAGCGTTGAAGTCACACTCGAAAGCAGCTTCGAGGTAGAGGTAGAAGCCCATACAGTAGAGGAGGCCGAGTTTGAAGTAAGCGACCGAGTAAGCGCACTCCTAGAAGCCCTAGGAGCAGAGTTCTCTAGTAATATGCATCTCCTGGTAGATGCCTTCGAGATAACGGAAGAAAAAGGAGAGATTATTAATGACCTATAATCCATTGTCAGCGCCAGCCAAGAAAGAATTCCCGAAGCGGAACATCGCTCGGTGCACCAAGAACGAGATTGGTGACATGCCGCTCGTGCTCAAGGAAGCATCGGGTATCTCGGCCAGTGAGGAGATATCTTACTGGTCAATGGAGTATGACTGCCTTGACGTTAGATTCGGTGGGGAATTTGGTAAGGTGTACTTCGGCTCCAAGCTATATGACAAGAATGGCGACCAGCTTGACGCAACACAGCGACCGGCTGTGAACGCTCAGGCATTCGCTGGCCTTGGTATCGTTGTGTTCCCAGAGGCACCAGACTATGACGAGTCCGCTGTTATCGGCAACGTCTTCGAGCTTGAGCGGGTGAAATTTCCCCCGAGTGAGAAGGCCAACACCGCGATTCCTTTGGCCGTCCTCGGCCCTGATTTTGTGGTGGCCGAGGAAGACATTAAGGACTTCGATGGGGGTAACGGCGCTGGTACTTCTCAGGTTACGGCTAGCCCTATGACCTCTGAGATTACCGAGAGTCCAGAATTGACAGCCCAGCTTGTAGAAATCCTCGACGGTGTTGAGCCTACAAAGCAGGCAGTTCGGGCAGCCCTTTTCGAAGTTGGCTTCGGCGCTGGCATGACCTTTGGCGGCGCAGGACTCAACGGCCTAGCTATCTCAGGCAAGCTTGTTGCTGCCCTTGAGGAAGCGGGCCTTATCGTCATAATCGACGGTGTAATCACACCGGCGTAGCAAGGAGAACTATGGCAGACGAGTCACTGGGTAAATTCGCAGATGACCCCGAGGTCAAGCTAGCCCTCATCAAGAAGCTTGAGGCAGAGGCCCACAAGGCTGAGGCCGAGGCGCTCTTGCACGAGGAAGTTCGACGGGAACAGGCCGTGGCTGCACGTCAGGTTGAGCGCGTTGAGAAGGAAACACTTGCTAACGATAAGTTCCATCAGACCTATGTGTTTGATGGTTCAGTCGGCTCCGGCACAGTTAGTAACTGTATCAAGCAACTAACGGTCTGGCACCGTAATAGTCCGGGGTGTCCTATTGAGATTATCTTCAACTCACCCGGCGGCGGCATTATCGACGGCATGGCCCTATTCGACTATATCCAATTCCTTCGCAGGGAAGGCCATACAATTACTACTTCTACCTTAGGCATGGCTGCGTCTATGGCTGGTGTTCTACTACAGGCAGGGGATACTCGTGTTATGGGCCGAGAGTCCGTCCTGCTTCTGCACGAAGCGAGTTTCATTGCCTTAGGCAAGGTCGGAGAAGTCGAGGATACGATGGAGTTGGTGAAGAAGCTGATGACCCGCATCAAGAGAATCTTTGCTAACCGTAGTCACCTTACCGAGCGGCAGATTGAACGCCGCTGGCGTCGTAAGGACTGGTGGCTGGATTCCGATGAGGCCCTAAAACTGGGGCTAGTGGATGAAGTCAGATAGGCCCGACCTAATCCAACTAGAGCAGGATATCTATTCTGCACTAGAGAAGGTCGATACCCCGGAATTCCTTAAAATCCTTGACGAGTTGGCGGGGGAATCTGCTGCTTACCTCAAGGCCCACCTTGATATGGAGCACAGCTTTCCCTCCCCATCCGGGGTAATGAAGTGTCGGTTACAGCAATGGTTCAAGGGTAAGGGAGTTGAAGGTGGGGACAAAATCCCAGCTTATTGGACAGTACGCATGGCCTCTGGTATCCTCTCCGAACCCTTCTGGCAGGCGGTTCTCCGTATGTGTCCTTCGATGGAAAAGTTTCCTATTGCTCGTCCGATGGCCTCGGTTACTTGTGGCGATTATATGCGAGGTAAGGGGGACTTCCTTATCGGGGATATGGGACTTGGGGAATCCAAGGAGAAGAATGGCTGGATATATAAACGCCTACTTGAAGGGCAGGGCGTAGCCTTTGAATTGCCTGGAGAATATATGCAGATGCAGCAATACCTTGCTGGCTATAACCGAGACTGGTGTTTGTATATGGTAACCCCAGATAGTCCCGGTATGCTTCAGGGCATGATGAGGAACTATAAGAGGTATAAGGATATTCCAAACTGGGAATTGCCAATATGCTATCTTGAAATAGTCGAACGCCGGGAGCTAGATGTACTGGCAGGCCTTTCCCGTGCAAAGATGATTTTCCTTGACCAGCTTAGTGACGAACACCCCCCCAGAGAATACGACGGGCAAATTCGCAAGGGGATGCATCCGTGTAATATATGCCCCGTAAGGAGACAATGCAATGAGTTATATAACGAAACCTATATCTCCGGCGAGTCTTCCGACTAAGGAAGCGGGGTACATCACTCTCGTCTATGGAGACAAGGGCTCGGGCAAGACTACATTTGCAATAGATACAGCCGACATTGCCCAACCACTCTGGTTTGCCAACTTCGACAAGGATTGTTCCGCGCTGCTCAGTCAGTACAAGGGCACCGAGATATACTACGAGCGGTTCAACCCCACGCTTAATAAGGTACAGGCCACGAGGGAATGTGACCGTCTGTATGATATGGTTAAGGCCGCGTCGAAGGTGGGCGGCGTGTTTGTCATAGACGGGGCTAAGTTCATGCACAACATGGTGACCGAGGCGTACTTACCTACTAAGATGAACGATGACAAGGCGTACCCCAAGGAGTACGGAGACGTGAACGTGTACCACGGTAAGCTCAACGCTGCCCTCGAGGACTCGACATTGTGGCCTATCTACCTTGCTTCCGCTACAGAGATATGGAAGGCCATGACCGAGGGTACGGGGTTGTACACATACGACGGTTGGAATGGCCTCAAGCTGGCAGCGTGTGTGGCCCTCTATCTTTTCTGTCCGGGTATGCCACAGGGGGTCAAGCATATCCCTACCGAGGCAAAGTGGCCGGTGAAGTACCAAGGGCAGATAGCTGAGTCAAAACTAGACCGTAGTCTCCTTGGGAGTATTCTTGACAATCCTCGATTCTCGGATATCATAGAAGCCTGTTACTAGATGGCCGAAATTGGAAAGGAACTCGATTATCATGGGAGAATTACTAGACAGAAGAAAGTCAGAATTATTGAAATCGACTCCCGAGAACCACATGACCGACTCACTGACATTCTTCTTGGAGGACTCGGCTACACGGTTAGCAGACGAATCCTACCTCTGGGGGACTATCAATGGGATTCAAAACTTGGACGCGTTATTGTTGAACGCAAGACTCCTATCGACGCTGCAGATATCCCAAGACTTAGCCGACAACTGGGTTTGCTACGTCGTGCCTCTCGCGACGGGTGCTTCGTTATCCTACTTATTGACCATCGAAAGTCTCATCGAGAACCTTGGTCAGATATCGAGTTCGATAATCTGCTACTGTCTGCTCAGGGGAGAGTCCGCGTCGTGCACTGCCTGCAAGGGCAGCTTGCTCATCGTCTGGACTCGCTGTATAGATGGACAAATAAATCCAATCACCAACTTATGGAGGAATGAATGAACACAAATGAGCTATTCAAGGCCAGAGCGGAACTAGATGCCGAATGTCTCAAGGTGCTGGAAGCAAAGGGAAAGGATTACGCGGGGAGTTCGGCAGAGAACGACCGACTGGGCAACTTCAAACAGGTAGCTTCACTACTTGCAATGTTTGGTGTGAACCCATCAACACCACTTGGGGTATGGTCAATCTACTGGCTCAAGCACGTCTTCGCAATACTCGCCTACATCGGACAGCACACCGAAAGCGAGCCTATTATACAACGGTTCGTAGACGCAAGGAATTACTTAGACTTAGGATGGGGTTTGGTAAGTGAGCAGAAAAGTGCCCGGCGGAACACTGGCCCATTTGACTACTGCATATGTCTTTTTGATAGGGATAGTGGGGACATGATTCCAGACCAAGAATGTATAAGGCATGGAATATGAGCAAAGCAATTGCCGTAGACCTCGACGGTTGCGTGGCGAACTTCACCCGCGCCTTCTCAACCCAAGCCTTTACCCTATACCCTGATGCTCCCATCGTTAACCAGAAGGATGTTACGTCTTGGTCGTGGCATGAGTGGTACATGGGCGGAGGTACGCGGGCCCGAGAGGTAATTGAGGGGACGTGGGACTATATCAATAAGAATCCCCAGTTCTGGCTAACTCCTGAGCCATTATTCCCAAAGCAGATGGTAGATGTCCGGGCCATGTCTAGAGAGCAGCCCCTAGTGTTCGTTACGAGACGGGGTTACAAGGACGACAGGGCGTTCTACTTCACCCAGCAGTGGTTAGCCATGCAGAATATCCCGACTCCACTTGTTCGGACGGTTCGGGCCGGAGAGGAAAAGGAAGCCTTCTTGACAGATATGGGTATCCGTGTTATAATAGAAGATTCCCCTATGTATGTTCCCGGCCTTCTCTCAGCGGGGATAAATGTTGTCCTCATTACGTGGCTGTACAACCGGGATGTCGTGGATACAGGTAAGTATGGAGAGCAAGGCTTGTACCGCGTTAACGACCTACGTAACGCACTCAGTTTTGCTAAAGACATAGCAGAACGCCCCAATAGTTGGTAGGCCCCGCCTGAAATATAGAGCTAAATCAGCCTCAGGCGGTGTGAGAGAAGGTTCTGGCCGAAAATATGCTAGGACTGGCACCCTCGAAGAACTGTACAAAGATGACCCCGTTCTCTTGGATTTGTACCTAAGAAAGCTTCCCAAACGTGGGTGGGCCGGGTCTAGAGATAAGGTAGAAAAAGCCTATGTACTGTCAGTACGATGCGTGTCACGCATTTGAGCCCCAAACCCATAACCATCGGTTCTGTACTCCCTGTAACTGCAAGCGGAAGAGGGAGTTAGTAAACCGGCGGAAGAGGGAGGAGGAAATGTTTGAACAGCCACTAGAGTATACTACTCTTGTACTGGACGATGCGCCGGACGGCTATCGTGTGGCTATTCTCAATGACACACAGATTCCGTTTCAGGATGACCTGACATTGGGGGCGGTTGAGAAGTTCCTCGGAGATTTCATGCCAGACCTTGAAGTTTACAATGGGGATATCATCGACTTCTATAGTATCTCAGACTTCAATAAGAACCCGAGCCGAGCCTTCCAGTTACAGAATGAGCTAGACCAGACATATGCGTGGTTATTTAACCGAGCAGAACGAAACCCCAGCGCTCGACGTATTCTTATTGAGGGGAATCATGAGGATAGATTGCGCCGGTGGCTATGGAAGCATGGCCCCGAACTATCTAGTCTTCGTTCCCTTGCACCCGAAGCCCTACTCGGACTAGAGGAGTTAGCCATCGAACGGGTTAACTACCGTTCTGTGGTTGATCTCCTCGGATTTAGGGTTGAGCATGGATATAAAACAAGTGGAAGCACAGCTTACCCAACTAACGTCAGCCGATGGATGGCTATTGCCACAGGGTCGAGCGGACTATGTGGACATACCCATCGTTTCAGTATATACAGTTGGGCAGATAGCCGGGGTACGCATAGTTATATTGAAAATGGATGCCTATGCCGCCTATCATTGGAATATGCGCCTTTCCCCAATTGGCAGCAGGCATTTACGTTCGGCATTGTCCAGAACGGGATGCTTCACGTATTCCCAACCCAGATTTACCAGACAGGGTTCGTAGCAAATGGGGAGTTCTACCCCAGAAAGAGGATATAGAGATGAACCAGCTAACTACAATCTTAGAGTCTCTTCGAGTATTCCGAGACACAATAAGGGCTAACGGTTTATCAGCAACCGTTGCCACTATAGCAATAGGAGTTGCCCTTGCTACGATTGTTTTCTTATTCGCTTAGCAGTTTTCTCCTTGCCATAGGGTTAGCGGTCTTGCTGGCCTGCGGCAGTGAGGGGGTGGATGTGATACAGCGGACTCCAAACCCGACTGACACTGCCACCCCCTCTGTGATTCATGTGACTACAGCACCAACGCCAGTAGAAACGGAGGCACCAGTTGCCACTTGGACAAGTACGCCTAGCCCGGAAGCGACAGCAGGAGACACAGGAGTTTATAAACCGTGTAGCACCGTCTACACCCTTACTCCTGAACCCGCCCTCGCGACGGCGGCTATTGCAGCATCGGCTGCGTGGAATATTGAGAAAGGGTGTGAGGCTATTCACATTGGGTCGGATGGGGCAGAAGTGATAAATCAGTTCCCGACGACTGCGGATGAACCTCTTGCTATAGCGGCAGGGGTAGCAGCTATCCCCGGTGGCCCGGTCTATCTCAATCCGAACAATTATACCCAAGACCAGCTATACTCAGTTTTACTGCACGAGTTCGGGCATGTGTTGGGCGAGACCCATGATTCGGATTACTGTGTCATGAGGTATGACTGTTATAACCTTAACTTTCCGTGGGCGGAGGTATATTGATGAAAGATGCTCTTCTTATAATCTGCTTATGGGGCACAGCCCTAATAATAGCTACCCTGATAATAGTTGCTCTAGTTCAAATACGGTTTGAGGAGAGATTACCTTGCCCTCCGCAAAACATGCTAGATGGTGGTCACTTCACAGTTGACTTTAGCTATACACCAACCCCCGAAGATCAACAGTGGATGACAGATGCTAATGGGTTCTTCAGGAAATGTGACGAGACCCCTTGACAAGCTTGACGAGATGTGTTACAATAGAATTGAGTAGAAGGATAAGAGGGGAGTATATCAATGTTGAAGATTAAGCGTAACGCTGCTCGCTGTCGGCTGTGTAACTCAATAATTGAGTCTGTCTCCCGACATGATTTCAAGGTCTGTGCGTGCGAATCCATATTCGTAGATGGGGGTAAGGATTATCTCAGACGCGGGGTCATGAGGCCCAGCACTGATCTTACTGATACTCTCTACATGTTGGTAATTGAAGATTTGAGCGAGACCGAGGAGGAAGCCGAATGATTGGCGGGGTAGATTTTAGTAAGTACCAGGCGGGCATCACAGCCGATGCTATTAGACAAGCAATTCAGGCTCAGGGCCCGGTTGTAACTATCCAAGCATTTCGGAATGACGGGCCTAATGAGCACGTTGCTGACCAGCTTGTAGCTGCACAAGTAGCAGGCACGAATGACCTAAGTATCTACACGTTGTTAAACTTCGAACGGGCGGACTGGCCTGGCCAGGTACAAGTAGATATGTCTCTTGCAGAAGCAGCCAAGGGAATTGATATCCCACGACTGTTATTCGTGGCTATTGACATTGAGCCGTACCCAGCCCTCAATCCAGCCAGCAAGCCCTTCCGTATCCCACGAACAATCGAAGCGGTGCGGCGTGTGAGAGAACGTGGACTGTATCCTATCATTTATACTAACAAGGGTGCTTGGGAGACAGTCATGGCTGGAACCCCGCAGGACTGGGGCCTTGTGGTCAATGACACCGAGTTGTGGATGGCTACGATGGACCATACTCCGGATATGGGAGCAGTATGGAAAGCTCAGCCCTGGGGTGCCGTGGATATTGTTGGAGAGCAGTATGAGGCGGGTAAGTGGGGTGGTTACGACTTCGACCAGAACGTGTGGAGTGATAGTTTCATTGCCCTCCGTCGGGCCGAGCGTGACCAGAGACTAGCTCCCCCGCCTCAGCCGACGCCCACTCCTACTCCGGTTCCTGTACCCGTTCCAACACCACTTCCAGCCGAGGACTTGACCCCGCGTGTTGTAGCACTTGAGGCCTTAGCTATCGAGGGTTATATATTCCAGAAAGAATTCCGCGAGAAGATAGGCAGCCTAAACACTAGGCTAACTGTAGCTGAGAAGAGAATTGCTAAGGCGGCGGAGGGGCTTGTCGCTTGATAGCTGGAATAGCTACCCAAACACTCAGTAACCCCCGCATAGTCACTTCGGTATTACCTTGTCAGCGTAGAAACAAGAGACATGTGAAGGATTGCTGGGAAGCCCAGAGAAAGAAAAAGGGCCGGTCGTTCGGCCCGTGGTCAGAGAGTCCTCGGCGGAAACGCCGGGGATTTTCTTCTACTGCGAGATTGACGCGACCAGAACTATCCCGAACCAGCCGTCCCCAATAACTTTATCTGTTCCACTACCCTGAAATGCGTTGAAGTATACCCGCCGGTTCGTATCGACCTCTGGCCCACTTAAGCCCATCAGACTCGTTACCGTAAGCTGTGCACCCATCCCTGCCGCTGTGTTATGGTTGGAACTTCCAACCCACGCCCCACCCGCGCCGTTATCCACGAGGATAGTCAAACGACGCTCTCCCGTAGATGTACTATCACTCCATCGTATCGAGCCGGTCACAAGGTAGAGACCCCGGACGGGGACGCTGAACCAGTCATTAGTTAGGTCTATTATCTCCTCCGAATCAATTTGTCTCGTACTGAAGTCTATCTTTGTATCGACTCCCGATGGAATAGTATCGCTGGCAGTCGATACAATCGCGTGGGGAACTTCTCCGAGGTCATGTAAGTCACGGTTCAGAGCGAACCCTGGCTGTATTTGACTAGGATTCTTTACTCGAAGTCGTTGCTCTAGCGATTGGACTTTCTTTTGCAGTTGGGCTAACTGCTCCTCGATACTAAGTTGGTCGGCCATAGAGTTCTATCCGGGTTATCCCTGGGGTAAAGTTTCGGCTTGATGAGTCTGTAGTGTTTGTCACTCCAAGGACGAGTCGCTTTGCCGCCCGTCGATTGAGAATTCTCTCATGACGGCCATCGGCAAGAATCGTTGGGCCCACTTCCCGACCCGTATTGTCCCCATCAATAAGAACAGTCAGTCCCCACGTATCACCTGTTGTCATGCGTTGTGTATAAACGACAATATGGTCTAAGTCTACCGGCTGGGGAAATACAATCTCTGGCATATGGCAGTTAGCATCTGCCCGAGGAGAATGAATTGAGCCCTGTGAATGGTAGGGTGTACCAGTTGCATCAAGGACTATATATTCAAGAAGATTACTGGCGACAACTGCACTCCCTCGGTTGTACCATAAAGCAGGAGTTGGGGTGCCAGACGACACTGGAAAACCAAGTGTAGATATAAAGATGCCAGTAAACACATTGGCAGCAAACAGTGTTGTCGTACCAAGGCACTGCCAACGTATTTTGGTGGGGTCTCCGGCTATTGCGCGCCCAAAGAGAATATCAACGTTAGCATCGCTAGTTAGGTCTCGTTGATACAGGCCGTAGATATTATCTCCTATGATTGTAATACCATGCCAGCGCCCCGTCTGTAGTTGCGTAAGAACAGTGGGGGGAGAAGGCATTGCGCGTGGTTGGTCGAAGGGGCCAATAGTTACTGGTCGCTCCCCCGGAGCATAGAATAACAGTCCAGCAAGGGTGGGGATAAGCAGCCCATCCAGCCAGGGTACCATTTGTACCTCACGAAGGTTTGTACGGAAGAAACGGAAGTCATTGAATACTAGCCGCGACCGGCCTTTATCATTAAAGGAGAAAAGACCCTCAGCAGTAAGCACAAACATCAAGTCTTGAAGTGCAGCAACCGCGAGAGGTCGAAGGTTTTTTTCCCCTACTTGAAAATAACTACCCCAGTCTGCTTCTGTCCCTACTGTTCCATCCGTCTTGAGAATACCAGCCCCACTGTTTTTACGGACACCCGAGAGGCGAAAATTCAAGGAGGCAAGGTGGTCAAAACCCGCGTTGCCGTCTCCTAGTGTAAGTAGATTATTAGCGCCCCCGCCATCAACAGCCCCAGCAGCAGCAATCGAGGCAATCCAACGTGTTGTTGTGCCTCGGGGAATGTACCAGTCGTCTCGATACCTAGCAGCTTGGCCATATGGAGTATCAACGTTCGAGACTTCCGGAGCCTCAATCTCGGTGCCATAAGTCGCATTACGAAGGTCAACTTTCATATAAGCTGTGTTAATCGCAGCACTGTCCACATTACCTGTACCCGCGTAAGTAACATACATAACTGCATCGTTAGCTGCAAGGTTTGCTGGGAAATCTTCGAAGAAATACTGCGCCGAAGATGCTGTCGATGGTTCACAGGACGTTGTGTTCTGGATGGGGGCGGGTCTAAGCTCGTTTGCAAGGCCAATTATGCCGTTCGAGCGAAGTAGACCATTGCTCCGACCATCGTCGTAGGTAAAACCAATCCCGTCTTCCCAGTTATTCCAGACTTTAATGAGTGTGGACTTGGGCTTATTTGTCGGCATTAGCGATTCGCCCCAATGACCTTACCCTTAAGCGGAGCGAATTCTTGCATCCGGGGATTCAACTCCCGCCGGACTTTGAGTGCTTTGCCCATCAGGGTGTTGTAGCGGTCTAGGTCGTTGTTCTCCTCAAGTTCTTCCTGAGCCCAGTCCTCTAGTAACTGGGCATAAGTCAAGTCTACTACAATGTCCTCAGGAACAGTAGTCGTGGTTGTGTCATCAGTCAATACCGCGAAGTCCACACGACCTTGTACCCAGAGAGGATAGTCAATAAATGTGCTCTCACCCCCTCTCAGGCTGATTCTGTAAGGCACAACGGCGGTGTCATCCCGCTCAAAGGTAACATTGGTCACCGGAATGGGTTTTCGTTCCAATACACGGTACGCAAACTCGCTGCTGGTGCCCTCGATATCGCTGCCCCGGGGCCGCATGAACAGGCCCGCGAAGTCCTCGTGGAATTCTAGGGTACTAGGATAAGTAAAGTCCTTCTGGCTTTGGGGGAGGAGGATGGCATTGTTGAAGTACACATTGACCGCAGCATCTACCGCAACTAACCGGAGCTTTACCTGCTCGCAAGTCGCAGGAAGTGTGGCTGTGAACTCAATATGAGACCAGCCGGTAGCAACAGTTGTACCTGCTTCGATCTCTGCACCGTTCGTTTCATCCCAGAGACGAAGAATAGCCGACCCAGCCCCGGCTACATACACATCAGTTGCACATAGGACAGCAGTATCAGGCGGAAGGAACATACCGTCTGAGGCTGCATAGCCATTAGCGGCGGAGGCATTGACCTCAAGAGATTGTCGGCCATAAAGAACATTCGTCGTGGTCTTGGCTCGTGTAGCACTAGAAAGTTCATCCCAATTAGAAACACCAGCCGCTTCCATATCTCCGTCTGGGACAAGGGAGAGTGGGAGGAGAATTGGCCGCTTGATGTTTCCGAGGATTTCCTCAAGGCTCTCATGGATAACCTCAGGAGCAAACTTATAATGCAACTCATACTCAGAACCAAGGCCGGGAGCAGTACTCATGGCCGGAGCAACAGTGAGTGTTCCGGTCGAAGTTGTTACGTTGGTGACTCGGGCGCGGTTGCCCGTTGCAGTCATCTGACGCATAGCAAGTAGAGTTGCATGAGTAGCAGCCGTTGAACCAAGTGCCCCGCGTGTTACAGTAAGAGTAGTAGCATCGTCAACAGTTCCCACTAGCATTACTTCATGCTCAACCATTACATAATCCCCAGCGGTTACACTAGCTGTGTTGTTAACAGTAATGGCCGTCTCGCTTGTATCGAGAACTTCGTTAAGCGTAACTGCCGTACCATAGGCATTAGTTGGCATATATGTCCAAGAACCGAGGAAGTCCTCGTTCTGGGCTGCGGGACTTAGAAGAGTATCTACAATTGTAGTAGTAGTCCCTGCACTGGTTGTGAGTGGTACGACCGGAAACCGGGACTTATACAACTTCTTGATAGTCTTTTGCCGCAGTTTCATGCGGGTTGTTGTTGGTGCTGCCATTTATCTATACTCCGAGGCCGTTACTTCTAACTCTATTGTACCATATTTTGCAACATTTGTCAAGCCTTGCGATTCAGACGCCAGTAGAATGCTAGTCCCACTGCGATAAACAACTGGGGCAAGTGGCCGATGGCCCCGGCCCAAAACCATGCAGACGGGTGGCGCATGGCCCGGACGATTCCTCGCCAACCCCAGACCTCTCGTTGCCGTTCGACTTCCTCATATAACGCAATTGCTGTTCCACCACCTGCTGCTCCCAATAAGAGCATGGCGGGTATATCGGCCCACTTGATACCAAGTAACCAAGTTCCCAGAGCAATAGTTCCAAGCATTGAGAAAAGGAACGTAGGTGTCTGAGCAAGGTGTTTACTTTCGCTTTCGAGTTTTCTTAAGTTTCTTTGCTTCGACAACTTTATTTCCTCGGAAGGCTAGTCGGACTTTGCCCTTCTTAGTCTTCTTAACCCGGTACCGTACACCGGAGCCAAGAGGCATTACTACTTGTCTTCCTTCCCACGGAGCCAGCCATACAACTCTTTGAGCATGTAGGTATTCTCCTGCACGTTCATGCTTAGGTCAGCGATAACCTCTGTGTTATGAGACATATGATTAGCCGCCAGTCGGTACATGAAGTAGATTGCTAAGCTGCCCATCGGGACACCAGCGAGGGCTGTTATAAACTCTACGCTAGGCATCGGGGTCAGCATCTAGCTCAGCTTGAGGCTGTGTCTCTTCTGGTGCTTGCAGCGATAAGTATTTACGTGCCTTCTGCTTAAGGGCCACGACTACCTCAGCCTCGTCCCCAGCAATTTGTACCCGGCTCAAAAGGATGATAAGAGCCTGTAGTTCTTCACTTGTAAACATTTGAAACTTCTTTCTATGCATTCCCTACTAGGTCACTATGGCCAGAGACCACTCATACCGCGAACAAGACTTCGTCGGTCTCTTCGTGGCGGCGCAGGTGAATGAGTATTACCCCACGGGTCTACCCATCCTTCTTTACCGGCGCTTGTTGAATACCGCTGGCAAGCAGTCACATACGCTTCCAGCAACGCCCGGAGCCCTTGGGAGGCGGCAAAGTCAGTCATTGCCTTAGCCATCAACTCTTGTAGTTCGCTTAGCTGTACGTCGTCTCGACGACCTGCCGCTGAGCTTCCATTGCCGCGTCGAACGCCGCTGCGTCTGCCGCGTGTCGTGTCTTTTGCCATTCTCCTAAGTCCTCCTCAGTCACTAGGCGCTTGAGATGTTGCACGATATAGGTTCGTAGTGCAGGGAGAGAACCGAACTTCTGCTGTAGCTTTGTTACTACTGCGTCGGGAACCGTAATAGCTACTTGGGCCATCCTAAACCTTCACTTTCGCCTGAGAGAGATCAATATCCATTGTAACATTATCTGCCGCAGCTATAGCCAGCACTTTCATACCGAGTGTGAGATCGGCCGTAGGGATAGAGCCCGCCGTTATGGCGAAGTTAACTCGCCGGACGCCATCTATCCACAATTCGATGCTGCCCGTCGTCGTCTCGACATGACGGAGCAGAAAAACATGCCAGCCGGTATCAACAGCTATCGTTGTCGATGTAAGGTTAGCTACCCCCGCTACGACCCGTTGAAACTGCCAATTAGCTGATGTACCTGTGTCAAGGAAGAAACCCTCAAAGTTCGTGGGGTTGGCATTCGTCACGACAGCCGCATCCCAGAATCCTAGCCAGACTTTCGCGTTTATAGTCTGCCCCATGCGGACAACGAACTGCGCTTCGCGTATCTTCCCTGCACCGAAGGTTGCCGATTCCACCATGTTAGCCGGACGGGTATCGAGTATGGCATTGTTCGCTGCGAGGACTCCTGCTGTCATACGTATGGCGGAACGTTGAGCGCCAGCCAACTGCGTGATGGTACTAGCGGCACCCGTTAGCACTTCAGTCCACGGGAAGTTACTTATCCGCGTTCCGGTAACGGGGACATAGGATGTGCTTTCCCAATGGTCTATGAGTTCCCGTAGGATTTCCTCGCGCGTGTAGACGAGGCCGATGTTGTTCGCACCGATCTTCGTATCGCCACTGACTGCACTAATTGCAATCCATGTACCGGGGGCGTCACCATTACCACCCTCTTCCCAGAGATTAGCATCAAGCACGCCAATCGTAGTGCCTGCGTTGATTCCTGTTAAACCTGGGCTCCCGAGAGTCACGAAGCTGTTACCGACAATAATCCAGTTACGAGCAGATGCTACAATGTTCACTACCTGAACTGTGCCTACGACACTACTGTCTAGGTTGATAAACGAGTTGTTCGCGTAAATATTGCCTCGAGCATTTAGGGTGACAGCGCGAACCGTAGATGCAAAGTTTTTGCCGAACAGGATAAAGAAATTGCCAGCAATGTTGTTGCGGCCCTGAACGTTGAATCCGGTGTGGGTGCCAGATACCTTGTCACCAAGCTGAACTAGGTTGCCATTGACGCTGTTGTCATTGGTTAGGTTGAATAGCGTCGTCTCTGCGCCCGCAGAGGACACAAGATTACCAATGATCTGACAGCGGCCACCCCCAAGATTAACCATAGTTGTGGGGCCGGATGCCCCCATAATGAAGCGGTTAGCCGTGACAATCTGAAGTGCGTCAGCAGTGTTGTTGATGAGGTTCGTCGTGTTAGAACACTCGTTGAAAAGACACGAGATGACGGCCAAACTGCTCCCAGAGCCTCCAACTGTATCGATTAATCTAGCTGCCGTAGAACAGGTGTCGAAAGTGCATCCTACAAACGCTACGGCCTGAGCGACATTGCCGATAGCGGCGTCAGCAAACAGTACCGCACCTGTCATGTTCACAAAGGAACATGTGAAGAACTGCGAGAGAGCAAGCGTTGATTCTATTAGAATCGCCGTTCCGCTTAGTCCATCGAACACACAGTTCTGGACACTCAAGAAGGTGACCAATGTGTTGAAGTATAGCTGTGAGCCTGTTAGGAATAGTAAGTCGGAAAGGAAGATACTGCTTTTTTGAATGCTTAGGACGAAGGAGATTGTAGCATCCCTCTGTGAGTCCCCTCTTATAGATTTCAGGGTATCCGCAGCAGCCCAAGTAACAGTACCTATATCTACACCCGTGCGGAAGAGGATGCTGCGTGCACCAGAGTCCTTCGCGTCACGAAGGCGACGGAAGCAGTTAGTGTCAGGGATAATCTCGTAGGTCGGTGTCCCCGATAAACCAGTGATTGTAGCGAAGTTGATTGTATCAGTACCTGTCTGGGACGTGATCCGGCGGCTTTGACCAGCCGCAGCCCCGTTGGTGATAACCACTCGGTAGCTAACCTGTTGATCCCCCCCCCAGCCCGCTCCTGTGCGAGTCAGAGAAGTAGTCGTTACACTGGTTGCGGTATTCGACTCTAGCAGGGTCGCCTGAACTGAGTCCACAATCGCGTCATAGTGGCGTGCGTGAACGTAAAAATCCGTGCGCGCGGACGCAACATTGTCCCCCGCCTGCGCTATGGCCGAGATGACATTTTGAATCGAACGCTGCACAAGCGCCGTACCTTCGTCTTGTATAGTTGCGGAGCCGCCCACTGTCGTCCACGACGTTACACCCGCCGCAGTGCTGGTAAATACCTGTCCGGCTGTCGGAGCCACAGTCGGCCAAGTGTAGTTCAAATCGCCTGTCTGTGCTCCGGCGACAAAGGTCGTCTGGAAGGTGTCGGCGGGGTTGCGGAAACGGAGGGTTTGGCTCGCATTAAGTGTCGCACCAGCCGCAAACCGGAACAGATCATCACTAGTCCACTCGTCTGCCGCACTTCGCCGTAGACGAGTATCAAGAGCGCTGACACCCGGCCCGAAAGACAATCCGGTCGTCGCTAACTGCACCCTTGCAAACGCGTCTCCAATATTATCTAGCGTAAGGCGAGGAGTGCTCTCGCTTCGTACTGTAACAGCAGCAAACCCACTCGCACCAGTATTCTCTATCAGAAGCACCCGTTCTGCTGCCGCTTGTGACCACTTCAGGTGCATATCTACACCAGAGGTAAGGGTTGATTCATCCGTCTCGGAGACACTAAATTCACCAGTCAAGTCCGTATTAAGGCCGAACGTCAGGTACGGCGCGGCTACTGGAGCCGCTGTGCTAGTAACTACCGTGACTGAACCGTCATCGGTAGCGGTAACAGTAGTACCAATGAAATTAACCTTCCGACGCTTAGTGAGGTCAACACCTTCCTCCTGTACAACGTCGTAGCCATCCGAGTGCTTAGTAGCATCATGGACAGCCGGGGTGAAGGTAGCAGAGCCGAGTCGGTTAAGAGTTACCACGCTGTAGTTCTCTTACCTTTTCCTTGAGGTTGAAGTTCTCTTTTCGGAGTTGGTCTTCGGTAATAATCTTAGGTAAGTTCTTCCATACCTTGCGGAGACGGAGACGCTGGAAGAACCCCAGCACACCATGCGCTCTAAGTGATTCTACAAGGCGTAGCTGCTGGGCCACTTGGTTTTCCAGCGTCTGGATACGTCTTATACTATCGTCCATGTTTTACTAACCTCGGGAATCACGCACACGCGCTGCTACGACAACTCGGTAGGCACTATCGGTTCCCGAATGGGTAATGCGAATTTTCCCTGCACGAGAAAAGCCGAGGGTTACAACTTCGCCGGATTTGATGGTAAACTGGTCTCCATACTCGTTGGCTCTCTGGGAGACTTCGACTAGGATATTACCAGTGCCATCACACGCGATGTAGCCCTCGGCTATCGGGTAGTCATGGAGGTCTGACCCGTATATGTCTAAGACAATTGGGCTATCTCCGACCACAAAGTTGCTGTCCTCAAAGGCTTGCCACTGGTCAACTGTACTCGGCACAACTAGCTCAGGGCTCCGTTATCTGTGATGGGCTCATACCACACATCGAAAACAACTACACCGCTGGTAATGGCGGCTGTTCCGACCGTAAGGATAATGTTCTCATTAACTAGTTTATCAACCTGAGACGTGACTAACCCCCCTGTTTCAACTTTAAGAGGGGACTTAGACCCGGCTGCTGGTACTGCTGCCGTCCACCACTCGTCTATGGCTACATCTGTAGCAGTTGTAATGGCAATAAAAGCGTCAATATCCCCAGTAGTACCAAGTTGGAGCGTAGCTGTTGCCCCGGCTAATACTGTTGTACAATAAGCAGACAGCATGTGCACACGGACACGGCCAGTAGTCGTGAATACCACATCTGTTCCAACGTCTCCCACAGTCGTCCCATTGAATGTCAGGGTTGCTCGGCCATGTTTTAGGCCATTTCCTGCGTGTCGTGTAACCTTAGCCATAGCTAAGCCCCGTAACTACAGGAGAGGGAAGAGTCAATTCCATCCCGCCGAATAAACCGAACGTTCTTCATCTGCACTTCGCTACTAAGCTCAAGGATATCTCCGACCTCAAGCACATGGCCTACTGTTGCAGTAGGAGCCGTACCATCTAATCGAAATCTAACTGCCGCAGTTTCAACGGTGATGAGAGCAAAGGTTTGGTCGCCAAAGGTAGCCTCAGTAAGCCCCACCGAGGTAGTAGAGACGGTTAATGTCTCAAAGGAGACATAGCTAGTAGGAGTCTTGTCAACTTCAGCCACTATGTCCTACTTCCCGCCATCAATTCCAAAAGCTGCTTCTGGAATGTTCGGTCTTCAAGCCTCTCGGCCTCAAGCCGCTCAGTAATCTTGCGGTCTTTCTCTTCGTTCATAATCGCCCACTCCTGCGAGTGTCGGCGCGTCATATGCCGGGTTAGGTCGAAGAAGGTTTTTAGGTTCTCCTTCGGACAGATGGCCAAGCCCATTCCGTCCCAGCGCTCCCGCTCCGGGTCAGCCTTATGAAGCTTACACTTTACGGCACCCTTTGTGGGCCGGAAGCCGGGGTCGATAGTGGTAAAGAACCGAGTACCATCCTCCCTTGACTTGGAGAGAATTGCTGCCAGATTATTCTTATTAACAAGGGAAGGGTCGCCGGTCACCCGGTCGTATACGTACATATACCCTGCGCTGGTGACTTCTGTAGCCACAACCGGGAATGGCATGTCGGCGTTCGAGGAAGAGTTCACGACACTGCCCCGGCCAAGAGTACCCGGTTCCCCAACGGAGCCGCCTGCGTTCATAACTGCTTCGATAATCGCAGCATCCTCTGCTGAGACCTCAACTACTGGTGTCTCTTTCTTAGTCATTAATTACCTCCAAAGATTATTTTGCCGCGACGTTGCCATTGCTTCTGTTCCTGTTGGTCAAAGTAGCGTTCCCATAGATTGCTGTCCTCACCCCGGGGAACGAAGATATTCTGTTCCTCGGGTCTCCCGCGAAGGTGGTCAGCAATGTCAAGAAGTTCCCCGACTGTATGCACCCAAAGTCCGAGCACCTGAAATTCCATCGCCGTGTGTTCACTACGAGGGCCAAGGTCTCGGCGGAACTCGGTCAGTTCATCGCCACGATTCACGAGAATGATTTGGTATCTATGTCGGGCCTTGTTGTCGGGAGTAAGAAAGTTCTTCTCCGACAGAAGGTACGCCTTCTCATCGACGTGTACGAAGTCCGTGCCTCTGGCGGGTTTTACGTCCGAGGAAACGCGGCCTCCCCGAACGCTCTCGTTCTTTAATGTGCTCATCAATTATTGTCCGGGCTCTAGTGAGGGAATCCTCGGCTTCGTGGACAAGCTTCTCTCTCGCTTGCTCCTCACGGGTTGGACTACGTAGCACTCTTGAAGACCATGAAGTTTAAGACTATAGCCTCTGATAAGGAGCCCGCTGATAAGTTTGAAACTGTGATATCACAAGTGCCTGCAGCGGTTGCTGTACACTGGGACATATACGCACCAGAAGTACCGGCTGATGCGTGATGTACAAAAACAACGTCGTTCGCAGCGACTGCGCTATTAGTTAATACAAATGTCACTTCTACCCCAGCAAGGAGAGCAGCACCGTTCATAGTAATAGACCCACTTGTTGCATTCAGCGTTGCTCCGGTAGACTTGCTAGTTGCCTGTGTGACTGTGCCCCGACCGGGAAGTGTCATTGCTTGGGTTGCTGAGCCCCCGCCTGCCCCGTCATCAGTCGCATTCCATCGGGCGACTTCGACATCGTTTACCCAAAGACCCATCTGACTATTAATTGTGTCGTAGATGAGTCCTCTAAGTTTTGCCATATTATTTTCCTTCTCCCACTAAAACGTAGGTAAGACACGGAGGAAGATTGAGGGCCCTTCCCCAAAGCCTGTCAGGGGTGTTTCGAGGCACAGCCCCACAAGCCTTGCTATTCTATTTTATCCGCCGCGACTCTTCCATGCGTAGAAGTAGTCTACTGTAGTCTCATGAGCAAACGCCCCGTGATTTTCGTGACCAATGTACGGCGTCAGAACTGCATCACGGTCAATGTTTGTCGTGAATCTCTTTTGGTAACTCCGGCCCAGGTTGTCTACAATTGTAAACTCAGCAACAGCGGGGTTTCCTGCGCCCTGGTCATACAGAACGACACGATAGGTCGCAAATGTATCGGCAATAGGTGCAACGCCGGTGAAACGAAGGTTTGCAATTGCCTCCGGAGTATCATTGTCATCATCGACCCAGAAGGCATGCCAATCGTCGTTGGTTGCATCCGTATCGAAGAGGAGCCCTGCGGCAGTAGTGGCAGTCGTTGTGAAAGTTGTACCCGAAAGGGTCATAGGGATAAGGTCGGTCTCTGATGTGGCATCAGTGAAGCCGATGAATAGGCCTACTGTAGTAATCACATCGAGGTTCGCTCTCATTTCCACCCCAAGAATTCCGTCCTGCACACGCCAATTAAGGTTTCCGGACAACTGGGCTGCATCGCCATCAGTAGCATCTGTATCAAGCTGAACAGTTCCGTCCTGTTCAACACCAGTAATTGCGACAGTACCTCCGGCGGATACTGTGCTTACGTAAAGGTCGCCGTTAAGGGTATCCCCAAGGAAGTCATCGAAAATTTCGACCATTCCACGAGGTGTATCTGCGGGCATTTCTATTTTCTCCTATCTGGCATCTTCGTTGCCAGTTAATCTGATTGTTTGATAGGTTTGTTTAATCGCCGCGACGTGTACCAACACCTCGCCGCCCGAATCGTTTCCGAGGCGCACGAGAAGTTGAACTAGCCGCTGTTTTAGGCCCCCGGCTAGTCGAACTAGCACGAGGGGTCGGGGTAGGAGTCGGCTTTCTCCGCTTTCTCCCATAGGCTTCCGGCTTCCCAATAGGCATCTAACTGCCTCTTATGAAGTCGGAGCCGTAACATCGCTGAAGATTTCGTACAGCCAGTTACCACTAGAACGTTCGCCGTAAGCGTACTCATCATAGATGATAAGCTCATCAGCGCCGCCACCAAGCTTCTCGTTCCTTAGAGGAACCGTGCGGGGAGCACGACCTTGCACGAGGACGATAGCTTCCTTCGCGAAGACACCACCCTTAGCGTCATCATTAGCATCAGTTGAGATGTTATTGTCCTCAAAGAGCATAGCGCCATTGATTGCGCCTCGGAAGCCCTCTCGGTAAACACGAGCCGTCTCGCCTTCCGGAATAGTGTATGTGCCGACGCCAGCCGTAACTTCGTCGTACAGGTCTTTCATCTGGAAAGCGTGAAGAACTCCGTAGAACGGAGGGTTACTCGGCTCATTTCCACCACCGAACCGCACACGGGAAGCCGCAGCAGCAACGTGGCCGGAAGTTAGAGTCGAACCAGCGCCAGGAAGGGAAGTCGTAGCACCGTCCAACATGACGAGGCCATCTTCATCCTTCTTGCGCTCAATTGCATTCTGGGCCAGCGGCCCAATCTTGCCAAGAGCATTCTTGGAGATACGAGTCTTGACTCTATCCGTAACCACCGTGTGAATAGCTGTGACAGTCGGAGTGACTGTAAACAAGCTATCAGATAGCAACTGCGGATTGTCGAGGTTCGTAGTCTCAGTAATTCCCTGAGCAGTCAAGGCCGCAAAGCTAACCTCACGCCATGAGAGCCCCTCACCCTCGTCAAGCTTTTCGGGCGAGACAAGCCGCTGCATAACGCCCTCGTACTCTCGTACGATACGTGCTCCTGCAACAATTGTCGGTAGGGAATCGACTAATGCTCCGGTTGTAGTTTGACCAGAAGCCATTTTCTTTACCTCAATTAAATCTTAATGCCCTTCTTAGCGAGCATCTTACGTACTTCATCAGGCGGCAGGTCAATGTCCCCGCGTCCGTATTTGTCAAGAAGTTCCTCATCACTGCCACGCGGCAGGGACGACACGCCTCTTGACTGTTCAACACCCGGAACAGGGGCATTGCCCTTGTCCGAGTCCTCGGAGCGCTTGGTCAGACCATACTCCTGTAGGGTTGCTGCTAGCTCCTCGGAGAAAGCCTTGCGGGTCTCTTCAGTAGCCTTCTTAACTTCTGCATCTCGTGCAGCCGCACTTAGTGCATCCACAAAATCTACCACTGTCCCCTTCTTCTCCGTTATTGAAGCTGCAATTTCTTTAATGGTGTCTTCCCCGAGCGCCTTAAACGCTGGCCTCTCTACAATCATATCTTCGATTGTACCGCTCACCATACTAGCGGCCTCTTGAAGCTGGCGGGCTTGCCGCCTCTGCTCCACGGTTCTCTGGCCAATCTCAGTGAAGTCCTCGGACTCTTCAAGAGTCGCGAACTCTGCCTCTTCGGCCTCCCTGCGCTTCTGGTTAGCGTAGTCTTGCGACCGTTGCCTATACGTGCGCTCGATGCGGGCTGCTTCTTTGTCCTTTAGGGACTGCAGCCTCTTCTCGAAACCGGGGAGTGTGGCTAGCTTATCCTCAGGTATCTTTGCGATAAGCGCCTCGAACTGCTCCGTTGTGAGGTTTTCGGGATTGAATCCCGCGTCGGTCTCTGGGGTTCCCACTTGCTCGCCGGTGGACTCCACTTTGGAAGTTACCTGCTCGTCGGGCATTGAAGCCTCCTAAACACGAAAAGCACCGACTCGCGGTGCTCTCCTTTAATTTGACCTTTTCCTATATTATAACACACTTGGAGAAGTTTGTCAACCCCTTGTGTGAGGGAGTTTTATGTACTCCGAGGACGTTGTTCTTACAATCTTATTGTATCATATTTTGAAGCATTTGTCAAGAGAAGAAGGGACTGTTACTAAGATATTCGATTTCCTGCGGAAGAAACTTCCCAGATGAGCCAAAGAACCACCAGCCTGCCATTGGACTAAGCCACGCTTCCGGCCCATACTCATCTTCTGTCGGGTGCTGTACACCTATACAGTGCATCATCTCATGAAGGAGAGCACCTCGCATCTTGTTCTCAAGTCGTAGACCGCTACCATCTATAAGCTCTAGCCCCGCCACATTCCCGCGTATTAGTTCCATAGCCCAGGCACTCGGGCCACCAGTAACCCCCGGCCCCCACGGTTCAAGAGCATTGTCTGGGGCAGGCGAGCAACTCCACGAAGAACGACCAGCCATATTTGCAAGGGTACGGACTTCTCCGGTTGCAAAGAGAACATAGAGCCGCTTATGGTTGCAGAACTCTATGCGTTGCCCCGTTGAGTCGTAGTACGCCTTTTGGAGAAGATGGTCTCGGAAGTCGTAGTAGAAGTTAGGACGTGCATAGTATTCCTCAGCCGGCAACGGAAGGTTGATTACTTTCGCGGGGAGAAGCCGAAATGTCTTGCCGACTTGACTAAGGCACCAGTCCTGTAGTACAGACAGTGTGCGGTCTGTGCCAGTACGATAGTGAGAGTCATAAGGCCAATTCTTAGTAATGCCCACAAGGGGCACAATAGCGAGGGGATTCTTCTGCCAGTGCAATATAACCTCCTATAGATATAACTATAGTAATTATACTACATTGAGTTCAGAATGTCAAGGCTTACTCCGGGCGGTACGGAACCCATGCATTTCTTGCCAAATCTCCTTGTCCTCGTCGCTGAGGCCACGCCAAGTGAAGGGATAGAACACAGCTAGGTCGGGATTCTCCATAACTAGCTCGTCCTTCTTGGTATTCAAGACTTGTTTACCGATTGTCTTGAAGGTGGAGACGAAGGCCGTGGCTGCAATCTTCTGGTCGGCAACCCCTGCTGTAAGAATATATTTTAGTATCTCTTGCCGGTCAATGCTCACACCACTCGCAGCTATGATGTCCCGGACTTGACTGGCCACGTCGAGTAGCTGGTCAACCTCGACGCTCTCGGCCTGTGTCAAGCCATTATACTTAGGCTCGTCAAACCACGTTCGTAGATGCTTCTCCACGTCCCGGCGACGTAGTTCAAGGGCTACCACTTTCGAGTCTCCATAGAAGTTAGCTGGATTCTCCACGGCCTTACGTGCAGCAGGGGTCATTTGCTTCTTGATGGCGTCGATTTCCTTCTGTCGGGCATCCCAGTCTACGTTGGTCGTCCCATCTTCGAGGGTCGTAATGTAGTTCGTGGGGTCGAGCGCTTCATAGAAATCATCGGTAAGCTGGTCATCCTTGAGTTCGGGTTCGTCCCGGTCATCGAAAGTGAGACCAAGGCTGTTCGCTGCTTCATCCTTCTGGCCTCGGGCGAAATTTTTCACTGTCTTGCCCTGTTCAAGGTACACAGCAGCGCCGCCCGGTACACCGTAGTTAATAGAATTAGCTAGCTCTGCCAACTGGGTATCCCGGTCGTTGTTAATTTTCTCAGTGGAGTCCCGTAGCTTCTGGGAAGGACTACCTCGGTCTCGCTGATTCTGTTCGTAGGATTCCCACGAACCACGGATATCGTCGTCTATCCGCTTGAGTTCATCTAGCTCTACCTTAGATATATCCTCGAACTTGCGCCCCGTCTGCCGCTCAACAGTCTCTTGAAAGATTTGCCATTTACTGACAGGGAACTCTCTAAGACCAAGGCCACTGGCAATCGCGGCTTCCGGGCCGCTTTCGATGAGAGACTGGATGGCAAATGGCGTCATCCGAGTGCTTAGATACTTAAGGAAGTCGTCAGGATGCTCGAACGGGTCGGGCACTTTCTCTCCTGTGAATGTCTGTTTAGAGACTATATCCCAGAGAAGGGATACGGCGGGGGAGGAACGTCCTCGGGCAAACTTGGCGAAGGTGTTCGCAATATCCAATCCAAGCGCGTCAGGGGTCTTACCCTGCTCTATGCCCCTAGCCGTGGTTTTACCAACGTTACCAATCAGCCTGAGAAAGCCTGTGAGAGGCCCGCCGAGTCCGACATTGAGGCCACTGACCCGAACTGTCATGAAGCGGGTAGAACTTGGGTCAAAGTTGGGCTTCTGGCCTAGTGCGTAGGCAGTCAGGGCATATGTTCCCACCGCACCCGCAACGAAGGTGCCGAGTGTTCTACGGGCTAGGTTACCCCGGATACCGCCACGGAAAGCGTCCCCGATAAGCTGAATCTCGGCCCAGTAGTACCGACCAGCGAAGGGGAGGGTGTCAGCAGCCAGCTTGGTGCGCTGTCCTATCTGTGCCGTCTGTAGGTTGGATAGTCGGCCAGTAGCTTCAGAGATAACTCGCGCCACGCTCTCAGATACATCCTCTCCGGGTTTGGCCTTGAGACCAAATGGGGAGAACAGTCGTGCTCGTACCCTCTCTAGTTTAGAACCGCCCGCCTTGAGGAGACCCGTCTCGGCCTTAAAGCTTTCAATAGACAGCACATTCAGAGCACGGTTCCATGCTTCTTGGCCAAGTGTAAAGGGCTTGAGCACTAATCTGCCGACCGGATTCCGCTCAATAGCATGGAAAAGATTACCAGAGAAGGCAAAGTCCGTCTTATGGAATGCCCCCTTTGCAGCTATCCACTCACTAATAAGGTCATTATTCCTCACAACCCAGCCATCATAGACCTGTGGGTCGAATAAGGAGAGAATAGAGATACCTGTAGACTTGAACCCTGCGATGGGATGCAGCATGGACATTTTGAGGGACTGTAGCCCCTGATAGGAGGCGTCTAGTGAGGCCCAGATAGGCCGGAACAGCCCGTTGATTGCTTTAGCAATATTGGCACTATCGGTGACTACGCCCATCTTCGGAGGCTGGAACCCTCTGCGGATAAGGTCACGATGCTCAGCCTTGAACACACGGCCTGTGAGTCCCAAGTCCTCTGGGCCGAATACTGCCTCACCCCGTCCGGGCACACGGCTCCGACGCACGGCAGTTTGGAGTGCTTTCTTGGCAGCACTCAGCGCCGCCCGCTGCTTAGTAACAATGGGCTTCTGGCCTGCGATGGCCTCTTGCAGCCGTCCAATTTCTCCCTGCCACTTCTGTACAGTCTCGGGTCGGCGGACTGCCGCTTTGCGGCCATAGGCACGGCGTAGTTCGGCCCGCATATCGGACAGGACTTTGGAGGAAGAATTGAGCGTATCTTGAGCAGTAGTGATAGCATTATCGAACTTTGCCGAGGTTCGCTGTGTGGCAGTCTCACCCAGCAGGGATAGACGCCGATTCCGCTTAGCGTAGGCGATAGCCGTTCCCATGTTCTTGACAAAGTATTCTATCGTTGTAGCTGGGTTGGCGTATTTTACATTATTCTTTGTTGCATCCTCTGCCAACTCGTAGTAGCGGTCAAAAGAGAACGACTGTTTAGTGCCCCGTCGAGGGCCACGGAGAACAAGCTCTCCCCCGATTTCCTCGGCTACTCGGGGTATGTAATACTGCCCCTTCTTGTGCGTAGCCCGGAATATCTTGCGGAATTTCTTGAGGAGAGGGACACCAGCTTTGATTCCTTCGTCTACCCACTCCTCCACGAAGCGGCCATAGGAATGTGTAGCTAATCGCTGAGCATCGTCCACCCAGTCGTAGGCGTCGGGGTCGGAGGCTACGTCGAAGAAGTTGAGGGTCTGTCCGGTCTCACGGGGACTAACCCCGCTGACGATGCGTCCTTCCTCATTAACCTTGAGGCCAATCTGTCGGAACTTCCCCCGCCATAATTCTTGGGAACGGGTTCCCTCAGCCCCAGCCGTTTCAATGTCTAAGTAGAAGCCCTGCCGAGTGTCTTCAATAATAGTCTCGGCAGGTTTTCCGGGCAATATAGGACTAGGGTTTGGTATCTGGCCGACACGAGTTTTAGCAAGTCGAGCATCTGTTATAGCCTCGGTATAGGAACGAACACGAGCGGCTCCGGGCTCTAGACCTTCGCCCAGGGCTACACTCAAGTCCCCATAGGAAAGGGCTTCAACAGTAGTAGGTTTAAACTTTTTACCTACACGCGGTCGTAGGAACCACTGGTCACCAGCTTGTTCTACATCTTGCGAATTAACCTCGAAGCGATAGACCTTGCCAATTTCACCTCTGTTAGTGCGGGCTCGGGCAAACCCGGCGGCCAAGCTCCGGTCAGAAGTCAGGCCTGCACCAGTGAACTTTCCAATAATACCCTCTGGCCCAGTCCCATGATAAAGGATAAGTTTCCTTGTAGGCGTTGTCTCCGGAGCCGGGACAGGTCGAGCCGTCCGGCGCAATGTATCCCGAACCTCGGCAAACCTATCCAAATCATCGGCAGTGGACTCAGCATCCTGTGCTTTCGTCCAGAGGCGCGTGTTCTCCGCTTCGAGATCAGTGGGCTTTAGAACTTTCGGAGCAGCCTCAGCAGCATCGTCAGCCACCTTCTCAATCTGGTTAAGGTCAGTGACTAGCCTACGGCCTGTCGAGTCTCTGACAGTCACCACACGGTCTACAGCAGTCTCTACGATACCTTCTAGTTCCTCACCATCCGGAGTCTTGCCAAACACACGGGAGCCGACTGTGGGCCGGACTACCTCGTCGGCGTCTTGCAAGGCACGGATGACCATACGGCCCTCCGGCGCCCCGTCTGCGCCTCTGTATCCTCGTCTAATCCAGCGTAGACCACGAGCGAAGTCGTCTACCTTAGTTACGCCAATACCCGGAGTAAGATTTAAGGGGTCTAGGAGGAAGCTCCCCACCACGCGGTCGTAGATACCAACTTCTTTAAGTCTATCGCGGAGGTCGGCTTGGTCTTTCTCATCTCCAACTGCCGCCTTGAAGGATGCCTTGAGATTGCCGAAGGTGTCTTCCCGCGCTTCCTCGGGAGCTTTACCCCCACCGGGAAGGAACTTAAGGACTGGCTTCGGCGCACCAACGAGCCGGGCAACTTGTCCGGGTACGCCTAATGGAGTAACGGCAGCAAGGTTCTCAAAAGTTTCTCCGGCTGCTAGCTCCTGTGGCTCAAAGACACGTCGGTTTACTGTGCCAAAGGCGCGGCTTAAAACCTTCTCAATTGGGTTCGGCCCCGGAGGAGGAAATGCTCCTTGTGCTGCTCGCTCCTCAGCAAGACGCGCAAAAGACCTATCAGACAAGGGGGAGGGGGTGCCGCCTTGGACTACCTTGTTGGCATTAGCAACATTGCGTTGGCGTTCGAGGTCAATCTGACGGCGATACTTACGCGTAGCCGCCCGCTGCTGTCGACGGAATGTTTGCTTTGGAGTTTCAAACCGTTCTAAACCAAATGCCATAATCTTCTTCTAAAAGTTGGGCCTAGCTCGCCGGGGAGAGCACCGACTACTAGGCCCGAAGGAGGTGTATAAGGTGTTGTATGGGTGCTAGAACACACCCTTGGGGGTTACATCTTCGATGAGGCGCATGAACTCCTGCGGGTTCACTCCGCCGCCAAGACTACGATTACCCACCCCGAAGGCGGAGCTAAGGAGTGTGCCAAGGTCAGTCCCACCGAATTGTACTTGGCGGGCTACACTCTGGGCAGAAGGAAGTCCCTCAACACCCTGTTCGCTGATACGGGCACTCCCGCCCTCACGTTGGCCAATTGCCTTGCGGAGAGCCTGCTCAACTTCGGTCTGTCGGCCTCGAATCCCGGCCATCTCGCCAAGTTCGCTAAACCGACCGCTGCCAGTAATGTCCGGAGCTAGTCCCCGGCCAAGCAGAATCGCCCTAACAGGGTCGATGCCATAGGTACGCGTGAACTCAATATCACGCTCTTGTGTTAAGCCAGCAATACGCTGCCGTTCCTCAGCCTCTCGGCGAAGGCGCTCCTGTTCCCGCTCGAACTCTTGTTGCAGACGTATCTGCTCAAGCTCTCGGGCTTTTAGGAACTCTTGGCCTGCCTGTGTTTCAAGGAATGTTGGAGGCGCAAAACCTCCACCAGCAGATGCGGCTTGTTGGGCTAAGATGGCTTGTGCTAATGCGTTAGCGTCAAAGCCTCCACCAGCAGAAATACCGGCTCGCTGTACTCTGCGACGATCAGCTTCACTCCCGCCTAATCCTGTAGTAACACGGGACTGTGCCCGTGCTCTGCGCTTACGTGCTAGATGAGCCATTAAATTACTCCGCCTCTGCGCTGGCTCTCCATCTCATTGATTGTTTTAACAAAGTCTTTCCGTACCAATACCCGACCATCTTCCTTGGCTCGAACATTCTTAGCAACAAGCTCTGCCATGCCCTCAGGGTCTTGGAGTAGCTCGTTGTACTGTATGTATCGGTCGTTCTCACTGACAGGGAGGCCACCCATAGGACGTTCTCCAATAGCAGAGAGAAGGGCTTTTCGCTTCTGGAATAGGCGGATACCTAGTTCCTTAGCAGCATGGTCAAGCCGGTCGGCTAGTGCTTTGGGGGAAGCTTTATTCGTCATACTCATTGTCTATTATACCACATTCTCAGGAGTTTGTCAACCCGGTGTACTGACTTGGGCTGCGGAGGGCTGGGGCTGAGTTTTTGGAGTCAGCAGTCCTCGGCCCCCTTGAATTGTCTGCGGCGCACCACCTTCGGGGTACGGCCCCCGACCAAGACCAATGCCACCTTCTTCCGGCGTTCCTCCACCGATTACTTGCTGCAACGCAGCCGCAATCTCGGGCGGGAGGGAACCAACGTCTATCCCGGACATGTCCTCGAACTCATCCTCCTCGACCAGTAGGTCAAGTTGGCGCAGAGCCGCAGTAAGCACGGCGCTGTCGGCTTCCTGAGTAGCCTCAAGGCGGGCGATGGTGCCTTCGAGGCGGAGAGTAGCCGGGTCTTCAATGTCCAGAATATGCTCCATAATCCAGTCCTCGGGGAGGCCAAACTGCTTGGCCATGTTAGCCGTGCCAAGGTCTTGTGCTCGGTCGGTTGGGGACTTGGGTTCAATGGAAGCAGTCACTCGGCCCAGTGCAGACTTGGCCATAGAAGGGGTAATCTCTTCCCCGTCGATGGAAACCGATTCGCCAAGGTACATCACACCACGTAGGAATAAGTCCATGACGTTCGTAATGCCCTGAGCCATGTGTTGGGCTAGTGGAACAAGCTTAGCTCGTGCCACGTTAATCCGTAGATTGACTTGAAAGGCCGGAGCCGACCCCGCAACACGGCCATAAAGAACATCTTCGAGGGTATGGCGCTGGATTAAATCATCAACCTGCTGAGTAAGCAGCACAGCGTCAGGCAGATGCTCAGGCGGGGGCAGTGGCCGCAGGTCTTCGTCCGCATACTCAGTTGTAACCCCGCCAAGATTCACAGTTAGGGTCGGACGCTCCCGCCCTTGGTAGACAGCAGACCCTTCGGCGAGTTTCCACACATAAGAGGGCAGATAGTAGGCCCAGACCATCGTAGCAAGACGGGAGATAAGCATATCGTAGGCTTCAAGGGGCTCTTGAGCATCAGAGAGGAACGATTTGTACCGTCCGTCCTTGTCTTGTAGCTCTGTTTTCATTCCCGGTATCATAATAACCGGGCATTTTCCCAATCCGTGCTCCCAGACCCGCAATTCCTCGAAATCGGAGATGGGCTGCGTGATAATTGACTGGATTTCGTTGTTCGTGCCGGTCAAAGGCTTGGTATTTACTAGGTAATAGCCCACATAGTTCGGGTCAGTGTACTCTAAGCATAACATTTCATCGTACCACTCGGCGTCGCCCCGCGCCAACATCTGTTTTACGTTGGCCGAGCCCATCTCTTCGGCTAAAACATAGGCCGGGACAAGCTTTTCTTCGAGGGCACAGAGCACATTGTCACTCAAGTCTACTAACGGCAGGATATTCTGGGTCGGAACGTGCTGAATGACAAAGGGAAACTGTCCCTCAGTCTCTTTCCACTTGCGGACTCGTGCCAAATATGCCTTCCCAGTCTCATCTTTCTTCCTAGTTGGGTAGCCGTGCTGAGTTGTCCAGACAGTAGGAAGCGTCATGGCCTTGATAAATGACCGAGCAGGACCCAGAACGTCTCTCCCAACCCCCGGCCAGAAGTCGTTGGCGAGTAGTTGCTGTTCAAAGAGCTTAGCACACACTCGCTCAACTTGGTCAGACTCTAGTTTGGCTTCCGTTGTGAGGTCACGAGGCTGCATTTTGAACTTGGGCTGAGCCATAAGCAAGCCATTGGCATGCTCAATGATACCCCCAGCCCGTCCTGAGTGTATCTCGATAGGCTCCATATTTCGCTTCTCACTGGGCTCAAGCATATCCACGACGTTCCTCTTGTGGATAAGGTCACGGAGGCGCTCCTCAGTAGCTAGCCGGTCACTCCACTCGGTGGTCAGCTTCCGGAAAAGCTTCTGTACACTGTCTTTAGTTGGCCGGGGTATCGGAGGCATGGAGCTATCTTATCCTGACTAGAGCCGGTGCAGAGTAAATGCGCTGCGACGGACTAGTCCCACACTTTGGGCAGGTAGTGGGGTCTTTATACTCAGAAATACTACGTCGGACATCGAACCCATAACCGCATTTTGGACATTGAAAGCTATAAACAGCCATAGTTTACTCCATGATTAGGCGAGGCCGAGGCCTGTCGATAATAGACGAAGGATGGCGAAGGCGGGTAAGGTTATCCACAAGGATGAAGAGAGCATCTAGGTCATCGTCGTGGGAGGCGTAGGGGAACCTTGTAAGATTGTACTTGGCGTCTTCATACCACTCCGCACTTTTAGGGAAGAGTACATGTCTGCCATGCAAGAAGGGAGCAAGAGCGTGGGCTCGGGTGGTCTTTCCCCCACGGTATGTAACGGGCACGGTCGGGATATGTGGCGAAGATTCCATAAGAGTTTGAATCGCTGGCGTACCAGAGGCGGCATCTTCAATCCAGATATAGGACTGTCCCCAGGCGATGAAGGAGTTGTTGATTTGTTCAAGGAGTTGAGGAAGTCCCCAGCGTCCCTTGACTCTATCGAGGACATAGACGCGCCCCCATCTATCCATGCCACCGACGTATCCGACACTAAAGTCATTTGATTGTTTCTCCTTAAAAGCTGTATCCCAGCCCGAAGCTACCAGTAAATCCCCGTTCCGAAATAGAGTGTCGGGGGTGTCGCTATAATCACTGAGATATTGTATGATTCCCGTCTCGCCCCCGGTTGTGTCCCCCATGTATTGAATGGCAAACAGGGCTGGTGCCTCGTAACGGATAGCGTTGAGGAACTCCCATGTATAGGCTTCGGGCCAGTATGACCGGCCATTGTTATGGATGGCCGGAGTGTACAGGACACGCCACCCTTTTTGCTTAGTAAGCTGGCCAATGAAATCATCATCAGCCCATCGAGTGCCGATAACAACTTGCCAAGCCTTCTGAGTAAGTCGTGTCCTAAGTGCTTTTTCATAATTATCAAATACCTTGGCCCGCAAGTTGGGTGTAGCCGCATCCTTTGGGTCATGTGGGTCATCAACAAGGAGGCCATCTAAACGGTAGGCCACCACTGAGGACTTCATTCCCCCGGCACGAAGTGTCGGGTGCGGGTCTCCCACTTTCTCTCGGACTACAATGAACTCCTTGTCTCCCCACTTGTCCTTGCTTGGGGATATCTCCGGGAAGATAATGCGATAAGGCTTAGAGCCAGTGAGGAGTTCCTTCACAGCCCTAGACCGAGACCAACCAACTTGGTCTGAGTACGAGAAGAGACCATAATGGTCGTCCCGCGCTCTGCCTATCATGTAGGCGAGGTACGCACACATGATGGTGGTTTTGCCCGAGCCGGGTGGGGCTATAATGCATAATTTCTTTCCCGAAGGATTATCCGCTACTTCTTGGAGGGCGGCTACCCATTCCTTCTGGTGTGGTGCAGGCTCGAACCCATACACGAATCGGAGAAAGTTTGCGAATGACCGGCGAGCGTCTTGTCCTTTGTGCAGGAGGGCCTTA
>Ga0247727_10002296_pt1 | contig 44029 bp, 36 predicted proteins | sample WisWelCaveWW1625_FD_202498 | JGI IMG/M metagenome (GOLD analysis project Ga0247727, IMG submission 202498) | Biofilm microbial communities from Wishing Well Cave, Virginia, United States - WW16-25 | ecosystem: Environmental > Aquatic > Deep subsurface > Groundwater > Cave microbial mat | place...
CCGAACGGTAGTATCCGGGATGGTTTCAGGACATTGTTTCACCCCATTCGCGAGGAGGATCACTCATGGCGACGCGGATTGAAATCGAATACAACCGGCGGGTCATCAACTCGCTCTTGCAAGAGATCATCGCGCGGGCGACGGTGACGGTCAACGTGCTGAGCCAGTTGGGCACCGTCTATCAGAGCTTGCCCGGCATGGAAATGGCCGCGTATGAGGCCGAAGTCAATGCACTGGAGGCGCTGCTCCGGCAATTCGATGACAAGGTCAATGAATTGAAGGCCCTGCTGGAACAGATGGACGACCTGGCCGAACCGCTCAACGATAAGAATCAACTGTCGCTGGCCACACTGAGCGGCATTCTCCAGAACTCGGCCCAACTGGCACTGCTCGACCAAATCACCGGCGCCACACCGCGTCCGGCCAGCCCGCCCGCCGGCCCGACGCCGTAGTGGGTAGCAAGTGCAATGAGTCGTCACTTCGAGCGCGTTCCTGGTCTGGCGATTGAAAACTGGCTGGATTGAACCACGCAGGGCTGCCGCCGTTAGAATCTGCCGCGAAAAGCCCCGGGGAGACGCACCATGGCTGATTCGTTTGAGCATCGCGTGGCCCTCGTGACCGGCGGCTCGCGCGGCATCGGCCGCGCGACGGCGCTGCGACTGGCGCGCGGCGGGGCTGACGTCGCTATCAGTTTTGTCACGCGCGTGGCGGAGGCCGACGAGGTCGTTGCTGAGATTCGCCGGCTCGGCCGCCGCGCACTGGCCGTGCCGTGCGACGTGGCTCAGCCCGCTGACGTCGCGCGGCTGGTCGCGGAAGCTCGCGATCAACTCGGACCGATCGATTTGCTCGCCCATTGCGGCGCAATCTCGAACCTCTGCGACCACACGCAACTCACGTTCGAGCGATGGCGCGAGACGATCGACGTCAATCTGAACGGCACGTTCCTCGTCGTGTTCGCGGTGAAAGACGAGATGATCGCCCGGCGGTTCGGCCGCATCGTTACCGTGTCGTCGGTTGCCGCGCTGCGTCCGCGGGCGGCTCAGATGCACTACGCGGCGTCGAAGGCCGGCGTGATCGCGTTCACGCACTGCTGTGCCGAGGCGTTCGCGCCGCACGTCCGCGTCAATTGCGTCGCGCCCGGCTTGACCGAGACGGAAATGATGCACGTACTGCCCGCCGAGCGGATTCAGGCGGTCGTCAACGAGACGCCGCTCGGCCGCGTCGGCCAGCCGGACGAAATTGCCGCCGCGATTTGCTTCCTGCTCAGTGAGGAATCGAGCTTCGTGACGGGGCAGACGGTGATGGCGTGCGGCGGAAGAGTGATGCTGCCGTGAGCGGGCGAAGTTGGCGCGGCTGACGGACAGCCCTCACCCCGGCCCTCTCCCAGAGGGAGAGGGGGCACGTCGACGCGCGGCCCTCAAAGCGGCAGCGGCCAGGCCTCAAAGCTGAAAGTGCAGCACCCCGACGAGGATGTCGTAGGCCGCGTGGGCACCGACCGCGATGCCGAAGCCACGCAGCACGAACACGGCCGCGAAGAATAGGCCCGCCACCCAGCGGAAGATGAAACTGAACCACGTGAACGGCTCGGCTATGTCGCCGATGTAATGAGCGCCGGAAAACGCCAGCGCCGACATCGTCATCGCCACGGTCATCGCCAGCGACGATGGGATGCCGATGCCCTTGAGCGCGAAATAGACCGCCGGCAGCAGTAGCAATCGGAACAGCGTCTCTTCGTAAATGCCCGCGCCGACGTACGACACCAGCCGATCGACCGTCGTCGCCGCGCTGCCTATCGACGCGACGACGTCGCCGGCTTCGAGCCGATTGAACGCGATGTCCTGCACGCGGCCGACCACCATCAGCGCCACGGCGAGCACGAGGCTCTCGCCGAGCATTCCGAGCAGCACCTCGCCGTCGAGCCGCCACGTCTCGCGCGACGAGACTTGCCAGATCGTGAAGATCAACAGGATCACAAACGGCATGGCGAACGCCGGGCTGAAGCCGAGCTGCTGCATGGCCCAGCGCATCCAGGAGTCGGCGCCGTTCTGCACGACGTCCGCGCCGCCGCCGGACTGTGCCGCCCACAGCACGCCGACCTCGTAGAGCGTCAACAGCGGCATCAGGAAGACAAGGCACGGCAGTGGCCGCCGCGTCTGGTTCCAATACGTGTCGAGTGAATTGTCGTCTGTCGATTCTTTCGTTGACATCTTTTCGTTCCGTCAGTTCACAGGCATTGCCCAAGAGAGTTTTGGCTGTAGGGTGGGCCGAGTCTTCGAGTCCCACCAGCGTTTCTCCCAAAGTTTTGGTGGGACTCGAAGACTCGGCCCACCCTACGCCTACGCCGCGATCGCCGACAGTGCCGGCGCGCTCGATGGCGGCACGGGCGTGACCGGAATGCGCAGCCAGCAGGGCGGCTCGGCCGGCAGACGACCGGCCCACGCGGCGTCGAGTTGGCCCCGCGCGGCTTGCCGATCGATTTCCTCCAGCGTCGCGTCGATGCCATGCGGCTTGCGATGCGGTCGCGCGGACTGCATCGCCACAAACGCATCCGCGACGGCGAGCAACCGCGCGAGCGAGCCGACCGCATCGCCGCTCAGCCGATTCGGATAGCCGGACCCGTCGAGTCGCTCGTGGTGTTGCAACGCGCCGGCGACAATTCGTTCATCGTGCCCGCGCATTGCGGCGATGATTTCGGCCGACGCGGCGGGATGACGCTCGACGAGCGCTCGTTGCGGCGGTGTCAGCGGGCCGGCACTTTCGAGGATTTCGTTCGGCACCTGCAACATCGCGACATCCTGCAACAGCGCCGCGCTCGCCGCCAACTCGCATTCGACGCGCCACGTGGGCACCAACATCGCCAGCCGCACCGCGACCTGCGCGACATTCAGTGCGTGGGCCGCCACGCGAATCGTCCAGCCGGCAAACTCCGGCTCGATGAGCGCCAGCGGCTCACCCGCGCTGTCGATCGCCGTCATCGTGATTCCGCGAGCGAGCGATTCGATCTCCTCGAATGCCGGAATCGAACCGACCGGCACGCCTTCCAGCAGCGCGCTCAGCCGGAACATCGCTTGCCGCAACGCGCTCAGCCGGTCCATGCGGTCGAATAACCGGTGTACGCGCTCTTCGACGACGTGTGCGATCGCCAGCACGCCGGCGTTCAACACGGCCTGCGTGAATGAATCGTGGCCGGGCCGTTCGACCTGCCGGATCGCCGTTTCCGTCAGCAGCAGCGTCTCGCGCAACTCGCTCAGCACCGCGCCCTCTTCGGCGTACCAGAGCAGCGGGTCGCGCGCGATGTGCGAGAGTGTCTCGAAGTTTTCGCGAAAGCGATCGAGCAGCACGCGGCCCGCCGCCGGGTCGATTCGCTCGCCACGCTGATCCGCGGCGCACAGTTTCAGCTCGCCGCCGGCTTCCCCATCACTCACGCGCCGCGCGGCAGTCGCACCGACCAAGACCTGCCGCACGCGGCGGCGGTCCAGCGGCGTGCCGCTTCCGTGCCCCGCCGGCAAGCGATGCGGAGCATCCACACGCAAGCTCAGCAGAGCGGACTTGCGACGGTCAGGATCCTGAGTCGGCAACATAAACGACCTCCTGGGCCAAGGCGTTCGGCGCACCGAGCCCTATTCTCTTTTCGGCTATTCCCAGAATCACCCTTGACCCGCCGCGGCTAGCGACCGGTGCCGGCCCGCCGCGCGATGTGAACTCTTAACGGTTGCGTGCGACGCGGTAGACTGAGTAAAGTTTGCGGCCGATCGCCGCTTGACTGCGGGCCGCGAAATATCGCCAGCAACCGATGCAAACAGTCTTTCAATCAATGCTCGACCACTTCGGTCCACAACGCTGGTGGCCGGGCGATTCGCCGTTCGAGATTGCCGTCGGCGCGATTCTGACCCAGAACACCAACTGGCAAAACGTCGCGCGGGCGATCGAGAATCTGAAACGCGAGCGGCTCCTCGAACCACATGCGATCGACCGTCTCGCGCTCGACGAACTCGCCGAGCACATTCGCCCGGCAGGCTACTTTCGCTTGAAGGCGAAACGTCTGAAGAATTTCGTTCGCTGGCTCGTTGAGCGTTTCGATGGCAACATGCAGTCCCTTGCCGACTGCAGTGTCGGCGCGCTTCGAGAAGATCTACTGTCGGTCAACGGCATCGGTCCGGAGACCGCCGACTCGATTCTGCTCTACGCCGTAGGAAAACCGACGTTTGTCGTTGACGCGTACACGCACCGCATCGCCGTGCGCCACGGTTGGATCGAGCCGGAGGCGGGATACGATGACCTGAAAGAGTATTTCGAGAGTCGGCTGCCCAACGACGTGGCGACGCTCAACGAGATGCACGCGCTGCTGGTCGAAGTTGGCAAACAATTCTGCCGCCCGCGCGAGGCTCGCTGCGACGCGTGTCCGCTGAAACCGTTTCTGCCGGCCAGCGGTCCGTGCGAACCGTTTTGACAACGTTCCCACTCCTCTCTGGGAGCGGGGAAAGGGCGACCAGCGCGGTACGAAGTTCAATTGACCACTTTTGAAGCCACAATATACTTACGCCCCGCGTCACGGAGGACGAGCGGCTGGCGATCCAGATCTTGGCCCATTCGCTCGGGTTGAGAGTTCGGCCGCGGGAAAGGAATTCCGATCAAGCACCGGAACATTTCCCTTCATGTCGCTCGCTTTTCCGACGGCGCTGGTTGCGAGGTCGCGACACATGCCCGGCCGCGTGCATATTCTGGTCTTGAACTACAACGGTCAGCAACTGCTCGACGAGTGCCTGCCGTCGGTGGTCGCGTGCGCTCGCGCGGCGCAGATGCCGTGCCGCGTGACGCTGATCGACAACGAGTCGAGCGACGGTTCGGTCGAATTTGTGCGGGAGCACTGGCCGGACGTGACGATCGAGCGCGAACCGAATCGGTTTCTCGTCTCATTCAACGACGTGGTCGCGCGGCTCGACGAACCGATCGTGCTGTTGCTGAATAACGACGTGAAGCTGTCGCCTGGCTGCGTCGATCGGCTGGCAGCGCCGTTTGCAACGCACGCCGATTGCTTCGCGACGAGCCCGCTCTGTTGGACGTTCGATGGCCGATACGAAGGCACTCTGTCCGACCTCGTGTTTCGGCGCGGACTGGTACACACGCATCTGCGGCCGCCGGCCGAGTTGGGCGCCGCGCGCTATCCGTCGCCGCTACGTGCGACCGCGTCGGCCGGCGCCGTACTGGCCGTGAATCGCGCGAAGTTTCTCGCGCTCGGCGGATTCGACTCGCTCTATTTGCCGGGCCGGTTCGAGGACCTCGATCTGGCGTTTCGCGCGTGGCTGGCCGGTTGGAAGTCGTACTTCGTTCCGGACACGGTCGCGTATCACAAAGGCTCGGCGTCGTTCGGTCCGCACGTCGGCTCGCGCGGCGACGAGCTGGATGCGCGGAACGCATTGCTGTTCGCATGGAAGAATCTGCGCGAGCCGCGTCACGTGGCCGCGCACGGCTTCTTCCTGACGATTCGAGTGCTGCGAGCACTAGCGACCGGACACACGGCGTTCTTGCGCGGCTGGGTCAGTGCGATGACGAAGCTGCCTGCGGTGCTCCGTCGCCGGCGCGCGGTTGCGCCGCCGCGTGTCCGCTCGGAGCGTGAGTTGTTCCAAATCCTTGGAGCGGCCGACGAATGACCTGCCGCGTCTCCGCCAACCTGATCACGCTCAACGAAGAGCGAAACATCGCCGGCTGCCTCGAGTCGCTCCGCTGGGCCGACGAGATTGTCGTTATCGACGGTGGCAGCAGTGATCGCACGGTCGAGATCGCCCGTCGCTTCACGAACTGCGTTTCCGTCGTCGCGTTCGACGACTACGCGAGTCAGCGGAATCGAGCGATTGAACGATCGTCGGGCGACTGGATTTTCTCGCTCGACGCCGACGAGCGCGTGCCGCCGCGTCTTGCGCGCGAGGTTCGCGACGCGACGCGTGACGCGCGCTGTCGCGGCTTTTGGGTGCCAATTCACAGCCACATTTTTGGCCGGCGGTTTCGCTATTCGGGAACTCAGGGCGAGCGAAAGATGCGGCTGTTTCGCCGCGACGCCGGCCGCTGGCGCGGGGTCGTTCACGAAATCGTGGTCCTCGACGGAGCGATCGGCAGCCTGCGTCACGCGATCGAGCACGCCAGCACGCCCGATCTCGAATCGTATTTTCGCAAGCTCGTGCGATACAGCTCGCTGGAGGCCGACCGGCTGGTCGCCGCGGGTTGGACTCCCTCGTTGTGGCGAGCGTCGCTCGCGTCCGCGTGGACGTTTGCCAAGTTGTATTTCGCGAAACTCGGCATGCTCGACGGGCCGGAAGGACTGCGATTTTGTGCGCTGTCAGCCTGGGGCACGTGGGTCGCGCACCACAAGTTGCGAGAACGGCATCGCGCGAATCGCGGCGCCGAATCGTTCGATAAGGAGGTGGCCGATGAACGCGCTTTGGTCGTCGCGTGAACCGGTGAGCGACGAGCATTGTGGTTCGCGTCGCGCTCGCGCCGGCTCGCGTCCGCCGCGCGTGCTGTTCTACACCGCGCCGGCGGCGCTGCAGAATCCGGGCGGCGGCGAAGTGCAACTGCTTAAGACCGCCGAAGCGCTCCGCGAACTCGGCGTCAATGTGCGACTGTTCGATCCCCGGACGGACCGGCTGGAATCGGCCGATTGGTTGCACCTGTTCGGCACGCTGCCGGAGTGTCTGGCGATGGCCCGGCAGGCTCGCTCGGCCGGCGTCCGCGTCGCGCTTTCGACGATTTCGTGGTATGACCCGCGAGCAATTTGGCAGCTCGAGCCGACGCTGCCTCGCAAACTGCGCGGCGTCGCCGGATGGTCGGCGCGGCGAATTTGCTCGCGGATCCCGTCGTGGCGGCGCGAGTTGGTGCATCGCGTCGATCGACTTCTGCCGAATTCGCAAGCGGAGGCACGACAGTTAATGGACCTCTTCGGAGTCAACGCGGCGAAGATCACGGTTGTTCCAAACGGAGTGGACGCGCGATTTGGACACAGCGACGCGCTGCTGTTTCACGAGCGATTTCGCGTCCGGGATTTCGTACTCGTGCCGGGCCGCATTGAGCCGCGCAAGAATCAGTTGACCGTGCTGCGGGCACTCTGGGGTTCGGGAATGCCGGTCGTCGTGCTGGGCGATCCGCATCCGGACCACATGAATTATTTCGATCGTTGCCGCGAAGCGGCCGACTCGGGAACTGTGTTCTTACCGCGAATCGCGCATGACTCGCCGTTGCTCGCGTCCGCGTACCGCGCCGCCCGCGTCGTACTGCTCGCAAGCTGGTTCGAGACGCCGAGCCTTGCCGCGCTCGAAGGTGGCCTGGCTGGTACTCGCGTCGTCGTCACGCGCCGCGGCTGCGCCGAGGAATATTTCGGCGACTCGGCACAGTACGTTGACCCGCATGGCCCGGCTGGCATCCGAGTCGCCGTGCGAGCCGCATTTGTTCAACCTGCCGCGAGCGGTTTGCGTGAGCGCATCGCGAGCGACTTCCTTTGGAGTCACGTCGCGCGCCGCACGCTTGCCGCGTACGGCGGCGTTGGCACACGACACGACTTCAAGCAATCAATCGCGCTTGCCAAGGCCGCGTGACGCACATGAGTCTCTTTCAATCAGCCCTGTTGCGTTGCCGAACTCCGCGGGCGAACTCAGTCCCGCGCGGCTCGCGCTATCGCTACACCAAGCGCCGTTATCGCGCGGCATTTCGGCTGCTCGACAGCGTTGGCGGGCTGCTGACGAATTTCGCCCGGTGCTTCAGGCCGGCGCCGCCGCGGGAGGAGCCGCGATCAATCTTGATCGTGCAACTCGATCACGTGGGCGACGCCGTGCTGACGACGCCGGTGCTCGCCGCGTTGCGATCGCGGTTTCCCGACGCCGTGATCGACGTGCTGGCGGCGCCGTGGAACGCGCCGGTTTTCAGCGGAAACCCGGCCGTACGCCACGTTCACCTGTCGGAGCATAATTGGCAGGCACGGCGGCCGGCGCAGCGGGCGTTCCTCGCCGAAGTGGTTCGACAGGGCCGGCGACTGCGGCGATTTCAATACGATCTCGCGATCGATCCGCGTGGCGACTTCTTCGTTGTGCTGACGCTCTGGCTCGCGGGCATTCCACGCCGGCTCGGCTGGGCGTGCGGTGGGGGCGGATTCCTGCTCACTGACGTGGCGTCGTGGGACGCGGCGCGGCACGAGTTCGAGTCGCGGCGAGTGTTGCTCGAAGCGATCGACGTCGCCCCGACGGGCTTTCAGCCGGAACTCTTTCCGACATGGGCCGATCGCTCCGCCGTGCGCGAAATGCTCGCGGAAATCGCCGGTCGCCGCTCGCCGTTCGTCGTCGTACACGCGAGTGCTGGCACGCCGGCGAAACAGTGGCCGCTGGAACATTTTTCCCAACTGGTCGGGCGGCTCACGCGAGAACTCGGCGCAACGGTGGCGCTGGTTGGCGCGACGGACGACCGCAGCCGCGGGCGCTGGATCGCGCACACCTGCCCGCTCGTCGTGGACTGGACTGGCCGGCTGAGTCTGCTGCAGCTCGCGTCGCTGCTGGACGAGACGGACGTGTTCATCGGCGGCGACTCCGGACCGGCACACGTCGCGGCCGCGATGGGCACGCCGAGCATCGTGCTGTTCAGCGGCACGAACCGGGCGGAGTGTTGGCGGCCAGTCGGCGACGAAGTTGTGGTGCTGCGCGAGGCCGTGCCGTGTTCGCCGTGCCACTTGAATGCCTGCCCGATCGCCGGACATCCGTGTATGTCGGGCGTGCGTCCGGCGGACGTGATGGAAGCGGTGCGCGGCGTGCTCGCGCGTGGACGCGGGGATCGAACGCGCCGGAGTTGTTCAGCCGTAGCGTAACACCGGCGGTTTGACTCGCCGTTTGAGCGTTGCGGCTTGGGAGCGACACAAATGAATCAATTGCGTGCCGACGAATCGCTCGTGCCCGTGCCGAGCCGCCCTGGACCGACACACGTTCGGCTTGCGGCCGGCTGGCTGTTCGTCGGCTGGATCGTTGCGGTGTGCAGTTCGTATTTCTACTTCATGCTCCGGTCGATCTGGCGATGAATCAACTCGTAGAGCTTGCCCTGCTCTCGCTGATCGCGCTGGCCGCGCAGCATGCCGGCCGCCGCGCGCTGGAATTGTTTCGCGTCACGTGGTCGACGCGGTTGGGACACATTGCCGCGTCGGTGTCGCTCGGATTGGGAATGCTGAGCTACGTCGTGCTCGCGCTCGGACTGACCGGAACGCTCACGCTGCCGGCCGTAATTATCGCTGCCCTCGCGTGGCTGGCGACGCTCGAGTGCGCGGCAAGTTGGTGGCGACGACGCAGTCAAGTCGCGTGTGCCCGGCAAGGCGTCGCGGAAACTCGAAGCGTCAGCGCGAGCGATTCTGCGGCGACCGGGAAGAATCACGTCGCTTTCGCGTCGGGCTTGTGTCGGAACTGGATCGCGCGTTCGATTCGGGTTGATGGCGCCGCGCAGGTTCTGCTGCTCACGGTAATTACTCTCGGCACGCTCACGGGCGCGCTGGCGCCGCCGACGGCTGGCGATGCGATGTGTTATCACCTGGAGATTCCGAAACGTTTTGTGCAACTCGGCGCCGTGCAGTTTCTGGCGCTCACGGACAATTCGTTGTTCCCGTTTTTGATGGAGATGTTGTACACGCTGGCGCTGCTGGTGCGCGGCGCCGTGCTCGCACAGCTCCTGCACTGGCTGGTGGGTCTGTTGTTCGCGGCGGCAGTCGTGGAGTTGGCCACGCCGTCGCTCGGCCGCGCCGGCGGCCGGTGGGCCGGATTGATCGCGTTGGCCGTTCCGGGCGTCACCAATCAGATGGCGGCACCGCTCAATGATTTGGCGGTCGCGTTGTTTGCGACGCTTCTGGTGATCGCCTGGAGTCGCTGGAGTGAGGTCCGCGAGTGGCGGTGGCTCGTGCTCGCCGCGGTGTTTGGCGGTTTCGGCTTGAGTGTAAAACTGGTGACAGCCGCGATGGCCGCGATCGTGCTTGTCGCGATCTTCGCGCAGGCGTGGCGTCGCGATGGATTTCGCACGGCGGCGGCCACGGCGAGCGTCTTTGTCGTTTGTCTCGTGGTGACGGGCGGCGTTTGGTACGCGCGATCGTGGTATCACCTCGGCAACCCGGTCTACCCGTACTTCAACAGTTTGTTTGGGATCGCGGCGCACACGGCGTCAACGCTGCGCACGCCGTACAGCCTGATCGAATTCCCCTGGGCAGCGACGATGCACCCGGAGGCGTTTGGCGGTCGCGGCGTGCAGTTCGGTGCTGCGTTCCTGGCGATCTTGCCGGGCCTGTGCTTGATGCGTCACGGCGCGACGGGCGGACATCGCCTGCTTTGGCCGGCCGTCGCCTACACGCTGGTCTGGTTTGCCGTGCGGCAGGATTTGCGATTTCTGCTGCCGGTTGTGCCCATGCTGGCGATCGGCGTCGTTGCCGCACAGCGTGGTTTGCATGGTGTGCATCGGCCGGCATTTGTCGCGGCTTCGGCGGCGCTCGCGCTCGTGCTCGCGTTTCAGGCGTTGATCGTTGCTAAGCGATCGCGGCCCTGTCTTGCCGTAGCGATCGGCCGCGAGTCACGCGACGAATATCTGCGGCGGCACGAGCCGACTTTCGAGCTGGCCCGCTTCGTCAACGCGCACCTGCCGGGTGCGCGGCTGATCAGTCAGGATTACCGCGGGTTTTATTTCGCGGCGGATTTCGTGCGCGAGGCCGCGCTGCGGCGTCACGCGAGTTACGCCGAACGCGGTGACGCACTCGTCGATTCGCTGGCACGGCAGGGTTACACGCACGTCCTGCTTGTCGAATCGTTTAACCCCGACGCGGCGGTTTACGAGCGCGAGTTCGAGCAGCGCCTCGGCGCATCGGTCGATCGGCTGCCCGTGATCGTCGCCAGCCGATTCTCCAGCGCAGCCGGCGACCGGCGCGCGTATCGGCTGCTGGAACTGCCGCGAGACGCGGCGCAAGCCGGATCGAATCGCGAATCAAAACGAGTGGGAGCGGCGAATTGAACTCCGCGCGAACAGCCCGGTTCACCGACGGCACGCGGCTTGAAGCCCGCCGGCTGATGGCGCTCGTGGCCGTCGCGGTCGCGGTTCGAGTCGCCGCCGTTTTCGCCGTTGGAAGTTACCGTCTCGACCGCGTGACTTATGAGCACGGCGAGATCGCACGCAATCTGGTCGAAGGCCGCGGTTTCTCGATTCGGTGGATGGGCGCCGAGGGGCCAACGTCGCAGCAGGCCCCCGTGTATCCGGCGCTCGTGGCCGTTTTCTATTGTGCGTTCGGCGTCGAAACGGCCAGTGCGCTGCTCGCGCTGCAGCTTTTCCAGGCCGCGCTCGGGGGCGTGCTCGTCGTGGCGGTGACGCAGTTCTGTCGCGAGCTAATGCCCGAGCAGCGTGCGACGGCTTGGCTAGCCGGGCTGGGCTGTGCGGTGTATCCGATTCTCGTGTACGCCGTCACGCAAGTGCAGGTCGCATCACTCGCAACGCTGCTCGTGGTTTTCGTTCTGTGGACCGCGGCGCGGGCCGCGCGCTGCCGATCACTCGCGACCGCAGTCGGCTGCGGCACGGCCTCCGGCCTACTCGTTTTGGCCGACCCGATTCTCTCGCTCGCCGTCGCCGTCGCGTTGCTGATGATCGTCGCCGCGCGGACTCCGATCCTGTGCACTGGGCAGCCGGGTGCGGGCATTGAGGATCCGCACCATTCATCAATCGCCAGCCACCACTCACCGATTCACCTTTGCACGATCGTGCTCATCGTCAGCGCAACGGTCGTCGCTTCGTGGATCGTTCGCAATCGCTTCGTACACGGCGAGTGGGTCTTCGTGAAAAGCACGTTTGGCTACGCCTTCTGGCAGGGAAATCACGCGAGGTCGTTCGGCACGGACAAAATTCCGGCTCGGCCGGCCGGCATGGCGGACGCGACCGCGCAGCCGCTGCGCGAGCTGGAGCGGTCGCTGTGGCAGGCGCGGCACGAAGGAACTCTTTACATCGACGACGTCGTGCTGTCGCGCCAACGCGTCGCGGAGTTGGGGCGATATTCGGAGCCGGAGCGGTCGCGGCGACTGTTCGCGGAATCGCTCGCGTACCTGCGCGAGCACCCGGCGCATTACGCGCGGCTGTGCTTGCAGCGGCTGCGGTTCTTCGTGTTGTTTGATGAAACGAATCCGAAGTCGCGCGTGCGGGCGTATCGCGTCAGTCATTGGACACTGCTCGTCATGTGCGTCGCGGGGTTGTGGCTGACGCGACAACACACGCGCCGGCTGTGGCCGACGTACTTGCTATTCGCACTCGTGACGACGTTTCACGCGTTGACGATCGCATCAGCCCGGTTTCACATTCCGCTCGAGCCGATTCGAATCATTTGGGCGGCGGGCGGATTGGCCGCCGCCGCGAGCGTCGTCGTGCGGTTGGCGCGGCGAGTTGTTTCGTCGCGGTCGCTCACGCGGCCGAATCGCGTGAATCCTCTGGCTTCGCCGGCCAAACCCGTTTAGAACGTTAGCCATGAAACTGATCGTCGCGATCATCCAGCCGAACAAGCTGGAGGCGGTGAAAGAAGCACTGAACAAGGTGGAAGTGTTCCGCCTCACGGTGCTCGATTGCCAAGGCTTCGGCCGGCAGAAGGGGCACGCCGAGGTGTATCGCGGCCACGAGTTCACCGTGAATCTGCTGCGGAAAGTCGAGCTGCAGATTGCCGTCAATGAAGACTTCGTCGAGCCGACCGTGAGTGCGATTCTCGACGCGGCCCGTAGCGGCACGGACGGCAAGATCGGCGACGGCAAGATTTTCATCCTGCCGCTCGACGACTGCATCCGCATTCGCACCGGCGAGCGCGGCCCTGAAGCAATCTGATCCCGGCGCGGCTCCGCCACTCGATCCTAGAACGTCCTTGCACAACTGAAAAAACGCAACAGCCTGCATCATGCCTGAGATCTCGGCAGCCTCACCGCGACCCGGCCTGCTGGTAACGGCCGACTTGATATTCTCCACGAAGACCACCGGCACGGCTCGCGCGCTTGGTCTCGAAATGTTCGTCGTCGGCACTCCGGCGGCGGCAGTCGAGCGACTGGCTACGACGCCCGCCGGTTGCGTGATCCTCGATCTCGCCCTGCCGCGTCTCGCGCCCGACGCGATCGCGGCGCTAGTCCGCGCCGCGGCCGGCACACCGGTAATCGCCTTCGGCTCGCACGTGGACACGGCCAGCCTCGACGCCGCGCGCAGCGCCGGCTGCCACGACGTCATGCCGCGCAGCCGATTCGCCGCATCGTTGCCGCAGATTCTGCAGGAGCACCTCGGCCTCAAACCGCAGAGTCGGACGTAGGTTGGCTCTCCGAGCCGATCGAACTGCAAACTCTTGGAACCTGCCGTCGCGCGGTTCCGATCAACGCCAAACGCGAGCGTTTTGGAGTTGCCACGATCGTGGGAGGACCAAGCGCAAGCGATTTGGAGTTGCCACGATCGTGGGAGGTCCAAACGCGAGCGTTTTGGAGTTGCCACGATCGTGGGAGGACCAAGCGCAAGCGATTTGGAGTTGCCACGATCGTGGGAGGACCAAACGCAAGCGATTTGGAGTTGCCACGATCGTGGGAGGTCCAAACGCAAGCGTTTTGGAGTTTCCACGATCGTGGCATGAACAGAAGTCTAATTGTTTGAATGTGTTGCGTCAAACGCATGTTTTTGCACGTTTCTCGATGACGCTGCCGAACCGTTCTGTAAATTAGGCTGTCATTGTGGCATCCTTTCTGTCCAAAGCGACCTTTTTGGAGTGAATCATGGTTGCGAACCGACTACCTGAAAACATTGACTGCTTGATGGTCCTGCTTGAGGACATCGCGGACCGGTTGAAGCAGTACGAAGTGGTGCTGGCGATTGGCCAGAACACGAAGGCGCGGATGCGGTCGGCGCGCTCGCCTGCGGCTTGCGGTTAAGCGAGTTGCGGCTGACCAGTGAATAATCCTGGCTCGCTCGCGAGATCAAGTTCAGCCGCTTCAGCAGGAAGATCGACACGACCGCGCTCGCGCCGCGACGGCGCCAGAGCCAATCGTGAATGATCATTCGCGGTGCGGCTGGACTGCGGTAGTACGACGTGCGGTTGCCGATGAAGGCAAGCGGGACGACGACAAGATCGAACGCCGCGTGGCATTCGGGGTCGTACAACGCGTGAAGCACTTCCACTTGTCGCGGCAGAAATTGACGGGCGGCACGCAGGCTCGCAGCGCTCGCGTCAATCACGACCAGCCGGGCCATCGGCAACAGCCGCCGCAGGATGATGGCCGTGCGGGGAAATAGCCCGCCGCCGACAATCGCCACGCTGCGCACATCCGCCAATTCCGGCAGCAGCCGCCGAAAGGCTCGCTCGTGACTCCGCAGCACGAGTCTCTGGAGCAAGCCGCTCTTCAGCACCATTCGCTCCAGTCCGTCGAGCGAGAAGTAATCCAACCAGCGCAGCACCGCGGGCCAGCGACTGCTGAGCCGGTCGGGCGCGGCGACGTGCCGCAACCGCGACCAGTGCCGGCCGGGGTCCATGTGATGCTCGACGTGAAAACCGTCATTGAAGAAGAGCCAGTTGTACCACCAGCCGTAATGGCTCGTCGTGCCGTGCTCGTGCTCGTAGTAACCGTGCAGGGCGCACAACATCAAGCCAGCCGCGTAGCCGGGAAGATACGCCGTCAAAAAGAAGGTCGGCATGACCGCTAGCAACAGCGCCCAAAGACCGAGCACGAGAAACACTTCGGCCACCATCAGCGGAGTGATCCGCAACCGACAACGCGTCTCGGCGTGGTGGGCAAGGTGACGGGCCTTCCAAATCGTCTGCGGCACGCCCAGCAGCACGCTGAGGTAGAGCGAGAACACGGCGTTGAGTCGCCGCGACCGGAAAAACGGCTTGTGAAGAAAGTTGTGCGAGATCGTGTTTGAGTTCCACCAGAGTCCGATCGCGATGAGCCAGCTCGACGGCCAACACGCGAGCACGACGCCGTGCAACAGGGCCAAGAGCACAAACTCCGTGTCCCACGCCGAGTGCCGCAGAAGCGAGACACGCGGCGGACTTGAACGATGCAGGGCGAGAGCCGTTGACCCGTTCATCGCAATGCCACTCATTTGGCTGCAAGTTTCTGCCAGATCGCGTTCGTCTGTTCGGTCTCTCCGATTGATTCAAGCAGATAGGCTGGCATCATGCGAGACATCGTGTCATTTGGATTCGATTAGAATCTTCGCTGCCGCTCGGCGATCACACTGACTTGCCCCGCACGCGTCCGCCGGAGATTTCCAGTTGTCCGGCGGCGAACAGCCGGATTGCTTCGGGGAACGCCGCGCATTCCTGCTCGAACACGCGCGCGGCGAGCGACTCGGGCGTGTCGTCGTCCAGCACGGGCACGGTGCGCTCGAGGATGATCGGCCCGTGATCGTAATGATCGTCCACGAAGTGAACCGTGCAGCCGCTCACGCGCGCACCGGATTCCAAAACCGCTTCGTGAACGCGATGGCCGTACATGCCCTTTCCGCCGAACGCGGGCAGGAGCGCCGGGTGAATGTTCATGACGCGGCCGGCGAAGTCGGCGGGAATCTTGAGCAATTTGAGGAAGCCGGCGCACGCGACGAGGTCCGCCTCCACTTCGCGGCAGCGCGCGAAAATCGCGTCGCTGAACGGCGCGGCCGACTCGAAGTCCTCGCGGCGGATTACGGCCACCGGCAGTCCGGCCGCGCGAGCACGCTCGATGCCGAATGCCGTCGGGTTCGATGAGACCACCAGCGCGATCTCCGCCAGCATCCGGCCTCCGCCAATGTGCTCGATGAAATTTTGCAGCGTCGTGCCGCCGCCGGAAATCAGAACTGCGAGCCGAATCGGGGAGTGCATCGAAAAAAAAACCGAATCAATCGGCGGCATGATAATCGTGACCAGGGTAAAGCACATTCAAAGCAAGCGTGTGGATCGGCCAGACGACCTGGCCGCCCAGCAGGACTGCCGCGATCAGGCCGATGTACAGAAACGTTGGATTGCGCCGCAGTTCCTGGAATTGATCCGCCATTCGGCGATTCATCAGCAGCGTGACGACGTTGCTGCCGTCCAGCGGCGGCACCGGCAGCATGTTGAAAACGGCCAACAGCAGATTGAGCGAGAACAGCAGACCGAGCAGCACGGCAATGCCGCCGGCAAGCCCCGCGCGCGTGGCCTCCGTTACGTGCCCAAACGTGACTCGCTCCGGGGCATCCAATATGCCGAACCACATGCCGGCGCGAATGCCGATTACCGCGATCAGGAACAGGATCAGGTTGGCGACCGGCCCGGCGAGCGACACGATCGCCGCGCGGCGCGGGTAGCGATTCGCCCAATACGCGTCCACGGGGGCACTGGCCCAGCCGAGCATCCAGCCGCTGTAGAAGTACGTCAGGATCGGCACCAGCACCGTGCCAAACGGCTCGCGCCGGATGTGCGGCAGCGGGTCGAGCGTGACCTGCCCGCCGAAATACGCCGTGCGATCGCCGAGCCACATTGCCACGAGCGCATGCGCCGCCTCGTGGCACACGATCGAAAACAGAAAGACGACGTACCACGCAAAGCCGAGGACGAGTTTTTCGCTGAATTCCATTAGGCGTTCTCGCGCCGCAGCCAGCCAAAAATCGTTTGCACCGAAAGCGTGAAGCCGGGAAGCACGTCGCCGCCGTCGAGCGATTCATTGCCTGCCAGCCGTTGCGGCCTCGCGCCCGGCCGAAACACTGTCACCGTTCGTCGCAATGGATCGACGAGCCACGCGAGCCGAACTCCGTGCTGGACGCAGAATCGAGGCTTCGCTTCAATGCCGCGCGCGGACTGGTCCGGTGAGCGAATCTCAATCGCGAAGTCGGGCGCGAGGAACACGTCATCAACCAGTTCGCCGTCCGGGCCGTAAGCGATGCGGTCTAAGCGGAAGTACGAAATGTCGAAAACGTAAGATCGGCCAGCAAACGTGCAGCGCAATTCTGGGACGGCTTCGCCCAATTTCAGCGGGTGGGCGAAGTCATTGATCGTGTCTGTAAGGTGCAACTGGAGCCGACTGTGGCGATATTTCGGAGACACCTTGCTTACCACCATTCCGTCGACGTACTCGCGCGCCGGTTTTGTCTCCGGACGCTTGAGAAACTGCACCAGACTTAGCGTTCGCACACCGACACTCATCGCCTTGTCTCCGAGCATGTGTTGCCGCACTTACACCTTTCGCACGTTCAGCCACAACTTCCTTTCGCCCAGTTCGACCCAGCGGCCCGATTTATCCGCCGAGCCGGCGGCGAGCGAATCGCACAGTGTCTCTTGTCTAATGTAACTCTCCCACTCCGCGATTGCACGGGCCAGTTCGGCGTCGTCGGCGTGAAACGTGACCGCGATGCGATCCTGAATTTCGAGGTTGAGATCTTTGCGGTACTGCTGAATTTGCCGGACGACGTCGCGACCGAGGCCCTCGCGCGCGAGTTCGGGCGTGACGGTCGCATCGATCGCGACTTGCACTGGACCGGCGTCGCCGACGAACCAGCCGGCCTTCGTGCTGACCTGAATGTTCACGTCACTCGGCGCGAGGTCGACGATTCGCCCATCGACGGTAAGCGCGATTGACTCGCCCGCCTGTAGCTTACGCAGCAATTCGGGCGGCACAGCGGCGAGCGCGGCGGCGATCGCCGGCACCTGCTTGCCGTAGCGCGGTCCGAGCGCGGCAAAGTTTGACTTCGCAGCAATCGACGTGAGATCACCAAGCGATTCGGCGATCGTCAGCCGCTTGATGTTCAATTCTTCGAGGATTACCGGCGCGAGCCGCTCGACCGCGTCGCGCTGATGCGGATCGGTGGCGGCGACGCGAAGCTCCGAGAGCGGCTGCCGCACCCGCTGTTTCGCCTGCTCGCGCAGCGCGTGCCCGGTCGCGACCACCTGCTTGGCGACGGCCATCCGGAAACTCAGCGATTCGTCAATCAGCGCGGCGTAGATTTCGGGGAAATCGGCGAGGTGGACACTGGGCCGAGTACTGAGTACCGAGAACTGAGTAATGTCGGCGGTCGAGCTTCGCACCAAGTTTTGGTAAATCCGCTCGGTCAAAAACGGCACGATCGGCGCGAGCAGTTTGCAAAGCGTGACGAGCACCTCGTACAGCGTCTGATAGGCGGCGAGTTTGTCGCGGTCATCTTCGCCGCGCGAGCGCCAGAATCGCCGGCGATTGCGGCGGATGTACCAGTTCGACAGATCCTCGATGAAATCTTCAGCCGCGCGGACGACGCCCGAGGTGTTGAATGCCTCGAAGTTCTTTCGCGCGGCGTCGCTGAGCAATTGCAGGTTCGAAAGAATCCAGCGGTCGATCTCCGGCCGTTCGGCGACCGGCACGGGCGGCGAGGCGGTATCGAACTCGTCGAGTCGCGCGTAGTTCACGAAGAAGGCGTAGCAGTTCCAGAGCGTGTTGAAGACCTGCCGCTCGACCTCGCGGCCGGGCGTGTAGCCGAAGTTGAGGTTCTGCGTCGGATTCTGCCGGCAGTAGAGCCAACGCATCACGTCCACGCCCATTTTTTCCGCGGCGTCGTCAAACCAGATCGCGTTGCCTTTCGACTTGTGCATCTCTTCGCCGTGCTCGTCGCGCACGAGGGCGTGGCCGAGCAGCACGCGGAACGGCGGGCGGTTTTCCATCATCGTGCTCATCGCTAGGATCGCGTAGAACCAGTTGCGGAACTGGCCGGGGAAGCACTCGGTGATGAAATCGGCCGGAAACCATTCGTTCCAGTACGCGCGGTCGGTGTTGTAGCGCATCGTCGAGTAGGGCACGATGCCGGCGTCGAGCCACGGGTTGCCGACGTCGGCGATGCGGGTCGCGGTGCCGCCGCATTTCGCGCAGCGGATTTTCACGAGATCGACCCACGGCCGGTGCGGCGGGTGGCCGTCGAATTCTGCCCAGCCGGCCGCGGCGCGCGACCGTAATTCGTCGCGGCTGCCGATCACGTCGAACGACCCGCACGATTCGTTGTCGCACACCCAGATCGGCAGCGCGAGGCCCCAGTAGCGCTTCTTCGAGATCATCCAGTCGCCCATGTTGCGGAGCCAATCCAACTCGCGGGCCTTGCCGTTGACAGACTCCGGCAAGAACGTCACCTGCTCCGTGACCTGCACGATCTGGCGGCGAAACGAATTCGGGTCGTCCTCGCGGCCCATCGCGATGTACCACTCGTCCACGAGGCGAAATAGCAACTCGGTTTTGCACCGCCAGCAGTGCGGGTAATTGTGCGGGTAGCGCTCGACGGCGACGAGCACGCCTTTCTGCGTGAGCGATTCGATGATCGCCTCCACCGTTTCGTGCGCGTACGCGGCTTTGCCGGCGAGCGGGCCGAAGTCGCCAAGGAAGATTCCCTCTTCGTCGAGCGGCGCGATCGGCGGCAGGCCGAGTTGCTTGCCCAACTCAAAGTCTTCTTTGCCGCAGCCGGGCGCGATGTGCACGATGCCCGTTCCCTCCGTCTCGCCGACGAGGTCCCACGCGATGATGCGATGCGCGTCTTTGCCCGACACACTCGGCGACCACTTTTGGCGCTCGACCACATGCGCGATTTCGGCCGGATAGCCGAACGGTTGGCTCTGCGCCGTCACCTCATCGAACGGCCCGTCGTACGTCCAGCCGAGCATCTCCTCGCCCTTCAACTCGCCGACAATCTCGTATCCGCCCTTCTCCTTGAAAATCTGCGCGACCGATTTCAGCTTCGGCACGCCCTCGACCCAGTTGCCGCGTTTGAAATCCTCCTCGAGCCGGTTGCAGGTCAGCGCGCCCTTGGCCACGTAGTAAATCTGATCGCGGTGCTTGACCTTCGCGTACGTCAGTGCCGGATTCACGGCCGCGCCGACGTTCGACGTGAGCGTCCACGGCGTCGTGGTCCAGACGAGCAGATTCTCGGGCAGCCCCGCGTCTTCACTACTGCCTACTGCCAACTCCCTACTGCCTTTCCTCCGCAGCGGGAATCGCACGAACACCGCGCGGTGTGGGACGAACTGGTAGCCCTCGTGCATTTCCATCTGGCTGATGCCGACCGCGCAGCGCGGGCACCACGGCATTGAGTCGAACGCCTTGTAGACCAACCCGCGCTCGTGGCATTTCTTGAGAAACGTCCAGATCGTGTAGTTGTTCTCCTCGGCCATCGTGTAGTAGCTGCGGCGCTCGCCGGGCGGCTTGTGCCAATCCTCGTCGCGGTCCCAGTCCATCGAGAAGCCGAGCCGGATCGATTGCTCCGTCTGCCGCCGCGCGAATTTGTCCACGCGGGCCTTGCACGCCTGCACGAACCGGTCGATGCTCGCAAACCGGTCGCCCGGCACGAGGTTCTCGATGTCCCGCTTCGAGCCGATGCCGAGTTGCTTCTCCACTTCTACTTCGACCCACAGACCCTGGCAGTCGAAGCCGTTTTGATAGCGCTCGTCGTGGCCAGTCATCGCGAAATATCGCTGGAACACATCCTTGAGCGTTCGGCCCCAGGCGTGGTGCACGCCCATCGGGTTGTTCGCCGTGATCGGTCCGTCGAGGAACGACCACTTCGGCTTGCCCGCGTTTTTCGCGCGCAGCTTCTCGAAGACTTGCGAGTTATGCCAGAATCTCAGCACCTCGTGCTCGCCAGCGACGAGTTCGGGTGAGTTGGGAACTTTCTCGAACATGAATGGCTCCACGCGCGAGTCCGACGATTACTTCAACTCCGCCACCACGCGCCGCACGATTGTGCGCAGTTTCGGCTCGGCCTCGTTCGCGGTGCGGATGATGTCGGCGATGTCGGCCGGGTGCAGTGCGTCTGGGAAACAGAGGTCGGTGATGACAGAGAGGCCGAGCATTCGCATGCCGGCGTGAACGCCAACGATCACTTCGGGTACCGTGGACATTCCGACCACGTCGGCGCCGATCGCGCGAAGCACGCGATACTCGGCCCGCGTTTCGAGGTTCGGCCCGGCGACGGCGACGTAAACGCCGCGGTGCAAGCGAATCTTCTCTTCGAGCGCGATGCGTTCGGCGAGTTTCAGCAGCTCGCGATCGTACGGCCAGCACATGTCGGGAAATCGCGGACCGAGCGAGTCGTCATTCTTGCCGCGCAGCGGGTTGTCGCCCATCAGGTTGATGTGATCTTCCATGAGCATGATGTCGCCCTTGTCAAACTGCGGGTTCATGCCGCCGCAGGCATTCGAAAGGATGAGCACGTCCGCCTCCAGCTCGCGCATCACGCGGACCGGAAACGTGATCTGCTGCATCGAATAGCCCTCGTAAAAATGGAAGCGGCCCTCCATCGCGATCACGCTCTTTTCCGCAAGCGTGCCGCACACGAGTTGGCCGGCGTGCGTCATCACGGTCGATTCAGGGAAGTGCGGAATCGCCGCGTAGGGAATGACCGCGTCCGTGCTGATCTCAGTCGCAAATCCACCGAGACCCGTGCCAAGCACGATCGCGGCGCTTGGCCGCTTCGCCCAGCGCGATCGGATCGCGGCGGCAGCCGCCTGAATCTGTGATCGCAGCTCGACCATGATCTTGTCCTGTGAGACCTTCGAGAACCTTGAGCCAACCGCCCAGGGATGAAACCAAGTTGGCGGAATGGTCCGCAGCTTTCGCCGCGAGATTGTAGAAAGGATGCAATGCGAACGAAACAGCGCACACGCGGACGTCCCCGGCTGCGCCGGGACCGCGTCAGCACGACTTCGACGAACGCTTGAGTCGCTTGAGGTGTCGGCCGAGCATGCCGAGGAATCGCGCGTCGTCGCGCACCCGCTCCAGGTCGGGGTCGCCCAACAAATGCTCAAAATCGAGGTAGCCCAATTTCAGCGACGACTCCAGCGCGGCGATCGCCGCATCGGTTTGGAGTAGCAGCGCGTGACTGCACGCGAGGTTGTAATGCGTAATCGGATCGTTGGGTCGCAGTTGCACGAGCCGGCGGTCGGCTTCGAGGCCGCGGGCGTATAGCCCGCGCGTCGTGAGGTTGTTGGCGTGAACTCGCAGCACGTCCACAAAATCGGGGCAGCGTTCCAGAATCCCTTCGAAAAACTCCAACTCAAAGTCGAGTTGCCGCCGACTGGACACTTTCTTGTCCCCAGCGGTAGCTTTCGACACATGGGGGTCCTCGTGTGACGGCCCCTGGAATTCATGCGACATTTCTGCCCCTTTGCCGTGGCGGGTGCCCATCGTCCTCGATCAAGGGCATCCGTTCCGCTCGCCATACTCCGTCGCGGATCATTATACGGCGGCGTCCGCCGAACGCCAAACACCGCTTTGAAAGTTTATCGCGAGACTCCGCTACGCATCTGCCGCGGACGCGAGTGCCCGACGATCGAATCCGCGTGCGTCGAAATCCCAAGTTCGCCGCCGCGCTTATCTTAGGCCTCGTCGTCGTCAAACTCCTCTTCCTCGTCCTTATCTTCGAATTCGTCATCCTCTTCCTCGACCGACTCGAAGCCATCCTCTTCTTCTTCCTCTTCGTCGTCGTACTCATCTTCGAGGTCATCGTCTTCATCGACGTCTTCAAAATCCTCGATGCCTTCATCGAGTTCTTCGAGTTCTTCATCGTCGAATTCGCCTTCGTCGTCCTCGATCTCGTCGTCTTCCTCTTCCGAGTCGAAGTCATCTTCCTCTTCTTCGTCTTCGAGGTCGTCGTCTTCTTCGTCTTCGTCGCGCGCGTGCAGCGTCACGACGGCGGTCCCGCCGGTCCAGAGGCCGGGGTTCAGGCCATATTGAAGACGGTCATCGACGTATTTGTCCGCGGCGGTTACGCCTTTCGTCATCCGATCATTCATTGATTCGGTCCTCATCTGGGGTGGTCATTGCGTGCGCTGCGAAACCGCTCGATCCTCGATTCACCGTGCCTTGCCGCCGCACGAACCGAACGCGTTTTCTGGCGGACGGATATACTCGTAGTCAACTCGGTAATGTTTGTCAAGCAGAGCACACGGAACGCGCAGGACAAGCGCCAGGCGCTATTCGGGCACGAATCGACCGGCGAATTGGCCGGCAGGCACAAGCGGTGGTTTGACACGCGCGTGAAAGGAAACTACGGCACGATTCGCACGGCTAGTCCGTCGCTGAGCGCGTCGGATGGATCCAGCACGAGCTCCTCGCCGCCCTTGAGGCCGCGTTCGATTTGAATGCGATCGTCGCGGGCCTCGCCCGCCTCGACACGCACGCGATTGACCTTCTCGTTGACGATCTGCCAAACGAACGACCCGCCGTCGTCCTTCTTGACCGCGGCCGCGGGCGCGAAAACCTTTGGCTCGGTCTCCTCGCTTTGAGCCGTTGCGCCCTCCTTCAAAAAGTTCACGGCCGCGGTCAGGTCCGGAAACAGCCTGGGTGGAAGGTTGCTATTCACCTCGCGCACTTCGTCCTTGTCCAGTCGCACCTTAACCCTGACCGTGCCGCGAGCGCGGTCACCCATCGGGATGATCGTGAGCACGCGGCCCTTGAAGCGGCGATTCGGCACCGCGTCTACGGTGATCGACGCCTCCTGGCCCGGCCACACCTTCCGCACATTGTCCTCCTTCATGTCCGTCTCGACTTCAAGACTGAACAGGTCGGCCAGCGTGACGACCGACCCCCGACCCGACGCGGCGCCCATGCCGCCGGGCATGATCGACTCGCCCTCCGATGCCTCTTTCGAGATGACCGTGCCCGAAAATGGCGCTCGCACCTTCATGTTTTCAATTTGCTCGTCCATCTCTTCCTTGCGAGCTTGCGCTTCGAGAATCCGCGCGTCGGCAAGTCGCACGGATGCGATGAGCGAGTCGCGGCGACTGCGCGACCCTTTCGTTTTCGACTGCGCTCGCTCAAAGTCCGCTCCGCTCAGGCCTCCCTTGCGGTAAAGTTGCTCGTTGCGCGCCAGGTCCTTCTCGTCCTGTTCAAGCGCTGTCTCCGCCTCGGCCAGTTCGGCCTTCGACACGTCGAGCGACGCCAGCATCGCCTTCAACGAGGCGTCCATCGCGTCCAGTGTTTTCCGCAAATCTCTGTGCTCGAGTATGGCGAGTTCCTGCCCGCGCTCGACGTAGTCGCCCTCCTTGACCTTCAATTCCAAGATGCGGCCGGCGACCTTCGCTCCGATCGCCGCCTGTTTCTCGGACTTCAGGTAACCAATTGCCCCCTTAAGCGCCACGTCGTCGTCGTCCGCCCCGCGCACTTCCGCCTTCGCCATGCGGACCTGCACGCGCATCAGCTTCTCGCCAAACTGCGTCCAGCCGTAAAAGCCGCCCGCGCCGAGCGCCACGAACAGTATGAGCAGAAACAGTTTGCCAAACCAACCGCGCCCCGATCGCCGCCGCTGCGTGCGGTCAATACGCAACGCGGCCAGCGGGTCGCTGCCTGGAGAAAGCTGAAGCTGTGACAAGTTGCACCTTCGATTGAACTGTCCGAGCGGCAACCATCTTACCTGTCAGCGCGAGGGGCCGACAAGCCGGGCGGAGGTGTGGCCAGAGAGAACAACGGTTGTCGGGGTCGGCCATCGCGCGGCCGCGCAAGCCGCAAAACCGCTACAAGCCGAAAATTTTGACAAGATTGACAGCCGCGCGGCCGATAAATTCAACACGACTAATTACCGAGAATCCTGGGCCGGGAACCCGCGCGCCGTGACGACTCGCCGATCGACAACTTGGCTCGCCGTGGTGCTTTGCGCTGCTGGGTGTCACCACCCGGCACGGCGTATTTCCGAGCCGAGCGATTCAGTCGTCGGCGTCAGCGCCCCTTGGCTGCACGATTCGCCCGCGACGACCGCGTCGCTCGACCACATCAACGTGTCCCCCGACGACCTCACGCCGCCACGCACGACGCAGAGCCCCGAAGCGGCCGAAGTCTGGGAACTAAGCCTGAGCGAGGCGATTGGAATTGCACTCCAGAATTCCGAAGTGGTTCGCACGCTCGCGGGTGGGGGAGTCGCGGCGGAGCCGGGGAGTCTGACCGGCGCGACCACGGTGGGCGGCGGTGCGGTCGGCGCCGGCGGAGTCACCGTGTACGATCCAGCGATTGCCGAACAACAAGTTGCCACCGCGCTCGCCAAATTCGACGCCACGTTCGCCGCGAGCATCCTCTGGACGCGCACCGACCAGCCGCCCGGCGTGATCTTCGGCGGCGGTATCCCCGTGCCGAATCAGCGCGACCAGGCCGCGTTTCAATCGACATTGACCAAACCGCTTGCGACCGGCGGCACGGCGCGTATCTCGTTCGACTCGGACTATTTCTTCCGGCCGGAGCTTGGCGGCAGGCGTACGCCTGCCCAGTACACGCCGCGTGTCGAATTCGAGCTGAGTCAACCGCTGCTCCGCGGCGCGGGCACCGACTTCAACCGCGCCCCGATCGTCATCGCGCGGCTGCAGTCGGACATCTCGCTGTGGGACTTCAAGCAGACCATGCTCGGACTGGTGCGCAGCGTCGAAGAGGCCTATTGGAACTTGCAGGCGGCGCACGTCTCGCTCCGCACGGTCGAAGAAGTGCTGCCGTATGCGCGCGAGGCCGTGCGGCTAACGGAGGAACGCGTCAAAGTCAATCTCGTGATCCGCGCCGATCTCGCACAGGCCCGAGCCCAATTCTTGGAGTTCCGCCAGCAGCGAGTCCAGGCCCTGGCCACCGTGCTCGAGCGTGAGACGACGCTGCGCAACCTGCTCGGCCTGCCGCCCACGGACAACCGGCGGCTCGTGCCATCGGACGATCCGCTCCGCGTGCCGCTCGCGGTCGATTGGGCCGCGGTCGTCAACACGGCCCTCGAATACCGCCCGGACATCGTGCAGAACCGGCTCGGCGTGCGCGTGCGCGAACTTCAGGTCCTCATCGCGAAGAACGCCCTACAGCCGGAACTGAACGTCGGAGGACTCTGGCGCGTGAACGGTCTCGATCGGGAACTCGACGAGGCGATCGGCCTGCTCACCGACAATCGTTTCAACGACTGGCAACTCGGCGTGTCGCTCAACGTTCCCATCGGTTTTCGGGCGGCGTCGGCCGGTGTGCAGGCGGCCGAGTTGCGACTCGACAAGGAGCACGCGCTGCTGCACCAGACCGTTCACGCCACGACGCACCGCCTGAACGGCATCGTCCGCAATCTCGATTCGCTGTACGGTCAGTACGAAATCGCCCGCGAGCGACTGGATGCGAGCCGCATCTGGCTCGAAGGCCGCCGCAGCCAGTTCGAGGAACCGCCGCCGGCGCGCGAAGGCCAAGACTCGCTGCTGCTCGCGCTGACGAACTATCTGCAGGCACTTCAATCGTGGGCGTCATCTGCGAGCGACGCGAGCAATTTGCTGGCTCAGTACAACACGGCGCTCGCGCAGCTCGAAGAGGTGAAGGGCACGCTGCTCACCGCCCGCGGCGTCACGCTTCAAGAAGATCCGTGCGCGCGGGTGCGCTTCTCGCAATCGCGCCTGCCGCACGTTCACGTTGAAATTGGGCCGACGCTTTCTGCCGCCGCGGATTGATCGCCGCGCGACGACTTGCTGCGACGCGAACTATCCGCCAACTCCGCCAGCCCAAGTTTCCGCAGCTTGCGCCGCGACGGCTTGCCCGACTTCGACCAGCCGCGGAGCTTGTAGTATTCCGGCAACATCGCGTCGAGGTTTACCGTGACGCCTGCGGACGGGCCGGATTTGTGGCCTTCCTTGAGGAGCCGTTCCGGCAGCGTGTCGTGTTTCTTTTTGAGGCCCGCGCGGAGATTCCACAGTTTTTCGAGATTCCACGTGCGCTCGCCGGATTTCAAAAAGTCGTCATCGGTGAACTCGACGCCCGTGGCGGCCGAGGTCAGTGCGGCGAGATCCTTGTAATCCGCGCCCGCGAACGCGACGAACAGGCACACGCCCGTGTTGTCGTGGGCCGTCGATTTGTTCTGCTCATCGATCACCCACTTGCTCTTGCCGTCGGTCGAATGGGGCGGCATGACGCCAAACGCCTCGATGGCCGGCGTCCACGCGCGCAGGTGGCAGGCACCGCGGTTGCACGTCGCGTACGCGACACCCATGCCCTGAAATCCGCGCGGGTCGTAGGCCGGAAAATCCTGGCCCTTGACCCCCATGAACACTTCCGGGTGCTTGAACTTTTTGCTCATGCGTGCCGAGCCTTCCGCCAGCACTTTGCCGAACCCTTCGCGGTACGCCGTCGCCTCGGTCATGCGAACGAGCGCCTCCGCCGAGCCGAACTTGAGCGGCATTTTTGTCTTCTTGTCGTCGATGATGCCGCGTTCGTACAGTTCCATCGCCGCGGCGAGCGTCGCGCCCATCGAAATCGGATCCATGCCGAGATCGTTACAGAGCCAGTTGGCCTTGAGCACCGCGTCGAGGTCGCCGACGCCGACGGCCGCGCCGAGCGACCAGGCGGTTTCGTATTCAGGTCCCTCGCCGGCGGCCTTCCAATTGCGCGGGTGCGTGTTCACCATGAATTTGCCCGACGCGTCGCCGGGCAAATGCGTGACGCGGCCGCACGCGATCGTACACGCGAAGCACGCCTTGTTGCGAATCATCCGCGTCTCTTTGATCGAGTTGCCGTTCAGATTCTCAGCGTGCTCGAACTGACCCTCGGCGAAATTGCGCGTCGGCAATCCGCCGAATGCGTTGATGAGGTCGATCGTCGGCGCCGTGCCGAGTTCGGTCATGCCCTTGCGGCCATCGTTGATGTGCATCTTGTGATGCTGGCCCCAGAGCGACCTGAGAAACTCGGCAGGCCGCGCGACGCTGACTCCCCGCGTGCCGCGTACCGCGATCGCCTTAAGGTTTTTCGAGCCCATGACCGCGCCGACGCCGCTGCGTCCCGCTGCGCGGTGCTTGTCGTTCATCACGCACGCGAACCGCACGAGATTTTCGCCCGCCGGACCGATGCCCGCGATTTTGGCGTCCGGAAAGCCGACTTCCTCGCGGATCAAATCCTCGGTATCGGACACGCCCTTGCCCCAAACATTTTTTGCGGAACGAAGCTGCACGTCGTCGTCGTTGATCCAGAGGTAGACCGGCTCGGGCGCGCGGCCGTGCAGGATGACCATGTCGTAGCCGGCGAATTTGAGTTCCGGCCCCCAGTGGCCGCCGGAATTGGAGGTCGTGATCGCGTTCGTTAGCGCGCCTTTGGTCACGACCATGTACCGCGCGCCGCACGATGTGTTCGTGCCGGTGAGCGGCCCGGTGGCGAATATGAGCACGTTCTCCGGCGCGAGCGCGTCCACTTTTGGATCCATCGCGTCGAAGAGATATCGCGCCGCCAGCCCGCGGCCGCCGATGTAGTCGCGTGCCCAGGCCTCGTTGATCGGCTCGACCTTGACCTCGCCCGTCGTCAGATTCACTCGCAGAATGCGTCCAGTCCAGCCGTGCATCTGAATCCTCCTGCCGCCAAGCGACGGCGCTCACGGGGAACGTCCCAACGCCGGCCATCGTAGCAACCCGCGTTGCGAGTGTACAGAAAGCGGTCCCAGCGGTCCGTGGTCGCGATGAAAACACGGCCCGGCTGCGATGTCACGGATTCGCGTCCGGTGTGGCAGTTGGCGAAGACGAATCTGTGTCGGTTTCAGATTCAATTACGACCGGCGGCTCAAGCAAGCGCTGACCGGGCGTCATTCGCTGCGGTTTGATTGCGTCGGCCGCGCGAAGGCCAACGACGGCGGCGGCGACGAGCAGGAACTGGAACGCGACCGCAAGCAGCGCGCCGCGCGGCTGGTCGATTTCGACCGAGCGGAGAAACTGAAAAATCCGCCGGGCGAGTTCGAGCACTAGGCCGACCAGCCGCCGCAGAATTTCAAGCGTTTTCAGCAGAAACTGTTTCATGATTCGACTTCCGCCAAAATCGTCCGATGCGGGCCAGCATGAGAATCGCCGCGCCGGCCGCGGTCATCGCGAGTGCCGCGGTGCTCAGCCGGTCGGCGAGGTCGCCGCACAGCAGCGCGGCCCACACGATCAAATAAACGCCGCCGCACGCGATGCACTCGGTCCGATTGCGCGACGCTCCGCAGAGGATCAGGCCCGATCCGGCCGCAACGGCCGCGGCGCTAAAAACCGTCGCAAGCGAAACGATCGCGATCGTCGGCATGTGGTCCGGCAGGCGCTGACTGAGCGCGCCCAGGCTCGCGGGCAGCAGCGTGATTGCGGCAAGTGCCGCGAGCGGGCGCCAGTCGCGGCGGAACTCGAATCGCCGCGCGGCTGGGGCAAACACGACCACCAGTCCGAGCAACGCCACGACCGTCAGCCAGTACGGCAATTTATCGTCAACTCGCGCCAGGTCAACTTTCACCAGGTTCGCCGCGACGCTCGGCATCGACAGCGGCAGGAGCCCGATCGTGGCGAGCGCGCGGCCGAAGTTCTTGTAAACCGCACCGAACGAATTCGATTCATCGTGCCGCTTGCCAGCCAGCCACAAGAGCGGCCCAATGCCGGCACACCAGTACCAGCCCTTGCGGCCGAAATCCTGGGCGACCGGCACCATCAGCCACCACACGACCAGCAGGCTAAGTACAAGAATAAGCAGCCCGCGCGAGCGGTTTGTATTCGCCCAGTGAATCGAGCACAGTGCGACAATGAGATAAAGCGAGACGAGGTTTGCGCCGTCGTCGGCCAGCATCTGCGCAACGAACCACGCTGCGGCGAGCAGGTTGGCCAGCACGAGCAGCCGCAGCGAGCCGAGCACGAGTGCGAGCGGCAACGTCCCGGCCGCCCACAAGAAAAGCGCCCAAGGGTAAAGTGCGGCCGCGTGCTCGCTACCCACAACGACGAGCACGGCACCGCCGAACAGCAGCGTGCCTAAAACGAACAGCGAGTTGCCTCGCAAAACTTGTCCGTGCCGAAAGCGCTGCCAGTATCCACCGCAGTGCGCGGCCGCCATGAAAACGACCGGAACTACAAGTTGAACCGAAAATGGAATGAACGGCCACAGTTCGCAGACGACTAATATCAAAGCCAGCCCCAGCGCGGCGGCGGCGAGCACTCGCAGGGAGAGTTTCCCGCACTGCGCCGGGTCGATGCCGCAGCAGGTCGCGTCGAGTTGGCCGAGGATTCGCTGCTCCTGGTCCGGCTGGATGACGCCCGCCTCCCGCCAGCGCGGCAGTTCCGTGCGGAGCCAGCGACCGAGCAACCAGGGCAGCGGGTTGATTCTCATGCTACACTTGGCACAATTGGAAGCAGCGGATTGCCGCGCATTGAGTACCGAGTAATGTCGCTCGCCGCGAATCGTCTCCGCGGCGAATCTCCGGGTTTAGCCACGCACCGATTATAGGCTATTCCCGCGGGAACTACGCGCGGCAAATTCGCGTCCAACTCGCGTCGCACTGCCACGAACTCGACGCGCAACCGAGGAAACTGGCACGCAGGTGTCCTCGCGGGAAGCGATCAAACTCAGCAGACCTCAAACTTCAAACTCGGCAGACCTCAATCTTAGGAGTCACCCATGCGGCCCACAATCTTCCCGCTCGGCGTCGTGATTCTGATCACCGGCACATTGGTCGGATTCGCTCAAGAGGGCAAGGACGCGCCGAAGGGCGCCCCGCCCGCGGCGTTGCCGCTCTCCGAGGTCGTACTTTATTCGAGCGGCGTCGGCTACTTTCAGCGCGACGGCCAAGTCGAAGGGAGCGGGCAGGTTGACCTGCGATTCAAGGTCGAGAACATCAACGACCTGCTGAAGAGCATGGTCGTGCAAGATTTCGACGGTGGGCGCGTCTCGACCGTGACCTACGGATCGCGCGACCCGATCACGAAGACGCTGAAAAGCTTCGGTATCGACCTGACCGAACATCCCACGATCGGTGATCTCTTGGGCCAAATTCGCGGCGAGCGCGTGGAAGTCACCGTCTCCGGCGGCAAGCCGCTTACAGGTACCATCCTCGGCGTCGAAACGAAGCAGGAACCGGCGGGCAAGGACGAATTCCGCTCCGTCGAATACCTCAATCTGCTCACCAACGACGGCCTGCGCTCGTTCGCACTCGGTTTGCTGCAACAGATCAAGCTGCTGAACGAGCAGCTCAACGCGGAATTGAATCAGGCACTGGCAGTGCTCGCCGCCAGCCACGACACGCAGAAGAAAACCGTGTCGATCGCGTTTGACGGACAGGGCAAGCGCAAGGTCAGTGTGTCGTACATCATGGAAACGCCCGTGTGGAAGACGAGCTACCGGCTGGTGCTCGACGACGACGGCAAGCCGTTTCTGCAGGGTTGGGCGATCGTCGAGAATACGACCGACGACGATTGGTCGAAGGTGAAGCTGTCGCTCATCTCCGGCCGGCCAATTTCATTCATGATGGACATGTACCAGCCGCTCTACGTGGCGCGGCCGCTCGTCGTGCAGGAACTTTACGCGTCGCTGCGTCCGCAGGTTTATGGCGAGGCGATGGAAGGCCAGGGCATGCTGGCACTCGAGGAGAAGGCTGCGGGGGACAAGAAGAAGGCCGGTGCGATGGCACCAGGCATGGCGGGCGGAGGCGGATTCGGTGGCGGGTTGGGCGGCGGCGGCGGTGCTCCGGCTCCCGCGCGCCGGATGCGCGAGAGCATGGCTGCCGACGCGCTCGCGGCGTCGCCCGCCCCGAGACAGCAGCTCAAACTCCAAGACGGCGTGACCTCCGCTGCACAGACATTGCAAGCCGGCGAACTCTTCGAATACTCGATCCGTACGCCCGTCACGCTCGCGCGGCAAAAATCCGCCATGCTGGCAATCGTCAGCGAGGAAGTCGATGGCGCGAAGGTCTCGATCTACAACCAGGCCGTTCAGCCGAAGTTCCCGCTCAACGGCTTCCGTCTGAAAAACACCACGTCGCTCAACTTGATGCAAGGCCCGATCACCGTCTTCGACGGCGGCACGTACGCCGGCGATGCCAGAATCGACGACATCGCGCCGGCCCAGGAGCGGCTTATCAGCTACGCGATGGACCTGCGCACGGAAGTCGAGCCGATCGCCAACACCCACACGCCCGAATTGACTTCGGTGAAGATTCGCAAAGGCACCCTGATCGCCACGCGCAAAAACGTCGAAGAGAAGACGTACAACATCAAGAACCGCGACCAGAAGCAAAAGATCGTGCTCATCGAACACCCGCTCCGCGAAGGCTGGGAACTGAAGGAACCATCGGAGCCGTCCGAGCGCACGCGCGAGGTGTATCGGTTCGCGGTCGCCGTCGAGTCCGAAAAGAGCGCTCGCGTCCACGTGCGCGAGGAGCGACCGATTCAGGAAAACGTCCAACTCACCGACACCGGCCCCGACGTGATCGCCTATTTCCTGAAGGCACAAAAGGTGAGCGAAAACGTCAAAGTGGCCCTGCAGAAAGTGGTTGAGTTGCGTAACAAAGTCAGCCAGACCGCCGCCGAACGCGGCCGTAAAGAACAACGCATCAACGAGATCACCCAAGAACAAGCCCGCATCCGCGAGAATATGAAGGTGCTCAACCAGAATTCCGAAGTGTACAAAAACTACGAAAGGGAATTCGTCCAGCAAGACACCGAGATCAAGAGCGTCCGCAAGGAAATCGAGGGCATTCGCGCGACCGAGGCCAAGCAGCAGAAGGACTTGAACGATTACTTGCTGAGCCTTGAAGTTGAATGACGGCTGCAATTGATCGATACGTAGTGCCGCGGTAGGATGCTAGCGTCATGAACACATTTGCTGAAGAAGCTGCTCGCATCGTGGAATTGTTACCCGCCGAAAAAGCGCGTGCGGTCGTGGATTACGCGCGATCGTTGGCCGATTCGCTCGACGCGGAGGAGTGGAACAAGAAGTTCAGCGATTCGAAGCATGCAATCAAGTTGAATGCGGCGGCTGCCGATGCCTTAGCCGAATTTCGCGCGGGCGAGACGCAGCCTCTGGACCCGGACCAAATGTGACCTCCCGCACGACGAAGACCTTTTGGCGGCATTTCTCCTCCCTGCCGCGCGACATCCAAAGGCAAGTTGGCGACGCCTTTCGACAGTTTCAGACCGATTCAACGCATCTATCCTTGAACTTTGAGAAGCTTCGGGGATACTCAAACTACTGGTCGGCAAGAATTACCCTGCGTTATCGGGCCGTCGCACTGCGCGATGCAGATACGCTCGTGTGGTTCTGGATTGGGAGTCACTCGGATTTCGATCGAGAATTTGCCTCTTGAAAGCGAGTTGACATGCAGAGCCTCGACATTGCCAGTGAACTCGTGAGCCGCGCGTCGCCCAGCCGCATTTCGAACGCCGACGTGTCGGACGTCGCCGAGCGAACGTTGCGGTCGCTGGATTTCGAGACGGAACGAGTCGAATACGACGACGAGCGCGGGGTGAGAAAAGTGAACGTGATCGGCAAGAAAGGCCGCGGCATCGGCGGCCTGACGTTCTTCGGGCACACGGACACCGTGCCCGCGGACGAATGGGCCGAAGGTGATCCGTTCAAGCCGTTCGTGCGCGACGGGCGGCTGTACGGCCGGGGCAGTTGCGACATGAAGGGACCGGACGCGTGCATGATGGCTGCGGCCGCGCGGTTCAAGCCGGCGGACCTCGCGCGGCCGGTTTACATTGTGCTTACGGCCGATGAAGAGGTTGGATACGGCGGTGCGACCAGCGTCGTCGCGCGATCGCGGCTGTTTCAGGAATTGAAATCCGGCCGAGGCATCATTGGCGAACCGACGCGGCTGGAGGTCGTGTACGCGCACAAGGGCGCAATCGGTTTCATCGTCACGTCGCACGGCCGCGCGGCGCATTCGAGCACCGGACTCGGACTGAACGCGAACCTCGCGCTCATTCCGTTTCTCGACGAAATGAAAAAAATGCACGAAGAGCTTCAGTCGGACCCGCGCTGGCGCAACGACGAGTTCCAGCCGCCGGTGCCCGGCTGGAACATCGGCATCAACGACGGCAACACGGCCGTGAACATCACCGCGCCGCGTTCGGTCGCGACCGTGTACGCGCGGCCGATGCCCGGCACGAACATCGACGAACTGGCGCGCCGCGTGCGCGCCGCCGCCGAGCAGAACGGGCTTGAACTCAAAATCATCGGACACGGTCGGCCGGTCTACGTCGATCCGAAGGGCGAATTCGTGCAGCAAGTGCTCGCCGTCGCCGGCCGTGCCACGCCGCGTACCGTGCCCTACGGCACCGACGGCCTCTGCTTCGGCGAACACTTGCCGCTCGTCGTCTGCGGACCCGGCGACATCGCTCAGGCCCACACGGTCGATGAGTGGATCGAACTCGATCAGTTGGAGAAGGGGACGGAGTTGTACTGCAAGCTGATTCAGCGATTTTGCTGCTGAGGATTTCGCCCAATGGTGCACCTCGACGGCGACGAGAATTTCGACCAGCCGCCGCAGCTTGTGTGGCAGTCGCTGACCGATCCGCGATTTCTCTGCGAATGTTTTCCCGGCGTGGATTCGATCGTTCGCGCCGACGAGCACTCTGCGGCACTCGTCGTGCGGCCCGGCTTCTCGTTCGTCCGCGGCACGCTCGAAGTGTCCTTTCAATTTGCCGACGTGCAGCCGCCACGCGTCGCCCGCGTGGCGATTCAACTCAAGGGCATCGGCAGTTCGGCAATTCTGGACGCGCGGTTTGAAGTCACGCCATTCAATGCCGGGAGTCGCGTGACGTGGTCCGCCGGCGTCCGCGAACTCGGCGGGTTGCTCAAGGCAGTGAGCCACGGGCTGCTTGAGGGCGCCGCGCGGAAGGTCGCCGCGGACACGTGGCAACAGGTCCGATGTAAGTTGGCTCGGCGCAGCAATTGATTTTGCCCGACCGCGCGGACGTGCGACGATGCGCTGATTCAAGGTAACCGGAGCAGCGAACTCGCCAAATCGGAGACAAATGTGTCTGCACGATGGCTCAAAGCGGGAACACTGCTGACACTTTGGCTGGCGACGGCCGGAACTGTCATCTGGGCTGCCTGGCTCCTAATCGTGCCCCGCTACCTGCGCGCCGCCGCGCTAAAAGAGTTGGACCAAATCGGATCGCTTGAGTTCCGCAACGACAGCACCTACTACTCGTACGAGCGCGATCCTCGAGCGATCCATCGCCTGGCCACCCTGTTACGTAGGGCGAACTGCGCATCGCTCACATTGATGGGCAAACAGTTTGATGATATTGAGCCGCTGTTGAAACTAACGAGCTTGCAATCACTCAATCTTCAACGCACAACGGTGCGCCAGCTAGAGGTGCTGGCTGCGCTGAAGAGCTTACAGTCGCTCGACCTTCAAGGCACGTTGGTGAGCGACCTTGGTCCGCTGTCTGGCCTGACGGATTTGCAGTGGCTTGACCTCGACGACACGGCGGTGCGCGATGTGAGCCCGCTGGCTGCGTTGACGAACTTGCAGGTGCTCTATCTCCGGGGCACAGGCGTGAAAGACGTAGGCTCGCTCGTTGAGCTGGCGAATTTGTGGCGGCTCGATCTCGAACACACTTCGGTGCGCGACCTCCGCCCGCTGGCCAATCTACGGAAATTGCAGGAACTTTGCCTGGGCGGCACCTTGGTGGCCGACCTGCGTTCGCTTGCCGCGATCACGAGCCTGAAAGAACTCTACGTTGAAGACACCGCCGTGAGCGACGTTGGCGTGCTGGCGACCCTGATAGGCCTGCGTCGAATCAATCTCGAACGCACAAAGGTGCGCGATCTGGGTCCGCTGGCTGAGCTGACGAACCTGCAATACCTGAAACTCAACGGAGCGCCGGTAAGCGACCTTGGGCCACTGGCCGGTCTAACGAATCTTCGCGAGCTTTACCTGCAAAAAACGCTGGTCCGCGACGCCGGTGCACTGGCCGCGTTGACGAATCTGGAATTGCTCGACCTTGACGAAACGCTTGTCACTGAGCTTGGGCCACTTGCCGCTCTGACAAACTTGCGAGCGCTTCGTCTCCGCAGTGCCGCGGTCAACGACGTGAGTCCGCTAGCCGCCCTGACGAATCTGACGTTGCTCGACCTGTGCGGGACATCGGTGCGCGACGTGAGTCCGCTGGCCGCGCTGACATCGTTGGAGTGGCTCTTCATCGACGAGAATCGTGTATCGATCGAGGAAGTGGAGGAACTTCAAAAGAAACTACCGAAATGCGCTATTCTGCGTTCCAAGTGAGAGCAGGCGGGAACTGATACTGCTGAATTCAAAATGCGATCAATACCGGCAACGGCGACCGTCAACGATTGTCGGATTGCGGCGTGCCGGGCTGCTGTGGAGGCAACTGAGCCATCAGGTTTGCCATGCGGATGGCGGTCTCGGCGGCTTCCGCGCCGGCGTTGTGGCCGGGCGAGGCACGCAGAAGAGCTTGTTCGACGTTATCGGTCGCGAGGATGCCGAAGATCACAGGCGTGCCCGTCGTGCGACCGGCCTCAGCCACGCCGCGAGCCGATTCGCCCGCTACGAACTGGTAGTGATCCGTGTCGCCGCGCACCACGCAGCCGAGACATATCACCGCGGCGTAATTGCCGCTCGACGCAAGCCGCTGTGCGACGAGGGGAATCTCAAAGCTGCCCGGCACCCAAATGAGGTCGATCTCGTCCTCTGCAACTCCATGGCTGTTGAGCGTGCCGAGCGCGCTTTCGACGAGCTTTTGCGTAATCGCTGCGTTGAATCGGGCCGTGACGATTGCGAAACGACCCTGCGCGCTATTGAGTTGGCCTTCGAACACAGGCATGAAAGACCGCCTATCTCAAGCTCGCTCGATGCGAGACAACGGGATACGACGACCTAACGCGATGTACCAAGCCATGGTCGCCCCGCCCGTCGCGAGTGAACACGCGATCGCGAGAACTTGAATAGTTCGGAGCGTCGTTTCGTTGATGTCATCACCGACTACGAACCTTGGCAGCGGAGACACGTACTTCTCCAAGTTGCAACCACGATGTCGGCCACCGGAACTAAGGCGTACGTTGGCGCGAGGAGTATCGCAGTTGACTGAACCGCTACGAGTGCGAGGAATGCCGACACAACTCCGCCAGCAAACATGCCGGCGAATCTCGCGATCTGAATCACCACGGCTCCTAGCTCAAATTCATGCTCATCAAGAACTCCGCGTTACTCTTCGTCCGCCGCATGCGGTTCGTCAAGAGTTCCATGGCCTCGACTGGGTTCATGTCGTTGAGCACGCGACGGAGGATCCAGACGCGGCGGAGTTCTTCGGGGTCCATCAGGCGCTCTTCCATGCGCGTGCCGGACGAGTTCACGTCGATGGCCGGCCAGATGCGCTTGTCTACCAGGCGCCGGTCGAGGTGCAGCTCCATGTTGCCCGTGCCTTTGAACTCCTCGAAGATGACTTCGTCCATGCGGCTGCCGGTGTCCACCAGCGCGGTGGCGAGGATCGTGAGCGAGCCGCCCTCTTCGACCTTGCGGGCCGAGCCGAAGAATCGTTTCGGCTTTTGCAGGGCGTTGGCGTCCACGCCGCCGGAGAGGATCTTGCCCGAATGCGGGCACTCGGCGTTCCACGCGCGGGCGAGCCGCGTGATCGAGTCGAGGAAGATGATCACGTCGCGGCCGTACTCGACCATGCGCTTGGCCTTCTCGATCACCATGTCCGACACCTGGCAGTGCCGGCTGGCCGGTTCGTCGAACGTCGAGCTGATGACCTCGGCGGTCGGGCCTTTCACAGTCCGCTCCATTTCGGTCACTTCTTCGGGCCGCTCGTCGATCAGCACGACCATGACGTACGCGTCAGGGTCGTTTTTCAGCACGGCCTGGGCCATCTTCTGCAGCAAGATCGTCTTGCCCGCGCGAGGCGGCGACACGATCAAGCCGCGCTGGCCCTTGCCGACCGGCGTGACCAGGTCCACGACGCGCATGTTGATCTCGTCCGCGGTCGTCTCCAGGCGGATTCGCTCGATGGGGTGGAGCGGCGTCAGGTCGTCGAAGCCGACCTTTTCGGTGACCAGTTCCGGGTCTTCGTAATTGACCGCTTCGACGCGCAGCAGCGCGAAGTAGCGTTCGCTCTCTTTCGGCGGGCGAATTTGGCCGGCCACGATCGAGCCGGTTCGCAGGCCGAATCGGCGAATCTGGCTAGGCGACACGTAAATGTCGTCGGGGCAGGGCAGGTAGTTGTAGTCCGGGCTGCGCAGGAACCCGAACCCGTCGGGAAGAATCTCCAGCGTACCGTCGCCGTACATCAGGCCGTTCTGTTTGACCCGCTCCTTAAGGATCTTGAAGATCAGGTCCTGCTTTTTGAGGCCGGAGTATTCGGTGACGTTCTCGCGTTTGGCGGTGATGAGCAATTCCGGCATTGTCATCCGTTGCAGTTCGGAGAGGTGCAACTCGCCGCGTTTGATTTCTTCGTAGCGGTCGTGTGTCTCGTCGTCGTAGCCGGCTTCGTCGCCGCGCTCCGGCTCGTCGCCGTTCGAGTTCGTTTCCACCGGCTCATCGGCCAATTCTTCGCCGTTCGGCCGGGCGCGGTCGCGTTGCGGTCGTGACGTGGGCCGTGTTCCGCTTCGACTCTCAGCCATCGCAGACTCCTTCAAGTTCGGCTGACACTCTTGTGAACGGGGCGGGTATTCGTCCCGACCATGCTGGGAGGCAGGCCTCCCGAAAGGTGCTCGGAGAATTGCTCCGGCTGCCGGCCTTGCCTCGGCCGGCTGTCGCATGGAACGTGTCAGCGGTGGGTTATGCTGTCAGTCGCTCAAAAAGGGATTCGTTGTTCCTGAAATGCACACGATCAATGCGTCTGGCGTCCGGCCAGCGCCTGGTTACGGGGTAAAGTCCGATCCACCAAAGTGCTCGTTCAAGGTGGGCAGTCGCGGGAGAACCACGCAACTGTTGGTACACAATTTGGCGAATCGAGCCTGAATTGTCCATGCCAGCTTCAGCGGTTTGAGCATTTTTTTGACCGCGACTGTTGCGCCTCAGTTTTCTGCGAGCTTTCGCCAGATTTCATCCACGGCCTTGCTAAGGTCGGCGAGGCTGCCGGTGTTTTCGATGACGAAGTGTGCCCGCTGTCGTTTGCCAGCTTCGGGCAACATCGCCGCGTCGCGGCGGTCGAGTTCGCCGGGGTCCCAGCCACGCGTGGTTGCCCACTCCCGCCGGCGGTCGAGCGGCGCGGAGACGAGCAGGATTTGGTCGCACCAGTCGGCCCGGCTGGCCTCGAAGAGGGTCGGGGCGTCCAAGACCAACACGTCCGTCGCGCCGGCGCGGCCTCGAAATTCGACGAGTTGCGACTGCAGCAATTCGCCGGTTCGAGGAAAGATGATCTCGTCAGTCAGTCGCCGCCGCAGCTCTGCGTCGGCGAAAATGCGCGACGCGATCGTGGGCCGATTTATTTCGCCGGTTGGCAGAAGAACGCCGTCGCCGAACAGCGCCCGCACCGCCTCTTGCACGTCCGGCCGCTCGTAGAGCGACCGCACGATCGCGTCGGCCTCGTAGATTTCCGCGCCGAGTTCGCGCAGCCGCCGCGAAACTGCCGATTTGCCCGCGCACACCGGCCCGACCAGTCCGAGCACGATGCCGCCGCGGCGCGATGCGTCGCTCATGGCTGCCCTCCCGCCGGCTTGCCGGTTCCCGCTTCGATCGGCTCCGCGTCGAGCCAATTTGGGCCAACGGCCAGATCGACTTTGAGCGGAACCTTCAACTCCAGCGCGCCGGTCATTTCCAGTTCCACGGCGGCGGCGAGTTGGGCCACTTCGTCGGCCGGCGATTCGAAAACCAGCTCGTCGTGAATTTGCAGCAGCATCTTTCCGCGCAGCCGCTCGCGGTCGATGCGCCGCGCCAGGTGGATCATGGCCATTTTGATCAGGTCCGCGGCCGAACCTTGCACGACGGTGTTCACGGCCTCGCGTTCCGGCTGATTGAGCGACCGGCCGGGCCGCGGCCGCACGCCGGCGATGCGTCGCCGCCGACCAAGGATCGTGGTCACGCAACTTTCGCGATGCGCCTTCTGCAGCACCTCACTGATGAACGCGGCGACGCCCGCGTACTTCGCGAAATACGAGTCGATGAACGCCTCAGCCTCCTCGCGACTGATCGACAGCCGGTCCGCGAGTCCGAACGGGCTGAGGCCGTAGATGACGCCGAAGTTCACGGTCTTCGCGTTGCGTCGCATCTCGGCCGTCACTTCGTCTTGCGGCACGCCGTAAATTTGCGACGCGACAAACGAGTGAATGTCCTGATCGTCGGCGAACGCCTGGCACAATTCGCGGTCGCCGCAAAAATGGGCCAGGATCCGCAGTTCAATCTGCGAGTAGTCGGCCGCGACAATCCGCCACTCGCTGGCAGCGGCCGCCGCGGCGCCCAGCGAAAAGCCGATCTGAACTCGGGTCCGCGGAATGAACGCGGCACGAATTTGCCGGCCCTGCTCGGTGCGGATCGGAATATTTTGCAGGTTCGGATCGTGCGAGCTGAGCCGGCCGGTCGAGGCCACGACTTGATTGAGCGACGCGTGAACGCAGCCCGTGTCAGGATCGACAAGCTGCGGCAGCGCGTCCACGTACGTGCCGAGCAATTTCGCGATCTGCCGATGCTCGATCAGTCGTGCCGGCAATTCGTGCTGCTTGGCCAATTCCTCGAGCACCTCCTGATCGGTGCTCGGTCCGGTCTGCGTCTTTTTCTGCACGGGCAGTTTGAGTTGATCGAACAGCACTTTGCGGAGTTGCACGGGCGAGGCGATGTTGAATTTGCCGCCGGCGATCGCGTAAATCTGTCGCTCGATCTCGGCCAGCTTGGCGGAGAATTCGCGGCTCAGCCGTTTCAGCAGCGGCACGTCGATCGCCACGCCCGTCCACTGCATTTCCGCAAGCACGGCAATCAGCGGCCCCTCGAGCGACTCGTACAATTCCCACAAGCCGTCCGCCCGCAATCGCGTCTCGAGGATTCGGGCCAGTCGCAGCACAAGGTCCGCGTTCTCGCCGGCGAACTTCGCGGCGTCGGCAACCGTCACGCGGTCGATCGAAATGCGCTGCTGGCCGCCGCCGACGAAATCTTCGCGCGTCGCCGTGTTGTGCTGCAAATACCGCTGGCTGAGTTGTTCCAGGCCGTGGCTGCGCTCGCCCGCTTCGAGCAAGTAGTCGGCGACCATCGTGTCGATCGCGGCGCCGTTCAGTTGAATCCCCGCGCGCCGCAGCACGAGCATCGTGTACTTGATATCGTGCCCGACCTTTTCGTGCTCGGCCGATTCGAGCAGCGGGCGAAGCGCCGCGAGCACGTCCGACTCCGGCAGCGACCGGGCGCCGAGCGGCACGCGGACCGGAATGTACACGCTCGATTCCGGCTGCCAGCCGAGCGCGATGCCGACGATGCGCGATTGGAGCGCGTGCGAGCCGTCGCAGAGCAGCTCGATCGCAAATCGTCGCTGCGCGGAGAGTTCTGCGACGAGTCGCTGCAGTTCGCCAGCCGCGTCGATCACGCGAACAGACGATTGCCACCGAACGGGCACGTCGGCGAGCGCGGCGAATTGCTGCGACAGCCGGCGAAAACCGAAATCGGAGAATAGTTCGGTCAGCCGCGTGGCGTTGAATTGCCCGGCGCGGGCCGCGTCCCAATTCACCTCGATCGGCACGTCGGTCCGCAGCGTGACGAGCGTGCGTGCGAACCGGGCCTTGTCCGCGCCGGCTCGCAGGTTCTCCTGCCGCTTCGCGCCCGTCACGCGGTCGATGTTTGCGAGAACCGCGTCGAGCGTGCCGAACTGTTGCAGCAATGCCGCCGCCGTCTTCGGGCCGATGCCGTCGATGCCCGGCACGTTGTCCACCGTGTCGCCGGTCATCGCGAGCAGATCGACGACCTGGTCCGGCCGCACGCCCCAATCTTCTTGCAGCGACGCCGCGTCGAAGACCAGATTTTTGCGAATATTGAAAACCGACACGTGCGGGCCGATGAGCTGCCGCGTGTCTTTGTCGCCGGAACAAATAAGCGTGTCGATGCCGCGCTCCGCCGCCTGTCGCGCAACCGTCGCGATCACGTCGTCCGCCTCGAAGCCGGGCAATTCCAAATTCGGCACGCCCATCGCTTCGATGACTTGTCGGATCATGGCGATCTGCGGCCGCAGATTGTCCGGCATCGGCGCCCGCGTGGCCTTGTAATCACGAAAGAGTTCATCGCGAAACGTTGGACCGGGCGGGTCGAGCGTACAGATCAGATAGTCGGGCTTCTTGGTTTCAAGGATTGCCAGCAGGTCGCGGCTGAACCCGAAGACCGCGTTGGTGGGCCGCCCGTCGCCCGCGGACATTTCTGGAATCGCATGAAAGACCTGAAAGATCAACGAGTGGCCGTCAATCAGATAAAGCGTTTCAGCCATGAGGTCCGCGTCGGAACAGTGGCGGGTCGAGGTTGACGATTCACAACATGTTGCGGGCGAAGCGGCCCCAAAAGGCCACGATCTATTGGACCGGCCGCAACGCAAACGCACATTCGCCGTCGTTGGGCGGCGTTTATCGCTGAAATACGCGGACCGGGCCGATTGGCCTGGTGATTGCAATCGTGACGGCCGTAGGCGCGAACCGCTACGTGGATTCGGTCGGCATCGGGTCGAATGCGGCAACTTGCGGCATATCGTAGGTTGGCAATCTCGGTGGGGTCAAGAGGCCGCACGGTAAGTTGCCGTGAACCAAACGAAACATACTGGTTGACTACGCGGCCGCCTCGGTTAGAATCGAATCCAAGTTGAAGGCCCGGTTTGCTCGGTGAGCAATTTGGCGGCCACGGGAACTTTGGCCCCCGTTGGGGCGTCGAACGGGAAAATGAGCCGCGTCAATTCTTCGGAGGTCTCGTCCAATGGCTAGTGGCAAAGGTCAGAACCTGCTCGTGTGGGTCATCGTGTTCGTCGTGCTGACGGTCGTTTCGAGCGTCACCGCGTTCCTGTTCTACCAACAGACTACCAAGCTGAAGTCCGAGGTCGCGAACGCCACGGCCGAGAAGAAAAAAGCGGGTGATTCCAAGGCCGCTGCGGACCGGCAAGTGAATACGCTCAAAGCGAAGCTCGGCTACGAAGCCACGCCCGATTTTGGCGCCGACAACGACGCGACCGGCGGCACCAGCCTGATGTCTCAGATCGCCCTCGATCTGTCGCGCTACCTCGACGGCGGAGCCGTACCCAGCCAGAGCTACAAGGATGAACTGGCCCGGCTGCAAAGCGATAAGCTCGACCTGGCGAAGCAACTCGCCGCCAAGACCGCAGACTTTGCGCAGCTCTCTGAAGACTACAAGAAGCAGCGTGACATCGAAACGGCCAAAGTCGCCACGTTTGAAAGCGACACACAGAGCGCCCGTGCGGATCTTTCGGAAGTTCAGGTTGAGCAGAAACGCAGAGATGACGCAACCGCTGTCCTCGTTCAAGACACTCAGCGGCGAGCTAACGACGTCGCGAACCGCGAGAAGCAGGTGCAGCAAAACTTCGATGTCTACAAGGAGAAGAAGGACCGCGAAACCAACTCACTCTCCCAGGCGGTTGAACTGTACAAGGAAAGCATTTCGAAGCTCCAGAGCGGCGGCACGCCGGTGGCCGAGGTCGTTACGGTGGATAACTTGAGCCGGCACGTCTACATCGACCGTGGCGAGGTGGACCTGCTACCGGAGCAGACGACCATGAGTGTCTGGGCCGCGGACAAGGTCGGCACGATGTTTTGGAAGGACAAGAACGAGAAAATCAAGGCCGACGCGGACAAGGAATTTGAGAAATCGAAGAACTACCTGTCCACGCGGCTCGAAACCGGTCCGAAGGCGTACATCGAAATCGTCAAGATCCTCGGGCCGCATCAAGCAGTCGGCCGCATCACGATGGAACGAGTCGGCAACCCGATTACGCCGGGCGACAAGCTGTTCAGCCCCGTTTGGGAACCGGGCCGCCAGCGCCACTTCGCCCTCACCGGCCGCTTTGACATGACCGGCAAGGGCACGAACGACCGAGCGTTGCTCAAGGAACTGATCAAACGCCAAGGTGGAATAATCGATGCCGAAGTTAACGACGACGGCACGGTCGGCGGCGAGATTCAGGACGTGGCCGTCGGTACCTACATGCTGGTCAAGGGCGATCTGCCTGACCCGCTCGACACGGCGGACCCGCTGCAAAAATTCGCGGACGGAATCATCCGCGCCAGTAACAACCTGGAGAGCAACGCAAAAACGCTCAGCGTCGAGATCATCGATCAGCAGAAGTTCTACGACTACATGGGCTACAAGATTCACTCGCGCAAATACGAGCTTGGCGAATACACCGGTCAGCCCGAAGCGAAGAATCGCTTCGACAATCCCAGCC
>Ga0247727_10002298_pt1 | contig 44007 bp, 31 predicted proteins | sample WisWelCaveWW1625_FD_202498 | JGI IMG/M metagenome (GOLD analysis project Ga0247727, IMG submission 202498) | Biofilm microbial communities from Wishing Well Cave, Virginia, United States - WW16-25 | ecosystem: Environmental > Aquatic > Deep subsurface > Groundwater > Cave microbial mat | place...
TCCCGCTCTTGCAACAAGCGCTACAACGTCATCTGAACATTGCGATAGCCACCGCTGCCTGATGCCGCCCTACGGGCGGCATCAGGGGAGTCATCATCAATTTCAACTAAAAATTAGATTGATCCATTCGAGTTACTAATAGCTGATAGATTTTGCGATATGGGTTTTAAGGTCGAAAGGATTGGCTCAGCAAATCGACCTGATGGTGGAATAGATATCATTGCGTGGCCCCCAAAAACTGAGTTTCCATATTTAATTGCTGTGCAAGCAAAGCATCATAGAGATATGAGTTTAAAGACAGGTGTGAGAACTGTTAGAGATTTACGCGGAACTATCTCAAATATCCCTGTAGATATTGGTGTGGTGGTCACCAATACAACTTTTACTGCTAATGCTCGATGGGTCGCAAATCAGTATCCTCGTATTATAAGACTTAGAGATATTTCCGATTTAGCTCGTTGGTTATTAAAAGATTACTTACAAGACAAGGATTTAAAAGCGTTTCCCGAAAAAATTAAAATTGCGCCTGGAGTATCAATATCAATCCCATTAGAACCACTGATTTAGCAGTCGCAATACTGCAGTGACATAGAACTTGGTGAACAAAAATGGATGAAATAATGGAAAGGAGAGCAATGAGAATGTCCTTTACTTGGTTAGAAAAATTAGAAAAAACTCTTCTATTTTTTTATTCTAATAAGATATTCATATCTCTGATATGCATAATGGGTCTTGTATTCGTCTTGCTAACAGGGAAACCCGTTTTAGCTACTCAGCGAGAACAGCCTTCAAGTCAAGTAATAAAAAGTGCACAATTTGATTCAACGCGATACGAGATACAGCAGTTGAAAGCTAAGCTTCAATCTCAAATGGAAGCTATGGAGCGCAGATTATATGATGTTGACAAATACCTAGAATTGGAAGGCAGATTCGAACCGTACCAACATTCAAATAGTGTTATTGAATTGGGAAATAAAATCTTGAGCCATACTTCGCTTGTTGTTACGGTATTTGGGATTGGCCTTGCAATAGTAACCATTTTTTTAGGCATTTTAGGTCCGCTCTGGGCTAAAAGGTATTTAGAAATTAATCAAAAGCTTCAAAGCCTTGATGATCTCACAGTTGTTTCAGCAAGATTAATTCTGGCGGGATTACCTGAGTATTCAGAGGCTCAGCAAATACCAAAAAAATCACGTGAAGCGCTAGAAAAAATCTATCAAATAAGAGGTACGATAATCAGGAAACTAAAGAAAGAACCTGAAAGTTTATCGGACATTCTTTTGGCACGTGGAATGTATTTCTTTGCCAATTATGAATTGCCGCCCGCAATTAATGAATTTGAACAAATAATAGATGATAAGAGAATTAACCGTTTTGCTAAAGAAAATGCAAAATATCATTTAGGGATGATTCATCGCCAGCGTCGTGATTTCCATGCTTCTCGTCAGTATTTTTGTGAAGTTTTACAAAGAAACGAATGGGGTAAGGACGATGCAAGAATTCCAGAAAATTTTGCAATTCCGGAATCAGATCTAATACGTCTTCATTTTTATGTTGGATTAGCTATCACGTATTATATTGAAGGATTTAAGGATTTAAGGAAACGAAATAATGAAAATAATTTCCTTGATACAGTTCGGCTGTGGAGCAACGCTACTTCTTTATTCCTAGCCATACTGGATGTTTCCCCTGATAATGCATTAACTTTAAACGGGATCGTCAAGTTGGCTTTTAAGTGGAGAACCAAAGAAATAATCGAAAATGTCAAAAAATTACCGAGGGAAAACAAAGACAAAGATTATCTGGATTTGAAACTGGGTAGTAAGAGTTCGAGTGAATTGAAAAATTTTTGTCGAAAATATATCAACATCTTGAGCGGGCGAAATGATGTTCAAGAAGACTTACCTATAACAGCGAATTGGTACTTGTGTCTGGGAATTACAGCAGAAGTCTACAAAAGTTTGTTCACTGAAACTGAAATACAAAAACCTGAACACGAAAAGTATATCGTTAGCGAAGTATATTTTAATAATGCAAAGAAACATGCTCGCTTAACGCCGCCTGAGCAAAGAATTTATTCAGAAGAACAAGAGCAGCAAATCTCAGTGCTTTCTTTTGAGACGGAATGTGATTACTGGAAAATAACATGAATTAATGCTTAATTTTATCAACTATTTATTATGGAGTATGTTTGATGAAGACGCCAAGTAAAATAAAACAGACGCGAATTGACTTTTGGGATTCTCTTTACAAAACTAAAGGAAAAATTTATGGTGATGAGCCGAGTCAGTTCGCAAAATACTTATCGCATGCTTTAACCGGAAAAAATTGCGGAAATTCACTTGAGTTGGCAGGTGGATATGGACGTAATTGCGTGATTCTTGCCCAAAACGGCATTCAAGTTACATGTAATGACACTTCTTATTATGCGCTGGAGATCGGTAGGAACGAGTGCAAAAAGCGTGGTATTGATAACATCAAGTTTGTGCAAGAGGATGTTTTGGAAATGGTATATAACGAAGACTTTGATGTCATTTTTTCAAATTTTATTTTTCATCTCTTTCTTAAGGAGGAAAGGGAAGAAATTTTCAAGAGATCTTGTTGTGCGCTCAAGGGTAATGGATATTTTCTGAACACCTTTCTTTCAATCGAAGATGCTGATTTCGGAATCGGTAAGGAATTTGAAACAAATACCTATTTGAAGGAAGATGAACCCAACAAACCACAGCACTTCTTTACTAAAGGCGAAGTCGAGGAGCTACATACGAAACATGGCTTTTCAATTGAAGTCATAGAAACCTCGAAGGAAATGGAGTGGCTGGCATACAAAAATTTAAGACACGAGATTAATTTCTGGCAAGCTATCGCTCGAAAGAGAGTACAGCTATGAAAGAGTTTGGCTATTTGAATTTATTGGTGCCACAGGTGTTTTCTCTTCAAGAAGAGCAGCAAGCTATTCAAAACACGATGACGATTGATTATGCCTTTGGCCATCGCGAAATCGTTCGACAGTTTGCTGAGAACCACCGTCGTTTTATTGGCCATTTTGATTGGCTTGCAAAGCTTTCTTCATCTCAGTTAAAACAAGCCTTGCAAACAGCGAAGCCGAACAGCCTTTTGATGACGATGATCATGCTCACCGGCGAATGCAATGCCAATTGCGAAATTTGCTATACGGATCGTCGGAAAAAGGCCAATGAATTAAGTTTTGAAGAGATTCGCTCGATCATTGATCGAACAAAAGCTTTGGGCTCAAAAACTGTTTACATTGCAGGCGAAGGTGAACCGACTTTGGATTCTAGTTTCTTTAAAGTTGTTGAATATGTGAAAGCCATCGGTTCACGGATGCTCGTTTTTACCAATGGCACTTTACTATCAAACGATCAGCTTGCAAAAGAAAGATGGGGGATGAGCAGCGAGGAGATCGTTTTGCGATTGGCCGATGCGCCGGTTTGGATTTATCATAAGTTCTGGAGTACACACCCCGAGCTGGTTGACCGTCTCATGCGCCTACCGACAACTATTAATTATGAGTATGTGAATTGGCCTCTAAATGACGGAAGAGTTATTTTTATTCCGAAAGGGCTTTTTCTGCTACTCAAACATTTACCAAGAGAGCGTGTCGGTATAGAGGTCGTCATTGAGCGTCGCAATGCCAATGAAGTCGCCGACCGAATTGTACCCTTTATCATGCAAACCGGTGTAAAAAGCTATTTGGAACCCATCATACACTCTGGCAAGAATTTCAATGTGCATTCTTATGATCCAACCGAAGAACAACTGGCCCTTTTGCGTCCCTATCTTGTAAGACAAGGTTGTACGAGAGTCGCATATAAATTTGCTGTACATAACAATGGTGATGCCACACCAGGGATTTCAATATTACCTAATCATCTTCGATTGCAGGAAAATTACACGCATCTCAATATTCGCGGCGAGAATGGCGTAAAAGACATTTTTATGTTGCGACATACTCATCCATTCCTAGTTCAAAATCGCTACAGAATCGATGGATGTTTGTGTGAGATGTTCAACTTAGAAATGGCAAAAAAGTTTTCACCTTTATCAAAAAATGACGAAAGTTGTATAACTTATATCTAAAAAAGTAAGATCAGCGTAATCGTCCCGCTGAATTTGCCGCGCGCGAATCCTGTTCAAAAGCCGAGTTATTGCAAAAACTCGATTCGTCGCTTGCCGAAGTTGATACCGTCTTGGCCAATTTGCCGCTTGACAAGCTCGCCGCGCCGCGCGTCATTCAAGGCTTCAATGTCACCGTGCTCGGCGCGATCTTTCATGTCGTCGAGCATTTTTCCTATCACACCGGCCAGATTATTTACATCACGAAAATGCGCACAGGAGAGGATTTGAAGTTTTGGAACGTCTAATAGACAACAAAGATAAAAAGAAAAAAAAGCTAAAATGAACACTGTTGCGCATCATCATGGCAAAATCTTCCGCAATCCCTATATCGGCTTCGAGCCTCGCGGCTTCAAAGATTTTTTACAGTGGCAACGCGATCGGCGGAATGGCAAAGCGCCGCCCCAATCTCGAAAATACCATTTTCCAATCATCGAAAATGACGGCGCCCTGCTCCGCGAAAATCGCGAGCATTTGACCCTCACCTGGATCGGCCATTCCACGACGTTGATTCAAATCGCCGGCCGCAATATTCTCACCGATCCGATTTTTTCCGAACGCTGCTCGCCGGTTTCGTGGGCGGGGTCAAAGAGGCATTTGCCGGCCTCGCCGCGGCTCAAGCATCTTCCCCCAATTGATTTCGTGCTGCTCTCGCATGATCATTATGACCATCTCGACAAACCGACGATTAAAAACCTCGGCAACCGGCCGCTTTACATCGCGTCGTTGCGAGTTGGAAATATTTTGCAAAGTTTCGGAATCGATCAGAAAAGAATCGTTGAACTTGATTGGTGGCAATCGGTTGAAATGGAGGGTTTGCAATTTCATTGCACACCGGCGCAGCATTTTTCCGGACGCGGGGTACACAATCGCAACGGGACATTGTGGTGCAGTTGGGCGGTGATTGGCAAACAACAGCGATTGTATTTCGGTGGGGATTCCGGTTATTTTTCCGGTTTCAAAGAGATTGGCGAAAAATTCGGGCGCTTCGATCTGGCGCTGCTCCCGATCGGCGCGTATTTGCCCCGGTGGTTCATGTCGCCGGTACACATGGAACCGGCGCAAAGCCTGCAAGCTTTCCTCGATGTCCGCGCCGAAAAAATGCTCGCGATTCACTGGGGCACGTTCGATCTCGCCGACGAACCGCTGGACGAGCCACCGCGCTTGCTGCGCGCTGCCGCAGAATCACTCCGCATCGATCCGGCGGGGATATGGATTTTTCAACCCGGCGAAACGCGCCGGCTCGACGAAAACATCTCTTGATCTTTGCCGCATATTGTTTTAAATTGAAGAAAATTAAATTGACCGAAGAGGCCGATCATGAATGATAAGCTCGTCATAACGCCGGAGAACCGGCCGGATTATTCCTCGTACATCGCCGGTTGGAAGCGCCGCCAACAATTGGAAAAAGCCGCGATTGAGAAACGCCGATCACAAGCCCGGCAAATCGCCGCGCAAGCCACGGAGATTCTCAAACAGCACGGCGCCACCAAAGTTATTCTGTTCGGCTCGGTGCTCGATCACACCTTCAAGCTTGATTCCGATATTGATCTTGCCGTTGCAATGCCTGCGGAGGCGTGGTGGAAATGGTATCTCAAGCTCGGGGAAACGTTGAAATTCCCCATTGATTTGGTGCATTTAGGCAAAATTAACGAGGGATTTCGTGAAATTATTTTAGAATTTGGTGAGGTGATTTATGATCAAGAAGAACGGAATTACAGTCCTGCGAGCGCGGCTTGAAAAAAAATTGCGTCAAATAAAAAAAGTGGTCAATCGGGTAGAGAGCAATCTGGCTAGCATTTCGCAAACAGTTCCCGCAGACATCGTTATCGTCGGCTTTGCAGGTTATGTCCACAGTTTTTATAATGGTGTGGAAAAAATTTTTAAACTGATTGCGGAATTTGTCGATGAGTCCGAGCCGCGTGGCGCAGCCTGGCATAGCGATTTATTGAGCCAGATGGCGCTTGAGCTTCGAGGTCTTCGTCCGGCCGTTCTTACTGCGGAGCTGGCCTCGGTACTTGAAGACTATCTTGAATTTCGTCATTTCTTTCGTCACAGTTATGGTTTCGATCTCGATTGGGATGAGCTAAAACCCAAGGTTGAAAAACTGAAACCAACCTTTGAAAAGCTTGAAGCCACATTTCAACAATTCTTCATATTTTTAAAAGCGGCCAGCGAGCATATTGAATAGAAAATTAGTTTTGTTCAAACCGCCGCCGAAATGCCGCCGTATAGCCGCGCTCGATCCAAACACTGACTGCCAAATCGTGCGGGACTTCACAACGGCGGCAACGGGATAAATGGCGCCGAAACTTTTCGATGCGCCGCACTTGTTCGTGCATGAACTCTGTAAAGCGTTGCTGCGTCGTTGCTCTCCACATCTTTTCAGAACTTGTGTCGTGGGAATTCATCGTCACTCCTCTCCGTGATTTCTGCAATTCAGTTCCAATTCAAACGCTGTCTCTCGCGCTTCTAAAAACGCTTGCAGCGGCGACTGTCATTTTACTGCAGCGTTACAATCAACTAAAATAGCAACCCCGATGCCAAAACTGTTGCAGTCGACAAGTCTAAATTATTTTTTCTAATTAACTAATCCTGCTGAATGACGATGTTGCAGGTTGTATTATCATTGAGACAGTTGCGAAAAATTTTGTTACAGCTTGTGACACAATTCATACCCATGTGGTAGAAATTGCTTGCATCGTTTCTTTGGTTTCTGTATCTTTCGCCAATCGTATTTATTAAAAATGAACGGACGTCTTCATCGGAGGAGGAAGGAACATGCCTGAAAAACCTGCCGACAAACCTTACGTTCCTGCCGAAACTTCGATGGCGGAGATGACGGCGAAAGCGCTCGGTCTCGGACTCGTGATGGCGGCCATTCTCGGCGCGGCGAATGCTTATCTGGGGCTCAAAGCCGGCCAAACGGTTTCCGCCACTTTTCCAGCCGCCGTCATTGCCATCGCCGCATTTCGGTTGCCGTTTTTTCGCGGCACCATTCTGGAGCAAAACACCATGCGCATTGCCGCCGCGGTCGGCGAAGCGCTGGTCGCCGGGGCGATTTTCACCGTGCCCGCCTTCGTTATCGTTGAAATGAACGGCGAACGTTTGTGGACGAGCTTTCATTATTGGGAAACTTCGATGATGCTGCTGATCGGCGGCGTGCTGGGCGTGCTCTTCATTATTCTGCTCCGCCGCACGTTGACGGTGGATTCGGATTTGCCCTTTCCCGAAAGCCGCGCCTGTTTTGAAATCGTCAAAGCCGGACAGCACGGCGAGAGCGGCGCGAAATACATTTTCGGCGCGATGGGGCTCGGCATGCTCATTCAAATTCTCAAAGACTCCAAAGGCATCAGCATTTTTCGCGAAAGTTTGGAGAAAATCGTTGCGTTGCCGCAATCCATCATCCATCACTTCAGCAGCAATCGCACGCCGATGGGAGACATCGCTCACGAAGGCGCGTTGCGTTTGGCAACGCCGGCGATTTCACCGGCGCTGATCGGCGTCGGTTATATCATCGGCTACGAAGTCTCGGCGATCAACTTTACCGGCGGCGTTCTCGCTTGGCTCGTCTTCATTCCGGCGGCGTTGTTTCTCAATCCACAATTGCCCAGCCAGCTCGCCATCAACGGGCAGTCGCCGGACATGAGCGAAGTGGTGTTTTCGATCTGGTACAATCAAATCCGTCCGATTGCCGTTGGCGCGATGATCGTGGGCGCGGCCAAAACGATGTGGGGCTTGCGAGCGCCGTTGGTTGAAGCTTTCCAACGCGCCATGCGCAAAGGCAGCCGCGTGGTTTCGCCTTCGCGACTCGAACAAGATCTCGATCCAAAAGTGATTCTCATCGCGACAGCGCTGCTGGTGATTCCGATGAGTCTGCTGTATTATTATTTCAGCCAAAGCGTCACTGGCGCGATTGTCTCGGCAGTCGTCATGTTGATCATGGGATTTTTGCTTTCCGCGGTCGGCGGTTGGCTGGTGGGTTTGGTCGGCGGCTCGAATCAGCCGGTTTCGGGTTTGACGCTTTCAACTTTAGTGATTGCCGCTTTGTTGATGGTTGCGTTTGGCGTCACCGGCTTGCGCGGCGTCGGCGCGGTGCTCGGCGTTGCCGCGGTCGTGGCTTGCGCCACCTCGATGGCGGGCGACATGATTCAAGATTTGAAAGTCGGGCATTTGCTCGGCGGCACGCCGAAGAAAATGGAAATCACGTGTTTGCTCAGCACGATTGTCGTCGCGTTTGTGTTGGTCGCCCCCATTATCATTTTGCACGAGGGCAATTTAAAAACCGGCGGCATCGGCATCGGCGACAAATTACTTCCCGCGCCGCAAGCGGGCTTGATGGCGCAATTGGCGAAAGGCATTGTCGGCGGCGAAATGCCGTGGGGCTTGATTATTTTCGGCATGAGTTTTTCCGTCGCGCTCATTCTCATGAACGCGCCTTCGCCGATGTTGATCGCGGTCGGCATGTATTTGCCGTTTGAAACCACCTTCGCAATTTTCACCGGCGGCCTCATCAAGTTGTATGTCGATCGCCGCCTCGCGAAAAAGAATCTATCGCAAACCGGCAAAGAGTCGGTGGAAAATACCGGCATATTGCTCGCTTCCGGGCTCATCGCCGGCGAAGCGATTACCGGCGTGATTCTCGCCGGACTGGTTTTGGCGGTGCAAAATTTTGAATCGATCACCAAAATATTTTTTGGATTTGCCGAATTCGATTTTGTTGCGGGACCCGCCGGCGCGTGGATGTCGCTCGCAGTGTTTGCCGCGATCGCCTCCGTGCTGATCGTGATTCCATTGCGGAAAGCGAGAGCATAATTTTAGTTGCCATTTACTCGATCACAATCTTCTCAATCCCCTCCGGCGCGGAGGGGTATTTCATGTCTAAACTTTCCAAGGCGTCGACGAGGCGTTCGGAGATTGCCAAGTTGCGGTACCATTTTTTATTGGCCGGAATGATGTGCCACGGCGCCCACGGCGTGTTGCATTGGTTGATCGCCTCCTCGTACGCCGCCATGTAATCATCCCAGCGATCGCGCTCTTTCAAATCGCCCGGATTGAATTTCCAATTTTTGCTTTTGTCGGCGAGGCGTTTCTCCAGCCGTTCCTTCTGCTCGTCTTTGGAAATGTGGAGAAAAAATTTCAAAATGGCGACGCCATTGTCCGCCGATAATTTTTCAAAATTATTGATGTGCTCGTAACGGCCGCGCCAAATTTTTTCCGGCACGAGATTGTGCACGCGCACGATCAGCACGTCTTCATAATGCGAGCGGTTGAAAATGCCGATATACCCGCGCGGGGGCGCGTGCTGATGAATTCGCCACAAAAAGTCATGCGACAACTCTTCCGGGGTCGGCGCTTTGAAACTGGTGACGCGACAACCCTGCGGATTGACGCCGGACATCACCTGCTTGATCGTGCCGTCTTTGCCGGCGGCGTCCATTGCCTGCAAAATGATCAGCAGCGCGTGCTTGCCCTCGGCGTACATCACCTCTTGCAGCTCGGCCAGCCGCGCGATGTTTTTTTCGGTTTCTAATTTGGCCTCGTCTTTGTCATCATATTTGCCGGTATAATCCGAATCGAAATCCGTGAGCCGAATTTTCTCGTCGCTGGGAATCTGAATCGGCTGCTTCATCGCGTTTTCCCTTTCTTGAAATCGTTTTTAAGTTTGCCAAGATTCATTCGGGATAACATTTTAACAGGATTTCAATAATTGTCAAGAAATAAAAATTTTTGCGCCATTTTTTCCCTTGCTTTTTCCACAAAATAATTTTAAAATTGCCATGACCTGATTTTAAGGAAGGAATCTGCAACGCAATTATGGCAATCGGATCTTGCAAAAACCACCCCGAACTCTCCGTTCACCGGCGTTGTTTCATTTGTTCCACCTTCATTTGCGCGCAATGCCAGCTTCTCCGCAGCCGCCACTATTTCTGCGGCGAGGGTTGTCATCGGCGTTTTTTGTTGCGCGAAAGCGTCAGCTCGTTTTTTAAGCCCATCGCCGAAACCCTGCAACCGATCTGGCGCTGGATGCTGCCGTGGCTCATTGAAAAAGCCGGCCTCCGCAAACCGCGCAGTTTGGGGAAAGCGCTGAAATTTTACGATCTCCTCATCAGCGTTGTCGCGATTTTGCTGTTGGCCTCGCCGCTGATTGGCATCGCGCTGTTGTGGCGCGAGAATCGGCAATTGCAAAGCCGCCTCACTCAGCTCGAGCATTCCTGGAAAAAAGTTGCGTCGCCCAATAATCATTCAAACGGCCTCGCCGATAACAATCACGCGTTTTTGAAGGTAACTAAACCCGCCGCGGCGATGGTGACGAGCAATCAAATAACCATCGCAGGCGAAGCGCCGGATGGAAACATCATCAGCCTGACGCAGGGCAATTGGGTGCGTGCCGTAACGCTGCCGCGTGACGGGCATTTCACGCTGCCGCCGATCAAACTCAAACCCGGCCAAAATCAATTCGTCGTGCAGACGCTCGGCAGCGACGGCAAACCGCTGGCGCTGCAAAATATTATCATTACTTCCGGCCCGCCGACCGCCAATTATCTCGCGAATGATTTGAGCCGCGGCAATATGGAGCGCAAACAAGTTTCATTAACTTTCGACGGCGGCTCAACCGATAACGCGGCGCAACAGATTCTCGACATTTTAAAAGAGAACGATTTGCCAGTGACGATTTTTTTGACCGGCGAGTTCATAAAAAAATTTCCGGAAATCACCAGGCGCATCGTGCAAGAAGGTCACGAGGTCGGGAATCACACGTGGAATCATCCGCATCTCACTTCGTATGCGGCAGACAAACTGAATGCGACTTTGCCGAATGTGACGCGCGAGTTCGTGCACGATCAACTCACGCGCGCGGCCCAACTTTTTGAGGAAGTGGCGGGCGCGAAGATGGCGCCGTTTTGGCGCGCGCCGTTTGGCGAGCACAACGCGGAGATTCGGCAATGGGCCGCCGAGCTCGGCTATCGTCACGTCGGCTGGACGCGCGGCCGCAGTTGGCAGGAGAGCATGGACACGATGGATTGGGTTGCCGACACGACTTCCAACGCCTATCACCCCGCCGAGGAAATTCTGGCGCATCTCATGAAACTGGCGGATGGCGAAACGCCCGGCCTCAACGGCGGCATCATCCTGACGCATCTCGGCAGCCATCGGCAGGACGGCGATCATTTTTATACGGTGCTGCCGCGCTTGATCAGCGGGCTGCGCGAAAAAAATTATGCGCTGGTTAAAATTTCAGAATTGGCTGAATAAAAAATCAAGGGTTGCTTTTCGCCATAAAATTGTCTATGTTTTAAAAGCGGACTTGCCGTCTTTTCGCGCGAAATTTTACTTGACAATACGAAAAGATGGTGCTATATTGTTCTTCGTTATTTGACCAACATCTTATCGCGCTGGCAACAGGAAAGGGCATAACTCATCATGCCTTGATGGTCAAATTGTCCTTCGGAAGATGGCGTCCTACCCAAGTGGTATTGCACAGGATGATGGCAAGCGATTGGACTTGAGGAAAGCCGTTCCAGGATAGGCAATCCAGACTCCATTCCACTTCTACCATAAATACATCCAGCTTGTCGTCGGGCGACGCCTCGACTCTGCCAATCAAAAATATCCAACGCGGTTTCAGCGCCACGCGCGAAGTTGGATTTTTATTTAATTCCTGGCCGTGTCGAGACCATGCAGGCGTTTAATCGGGTGTTATGCGCATACAGGGCGAGAGAAATTTTTTGGAAACTTTCCCGCCGCTGCTTCTGCAAACGGACCAGAACGGCAACGGCCATGCGGATTCGTTCGCCGAGGCGGCGCGGAATAACGAGCGTGCCAATATGTTTCGTGAAAATGGCGCGGGCGGCCCCTTTTTTCCCCCTGAAAATGGGAATGGCGACGCGCCGGCAATTCAGCGCGAATTGAGAACGCCGCGCAGCGCCTCGAACGGTTTGGACGAGGGGACGGCGATCTTTCCATATATTCCCCGCAAGCGCCAGGAACGCAACGGCCTGCTGATCGATTATCTTTATTTGCCGGCGCCGGACGCTGCCGGCGATCAGGTGGATTTTTTTATCCTCGGCGAAAATCGCGTCGGCGTTTTTCTCGCGGATGTCTCCGGCAAACTCAATCAGGAAAATTTGCCGATCATCAAAACCGCCTTGCGCTCGAACAGCGCCGGCCTTTCGACCGCGGCGACGTTGCGCCATCTCGACCAGCGCTTCGCCGAAAACTGCGCCAACGGCTGCGCCATTACCGCATTTTATTCGATTTTCGATCAAAACAAAAGATTGCTGCATTTCGCCAGCGCCGGCCATTTGCCGATGTTGGTTTATCGTCCCATTGCCGGCAAAGTCTATTTGCTGAACACTTCCGGCTCGCCTTTTGGCGCTTCGACCAATGGCAAGTTGCCGGTGAATGGCGCGGCGGATTCACCACCTGAAAATGGCCACCTGATAGATGGGGCCAGTGTTTTAAAGAGCGAACGGGTGGCGTTGCGGCAAAATGATTTGCTGGTTTTGTACAGCGACGGCTTATTGGCCGCGCGGAATGCGTCGGGCGAATTTTGGGGACGGCAGCGTCTCGTCGAGTTCGTGCGCACGTTCGGCGAGTTGAATCCCACCGAATTTCTCGTCGAATTAAAAAACGCGCTCGAAAAATTTACCGGCAATCATCCGATGGCCGACGACATCACCGTCATCGTGCTCAAAAATATTTTGCGGGATTTGGACAAGCTGCATCCCGAAGCCTGCGGCTACGAGCTGGAAAAACATTTTTTGACGACGAACGAAGAGCAGGCGCTGCTGGAAATTTTGCGGGAGAATCCCAACGCCGATGCCGCCGCCATTCTCAGCCGTCTAACGAACGGTGAGTATGCTTATTTGAGCCGCGAGCAAATCGAAACGCATGTTGCCCAATTGGGACATTGGCTGCGACCTTGGCGCGAGCGCAACGGCAAAGCCGAAAACAAAATTGCCCCGGCCCTCAAAGAAACCAATAAAAACGGCGCCGCGGAAAGCGCCGCCGCGAGCAAAAAACAATTTCACGAAGATTTGCTGGCCGCGTTTCCGCTGCGCCAGCTTCTCGACAAGCGCTATGAATTTCGCGGCAGCTCGCCGGAAGTTGCCACCGCCTTGCGTTTTTACAATAACGGCGATCACCAACGCGCGTTGGAAGAATTTTCGCGCCTGCGTTTCGTCATTCGCGATTCCGCTTCGATGCACTGCTTCTTCGGCAATCTCGAGCTTTTGTCGAAAACGCCGACCAAGGCGCAGCACGAGTATCTGGCCGCGCTGCGGCTCGATCCGCGCTGCGTGCATGCGTTGTTGTCATTGAGTTACATCGCGCTGTTGAGCGAAGATTATCCCGCCGCAATTGATTCCATCACCACGGCGCTGCGCTTCAATAAAAACCTGCAAGCGTTCGAGCAGTTTGCCGAAAAATTGATTGCCGCCGTCGAACGTATCGGAAATCGCAATGAATGGATTGTGTAATCAGCTTGCCGCCCCTTTTTTGCCCTGCCGATCTCATCGTCATCAATAAATCGTCAAATCGCCCGCGCCCGACCGCAGCTGGTCGCGGCAATTGGTATTTTTCTCAAGATCAATTTTAAGCTTGATTGTTCGGCGATCTTTTCTTAATATATATCACATTCAAACGTTTGCAGTGCACAGTTCTGTTCGAGGGAGATGTCATAATGTTTGCGAGAAGGTGTGTCCGGCTGCTGCTCGGTATCGGTTTGATGGTGTGCCTTGATGGGCACTTGAACGAAGGATTGGCGCAATGGCATGTCTCTTACAAAGCCGGTTTGCAAGCGATGCAGCAGGGCGATTGGAATCGCGCCATAGAAAATTTTCACCAGGCGCTTCAGGTTAAAACTCAAGACACCAAAAAAATCCGCTCCGCCGGCGCCATGTTTATCGAATATTTTCCTCATCGGGAAATCGGCATTTGTTATTTTCAACTCGGCGATTGGGAGCGCGCCAAACAGAAGTTGGAGCTATCATTATCACATGCCCAATCGGATCGGGCCAAAAGTTATTTAGACCGCCTCAACCGCGGTGAGCGCGCTACCGATCCGCCGCTTCAACCATCCCCAACCAAAACCAAACCGGCGCTCCCGCCACCGGCGTCGGTTGTTCGCAATTCAACGGAGGCGCCCCCTTCCACGCTTGTCGGCGAACGCTTGAGCATCGCCGTGTTGCCGTTTGATAGCAAAGGCATCGGTGGCGCCATTGGTCAAATTGATTTGCTGGATAAACTCGTGAACGGCTTCGTCAATATCAACCGATTCAAAGTTATTGAGCGCGCGCAGCTCGAAAAAATATTGGCCGAGCAAAAACTTGGTTTGTCGGGAGTCATTGATGCCTCGACCGCAGCTCAAATCGGCAAAGGCATTGGCGTTGACGGCGTGATCTACGGCAGCCTCACTCGCGGCGGCGAAGCCGTCAGCATTGACGCGCGTTTGATTGATACGGAAACCGCCGCTATCATTAGCGCCAAAGATGCTTATAGCAACAGCATCTCCCTGCAAAATCTTTCGCAAATGATCGGTGAACTGGCGGCAAAATTTAAAACGGATTTGCCTATTTTGAACGGATATATCATCGGTGTGCAGGGCGAAAAAGTCACGATCGATATCGGCTTTAAAACCGGCCTCAAAAAAGGCATGAAGTGCCATATCTACCGCGAAGGCGCGCCTATTGTTCATCCGGTAACGAACGAAGTGATCGGCAAAATGATCGATGAATTATGCGAAGTGCAAGTCAGCGACGTTTTTGATGCGTATGCCTTCGCCTTGATCACCAAGCCTAAAAATGGAGCGCCGGCCATTCGCGATCGAGTGATTACCAAGTGAATTTGAATCAAATGAAAATTTGCGCGAATGGATTGGATGATGCAATTGGGTAGGTGGATGGTTAATTTTGTTTTAATTTCTTTCACTTACTTAACTCTATTCGGAGGAAAAACATGAGCAGTGTAAAACGATTGTTGTTGATGGTAATGTTGTTTGCAGTTGTGGGCAATGTTTGGGCGCAGCGCAAGAGTCAAATAGAATTTTATCTCGGTTCCGCTTTTCCGTTGAGTCCGGACGATTTTAAGGAATACACCAAAGTCGGGCTGAGCGGCAATGCGCAATATGTTATTTTTCCCTCGCCGCGATTGGGAATCACCTTTAATGTCGGTTACGAAAGATTTTCCGTCGATAACGAAAAATTTACCGACGCTGTCAGTTTGAGCCTGACCGGGCAAACGGCGAGCTTTTGGGCCGGCCAGACTTTTAGTACGCCCACCGGCCCCGTTCGTATTAATCCGAGTTCCGACATCAGCACCAACCTGATTCGATTTGGCGGCGGCGTTCGGCCTTACTTGACTGCTCCGGAAGCCAGCACGCAAATTTTCCTGCTGGGGCAAGTGAATTACAATCTCATCACCAATGACTACAACGCCACCGATCTTCCTTACGCGTACGATCCCACGACGACTATTCTGCAATGGCAGACATTTAATGACGACGACTGGGAACAAACCATCGGAGAAAATGATGAAAATGCGGTTGGTTTCGGCCTCGGCGGCGGGCTTGAAATTCCGGCGGGAACTTCTTTTAACATCGTCTTGCAGGGATTGTTTAACATTATCTCAACCAAAGACGAGAGCTCTTCGTTTGTCGGCGTGACGGCGGGACTGGTTTTTTAAGGTAACGCGAAAATCAGTTAGTTTTATCTTTTCAAATAGCCAACGCTTTTAAAAGCGTTGGCTATTTTTTTGCTTCATTCTGCATTTGTTTGACCGCTTCGATTTCCTGCCCCAATTTTTTCTGTCGACGAGATAAGCTAAACAAATAAGCGATGATTAGCAACCACACGGCAGCATAAGCCGCAAAAAGGAAATTGAGGTTTTGGGTTGGAGATGTAACCGGCGCAGTTTGTAAAATGGCTGCAATGAGCCATATGAAAATACCAGCCAGAAATTCCATCACAGGATTCCTATGAATAAGCCAATTCTCTTTTCAATTCATTCAACTCCAGACGCGCCCGCTCGATGCGCAAACGATATAACAAGAGAAACACATACAACCCGAGAAAAGTGACGAGGCTGAAAATCAGCACGTAACGCATCGTCGGATTCAAGCCGGACCCGGAGCCGCCGAACATCACCGGCTGCGGATGCAGCGTGCGCCACAAACGATTGGCGAGGTAAACGATCGGCACGTCGACGAAACCGACGATGGCAAAAACGGCGGCAAAACGAGCGCCGCGTTGCTCATCGCCGGTGTACGAGCGCAACATCATGTAGCCGATATAAATAAACCACAGGATCAACGTAGAGGTCAGTCGCGCATCCCATGTCCACCACACGTTCCAAACTGGACGCGCCCATATCGGGCCGGTAACAAGAACGCTGGTGGTGAAGAGCACGCCGACTTCTGCCGAGCAATACGCGACGCGGTCGTGCCACATATTTCTCTTCGCTAAAAAGCGAATGCTATAAACGAACGTCACGCCGAAGGCAAGAAAGGCGATGAAAGCCGAGGGCACGTGAAAATAAAAAATTCTCTGAATGATGCCCATGCTCGCTTCGGTGGGCACAAAAATGAAAATGTTGTAGAGATTGACGAGCATCAATGGAGTAGTGGCGTAGACAAAAATGTTTGTCCAGCGTTCGAGTTTTTTTTCAGATGGCATATTTAGAAGCTATTAAAAATTTTACAGCAGTTAAGAAAAATAGCATTTGAAAAATTTTTTGAATCGGCATGTTTAATAAAATGTCATTCATAAAAAATAGCTTTTGAAATTATAATCACCTCAAGCGCGAAAATCAACATTTTTATTTTGAGTTCTTTTAGCCAACTACCAAATTATTCTTCCAACACATACTCAAACGTTACAAAGCATACAAGCAGGAAAATCAAATCAAAACCTGCCAGTATTTTCAACCAACCGCTGATCGCATTCCAATTTTGTCCGGCTAATGCGCTTGCTGTCGCGTTGACGGCGGAAAGAATAACCGGCACTTCAATGGGAAAAAGCAGAATCGGCAGCATGATTTCTCGCGTGCGGGTGTTGACGGAAATGGCGCTGAGCAGCGTGCCGACGGCGGCGAAGCCAATTGTGCCGAGAAAAAAGATGACAGCGAGTTTGTCGAGGCCTTTCCAGAAATCGATATTAAAAAAAATTGAAAAAAGCAAAAATGTTGGCAATTCAATTAAAAAAATAAAAATGGCGTTGCCAATGGCTTTGCCGAGAAAAATGACGCCACGATCAACCGGCGCCAGCATGAGCCCGTGCAAACATCCGCGCTCGACTTCGTGAATGAGCGAACGGTGCAAACCCAACACGCCGGCAAATGTGAACGCCACCCACAAAATGCCGGGGCCGGCTTCTTTAGTCGCGCCGCTGCCCGGATCGAATGTAAAATTAAATACGACCACGACGATGAGCGCGAACATCAACATCGAGGAAAGCATCTCTTTGGCGCGAAATTCGGCGAGCAAATCTTTCCAAACTAAGATGAAGAGTTTCCGCAAGCCGCTCATAGTCGGCCCCCGTGCAGTCCCGCCACCAAATCAAAATAAACCTGACGCAATGTTTCTCGGCTGATTTCGCCCGCCGGTTTTTCCCACGCGACTTTGCCGCGCAAAAAAATTACGACACGGTCGGCCAGCGCCAAGCCTTGCTCGAGATCGTGCGTGACGAGAATGATCGTGCGACGTTCGGAGCGCAGTTTGCTCAACCACGCGGTGAGCATCGAGGCGGCGTGCTGATCGAGACCGGTGTAAGGTTCATCGAGAAACAACAGGCTGGGATTGTGCAGCATCGCGCGCGCAATGGCCAAGCGCTGCTGCATGCCGCGCGAGAAAGCGCGGACGCGATCGCCGCCGCGTTCGCGCAAACCGACTTCAGCGAGAACTTCTTGAATGCGATTCGTTGGATGAGGAACATCGTACAAGCGCGCATAAAACAGCAGATTCTCTTCCGCGGTGAGATCGTCATAGAGAAAAGATTGATGGCCGATCACCCCGAGTTGGCGATGAATGGATAACGCCGCTTCGCTCAAACGCTGGCCCTGAATAAAAATTTCGCCGCTGGTCGGTCGGGAAATTGCCGAAAGGATCCGCAAGAAAGTTGTTTTGCCGGCGCCGTTCGGGCCAAAAATCGCGACGCATTCACCGATCGCAATTTGCAGGGAGACGCTGCGCAGCGCGTAAAAATCGCCGAAAATTTTGACGAGATTTTTGACTTCCATGGCAGGAGAGCTCGATAGAGGCGGCGCGCTCACGCTAATTTTCCTCCGCACGCGCCGCAAAATTGGCCTTCTGCCGCGACCGGCTGGCCGCAATGATGGCAGAAGCGCGCCGTCGTCTTGGCCGCGGCCGTTTCCTGCCGGCGACGCGTTTTATCGGGCGCCATCGCATCAATTTGTTTCATCATGCCGATGGCTTCGGTTTTGTACTGATTGCGCAGCGCCTCGTAATCTTCCTGTGAAAGTTTGCCCATGCGATAATCAAAATCGATGTCGCGAATGGCGGCGTAGATTTCAGCTTTCCGCGCTTCCAGTTCTTGCGCGCGATGATTCAGCGCGAAGCTGACTTTGGTTTTTTGTTTTTGAAAAAGCGGATAGCCGACGAAGACGGCGGTGACGATGGCGAGCAAAATGCCGATGATTTCAACCATGGGATTTTATTCCTTGCAGTTTTTTATGGCGTGTTTCTGGTTGCTGAAAAACAAGAAAGCAACGATTGGCAACCAGCAATTACTTATCAAATTCCCTTAATTCTTTTTCAAGCCGTTCTTGATATGGATCTGCAGGCGCTTTTGTCTCTTTTAATTTCGCAATGGGCGGCGCGGAAGAGAGCGATTGTCGTTTCCAATTTGAAATAACTTTGGCAACAATCAGGCCGCCGATAATCAACGCGACAAATGGCAGAATCCATGCGGTTAAATTGAAGCCTTCCTTCGTCGGCGCGGCGAGAATGCGTTCGCCGTATTGCGCCACCATAACTTGCATGACTTCGGATTTGCTTTTGCCATTTTGCAGCAGCGCAACCACTTGCTTGCTGATCGCCTTGGATTCGCTGCAGATCATGCCGCCGAGACAGCCCTGAATCGTCATGCCGCAGCCGCAATAACAGGCAAGCCCGTTTTGAATTTCGGTTTGCAACGCGCGCTGCTCCGGCGCCAGCTCGGTTTGCGCCACGAGCAAGCCGGTTATGAGTATGAGCTGCAACAAAATCAACGTTGTCTTTTTCTTCATTTTGAAATCTGTCTTTGCGGAGGTGTTCAACTTTTAATTTGCCGCCGGTTGTTTTGTCCGTTGAGATTGCAGCGCCTGTTGCTCGTGCCGTTGCTTGCGCCAATAAATGATCGCCAAACCCGTGATGATCATGCCGATGCTGATCATCTGCGCGAGGCTCATCCAGCCGAACGCGAGCTTCGGCGTGGTGCGCCAAAATTCCGTGATAAAGCGTCCGATGCCGGCGGCGATGAAATATAATCCGAAAAATGTTCCGTCGGGAAATGTGCGCTGGCGGATTTTCCACAGAATCGTAAAAAACGCCAGCAAGAAAATAATTTCATATAGCGGCGTCGGATGCACCGGCACCTCGGTCGGCACCACGCCTTTCGGAAAAGCCATGGCCCACGGCAAATCCGATGGCGGGCCGTAATCACCATCGGCGGCGAGCAAACAACCCATGCGTCCAAAAGCTTGACCGAGCAACAATTGCGGCCCGACGACGTCCGCCGCTTTCCAAAAAGAAACTTTATAATGGCGCACCAGCCAAATCGTAGCAAGCGCGCCGCCGAAGAAGCCGCCGTACCAAACGAGGCCCGCGCCGCTGATGATGTAATCACTCGGGTGTTTCAAAAAATCCTGCCAATGCTCGATGATGTAATAAAGCCGCGCGCCGATGAAGCCGCCGATAATCGCGGCAACGGCGATGTTGTTGGCGAGTTCCGGCTCCATGCCTTTGCGGCTGAATTCGCGGCGCATGATCAGCGTTGGAATCAAAAAACCCAACATGGCCATCAAGCCAAAACTATGAAGGGTGAATGGGCCGATTTTTAAAATGTCAGGATACATGCTGGTTGCTGGTTACTCGTTCACTGAATACCGTTTACTGATTGGGTGGTGCTTGCCAAGATGGCGGCATATTCTCAAATTTTGGCGTCGTTGCTGCGCCGTTTTTGCGATGGCCATATTTCTGCGCGACCATTTCAATGGCGTGCGCCGGTTGATGAACTTGCAAGAGCTGATAAATGAACAAACGAATTTCCGCGGCGCCGCGCTCCATTTCGCAGTCACAAACTTCGATGCCATCACTGCACGAGCCGCAGGGGCAATTGAATTGGGATGCCACTTCGTACACCGCCGGATAAAGCTGCGCTAATTGCTCGCCGCGCAGCGTCGGATCGAAATCAGCCGCAGCGACGGCAGTGGGTTCCTGTTTTTGAAGCCAACGAAATGATAACACGCCAATCGCAATGCCGGCAATCACCAATGTGAGATAAAGCGGCCGCTTTGACTTCGTTGCCTGATCGTTCGTTTTATCGCTGCGATAAGGCGAAACCGGCTTGCCACAGTAGGGACAAAATTTCGAGCGCGGCGTAATATGCCGGCCGCAAGCGGGACATTTCATATTTCAATTATACACAAGTCCAACCTAAAAAGCAACATCGGATTACATGGGCTGCGTCCGTCGAATTTTTATAAGCACAAAGAGGCACAAAGAAAAAACAATAAAACCTTTTGTCTCGTTGTCATGAAGCTCGCTTGCGGCCAAACCATGTCGATAAGAAATCAAACCAAGCTGCGTTCCATCGCCACTGCTGAATTGCAGCTATTCAGGCGAAACTCCACCGATTCGCGCACGGCGGCAGGAACTTCGTCGCGCGGAATCTCGCGAAAGCCGTGTTTGGCGGCCAAATCGCGAATCGTGTTCGTCAACAAATAAATTTTTCGAATGCCTGTCAGCGTGGCGCGTTGCAAAAGCGCATTGCCGAGTTCTTTGCCGACGCCGCGTCCGCGCCAGTTGGGGGCAACCGCAAAAGAGCGCACCAAGCCGTCGCCGTTATAGCGCTCAAACCCGATCACGCCGATGATATTTTCATGCTCTCGCGCCACCAAAGTCGAGTCGAGAATTTCATGCAAACCTTCGATGGGCAAATTGCTCTTTTGCAGCAACAGTTCGATGGCCGGAAGATCGTTCGTCGTCGCGGCTTCAACGCGCGTCACGATTTTTTCTTTCGCCTCCGGTTTGCGGCCAACCACTTTGATGCTGGCAATTTTAATGCGCTCGAGAATTTCGGGATTGGCCTCGACCAACGCGCCGTACATTTTTTGCAACTGCGCATCGGCGAGAATCAGTCCGCGAATTTGTTCCGGGGCATAATCCAATCGCGTGTCGACGCGCACGTCGACGAGTCCGGCTTGCGTGAGGAGATTTAAATACACCTCTTCGGGAATCGCGCCGCCGATGCAGCCGCAATAAGCCAATTTATCCTGACGCACAAAATCGGGAAGCGCGTCGGCAACGATGTCGCTGATGGAAATGTGCCCGCCGGGCTTGAGCACGCGATTGATTTCCGCAAAAACTTTGGCTTTGTCCGGAGAGAGATTGATGACGCAATTCGAGATCACCCAATCGACGCTGTTATTCTCGACCGGCATATTCTCCGCCTCGCCCTGCCGAAATTCGACGTTGGCGTAATCGCCTTTGCGGGCGTTGCGGCGCGCGGTTTCCAGCATCGCCGGCGTCATGTCGAGTCCGATCACTTTGCCGCTCGGCCCGACTTTCTGCGAGGCGATAAAACAATCAATGCCGGCGCCGGAGCCGATGTCGAGCACGGTTTGGCCGGGCTGCACGCCGGCAAACGCCAGCGGATCGCCGCAGCCGAAACTCTTTTCCGCGGCCGCGTTTGGAATGCTCGCCAGCACGTCGCGTTTGTAACCAGCCAGATCGGGAATCGTATCGGCGTGATCGGCGCTTTTCGTGCAACAGCCGCCGGCCGCCGGATTTTGCACGCGCTCGCTGTAATACGCTTGCACCTGCGCCTTGATTTTGGTGTCGACGGTTTTGCTGTCTTCGACGGCCAAGTTTGGGCCGCCGCAACAACCGCCATTAACGCTCACGCGCAGTGTTTTGCTTTGGGTAAGTTGCTCGTTCATGATATTTTTCCTTTCAGTAAAGATTTTTGCAGCTTCATCGCTTGCGGTTTATTCGTGAATTGCTTCATGATCTTGATGGGCGCATTTTCTTTTTTCTCGGGCAGGCAACAGTTGACCAGCCAATCCTGCACGGCATGAGAAAAAATTTCCAGCCCGTCCAAAAGTTTTTGGCGCTCGCTGGCCGGAATGCGCTCTAAAATTTGCCGCTGACTGTCAAGTTGTTGAGCGCGGATGCCGCCGAGCAGCTTGCGACCGGCGGCAGTGAGCGTAATGTAAATGAGCCGGCGATCATTCTCATCAAAACGGCGCACGACCAGCTCTCGCTCGATGAGGCCGTCGACGACGCGCGTCATCGTGCTTTTGTCGAGAAACATTTTGCGCGCCAGTTGCACCATGCTCATTTCGCCGTGTTCGTCGAGCAGATCCAAAGTGTAACATTGCGAGACCGACACGCCGCAGCAGGTGATCTCGTTGCGGTCGCGCATCTGAAACTTGCGCAGCAAATCTTTGGTCAGGCGGTCCAGTTTCTCCGCCTGCTGTTGTAAAGTTTTCTCGCTCATAGTTGTCTTTGTCTACGATTGTAATTAGCAATAGTTGTACTGTACAACTAATTTAACAAAAAAATTTTGGAATGCAAGAGCTTTTTTGAAATGCCTCTCTTGAAATTTAATTTTTCACGATAAGTTTTTGTAAAATTTGAAAAGAAAAATTTGGAATTTTGGCCTTGAGTTGACGCATTCACCGGACGCTGGCCGTATATTATGCACGAAGGGCAAGCCCGGTCTTTTTCATCGCCTGGCTGGGAGCGGGGAGCGCAATTGGATGATTGGTTTAATTCAAGGGTAGCAACATGATGACACCGACTCTGCGCTCGATCGCGCGCGCCGCTTTATTTCTCGTCCTCTGTTTCACGACTACCTCCCTCGCACAAATTCTCAGCGTATCGCCCACGCAAAATGCGTTGAACGTTTCGCCGAATACGAGCATTGCGGTGACGTTCAATCAGGCTATGATGGCGGCGACGATCAACGACACGACGTTCGTCGTTTGGGGCAAGCAAAGCGGCTTGCACAAAGGCACGATTGCCTATAACACAAATTTGCGGCAGGCGACATTGACGCCAAGCAAGCCATTTTCACCAGGTGAGTTTGTTCTAGTGGCGTTGACGAATGATATTTATACGAGCACAGGGCAAGGTCTCAACAAGTTTGCCTGGCAATTTGCGGCCGCGTCCACGATCTCGACCGGCAAATTCACCAACAGCACCGACTATGCAACCGCGCTCAATCCCTGGTCGGTGGTTGCCGCAGATTTTGATGGAGATCAGGATAACGATCTCGCTGCACTCAGCAACGGCAACAATGCCGTCTCGATATTAAAAAATCATGGCGACGGCTTTTTTGACGCGAAAAGTGATTTCCACGCCGGACAAAAACCCAGCGTGATTCATGCGGCCGATTTGGACGGTGACGGTGACGTCGACTTGGCGGCCACCAATTACGTTGGCGCAGAAATTTCGATTTTAAAGAACAACGGCGATGGCACTTTCCAACCGCGCAAGAATTATTTCGTCGGCGGCGATCCGCGCGGCCTCGTTGCGGCAGATTTGGATGGCGATGGCGATCTTGATCTGGCCGTGACGACGCTGGGCGGCAGATATGTTGCCATTCTACAAAACAATGGCGCCGGTAGTTTTTCGACCCGCCAGACTTATAGCGTTCCCGACGACGTTTCGGCGATTGCGGCAGCGGATTTGGATAATGATGGGGATATCGATCTCACCGTTCCTATTTCCAGCAATAGCACGCTTTTGATCTTGTTCAACAATAGCGATGGGACGTTTCAACCTTATCAATCGTACACGGTCGGCGGGCAACCGTCGGCGGTTTTTGCCGCGGATTTGGATAACGACGGGGATGTTGATGTTGGAACGGCGAATGCGGTGCAAACGCTTTCGCTCTTAAAGAACAATGGCAACGGCACTTTCCAACCGCGGCAAGATTACCCTACACTCGGCGGCGGCAAAGCCGTCAGCGCCACCGATGTGGATGGTGATGGCGACATCGATGTGGCGATAGCGAATTTCAGCTTCACAACGGTTTCCATTCTGAAGAATAACGGCAATGGCACGTTTCAAGCGCGGCGTGATTATGCGATTCCTCAACTGCCGTATTCAATCGCTGCGGCAGATTTGGACGGCGATGGCGATGTGGAAGTCATGACCGTCAATCCGAAGCAAAATGCAGTTGCGATTCTCTTCAATCGCAACCCGGTTTCGGCCACGGTTTCTACACGAGACTTTGGATCGACGTATATCGGATTTCCTGAAGATTTTAATTTTTTTATTTACAATGAGAGCCGGAACAGCGCCAACATTACGACTATCGTTTCAAGCCATCCGAACTTTTCTATCATTGGCGCTACTAGTTTCATGCTTGCGGCGGGCGACAGCGTCAAACTCACGCTGCGTTATTCTCCAACGGCTGCCTTGACGGATACGGGGATTGTGAGAATTTATCTTGCCGGCTTGCAATCCGAAAAAATTTTCGTGCGCGGCGCCGGCGTCCCGCCGTCAGCAGTAATTAATGTGAGTCCCGCCTCGTTGAGTTTCGGCAATGCCAGCCTCAACACGACTGCGGATTTGATTCTCAGCCTCTCCAATAACGGTCCGTTGAATCTCAATATTTCAAATATGGCGCTGGGTCAATCGAGTTTTTCTCTCACCGGCGGCAATACCCATGTCATTCCTCCAAATTCCTATAAATTAATCGCCGTGCGATTGACGCCGTCGTTTCTCGGCAATCAATTGGATACGCTGAAAATTTTCAGCAACGACGCAACCACCAATCCCGCCCAAATTCCGTTGAGCGGCGGCGGCGTTTCTAATTCCTTGCCGGAAATTTCGGCGCAGCCGCTCGAATTGAAGTTTGATTCGGTGCTGGTGAAACTATCGAAGAATTTAACGTTGCGCGTTCGTAATCGCGGCGCGGCGAATTTGAATATTTCCAATGTTGCTTCCAACAACAATCGTTTTGATATTTTATCGGCGGCGAATTTTATTTTAGCGCCGGGCGATAGCAGCGATATTACGATCAGATTCAGCCCGACGCAAGTTGGGCCGCAAAACGGCACGCTCAATATCACCAGCAACGACGCCAACGAAAATCCGCTGGCGATCAAAATCAGCGGCGTCGGCAAAGCCATTCCGGCGCCGGCGCTGGCGAAAATTTTTCCGGGCAGCGGCAATCGTTTGCAAACGCTCGATGTCGGTTTTAAAGGCGCGAATTTCGTCGCCGGACTCACCAGCGTTAATGCCGGGGCAAATATAACCGTCAATAGCGTCGCCGTGCAGCGTCCGGATAGTTTGACGGCGAATATGACGATTGCTGCAACTGCCGCGACCGGGCCGCGCGACTTTTTCGTGACGAATCCGGCTCCCGGCGGCGGTTCGGCTGCGCTCACTGCAAGCTTTACGGTAAATAATCCCGCGCCGACTTTGGCCAAGCTCGATCCGGCAGCGGGCAATCGTTTGCAAACGCTAAACGTCGGCTTCAAAGGCGCGAATTTCATCAGCGGCATAACGGCGGTAAATGTGGGAACAAACATTACGGTGAATGGCATCACGGTCAATCGCTCCGACAGCATGACGGTCAACTTGGCGATTACGGATAAAGCCGCGCTTGGCGCGCGAAATGTTTCGGTGATCAATAACAGCCCGGGCGGCGGCATTTCCAACACGCAAGCTTTCACCATCAATAATCCCGCGCCGGCTTTGACCAGCATCACACCGGCGAAGAGCGAGCGGAATCAAACGTTGGATGTCGTCTTTAAAGGCGCGAATTTTATTGACGGCGTTTCGGCGGTGAATGCCGGAGAGGGAATTACGGTTAATTCGATCAGCGTGGCGAGTTCAACGAATTTGACGGCAAATCTGAGCATTACCGCGGCGGCTGCAACCGGATCGCGCAATTTTTCGATCGCCAATGCCGGACCCGGCGGCGGAACTTCCGTTGTTCAAGTTTTTGTGATCAATAATCCCGCGCCGACTTTGACGAAAATTACGCCGAACAGCGGCAATCTTTTGCAAACGCTGAATGTCGGTTTCAAAGGCACGAATTTCATTAGCGGCGTTACCAGTGCGAGCGCCGGGCCGAATATCACCGTGAATAGCGTGACGGTGCAGCGCGCCGATAGCTTGACGGCGAATATTACCATCGGGGCGAATGCGCTTGCCGGCTCGCACAATTTTTCGGCCACCAACAGCGCGCCGGGCGGCGGCACTTCCGGGAATCTGCCGTTCGTTGTCGGCAAACCAATGCCGGCTTTGACGAGCATTTCACCGGCGAGCGGCACTCGTTTGCAAACGTTGAGCGTCGGTTTTAAAGGCGCGAATTTTATCGACGGCGTGACCAGTGTCAGTACGGGAACGAATATCATTATAAACGCCATCACCGTGCATCGCGCCGACAGTTTGACGGCGAACGTTACGATCAATGTCAATGCCGTCACCGGGCCGCGCAATTTTTTCGCCAGCAATGGCGATGGCCTGGTTTCTGCGAGCCGCGTTTTTACGGTGAACAATCCCGCGCCGAGTTTGACGAAAATCAATCCGGCGAGCGGCAATCGTTTGCAAAAAATGAATGCCGGTTTTAGCGGCGCGAATTTCATCGGCGGGATCACGACGGTGAATGCCGGGCCCGACATCATGGTCAACAACGTCGTCGTGAATCGTTTCGATAGCTTGACGGCGAATATCACCATTGCCGCAGAGGCCGCGGCCGGCCCGCGCAATTTTTCGGTCGTGAATAACGGCTTCGGCGGCGGAACTTCCGAGAATAAAATTTTCACCGTGACGAACCCCGCGCCGACGCTGACGGGCCTCAAACCGGCGAACGGAGCGCGTCTGCAAACGCTGAACGTCGGTTTTAAAGGCTCGAACTTTTTTAGCGGCGCGACCGGCGTGAATGCCGGCGCCGGCATTGCCGTGAATAGTATTACGGTGCATCGGCGCGACAGTTTGACGGCAAATATTTTGATCGCCGCCAATGCCGACCCCGGGCCGCGAAATTTTTCGATTACGAACGCCGACCCCGGAGGCGGAACCTCGACCAGCATGATTTTTACGGTGAATACACCCGCGCCAACTCTGACGCGAATCAATCCCGCCAGCGGCCATCGTTTGCAAACGTTGAACGTCGGTTTCAAAGGAACGAATTTCTTCAGCAATTTAAGCAGCGTGAATGCCGGACCGAATATTACAGTCAACGGCATTACGGTGCATCGCGCCGATAGTTTGACGGCGAGTCTCACGATTGGCGCGAATGCCGACCTCGGGCCGCGCAATTTTTCGGTTAATAATGGCGGCGCTTCTGAAAGTCGCGCCTTCACGGTGGGTAATCCCGCGCCGACATTGACCGGTATTCAGCCGACTGGCGCTCTGCGAAACCAAACTTTGAATGTCAATTGTGCCGGCGCCAATTTCATCAACAAAAACACGGTGGTGAATGTTGGCCTCGGCATCGTGATCAATTCCATTATCGTCAACAGCTCGACGAGTTTGACGGCGAACCTGACCATCCTGCCGAGCGCGGAGCGCGGGCCGCGCAATTTTTCGGTGACGAATATCGCGCCGGGCGGCGGCTCGTCCGGCGATCAGTTTTTTATGATCTCGAACAACGATCCCACCAAACCGCGGTTGTTGTCGCCGGCGAATAATCAGCTCATTCAGCTGACTCGTCAAGCGCCGCCGATACGATTTTTGTGGAGCAAATCATTCGACGCCGATTCCGAAGACACGTTGAAGTACGCGATCAATCTCAAAGGCGCCGGTTTCGACACGACGTTTGCGGCGGTGAAAGACACCAGCGTGTTGCTGAATATCATGTCGCGGTTGAAAGCCAATTCGGATTATTCGTGGGATTTGCGCGTGTCCGACGGCTTGGTGACGGTGACGTGGCCGGATCGCGCCACGTTCCGCACCTCGAGCACGATCACGGCGGTTCACGAGCGCAACAATCCTGTTCCGAGTGAATATCGGCTCGAGCAAAATTATCCCAATCCGTTTCAGCGCGCGGCGAGATATGCCGAAACGACGATCAAATATCAATTGCCGAAAGCGACGTTTGTGACGCTGACGATTTTTGACGTGCTTGGCCGCGAGATGAGCACACTGGTCAACGCACAGCAGCCGCCGGGTTATTACAACGTGGTTTGGAACGGCAAAAACAGCGCGGGAAAATTCGTGCCGGGTGGGATTTACATTTACCGCTTGCAGGCGGGGAATTTTGAGCGGGTGATGAAGATGACGGTAATGCGGTAAGTGAGATTTGACTGATTTGGCGGGCAAAGAACACGCTTTGTTTGAAAGACGGAATTCTTAATAGCGCACCGCGCCAAATGCTTGTTTCGTTAAAGAAAGCCAGCGATTGTTCTCCCGACCAAAACAATCGCATCTTCGACTTTCTTTTTTATGACGGGATCGGGATGCTGCTGGTATTTCTTAAGAACGTCGATCGTCTCTAATAGTGGAATCTCACCAAGCGCCTCACAAGTTTTGATCTTGATCTCGGTCACCTGTAAGACAGTCGGTATCACGCTGGCAAGCAACTTATCAAAAATATTTACACACTGCAGCAAAACTTCTTTCATCTGACGCGGATAGACAGGTAGCTGCATGTTCCTCCAACTCTTGAACAATGCCTGAACGGCGTTGCGTGTTGTTTGGATGGTGCCTGGCCCTAGTTGGTAATACTGCATAGAATAGCCATCCTTGCAAACCATGTTCAGCCAGTTTACTCGAAGTTCGACAACACCTTTGACTACGTCGGTCAAGGTTCGTATGTCGCGGAGTTCGATCAGCCGGGCTGGTTCGTAAAGGCGCCAAGCGTCGAGTAATCCGGATGTGGATGCCAATTCCGCCGTTAAGACGCCGTGCAAAAATGGCCCATATGCCTGAACCAGACGGGCCTTCGTCGGGTCGTCCTGGTTCAATTTCTGAAGCACATTCTCGGCGGAAATCGCCCGGCAATAAACCTCGGCCCATTCAGCGAGGGCGTCAAGCGGCTGCTTGGACAAATGAAGGAAATGCGCTAACTTGCATCCGGCCAAAAGTTCATTTGGGTCGAGATCTTTCAGCACGTCGTAAAGGATATCAACCGCTCCGGCGATAAACCCTGGACGGATGAAATCCGGAGTTTCCGGGGCCATTGCTTTTTGAACAGTTGCTTCGGCGCGTTTCCGGGAATCTACTGCTTTGCCAGTATCGCCCAGCCTCCCCGAAGATAATTCGTATATCACACCAAAGACGTTCGCATCAGGCGGTTCGGTCCCAATATAGGTTAGGGCGACCGCGAGCTCGGGTTCGATTGCAGTGACCGCTTCGGCTGTCGTAAGATCACGACCAGTTCTGAGTCGTGCCTGATCGAGCGCCGCGCGGAACCCCCATCTCCAGCGACCAAGACGCTGGTCGTACTTCATGCGAGCGGCTAACCTGTGCCCGACAGGCAACGGTGGAACGGCTTGGTCCTTGTATCGCAATGCCATTTTTGTTTCTCCGTAACGATTACCACTGGATAATAAAATTAAAATTCAAATAATCTAAAAAGCTTTTTTTCGTTCCTTCCGTTGGTGGAGCGGAGGGGGCTTCGGGAGAAGGAGAAGCGGGTGGGGTTGTCGGCGGGGTGCTTGAGCCGCTTTGAAACTGCTTGTCGCAGTCCTCTCCACTAAACCGAATCGTGTAGCTGTTCTTCTTCTTGTCGGGCGTAAAATCGACGCGTTCGCCGCGTTCGTGTCCCCTCAGATGATATAGATTCACTGTTTTCATCTTCCAATTCGTCACCTCGGGCAACCACTCGCGCAATTGCTTTTGTGTAGCAACTGAATAGCTGTCGGTCCAACCCGCATACTCACGGAGTTTGTTCTGGGCGAAACCAGTAAGGCAGAGGCAGAATCCTCGCTTATCGTTTAATGCGCCCTCCCAATTTGAGCAATCGCGAATAGCGACCTGCCCTTCAGTTGTTTTTTTGCTGCCTGGCGTTTTAGGAGAACCTTTGCGTTTGCTCGATGCCAGAGCTTCCATCGCCCCAACTTCGGCCATAACGGGTATCGACAACTCCTGAGAAATAGGGGCAGCTATCTGGCTAAAATGTTTTTGCAACGTGGCGCCGTAAGGAATTTTCCTTTTTCGCAGTTCCTCAAGGCCCTCAAGGAGAAGCTCTTCGGCGCGCTTCATCGCGGTTGTGGCTAAGGCCTCGCCCTGTGCTTCCGTCTTTACGATGACGTTCTGCATTTCCATAATGAATTTGAGAAGCGTGGGTGGATCCTGCAAGCTCAAGCGGTTCAGCTCGCGAATCAGCGCTGTTGCGCCCAGAGCCTGCTTCACGTACATTTTACTGGCGATGAAGTCCAGCGCTTTGTTCCAAAGTTGGTCAGGGTTCTGCGCGCCTTCCAACTCGGGAATCAATGAATAATTGCCGGCCTGAATTTTGGGTAGAAAATTATAGGGACCATTCCAGCGAAAATTTTCCGCCCTGATCTTCCGCTCGATTCGCTCCAAATTCGGCGGCGCGCCCACTTCTGCCTGGGGCGAAAAAAAAATTTCTCGTTGTCGAATCTGCGAAGCGATGCGTCAACGCCAGAATCTCTGCACTGGGCACGTCACGATACCGCTCAAGGGATTTGATTAGCCTCGCGGTTTCCAGAAGTTTTCCATAAGGAAGGCTGGGCGCATACGTGTCAATCAGTTCTTTCTGCAGATCGTCAACGCCGCGCTTGTAATTTATGATTACTGAATCCGGTAGAGAAACCGTGCCTTCAAATGCAATCAAGTAAAGCGCGTTCGGCGAGCGCGACACACCAAGAACGGCATGCTTAGATCTGCCATCGACGTTCACAATATGTTTCGTGTTTTTGTATTACGGAATCGAAACATGACTGTGATGTGCAGTTGTGACAGTCGTCGGCGTTGCTGTGCCGCTGACAAACGTTTGTCTCAGATCAAAACGTCCGGTCTTTTTTGCGAGCGCAAAATGTGTCTGTAAAGGCGAGCGGGCATAGGTGGAGCCGCGTCGTTTCTGCGTAAAGCTTTGGCGTCGAGCCAGACGGTAAGCTCGAAAAAAGCAAATGTATTTTAATTTCGTCATTTCCGCAGGAACCCGCGCAAAACGAGTCTTGGCGAGGCACGGTGGTCTACGAATTGCAAAAATCAACGCGATCATCAATTTCTCAACCAACGGGAGTTCAAACCTATGCGTAACAAATTTTGTCGTCACCTCGCATTGCTGTCGCTGACTTGCTTGAGCCTCGGCAACGCTTTTGCCGCTGTCGGGTCTGCCCTTTCCGGGCCGCGAGCACAATATACGCTGGCAGTTCTGCCTCTGGAATCCTCCGGTCGTATCACCGTCGATGAAGCCAAAATTCTGACCGAGCGCCTGGCAATGGAACTGGAAAAAACCGGAACTTTCATTGTCACCCAGCAGAGCGCCATCATGGCAACGCTACCCAATGGCGGCAACGGTTGCAGCACCGTGGAGTGCGGCATTCAAGCCGGCAAGCAGCTCACCACGCAGCTCGTGGTGAATGGCAGCGTTCGCAAAGTCGGGCAGTTGTATTTTGTCGAAACGCAGATGATTCACGTCAACAGCGGTCAGGTCGTGCAGCGCGCCAGCGAAGATTTTGACGGTGATTTCGAGCGCTTGCAGAACCTCATGCCGGCTGTCGCGCGCAAACTTATTGGCAAATCCGCCGCGGCGTCATCGTCGGGTGAAATGACCACGACAGAATATGGCGGCGCCGATTCCGGCAACGGCGATGCCTCTTCCAATAACACCGAGTATCGCAGCGGCGGCAATAAAGTTTTGATTTACAGTCTGGTCGCGGTCGGCGCGGTCGGCGCGACGATCGGAATTACCCAGCTCACCAAGAGTTCCGACAACAAAAATGACAACAAGCCGCCGACCTCGGGTGGCAATTTGCCGAATCCGCCAAGTTTTCCATAACGCGGCCATGCCGCTGCCGGAGTAGACAGGCTGGCAGCCCGTCCTACTTTTTCTCACCTCTGTGATCGGGAGCCTCTCATTCGAATCGCCGCTGACCTGGTGATTTAGCACGTGCAACATGACAAGCAACTTGCGTCTGGTCTTTTTCGGATGCGATCCGGCGTCGAAATCAAAGTGTCCAGTGAGATCTCGCCGCGCTCCGCTTGCCAGCCGCAGCAATCGATTTAGAGATCAAATTTTTCTCACTGAGGTGTAACTTATGAAGAGACTGATATTTCTCCTCACGCTCGCGATTTTCGGCAACTGGAGCGCTACCGCTTGGGCGCAGAAACCCAAGATCCAGGAGATGACGTTCAGAGTCGATGGCAAGACGGTCACTTGTGTAACCGGTGAGGTGAGGGTGGCAGTCACGCTGGTTTTCGACGTCGCCATGCGCGATACCATCCCCAGCATCAAATTTGGCTTGACTTCCCCTTATCCAACGCCGGTGCCGTACATAACCACAACCTGGGTTGACAACAAAACCTTTGTTGCGAGCTTCGATATCAACGACACGGTTCCGCCGACAGCGGATGGTTTGTATAAATTTCTGGTCAGAAAAGCTTATGCGACCACGGGCGATACGCTGACGCCGGCCTTGAGTGATACGCTCAAGAACGGCGCCAATCAACCCGCGACGTTGTATATTTCGCGCGCCGGCAAGCTCGCCGCGAGCGCCAACAAAATCGATTTCTTTACGATCCCAGCCGGATCTACTCGCGACAAAACGTTGACGCTTAAAAACGCCACCTGCGCCGATGTTTTTATCACGCGGTTTACTTTAAGCGATCCCTTCACGATTGTGAATCCTCCGATTGGCGCAAAAATTTCGCCGGATGCCAATTTGGCGCTGACGTTGCGCCTCTTCTCGCTAACGCGCAAAACTTATGCGGGCACGATCAAAATCAATTACACCAGCAATCAGCAGCCGGATTCGATCACCGTGCAGCTCGCCGGTGTGACGCGCGGCCCCGAATGGGTTTTCGTGCCAACACTATCCGTGCCAACGCAAGCGTTGAGTTTTGGCTCCGTCGTATTGGGAGATTCGGCAATAAAGACCTTTGGCGTCACCAATCGCAAAGCGACGGAAGTGAATCTCACCGACACATTAAAAATTACCAGCATTGCGCTGAATCCGGTTGCCGGTTACAATGTTTCGCCTGTTGCTCTGGTGATTGCGCCCGGCGATACGAAGAGTGTGACGGTTAAATTCAAACCCACCGAAGGCAAAGCTTACAACAGCAGTCTCAATTTCACGACCAACGACGTCGCGAAGCCTGCGGGAAAAATTCCCCTTCCGGTGAGCGGCATCGGCCAGCTCAAAACGCCGCCGCCGGCTTTTCCAACCTTCACCTACAACTGGCCATACGGTCGCGCCGGCTATATCAATTCGAGTCTTTTCACCATCTGCTTGCCGTTCTCCGCAGAAGACGCCAGCAAAATTTTACAAGTGCGTTGGAAATTTTCAACCTCGAATGTGCCGCCCGCGGCAGCCGATGACACAACCAGTTTGGGCGGCGGCAGTGTCTTGACGTTTGTCGAAGGATGCGGATATCGTTTTTCAATCCCCCTCGCGCTGAAACTGGCGGCTTATTCTTCCCAGCGTTTCTATTTTTATATGTGGTTCGAAGGCGTCAATGGCATCTCCAGTTATAATGATCCGACGCTGCGTTATTTCTCCGAGCTTTATTATGACATTGTCGCGCCAACTTTTACGACGCTGCCGCGCGTGACCGCGGGATGGACCGGCGGTTTTCCCGATTATACCAACGCCGATAATCTGACGTATTGTTGGGAAACCGACGATCCCAGCGGCGCCAGCGAAGTGCGCTGGAAAATTTCGAGAACTCCTGTCAAACCGCAATCCGCGGATGACACCACCAATTTGGGCGGCTCTTTTCGCCAAAGTAATGTCACGTGCGCGACGATACCCTTGAAATTGCGAAGCCTCGCCGAGGGGCGCTGGTATATTTATCTCTGGCTTATCGATGGCAGCGGCAATTCGAGTTTCGCCAATGCCTACGAGACTTTCTTCATCTATGACGTGACCGCGCCGCTGGCGCCGAGTGCGCTGGTTTCGCGCAGCATTCCGCGGAGAGACTGGTTCACCATCAGCCGAAATCCGCTGAGACTGAATTTCAATTTTTCCGATGGCACGCGTGATGCCGTCCGCGTTCTTTGGAAATTCAAGACCATGCCGAATGCGGCAACCGTGCGAGATAGTGTAATTGCCCTGTCGCGCTTGGGAAACGCCGCGTCTTTTCCGGTGTTTTTTAATTCGCCAGCGCTGTGCGGCGAAGACAGTTTGTATTACTGGCTGGCGGACTCGGCTGGAAATGCCAAGCCCGAAAATTTCGCGGTGACCGGCTATAAATTTGACATGTGTCCGCCGGCGATCACGCGGGTGCGTTCCGGCGAGGCCATTGCCAATAAGCGCGCGGTTTTCAAAGACACGGTCAGAGTTTTCGATCACACCAAAGTGATTTGGGATTCCGTGATGTATCGTTTCGGCGGCGCGCGCGCCAATGAGCCGCCGCGTCGTTTGAAATCTGTGACGGGCGCCAAAGATTTGTTCGTCGTGGAAATTCCGGCAGACGGCGTGACCATGCGCGGCGTCGAGTATAAAATTTTTGCTCGAGACTCCTTGAAAAATCCGACTGGCATTGGACCAATTTCGGAAGGCTCGGGTTACGTTTGCGACGATGATGACGATGTTGAAAATTATGATTGGCAAGTAGTGCGCGTTCGCACGAGCGTCGATGGCGAGTTTCGCATCGACAAAGACGGCAATCCGGTCGCGCAGCCTTCCGGTCGCGATCAGGCCAACTACGCGCTGTATTCCGTGCCGTTTGATTTGGATAAAAAAACGCCGAAAGAGGTTTTGGAAGACGATCTCGGCGCTTATGATCGCAGCAAGTGGAGATTGTTTGAGTATCGCCCCGAAATGGCGCCGAACGGCTGGGTGGAATACAACAGCGCCGCGCCAACCATTTCGCCGTTCATGCCGGGCCGCGCTTTCTTCATGATCGTTGCCGATGCCAACAAAGTCATCGACAGCGGCGCCGGCAAAACCGTTGCGACCAACAACCGCTATCCCATCGAGCTGAAAAAAGGCTGGAACTTGTTCAGCAATCCGTTCAACTTCCCGGTGAGCCGCGAGAATTTGACGCTCGTCAATTCGAGCATTCCGCAAGATTCGACGAAGCTGTCGATTCGCTCCTACGAGCGCGGCTGGAATATCGACGACACCATTGAGCCGTGGAAGGGATACGCGATTTATGTCGAACCGAAACGCGCGAATGAAAAAATTCAACTGCTGCTCTGTCCGATTGCCACGACGCCGCGCATCGGCAAAAATTCTGCGGTAGCCGCGACCTCGACGAAAGATTGGACCCTCCAAATTGCGGCGAAAGCCGGCGCGGCGTTGGACACCATCAACTGGGTCGGCGCGCGCAGCACGGCGGCGATGGAATATGATGACTTTGATCTCTTCGAGCCGCCGGTGATCGGCGAGTATGTTTCGGTGTACGTGCCGAACGAAAGCTGGTCGCTGCATCCGATGAAATACACCGCGGATTTTCGCCCGGCCAATCAGGACGTTTATGAATGGCCGCTGCGCGTGAATTCCAACTCGCCTTCCGGCGAAGTGAATTTGGAATTCAAAGGCCTGGCGAATTTGCCGAACGGCTTCGAAGCGTATCTCGTCGATGAAGCGTACGGCATGGCGCGCAATCTAAAACACAATCCGTCGTATCGTCTGGTGGCGAGCGCCAACGGCATCGAAAAATCGCTGCAGCTGCTCGTCGGCAAGCCCGAAGCCCTGCAAAAAATCAGCGGCGGCATCGCGCTCGTGCCGCAAGCGTTTGAATTGGCGCAAAACTTCCCGAATCCATTTGCCGCCAAAACCGCGTCAGCGCTGACGGCGATTCGATACACCTTGCCGAAATCCGCAACCGTGACCGTTGAAGTGTACAATATGCTCGGTCAAAAAGTGCGGACACTCGTCAATCGCCAAATTCAGGGCGCGGATTATTATATCGCCACTTGGAATGGCCGCGACGAAGTCGGCAAAGAAGTTTCGAGCGGCATTTATTTGTACCGCATTCTGGCCGAAGCCAATGGCGAGCGGTTTGCCTCGACGAAGAAACTTCTATTGGTGAAGTAAACCCAGCGATCAGTATTCAGTGATCAGTATTCGGTAAACTTTTGGTTGCTGTTTACTGGTCACTGAAAACAGATTACGCCCTTCGGGTAGCGCTCGTTCTTCAGGACGAATTCGATTTTCATCTTTGATATTACATCAGCGCTGCAACTTTGACGCACAGCGGTTTCTCGCAGCAAGAGGAGCAAGAAGGGAAGAATCATTTTTTTCCACCTATCTGATTTCTCAACCTGCGAATCGAATTGGCAGGGCCGGCGCAAGCTGATCGCGTTATCAGCGCCGCCGGTTCTCGCCGGCGCCTGCCCGATGGGCATGGGCTGTTTTAAGCGAAGTCGGGCTTTTGCTCAAGAGTTCTTCGAAGGTTGAGAACTTCTGAAGAAAAGCCCGACTTCTCATTTTTAGCTTTCAATTTTCCCTCCAATCTTCCATCAAAAAAAATTTGCTTTCGGCCGGCAATTTGAGCGTCGCGATCGGCGTGGGCAAAATAAAAGGCGCCGCGAGGTCGGGAATTACTGGCATAAATATTGTCTAATAAATCTGAAAATGCCAAGCCAATGACTATGTGGAAGGGATTCCGAGGCTGCGCAGAAAATCTTGCCTTCTTGATCCAGCTTGATTTCCCAACCACACAAGACGCTGTCTTACAATTTTGTAAAATCAGTTCAGAAATGGACATTCGATGAGACACAATGGAATGGGGCCATGGCGGGGTACGAAGATAGGAAGTTTGAGCCGGCTCGCGGCGATGATCTGGCTATCGACGAGCGCGGCGGCGGTAGCGCAAAATTTTTGGCAACCCACCGGCGGCCCGCTCGGCGGCGAGGTGCGCGCGCTGGTCGTCAATTCTGCCGGAAATATTTTTGCGGGTCACGCCGGCAGCGGCGTTTATCGTTCGTCTGATAATGGCGCCACTTGGACGGCGGCCAATAACGGTTTGACGAATGGAATCGTTAATGGGTTGGCCCTCAATGCCAACGACCAACTTTTCGCGGCAACCTTTGACGGCGTTTTTCGCTCGACCGATAACGGCGATAGTTGGGCGCAGATCAACCTCGGTTTGGCGAACAAACGAGTGCGCGCGCTCGCCATCAACAGCGCCGGCGACGTTTTTGCGGGAACCGAGGGCGGCGTTTTTCGCTCGACGAATAACGGCAGCAATTGGACAGAGATCAGCGCCGGACTGACGGATGTTTTTATCCAGGCTTTAGCGATTAACAATGCGACCGGCGACGTTTTTGTCGGCACCAGCGCCGGCGGCGTTTTGCGCTCGGCCAACGGCAGCGCGTGGAGACCGTTCAATTCCGGTTTGACCGATCCTTCGGTGCGATCACTAACGATCAATGGTCAAGGCAATATTTTCGCGGGCACGAACAGCGGCATTTTCCGGCTGCTCAGCACGACGGCGACGTGGACGCCAATCAATACCGGCTTGACGAATCTTTTCATTTCTTCGCTCTTCATTCATTCCAATGGAAACATTTTCGCGGGAACCGAAGGCGGCGCTTTTCGCTCAACCGATAATGGCAACAATTGGGCGGCCGCCAACACCGGCTTGACGATTGCGATCGTGAATGCCTTCGCGAATAACGCCAGTGGAAATATTTTTGCCGGAACCGCCGGCGGCGTTTTTCGCTCGACGAATAACGGCGCGAATTGGACGGAAATCAATGCCGGTTTGCTGACTTCGGATGTTTCAGCGCTGGCGGTAAAATCCGGGCTGGTTTTTGCCGGAAGCCGCGCCGGACAAGTTTTTCGTTCGAAAGACGGCGGCGCGAGCTGGACGCTCGCCAGCGGCGGTTTGGCGAATGCAACCGTGCAGTCGATTCAAGCGCTCGCGGTGAGCTCCACGACTGGCGACATTTTCACGGGCACAGCCGGCGGCGGCGTTTATCGCTCCTCCGATGATGGCAACACATGGACGCCGATCAACAATGGCTTGGCGGAAATGAATATTTTGTCGCTGGCCAGCAATGCCAGCGGCCATATTTTTGCCGGCGGCGCGAGTGACGGCATTGCGCGCTCGACGGACAGCGGCAATAATTGGACAGATATTAATAACGGTTTGACGAACACGAATATTCGTTCGCTGGCGATCAACGCGAGCGACCATCTTTTCGCGGCGACGAGCGCCGGAGTTTTTCGTTCGACCACTAATGGCGAAAATTGGGCGGCGGTGAATACCGGCATTCCGGGTCAAACGCCCATCGACGCGCTGGTCATCAATGCGAATGGAGATATTTACGCCGGCGCTTTCCGCGGCATTGTTTATCGTTCAACGAATAACGGCGGTAGTTGGATTGCGGCGAATTCCGGTTTGCCGGCGTCAACTATCGAGGCGCTGGCCGCCAACGCTGCCGGACACGTTTTTGCGGGAACCAGCGCCGACGGCGTTCATCGCACGACCGATAACGGCGGAAAATGGGGCGCCATCAACGCGGGACTCACGCCCAAACTTATTCCAACTCTCGCCGTCGATGCCGGCGGATTCATTTTTGCCGGAACCGTTGCCGGCGGCGTTTTTCGCAGCGTGAAATCAACGGCGCCACCGGCGGTTTCATTTTCAAGCGCAAACATTAATTTTGGCGCAATTCTCGTAGGCTCAAATCTCGATCAAGTTTTGACGGTGACGAACAGCGGCAATGCCGATTTGACGATTCGTCGCGTCGATCTTCTCGGTGCGGCTGCCGCAGACTTTGCGATTCTCTCGGGCGGCGCGGCTGGAACGCTCGCGCCGGCGGCTTCACGAAATATGACCTTGCGATTTTCACCAGCGACAACGGGCGGCAAAATCGCGTCGCTCGTCATCACCAGTGATGCGGCGAGCAGCCCCGACACCATCGCATTGCGCGGCGCCGGCATAGCGCCGGCATTGTCATTATCCCGCGCCGATGTTGACTTCGGCGTGGTTTGGATTAGCGCCAATGCCAATCAAACGCTCGCCATGACCAATAACGGCGGGGCTGATCTGCATATCGCAAGCGCCGCCATTGCCGGCCAAAACACCGGCGATTTCGCCATTGCCAGCGGCGGTGGCGCGCTGACTTTAACGCCCTCGATGTCCACGAATCTCACTATCCGTTTTGCCCCCCAACTCGAAGGCGACAGAACCGCCACATTGATCATTACCAGCGACGCCGCCAGCAGCCCGGACACGGTTTTATTGCGCGGCAGCGGCAGTATTCTCTCCGTGCAAGCCGATTCCAACGAACCTGCTGCCGGCAGTTCTGTCGGAATTTCCGTGGTTGCGCCTCCGAATTTTCAGCCAACCTCGCGCTGGTTGTTTTATCGCGCCGCCGGGCTGGTGCGCTATGATTCGACGCAGATCAATCAAATCTCCAACGGTTTTCAAGGCAGCATTCCCTCGGCGCTCGTCACTCTGCGCGGCGTCGAGTATTACGTTCAGCTTTCGGATGGACAGACCGTCGTGACTTTTCCGCCGGCCAACGCGCGCAACCGGCCGCAGACGATTCGCGTGCGCGTGCAAGAACATCAATCGCCGTTGACTTTTGAACCGAGCACTTACAAAATGATTTCCGTGCCGGTGGATTTGGACACGGCCGATTTCGCGCACACTCTCGAAGAATATGCCGAGTACGACACGTTGCTGTGGCGCTTGTTTCGCTGGCAAAATGACGAGTACGCCGAGCACGCCGACATCACCGCCGCGTTCACGCCGGGCACGGCATTCTGGCTGATCACGCGCGGCGGCGACGGTTTTGGAATCAACGATGGACTTTCCGTTGATTCCGCGCAGCCATTCGCCATCATCTTGCAGCCGGGCTGGAATCAAATCGCCAATCCGTTTGCGTTTCCCGTCGCGTGGGACAGCGTGAAAGCTTCCGGGCCGGTTGATACTTTGGCGTATTGGAACGGCGTCGAGTATCAATACGACGCGACGATCATGGAGCCCTGGGAAGGTTACTTCGTTAAAAATTTGGCGAACGCGCCGGTCACGCTGACGATTCCGCCGCTTGATGCCAGCAACGGAATCAACAAAGCGTCGTCGAAGCGGCAGCTCGCTGCCAATGAGTATCAGCTCCAATTATCAGCCCAACTCATCGGCGCCAAACTGGTCGATACGCAAAATTTTGTCGGCTTGCGCAATCGCGCGCAGATTGGCCGGGATGCGCTCGACTTTGCCGAAGCCCCGGCGATTGGCGATTATATCCAATTGTCCATTATTGAAAATAACGAACGCTTTGCGGGAAATTTCAAACCTGTCGGTGGCGACGGCCAACAATGGGACGTCGAGCTGCGCGCTCATCTTCGCGCTAATGTCGCGAAGAAATTGCAAATCACTTTGCAAGAAAATGGGCAACTGCCTGAGGCGCATCAACTTTACATTTTAGACAAAGATTACGGCGCGATTTTGCCGGCGAGCGGCGGCGCGTTTCGCATTGATTTAAACGAAAAGTTTCCCGTGCGGCGTTTGAAAGTCATCGTCGGCGCCAAAACGTATGCGGCGTCGCACAACGAAGGCATTCCGCTGATCCCGTTGAATTATGTTTTAGAGCAAAATTATCCGAATCCGTTTGCGGCCGGCGCCGAATCTCTCGCCGGAAGTTTGCATACGACGATTCGCTATCAACTCAGCAGGCGCGCGCCGGTAACGATCGAAATTCGCAACCTGCTCGGACAAAAAGTGCGGACGCTCGTCAACGGCTTGCAAAACACGGGACAACACGCGGCCATTTGGAACGGCCTGGATGAAAGCGGGCGCGCCGCGGCCAGCGGCCTCTATTTCTACACGCTCAAAACCGAGGAATTCACGGCAACGCGCAAACTCGTGCTGGCGCGATAGTTTTCAGCCCCGCAAGGGATGATTGAAAAACAACGATTGCAATACCGCAAACATATCGTTTTCATCCGCCCCTTCGGAACAAAATATTCGATGGGCTTTTTAGCAGGTTAATTCGTATGAAGCATCTCAAAATCTGGTTGAGCTTGTTGGTCGCCATCAGCAGCGCGGAAGCGCAAGTCGGACAAAGCGCGAGTCGGCGGCAAGATTATATCCGCATAATGCCGATCTATCAGCGTTGGACCGAGGGCAATGGCAATCGCTTTGCCCAATTCAGCGTTCCGATTTATGTTCGTCTGGCCTTGGGAAGAAATTTGGCTGTCGCGATGCGCGGCGGCCAGGCGATGGCGAGCGGCGATAATTTGCAAAAACTCAGCGGCCTGACGGACACCCAACTTTCATGCAATTATAGCATGGCCAATTTCATCTTCACTCTTGGCCTCAATCTGCCGAGCGGCAAACGGGCATTGACTTATGATGAATTTCTCACGACCTCGCTGCTGAGTTTGAATCATTACAATTTTCAAGTGCCCAATTATGGCCAGGGCTTCAATGTGTCGCCGGCATTCACGTGGGCCTTGCCGGTGAGCGAGAAATTCGCGGTTGGATTGGGCGCCTCTTATCAATATAAAGGAAGATTCAAGCCGTTGGCATTGATCGACAACTACGATCCGGGTGACGAAGTTCTGCTCACCGGCGGTTTGGATTGGCGCGCGGGCGAAACCGCGAAACTCTCCATTGATTTGATTTTCACATTATACGGCACCGACAAAATCGACGCCAGCGCCGTTTTTGCAGCGGGAAACCGCGTCGTGACTCACGCGCAGTTTCGCCAAAATTTTGCGCACGACGAGTTGTGGCTGTTTGCGCGTTATCTCCGCCGCGGCAAAAACAGCCTCGCGGTTGGCGGCGCGCTGCTGCCGGAGGATAAAAAATCCGCGCCGGATCAAATCGAAATCATCGGGCATTATTCGCATCGTTTCAATCGCCGCGCTGCCGCCGGTTTTCTTGCCGAAGCCCGGTATTTCACCAAACCGCCGGCCGCCGATATTTTTACTTCCGCCGGGATCACGATCATCGGCCTCGGGGTGGCGCCGGAATTTTCGCCCTCGCCGCGGTTTAAAATTCTAACCAGATTTAAACATCTCTTTGGCAGCTCGCGCGGCGGACAAAACATTTCAGGGTTGGAAGCCGGCCTGGGAATGGGGTTGAGTTTTTAATTGCCCGCTGCCGGTTAATTCAATGACATGGCTGGTCACTGATTTCTGCTTGCTGATTTTATGAATCACCTAACCAAACCAATACCTCTCCTTTTCATATTCGCAACGTTGTTGCATCTCGGCTGCGCCAATTCGATTCGACAGCGCCCACCGATTGAGGCTCAGAAACAAATCGCCGATTTGCAGGCCGCGTTGAAAAATAATCCCAATGAGGCGCGGTTGTGGCGGGATTTGGGCGCGGCTTACTTCGAAGCGCGAGAATATCAAGCGGCGCGGCAGAGTCTTTATCAGGCGCTCAAACGCGATTCGCGCGACCCGAAAACGCTTTTTTATCTGGGTCTGGCGCTGGAATTTGAGCAGCGTCCGAAATTGGCGTTGACGGTTTATCAAAGTTACCAGCAGGCGCCGCGTTTATCGTCATATCGAAAATTAATGAAGGCGCGCTATTATCATCTCACCCGCCGGCAGTTGCAAGCGGACATGCGCGTGCTGCTGCAACGCGAACGGCCATTCAGCGCCGACAGTATTGCCGCCAATGCCGTCGCGGTTTTTCCGCTGCTCTATCAAGGCAAAAATGAAGAGCTGGCCGCCTTGAGCAAAGGCTTGGCGGAGATGATGATCACCGATTTGAGTCAGGTGCAGCAACTCGAAGTGATTGATCGCGTGCGCGTGCAGGCGTTGTTGGATGAAATGGCGTTGGGACAAAGCGGTTTGATCGAAGCGGCCACCGCCGCAAAAGCCGGCAATCTGATTCGGGCCGGAAAAATCCTGCGCGGCACTTATCAGTTGCTCGACAAAAACAAGTTGAGCGTCGAAGTGGCGTTTTGGGATGTCAAGAAAAAAGCTTTTCCGGTGGCGACCAATCATTCCGACGCGCTGAAAAATTTATTTCAGCTTGAAAAAGACATCGTGTTCGGCGTGATTGACGACATGGGCATCGAGTTGACGGCGGCAGAACGAGAAAAAATTCAGCGCGTGCCGACACAAAATTTGCGCGCGTTCATTTATTATTGCGCCGGCCTGGCAAAGGAAGACGCCGGCGAATTCGAGCAGGCGGCCAAATCCTATTTGAAAGCCGCGGAGCTTGATCAGGAATTTAAGTGGGCTGTTGACAAAGCCGAATTAGCAGAAGATCTCAGCGCGGTCAGCGGCGAGCCGGAGGAAGTTTTGAGCGAGGCGCTGGCGTTGGAAGAACCGGCCAATCAAGATGAAATGACCGCCGAGGAAAGTAGTTTGACGGAAGATCGCTTGGAAAATTTGGAAGAGAATATTGATTCCAATTTCGAGCCGGGACAGGATAGCCGCGACGCCACGGATTCCGGGTTCAATCTCCCGCTGCGTCGTCCACCGCCGCCCCCGCGATGAACGTAAACCTTGAAATTGATTTCAAGGTTTTCTTCTGTGGTGAGGTCAATTCATTTTATTGAATATTGCAATTATTCGAGGGGAAATATATCTGTTATCCAATTGATAATTCGAATCCAGTTCTTTCACTTTATT
>Ga0247727_10002299_pt1 | contig 44006 bp, 35 predicted proteins | sample WisWelCaveWW1625_FD_202498 | JGI IMG/M metagenome (GOLD analysis project Ga0247727, IMG submission 202498) | Biofilm microbial communities from Wishing Well Cave, Virginia, United States - WW16-25 | ecosystem: Environmental > Aquatic > Deep subsurface > Groundwater > Cave microbial mat | place...
GGCTGATCCCGACCGCGGTCTCGGCCGCGCATCCCTCGACATCGCCGACGATCTCCTTGAACGCATCGCTTCTCACGCCAACGGCGACGCTCGCGCAGCTCTTAATACGCTCGAATCCCTTGCCGCCAGCGCCCCGCTATCCGCCACCCCGGACCACCCTCGCCGCATCTCCCGCGAGCTCCTCGAAGATCTCCTGCAACGAAAGCTCCTGCTCTACGACAAGTCCGGCGAAGAGCATTTCAATCTCATCTCCGCTCTCCACAAATCTGTCCGCAACTCCGACCCCGACGCCGCTCTCTACTGGCTCGTGCGCATGCTCGAATCCGGCGAAGACCCGCTCTACATCGCCCGACGTCTCATTCGCATGGCCAGCGAAGACATCGGCCTGGCCGAACCCGGCGCGCTCGCCGTCACGGTTGCCGCCATGCAGGCCGCTCATTTTGTCGGCCCGCCCGAGGGCAATCTCGCTCTCGCCCAGGCCGCCGTTTATCTCTCCCTCGCTCCAAAATCCAATGCCCTGTATGTCGGCTACGGCGAAGTCTCTTCCGACCTTCAGCAGTCGGAAGCTCCCCCCGTCCCTCTTCACATCCGCAACGCCCCCACCGGCCTGATGCGCAACCTCGGCTACGGCCGCGGTTACGAATACGCCCATGACGACCCCGACAAAATCACCGCTATGTCTTGCCTTCCCGACTCCCTTGCCAACCGCACTTACTACCGCCCCACTGACCAGGGCTTCGAAGCCCGCCTCCGCCAGCGCCTCGACGAAATCCGCCGCCTCAAGTCTGCTAAACTCTTCCCTTCGCACAAGCAGCAAACATCCGACAAATGATCACCTTGCCGAAGAGCCCTCTTTCTCTGTCCCTTTCCATTTTTTCTGTCTTTCTCTATCTGTGTTCATCCGTGTTCATCAGTGTTCCAACTCTTTTCCCTCTCCTCGCCGCCCAATCCACTCCCACGCTCGACATTGAAGACGACATCCGCTGCTTCACCTTTGCTCCCGACGGCCGCCTCTTCTATGCCATTCGCCACCTGATGAACTTTCGCCGGCTCCAGCTCCAGCGCGACGACATTTATCTCGTCGCCGCCGACGGCAAGCGCCGCCGCATCGTCAACGGTGAAAAACTCGTCAAGGGCGCAGCCGCCTTCAGCTATTCCATCCAGTCGCTCACCGTCTCCCCCGACAGCGTGCGCCTCACCGCCGACCTCCGCACCGCCGTCCTCACCGACGAGCGCGGCGACACCGAGGAAGGCCAGCTCACGCTGCTCCTCGACGACTCCGGCAAGGAAATCAAAATTTCCGGCGCCGACAGCGTCATCCCCAACGCCACCCAGGCCACCTGGCTCGCCGACGGCGTTACCGTCGTCTATCTCACCGAGACTGCCAAGCCCAACCTGCTTTTTGCCATGGGTTCGGTACGTCCCGTCGCCGGTCGTGGCGGCTCGATATACGACGGCCGCTTCTTCACCGCCGTCGCTTGGGACGCCAAACGCAACTCCGCTGTCGCCATTGAGCGCGACCGCTCGCTCTCCGGTCCCCCGCGTCTGGTTGTTTTGGATTTACTCAAGGAAGCGCGGCGCGAAATCGCCACGCTGGAAAACTACGTCGGCGGCCTCACCATTTCTCCCACCGGCACCAAAACCGCCTACTTCTCCGACCCCGATACTCTCGTCATCCGCGAGCTCGCCGCTCCCGGCCGCATCGCCCGCCTTCGCGTGGCCATGGGTAACTACCAATGGACCGCCGACGAGCGCCGCATCCTCATCAAGCGCGGCTCCGAAAAACGTTCCGGCGAACTCGTCTGGGTCACTCTTCCCGCCCTCACCACCATTGCTCCCGGTACCTTCGGCCCACCGCCGGAGGAAGCCTCTCTCGAGCCTGTCCTCCGCGGCCTCAGCTTCCGCGACTTCGCTCTCGCTCCCGACGGCCGCCAGTTCGCCGTCCTTCAGCCCGGCAATCGCCACCTGCTGGTCTATCCTCTTCCCTAACTGCACATCGTCTGCTGAACCTTCGAGCAGGGTGTCATCCCGAGCGAAGGGAGGGATCTGCCGTTATCTCTTTCTTCTTCTCTTCTCTTCTCTTCTCTTCTCTTTTGTTTTCTTTTGTTTTGTTTCTTTTCTATCCTTTCCTCTCGTTTCTTCCCTTCCTCCTTCCTATCCTGTCTCTGTGTCTCTGTGGCTCTGTGGCTATCCTATTTTTTTCCGATGCTCCTTCAGAATGCACCGATCCATCACCACCTCCAGCCCCGCATCCCGCGCCCGTTGCGCCGCCTCCTCATGCACGACGCCCTCCTGCATCCACACTGCCCTTGCTCCGATCCGTATCGCGCTCTCCACCACTTCCGGCACCAGCTCTGACCGCCGGAACACATTCACAATGTCCACTTTCTCCGGCACATCCTCCAGCCGCGCATAACACTTCTCGCCCAGCACTTCGCGCTCATTCGGGTTCACAGGAATAATCCGGTACCCCGCCGACTGCATGTACTGCGACACTCCATAGCTCGGCCGACGCTTCTTTGACGACAGCCCCACCACGGCAATCGTCCGCGCCCTCTTCAGCATCTCTGCAATCACGTCGGTCACGACTGGAAGGAAGCTCCCCGGCAGGCTCCAACGCTTTACGCTTTACGCTTTACGCTTTACGCCTTTCAGTTCTCGAGTCACGATAGAGGTGTTTTGAGTTTCAAAGCCCACGCTCCGGCCCTTCAACTCTTATACTCTTATTCTCTTATACTCTTGGATTTTCTTCTCTCGCCACTCGCCACTAGTCACTCGCCACTTCTTTCCTTGCCTCCACCCTCACTCTCTCCAGCGCCTTCAAAAACTTCTCATTTTCTTCCCGCGTCCCCACCGTCACGCGAATCGCATTCGGAAAACCCATCCATCGCATCGGCCGCACAATCACGCCCAGCTTCATCAACTCCTCCGCCACCGGCCGCGAATCCCCGCCCAGTTCGACCAACACAAAATTTCCATACGACGGCACAAACTTCACGCCCAGTGCCTTTAACCCCTTGCCCAGTTCTTTCATCCCCGCGCGATTCGACTCCACCGACCGCCGCACGTGCTCCGTATCCTCCAGCGCCGCCAGCGCCGCCGCCTGCGCCACGACCGACGTATTGAACGGCGACCTCACCTTGTTCACATGCTCCACCAGCACCGCCGGCCCCACCGCATACCCAATTCTCAATCCCGCCAGCCCATACACTTTCGAAAACGTTCGCAGCACCAGCAGATTCCGCCCCTGCCTCACCAGCTCGATGGACCGCGAATAGTCCGCCCGTTCGACATATTCGTAGTACGCCTCATCCAGCACGACCACAGCATCTTCCGGCACTCTCTTCAAAAACTCCTCAAACTCATTTGCCGGGAACAGCGTCCCCGTCGGATTATTCGGATTCGCCACATAAATCAGTTTGGTCCGCGGCCCCACTGCCTTTCCAAGCGCCTCAAGGTCATATCCGTAATTCTTCTGCGGCACCGCCACGAGCTGCGCGCCCATCTCCCGAATCGCCAGATAGTACAGCGGAAACGATCCCTCCGATGTCGCCGCTTCATCTTCATTCGTCAGCAGCGACCGGGCCGCCAGCTCGATCAAATCGCTCGACCCATTCCCCAGCAGGATGTTTTCCATCCCCACGCCCAGCCGCGACGCCAGCTTCTCCCGCAAGTAGTACCCGCCGCCGTCTGGATATCGGTTCGCCTCTTTGGCCGCCTGCTGGATCGCAGCCACCGCCTTCGGCGACGGTCCCAGCGCATTTTCATTCGACGCCAGCTTTACCGCGCGCACTTTCAGCTCGCGCTCGACTTCCTCGACCGGCTTCCCCGGCTTATACGGGTCAAGCTCGCGAATCCACTGCGGCAGCCGCTCTTCAATTCTTCTCCCCATTCTCCTCTGCGCCCTCTCCTCCCCCTCTTCCGTAGTTCTCTTTCTTCTCTCTTCTCTGCGAACTCTGTGCCTCTGCGACCTCTGCGTTAAATCTTTTTCTCTTCTCTTCTTCTCTTTCCTCTCTCTTCTCTCTTCTCTGCGAACTCTGTGCCTCTGCGACCTCTGCGTTAAATCTTCTTCTTTTCTCTTCCTCTCGATCTGCGTTTATCGGCGTTCATCGGCGGTTTCAACTCTTTTGTCTTTCCCGCGACTGCCCCGCGCAGTCCCGCCACCTCTTTCTCCTCCAGCGCTCTCCATCTTCCCTCCGGCAAATCATCCAGCGAAAGGTTTCCTATTTTCACCCGCTTCATCTTCTCGACGAGGTGTCCCGTGCGTGCGAGTTTCTTTCGCAGCACATCCCGGCGCGCGTCCGCCAGCGTCACTTCGTACCAGGCATTCGCCGCCCGCCCCCGCGTGGACTTTGGCGACCTCAGCATCCGCAGCCTCGCCCCGCTCTCCCGTCCGATTTGGCGAAGTCCCTCTTCGCTCAGCCGCCCCTTCACCTTGATCCAATAGGTCTGTTGCAACTTTCCCGACGCCTGCAACAGTTCATTGGCCAATTCGCCATCCGTCGTCAACAGCACCAACCCCGACGCGGCATACTCCAGCCTCCCCACCGGAAACACTCCCGCCGGCGCCCCGCGCAACACATGACGCAGCGTCCTTCTGCCCTCTGGATCAGCCATCGTCGCCACGACCTCCGCCGGCTTGTGCAGCACAATCCACACCTTCTCAACCGCCGTCCGCACGACCTGCCCCGCCGCCTCGATTCGGTCGCGCTCTGGGTCGGCTTTTGTCCCCAACTCGGTCACGACCTGCCCGTTCACGCGCACCTGTCCGCTGCGGATCAACTCCTCGGCATGACGCCGCGAAGCAATCCCTGCTCGCGCAATGATTTTTTGCAATCGTTCCAGCATGGGAGGAACAGTGGAAGGTGTAGCCACCGCCTGTTGCATCACGCCTCGGGAACCGTCTCACCACCAGCGCCATTTGCGCCTGCGGCCGCCGCCGCACTTCTCTGACTCGTTTCGGGCGAGGTCGCACTCTCACCGCTCGCGGCTGCCTCTTCGGGCTCAATCGGCGCGATCCCCTCTTCGGTTCCCAGCGCCTCGCGCGCCAGTTGTTCAAACTCTTTCAAACTCGGCAGCTCATCCAAATCCGCCAGCCCGAACCGCATCATGAACTCTTTCGACGTCCGGTACAGGATCGGCCGACCCATCACCGCCTTCCGTCCCGCCGTCGTAATCAACCGTTTCTCGAGCAGCGTTTTGATCACGCCCGCGCAATTCACGCCTCGAATCTCCTGGATCTCCGGCAGCGTCGCCGGCTGCTTGTACGCAATCACCGCCAGCGTCTCAAGCGCCGGCATCGTCAGCTGCACCGGCGGCCGCAACGCCTTGATGAACCGCCGCACGACCTCGTGATGCTGCGGCTTGGTGTACATCTTGTACCCGCCCGCCACCTTGCGGACTTCGATCCCGCGGTCGTCGCCCGCCGTGGAAGCCACCAACTCATCCAGCGCCGCCCGCAACACCAGTTTCTCTTCGCCCGTTACCGCCGCCATCTGCTCCACCGTCACCGGCTCTTCCGCCGCGTAGATGATTGCCTCGAGCGCCCCTCGCAATTCGCCGGGTGACATACTCATTGGTACTGCTCGTCAATCTTCGTCATTGGTTCTTCCCCGCTGAACACCGCGTCAAACATCTTATGCTTCCGCAGCAGAATTTCCCCGAACAATTTCTCCTGCACCAGGATCACCGCCTGCAACCGCACCATCTCCAGCACTGCCAGAAACGCCACAATCATCGCATGGCGCGACGCGCACGCCTCAAAAAACTCGATGAGCCGCACGCCCTCTTCGCTGGCCATCAACTGCGCCCGCAACTGCGCGATCATCTGCGCCACGGTGAACTGTTCGTGCCGCAGCTCGATCTTGGCCACTTCGCGCCGCCGCTCCAGCACCTGCTGGAACACGCGCACCAGATCCACCAGCGACACCACCACCATCTCGCCTTCTGTTCCTTCACTCTCATAAAGCGACTTATCCGGCTTCGACCACACGTGGTCTTCAATCTGCTGTTTCTGATAAAGCATCTGCGCCGCGTTCTTGAACTTCTCATGCTCCAGCAGGCGATGCACCAGTTCCGCCCGCGGGTCCTCTTGACCCTCCTCGCCTTCTCCCAGCGGGTCCGGCGGCAGCAGCGTCTTCGACTTGATGTAGATCAGCGTCGCCGCCATGTAGATAAAGTCCGCCGAAATATCAATGTCCAGTTGTTCGAGCTGGTGCAGGTAGTCCAAGTATTGTCCCGTGATCTTCGCAATCGGGATGTTGTGGATGTCAATTTCCTGCTTGCGGATCAAATCCAGCAGCAGGTCCAGTGGCCCCTCATACATCGGCAACTGAATCTTGTATTCCGGCTGTGCGCTCGCCCCCATTTCTTCTCCGTGACCTCTGTGTCCTGTCTCTGCGGCCTCTGCGTTAAGTCTTTTCCCGTGCCGCCTAGACGTCTCTCTCCGTATTGATTTTCTCTGCGTCCTCTGTGCCTCTGTGCCCTCTGTGTTAAATCTTTTGTCGTGCCGCCTGGACGTCTCTTTCCGCCGTCGTTGTCGTGAACCTCGCTCTGGTCCTATCCCACCCGAACACGGCTTCCCTCACCCGACTCATCGTCTCCTGTGCTGTCTTCCGCGCCTTCTTCGACCCCTCATCCAGAATATCAAGCACCTTTTGCGGCTTTGACTCATACCCTTCCCGCCGCGCCCGGATCGGCTCAATCCACTTGATCAGGTGGTCTGCCATCGCACTCTTGCATTCGATGCAACCAATCCCCGCCGTCCGGCAGCCCGCATCCGACCACGCAATCGTCTCCGGCGTCGAAAACAGTTTGTGCCACGAAAACACCGGACACACATCCGGGTTCCCCTTGTCCTGCCGCCGCTTCCGCGCCGGGTCCGTCATCATCACTTTCGTCTTCGCCCGGATGGACTCATCGCTCTCGCCCAGCGAAATGTAGTTCCCATAACTCTTCGACATCTTCCGCCCATCCGTCCCCGGGATCCTCGGCGTCTCCGTCAGCATCACCTCCGGCTCCCGAAGCACCGGCTCAAGCTCAAGCTCCGCGTTGGCAAGCCGCGCCATCCTCTCCTCAAGCGGCAACGTCTGTAGTTTCGCTTCCAGCTCGGAAAATGCCGCGGATTCGTTCCCCCTCGCGCTCTCAAGGACGCCATGCGCTCGCAGCACTTCGAGCGCATTCCCTTTCTCCTTGCTGACCTGAATGCTCGGCGTGCTGAATAGCCTGAGCAGCTTCTCGCCTGCGATCATTTCCCAGGCCAACTTGCCAAAGGCCGCATTAAACCGCCGCACCATCTCTCTCGTCAGCTCCACGTGCGGCACCTGATCCTCTCCCACCGGCACGTAGAGCGACCGGTCCGGCTCCCCGTACATCACAATATCCGCCGACTGCAGCACCGGGTACCCCAAAAACCCGAATGTGTGCAGGTCCTTATCCTTGATGTTGTCGAGCTGCTCTTTATACGTCGGCACGCGCTCCAACCAACCCAGCGGCGTCACCATCGAGAGCAGCAGGTGCAGCTCGGCATGTTCCGGCACCTGCGACTGCACAAACAGCGTGCACTTTGCCGGGTCCAGACCCGCCGCCAGCCAGTCCGTCGCAATGTCAATCGTATTCTGCGCTACCGCCGACGCATCGGCATAATCCGTCGTCAGCGCGTGCCAATCCGCCACAAAATAAAAACAGTCGTACTCCTGCTGCATGCGCATCCAGTTCTGCAGCGCCCCAAAATAATGACCGATATGCAGCCGACCCGTCGGCCGCATCCCGCTCAACACTCGTCCCTTCTTCTCCACTCTCCGCCCCTGTGCTCTTCCCTACTCCCTACCTCTGCGTCCTCTGCGCTAAATCCTTTTCTTCTTCCTTCAGTCTTCGCTTTCCTTCTTTCCGTTTCCCTCAGCGCTCCTCTGCGTCCTCTGCGGTGAATCTTTTCCTCAATCCCCTCGCGCACTCACCTTGACCCGCTCTTCTGTTGCCGACTCCCGCCCCAACAAATCCCTCGCAATAATCATCCTCTGAATCTCGCTCGTCCCCTCATAAATCGAAATCACTCGCGCGTCGCGGTACATCCGCTCGACATCCGTCTCCCGCGAATACCCCACGCTCCCGTGGACTTGCACCGCCTTGTACGCCACGCGGTTCACCATTTCGCTCGCATAAAGCTTTGCCCGCGACGCAAACGCCCCCGCCCGTGCAGCGCCCTGCTCCCGCATCCACGCCGCCTGCCAGACCAGCCCTCGCGCCGCCTCAATCTCCGTCTGCATGTCCGCAATCATCCACTGGATCGCCTGGAACTCGCCAATCGTTTTCCCAAACGCCTTGCGCTGCTTCGCATATTTCACCGACGCCTCAAGCGCCCCTTGCGCAATCCCCACCGCCTGCGCCGCAATCCCCACGCGCCCGTCGTCCAACGCCTCGAGCGCAATCTTCAGCCCCTGACCCTCTTCGCCCAAGCGGTTCTCCGCTGGCGCCTCGCAATTCTCCAACAATATCTCCGCCGTGTGCGACGCCCGCAGTCCCATCTTGTCTTCATACCGGCTCACGCGAAATCCCGGCATCGTCGGCTCGACCAAAAACGCCGTCGCTCCCTTCGCCCCGGCCTCCGGATCCGTCTTCGCAAACACCAGCAGCAGTTTCGCATCCCCGCCCGTCGAGACCCAGCTCTTCGTCCCGTTCAAGATGTACTTGTCGCCCCGCCGCTCGGCCCGCACTGCAATCGCCGCCGCATCTGAGCCCGCCTGCGGCTCCGTCAGACAAAACGCGCCCAGCCATTCCCCCGTCGCCAGCTTCCGCAGGTATTTCCTTTTTTGTGCCTCGGTCCCATGCTTCAGGAGCGGCACGCACGCCACTGAATTCGTCACACTCAAGGTGACCGCCATCGCCGCATCCACCCGCGCCACTTCCTCGAGCATCAACACATAGGAAATCGTATCCGCGCCCGCACCGCCCCACTCTTCCGGCACCTGCATCCCGCAGCAACCCATTTCGCCGATCTTCCGCAGCTCCGCTGCTGGAAACGTCTCCGTCCGGTCGCGTTCCCGCACTCCCGGCCGGACTTCGGCCTCCATAAATTGCCGCACCGTATCGCGGATCAGCTTCTGGTCGTCGCTGAAGGAAAAATCCATCTCGCAAGGTGTACGCGCGATGCTAACACAGCGGTGGGAGTTTACAAAACGCGGCGCTCGTGGCCCTCTTGTTCTTTCCTCTACCTCCTTTTCCTCCTCTACTTCCTCTGCCTCATGTGCCTCCAACTCACATCTTGATCAACTCTCTCAGCCGCTTCGTCTGCGCCCGACTCACCGGCACCTCGCTTTGCTTTTTGTCATTCATCTTCAGCATGTAACTAGACTTGAACCACGGCACCACTTCCTTGATGTGCTGAATGCTAACCAAGTACGACCGGTGCGCTCGCCTTCAGCCGGGCATCCCCTCCGCCCTTTTCTTCACCGCCCGCAACCACATTTTCCGAATCAGCGCGCTCCCCGGGTAGATCACTCGCCAATAACGAGCAAAGCTCTTCCGCGACGAAGCGTCGGTTGCATACACCCGCGTTTCCGTCGTGACCATGGTTTCGCCCGCCCCGGCGTCTTCCATCCGAAAATTCATCGCCGCGAGCGCGAACCCCGGCTCTTTCAGCTCCCTGAACCCTTCCGGCGTCGGCTTCCCCTTCGGTCGCCATCCCGGCGGCGCCGCGACCAGGGTCCCGATCACCAACTCGCGGTCCTTTTCCTCCGCCAACAGCAGAAAACTTGTCCTCGTGGCCACATCGAGCAAGGGCATTGTCTCCGGCGCATTCAGAATGCTCTCCGGTCCAGGCCGGCCAAACCGCCTCATCCACGTCAGCGTCCGAAACAGTGTAATCTCCCCTGCCCTTACCTCTTTGATCGCGCGAAACACTCGATCCCGCGGGGCCCTGACTCGAATCGAATGTGCCTCATTAAATTGCCAAGCCGGCACAAACGCATCGAGCTGTGTCCGCGGTGCTGCGATTCTTTCTTCGCTGGCCGGAAGCAAGAAGCCAATGCTGACTATGATCACTCCGACTCCGAGCACAATCAGACCGCTCAATCGCCTGGCAATCCCGATAAAGTTCAGTGGTTTAAGTAGTGAGACGAATCCCAGTAGGGACGTTAGGCAACCGGCATAGACAACCACGACGCCGAACACGTCAAAGTCTCTTTTTCGGAGCTACAACTTGATTAATTCCCTGAGCCTCTTCGTCTGCGCCCGGCTCACCGGCACTTCGCTTTGCTTCTTGTCATTCATCTTCAGCATGTAGCTCGACTTGAACCACGGCACCACTTCCTTGATGTGCTGAATGTTGACCAGATACGACCGGTGCGCCCTCCAAAACGACTCCGTATCGAGCGACGCCTGCAGCTCCTCAAGCGTCCGGTAGTTCGACGTCCCTTCCAAATCCTTCGCCACAACCGTAATCACTCCCTCTTCGATCGAAGCCAGCACTACGTCTTCCGCGTCCACCAGCATCAGTCTCTGCTGCGTCTTCACCAGCAGCTTCACCGGCGCACCCGGTCGGCCCGCACCCATCTGCTCGACCAGCGTCTCCAGCCTTTCCACTGCCGACGACTTCGTCTCCATCATCCGCTTCGTCCGACCGATGGCTTTTGCCAGCCGTCCCTTGTCAAACGGCTTCAGGATGTAGTCCACCGCGTTCAGCTCAAACGCTTGCACCGCGTAATTGTCATACGCTGTCGCAAACACGATGTGCGGCATCTTCAACTTCCGGTCCATCAGCTTCTTGATCACGCCCAGCCCGTTCAATCCCGGCATTTGCACGTCGAGAAACACCAGGTCCGGCTGGTGCTCTTTGATCAACGACACCGCCTCCAGCCCATTCTTCCCCTGCGCGACGATGTTGACCTCGGGAAAGCCTTTCAGCAGGTACGCCAGCTCGTCCCGCGCCGGCTTCTCGTCATCCACAATCAGCGCATTGATGCTCATCGCTCGGCCGTCCCTCTCTCAAACAATTCGCCGCTCAGTATATGCCCCATAGAAAGCCCTTTCAACCCGCTGCAACCTCGCCCTGCGCAACACATCTCTTTCGCCCCGCCCCGCATCTCTCGCGTCCTTGATGCATCTATTGATTGTCTGCTGTTCGGCGTGTACTCTAATTTCGATGACCCGTCAGTTTCATCATAAGCTTCTCCGCTGGCCTGCTGCCGCGCTGGCTTTCGTTTTCACCGCGGTGTTGCTGCTCTCCCCCGCCTGCGCACTCGCTTGCGGGCCATTGTCTTTTGCTGGGACAGCGCCCACTTCTGCCGCGCATCATCATGGCGACTCCGCGCCTGCACCCCAGCCACCCTGTGGCTCAAACCCTCATCCCGACTTCGTCGCCAAAGCCCCCACCACTTTGTTATTTCTTGGCAACCCCAATCCGGCCTTCTCTGTGGCCGCCATGGCGACCGCTGATCAGTTGCCCGTCGCTTCGAGAAACTTCTTCTGGTTCTCAGCGAACTCCCCTCGGAGTCTTCTAAAGGTTCCTGTTTTTCCCCAACACGCCATCCTTCGCATCTAGGCCGCCTCTACTTACTTTATCTGCAGACTGCGTTAGCCGCAGCCGCACGCTCTACCGATCATCTCACTTAGCTTGCATGAGGATTTTTTTCGTGAACTACAGACACGATTCCGCTTCGCTTGGCCTCTCGCGCTCTCGCATAAGCCGGCTGGTCGCCCTACTCCTCACTGCGCTCGCCAGTACAATCGCTCTGCCTCCGCCCGCCTCCGCCCAGGCCGACTACCGCAATCTCGACGCCGGCCGCCCCATCGCCGTCGAAGACGCCCAGCCGCTCGAGTTCCGTGCCCTTGAATTTCAGTTCGGCATCCCGCGTTTTTCTCGCGAACGTCGCGGCCACTGGCTCTATGCCTTCGACCCCGAGTTCAAATGGGGCATCTTCAAAGACACTCAATTCGGCATCAGCAGCGAATTCGTCGTCGCTCACAGCGCCGGCCGCACTGTCTCCTCTCTTGCCGACACCCAGTTTCACGTTCTGTATAACTTCAACGAAGAAACCCCCCGTTTCCCGGCCATCGCCATCCGACCGGAGCTGACCGTTCCCACCGGCGGCTTTTCCTCCGGCGATGCCCACGGCTCGCTCAAACTCATCGCCTCAAAAACCTTCGGCCACAATCGCATCCACTTCAACGGCTCGTGGACCGCTGGCCCCACTGCCACCCCGGGCCGGGGCGGTGAACTTGTCACCCGCTATTTTTACGGTCTCGCTTACGAGCGCACGTTGCCTCTCAAATTCCTTGTGCTCTTGGCCGACGTGAACGCCCATCGGCCCATCGACAATTCTCCAACCGAAGTTGCCTTCGAGCTCGGCACCCGCGTCCAGCTCACGCCCGGTTGGGTGCTCGACGCCGGAATCTCCACCGGACGTCTCCGGCCCTCGGTTGGCCACGACTTTGGCTTCGTCTTCGGGTTGAGCCGCAGTTTTTCGTTCCGCGGCCTCTTCCCGCGGTAATGTTGTTGCGCCGGCTTCTAGCCGGCCATTGTTGAGGGACTGGAGAGCATGTGGTATCGCCGGCTGCCAGCCGGCTCTTATTGAGATGTAGGAGAACGAAAGGAAACCCAATGAATCGCCGTCATTTACTCAAATTGCTCGCCCTCGCGCCTACCGCTCTCGCCGCGCCAAGGATGCTCTCCGCCCAGCTTGAGCGTCGCAGCGAAATGTACCCGCTCGTTGGCCCCTACAACTTCGCGTTGAAAAAGCACTACAACATCGTCTATCGCTACCTCAACGTCGTGGACATCGGCCACGCCGAGCTGGCCGAAACCCTCCTCACCGCGAAAACGGAAGACCAGGCCATCCATCACATCGAGCACGTCATCTTCGACCGCGTCACCCGCATGTTTCTCGACCCGCGTCGCGCCCCACGACTCTCTCCCCACGAATTCACCGTTGCGCCCTATAGCTCGCTCATTGCCCCGCGCCTCAACAAAGCCTTCGACTGGACTCACATCCTCCATCGCCAGATCTACGACATCCTGTCCACGGACCTCCCTCCCGACCGCAAGCGCGACTTCATCCGCCAGTCTTGGGCCTGGTACAACTCCGAGCCGGCCCGCGCCTTCCCTGCCCGCCTGAAGACCCACGACCTCATGGAGCATCAGTGGTTCTCCCAGTACTGGCGTGAAAAATATCCCCGCTTCAACGGCGCCATCTGGGCCTACCACTGGCTCCAGCTTCGCCTCAACGAAGTCATGCTGACTCACGACAAATCCATCCGTGATGCCGGCATCGCCGAAGTGACCGCTGAATTCCGCGCCATGTTCGAGAATCCCGACCTGCTTCCCAAGCACATGCCCATGGCCCACACCGTTGCCCCGCGCTTTCTCGCCGAATTTCCCAACATCGCTTTCTGCTTTGACAATCTCCACAGCTTCCACGACATCTACAACGACATCCTCGCCCACCCGCAAATTCCCGATAAGCGCGCCGAGGTCTATAAACAACTCGACGTCTACCTCGACCCCTCAGCGCAATTGGAAACCGCGCCCATGATTCCGCTGCCAGCGGGACTTTCCCCCGAGCAGCACTGCCAGCTCAACCAGCTTTCTCACCTCGAGCACATGGCCCTCATGGTCATGAGTTCTGCCGATGAGCAGCTCGCCTTCCTCGCCATGTCTCCCGCCGAACGTGCCCCCACCCTCGACAAACTCATGCCCGTCATGGCTCGCACCTGGCCCAACTTCGAGAAGAAGCACTCCACCATGGGACACCCCGCTCCTCACAAGCATTGACGCCCGCGTCTCAATTGTCTTGTGTTTGCTAGAACCGGAACAGGTAGGAAGCTTTCACAAAAAACTGTTTCCCATCGTTCACAAACCGGTTGGGCACCTGTCCGCTCCCACTGGTCAACGCTAAGAGCGGATCCGGATTCTGCAGGTTGCTGTTATAGCCCACATAAATCGCGGTCCCGGGATGCAGCAGATAGGTCACCAGAAAATCGAAATTCAAACTCTTATTTCGCGCCAGCCCGCTCAGCTCCGGGTTCGAGAGCGTCGCTGCGTACTGCGTAATGAAGCGCACAGAAAGCTCCCGGCTGATCTGGTAGTTCCACTTCGACCGGAGGATGTGGTTCGTAAAAATAGACTCCTCCAGCCCGCGCACTCGCAGCCGCGTCAGCAGGTAGCGGTTCTCAATCGTCAGCCGCGTCATCGGGCGCACGGTCACGCCGCCGTCAAAAAAGTGTGACCTTGCCGATACCGGCGGACCACTCGCCGGGAAAAAGTTAATCGTCGTACCCGAGCCCGTCTCGCCGAACAGGGTGAGTTGTGGGAAGAATGAGCTGAACCAGAAGATTCCTCGGTGTCCCCGCGGATAGTCACTTCCTTCCGTTGCCAGCGCAGAAAACTCCGATTGAAAAAGCCGCTCTCGTCCGGTGTTGATAAACGCTCCGATCTCCGTCTGCCGCTTGAACTCGAACAGGTAGTTCACATTGATGAATTTATCCACTCGCGTCCGTGCATGGTTCCACAGCGCCAGTTGAAACGCCGACGGCCCATGGCTGATCAGCCGCTTCCCTTCCGGCCGGAAGCGGTAGCGCACGAAATTGCTGAACTGTCGAATGTTCGGCCGTCGGAAAAATCCCGTCTGCGTCAGATACCCCTTGCTCGTGTCCAAATACAACGTGTTGAAAATCAGCTTTCGCCCCGCCCACTCGGCAAAGACCTCGTACGACGGACCGGCCTGGCGCGTCCCGTCCGCAAACCGCGTCGCCGTCGTCACCGCCTGCGCGTTCCCCACGACGTGCTTTCCAAGCTTGAAGCGGAGGTCCACCCCGCCCGCACGATTGAATGCATTGCCCAGCTGCCGGCTCGCATAGATGGCCCCGATCGTGGAATTCTTTCCGAGGTCTCGGTTCACTCGCGCAATTCCAAAAAACGCCCGCTTGCCGGAGAGGGGATCGTTCGCCGGCACGCTTCGCCCGGGTGACTGGTCGTCCGCAAACAGCAGCCCGATGGCGTAGCGTCCCACCTTCCCCGTCAGCCGGACCCCGAACTGCGGATCGGCAATGCGCCGCGTAAACAGCAGGCTGATGGGGGTTTCAAAGAAGCTCGCGTTTTCGATAAAAAACGGACGCTTCTCCGGGAAGAACACTTCAAACCGCTGGTTCACCGTCACCTGCGGTTCATCCGACTCCACCTGGCTGAAGTCCGGGTTAAATGTCGCATCCACCACCAGCCGGTCCTTCAGCACAAACTTCGCGTCGAGCCCGCCGTCGAAGTCTGCCCGCTCCTTCACATACGCCGGATTCAGCGCGCCCCGGCTGTCCAACGCGCGAAACGAGCGGAACACCCCGTACGGGATGAGTTGAATGTTCCGCCCGGGCGAGATCTTCTGAAACCCGCTGACAGTTCCACCTTGGTTCAGCCGTCCTTGGATTGCCGCGCTCACCCACGGCCAGGAGTCCGTCTCATTCAACCGGGGGATGACCCGCTGCAGCACGACTCCCCAGGTGCCATTGCTCGGCGAAAAGCGCAGGCTTCGAAAAGGAATCGACATCCAGACCACGTAGCCGCGCTCGGTAACCTTTCCCCTCGACTTCCACACGGTGTCGAAGGAGTCGTCATTCCCCCTCCCTTCTGTCCATAGACGGTCCAACTGCACTCCCAGCGGATTGGCCACAAATGCATAGGCCCGCCGCTCGTCGTGGAAGGTGTCCAGCATGATCTGCACTCGGTCATCGTCGTAGATGTTCTCCCGGCGAGCCAGCCGCGCGCGAATCTGGGCGGGCTGGGAGTCGAAGGCAACAAAAATCGCATACACGTTTTTATCGTCGTAACCAAGGTAGGCTTCCGTGCGCTGTGTGGCCGGCTGGCCGTTCTTGGGGTCCTGCTGGGTGAATTGTTCGATTCGGGTGAGCTTGCCTTCCAAGTCCGGGTGGGGCTTCATCTCCAGAAAGTCTTCTAACCTGGGAGCACGCTCCACACGCGAGATCGCGACGCTCGCGCGCACCGGCGGCGTCACCGCACTTGGACCGACACCCCCTGGTGCCGGCGTCTGCCCCCATAGCCTGCCGGAGCTCACAGCCAGTCCAAGCCCAACCAGCAAAAACCGAGCCGCCCTGCCTGACCTGCATGACCTCTCCAAATTTGCCTCCACCCCGGCCAAGCTCCTCCAACTCTGTCTCTTAGACGATGGAAATGGCCTCCCGTCGCAGGCGAAGTTGCAGGATTCCCTCTCTTGTTCCTTCGCCTGAAGCCCTTTTTACATCTTCCTCCTCCTGCCAAATGGCCTCGGCAGGCCGTTCAATGCAAGCACCTCCACCTGCCCTTCATTTCACTTCTCTTTTCTATTTTCCCATTTCTATTTTCCCATTCGTATTTTCTATTTTCGCTTTTCTCTTTTCTCCTCTCTCTCTTCTATTTTCTATTTTCTAATTTCTCTTTTCTATTGCCCACTTTCGCCTTCTAATGCTCGCGGAGGCCTTCCCCGTGCGCCGAACGACTGCTCGCATCCTTCACAGCAGGATGATCTACCAGGGCCCGGTCTTCGGCGTCCGCCAGGACCGCGTCATCGAACCCGGCGGTATCCGTGCCACGCGCGACGTCGTCACCCATTACGGCTCCGTTGTTTTGCTGCCCGTGCTTGCCGACCGCCGCATTCTTCTGGTCCGCCAGTACCGCCATGCCGTCGGTCAATTCCTCTGGGAGCTTGTCGCTGGTCGCATCGAGCCCGGCGAGCCTTCACTCGGCGCCGCCCGGCGTGAACTCCTCGAAGAAACCGGCTACACCGCCCGCCGCTTCCGAAAACTGCTCGACGTCTTCCCCACTCCCGGCTTTGTCTCTGAGCGCATGATCGTCTTCGCCGCCATGGGCCTCACTCCCGGACGTGCCCGCCCCGAGTCCGACGAACGCATCACCACTCGTGCCTACTCCCTTCGCCAGCTCGAACGCATGATTCGCCGCGGCACCCTCCGCGACGCCAAATCCATTGCCGGCATTCTTTTCTTCTCCCGCTTTCTTCGCACCGGCTCATGATCCCCTTTTTTCTTCTGCTTCTTTCCCCTGAGCCGCCGTGACCTCTGCGTTTCGCCATTCTCTTCCAGGCCTCCGATCCTTTCACACTTCGATCGTCAATGGCCAAATGGCTCCATCGCCAAATCACTCAATCCAGCGCCGGCTGCCTCTCGCTTCGCACTGGCTCTTGACTTCCCTCCCCCTCAGGAGTTTACTTCCCCCGGAGACTCCGCCCCTACCGCCGCTCCCGGGAGACCCACATGGTTCATCGAGGCATCGCCACGCTCGCCGGTCTGCTAATGGTTTCATTCCTGATCCTGAGCAGCTTTGAACCTCAGTTTTTTCTCCTCCACTTCTATCAATCCATCATCTATTTGGTGATTATCCTGATGCTGTTCTATCTCGAAGACCGCTATGCCTACATGCTGGGCATGATCGCCCCAACGGTTTGGCTTCTGATGCACTTTGCGACCGGAGCCTTGGGCGGCGCTTTCCACCAGGTATCCCTCTTGATGCATGCGCGAGAGCCGAGCGACAAAGTCAGCACGATGGCCGCCGTCACCGCAGTTCTCAGCCTGCTCATGATCATCTTCTGTGCCTATCGTTGGAAACGCGAGTTCAGCGGCCTCCAGAAAGGCGCTTCCACTTTCCTAGTTAGCTTGGTCATTGTCATGATCTACTACGGCATCTTGATTACCTGGTTTTGGCGCTCCATCCCCCAGACCCCGGCCACGGGCTAGGTTCGTAGTCAACCGGTTATTCAGGAATTCCTCAATTCTCTGCGCTACGTCCATCCGATTTTTTGCCCCTGTGCGTCCTGATTACCAATTCGTCTATTGCCCATAAGTCTCGCTTTCAGAACAGCTTGACAGACCTTCCCGTTTTGGTACACTCCCCGCGCCCGCCCCGCCTTTCCTGCCGGGCGCACCCAGACTTCTGTTGGAGGTCTACTTATCGTGCAGGGACGCGTCAAATGGTTCAACAACGCCAAGGGTTATGGGTTCATCGGTCGCGACGACGGCCCCGATATCTTCGTCCACTACTCCGCTATCAGCGGAGAAGGCTACCGCAGCCTTCAGGAGGGTGATCTCGTCGAATTTGAAATTGCCGAGGGCCAGAAAGGCCCCCAGGCTGCCAACGTCTCGAAGGTAGGCTGATCCGGCCCGACCTCTTCGCAACTAAATTCCTCGCCGCTTCACTGGACAGAGGTTTACTCCTTTTCTCCTTAGTTGCGTCTGTCCACCTCTCTTTCTCTGTGCGCTCTGTGCCTCTGTGGCTATAATCCCCCCATGGACAACCGCGAAGTCGCCCGCATCCTCCGCGAGACCGCCCAGCTTCTCGAAATCGACGGCGCGATGATCGGCCGCTACCGCAGCTACGAGCGCGCCGCCGAACTCATCTCCAGCCTCTCCGAATCTGTCGCCGAGCTCGCCAAAGACCCTGAAAAACTCACCGCGCTTCCCGGCATTGGCGACCGCATGGCCGAACACATTCGTGAAATCCTCGCCAAGAGCGACTACAGTCTCCGCCTCAAGCTTTTGAAGAAATATCCCCAGACCATCCTCGACCTTCTTACCCTGCAATCTCTCGGCCCCAAAAAAGTCGCTCTCCTCTGGCGCACCTTCAAAGCTGGCACCGTCGAGCAAGTCGAAAAGCTCGCCCAACAAGGCAAACTCCGCGATCTTCCCGGCTTTGGCGAAAAAAGCGAGCAAAACATTCTCAAGGCCGTCGAAGTCTTCAAGAAGTCCTCCGGCCGCTTCCTCACCAACACCGCCGACGAAACCGCGCAGAAACTCATCGCCCACATTCTCGAAGCTGGCAAGAAAGTGGAATCCGTCACGCCCGCCGGCTCGCTGCGCCGCGGCAAGGAAACCGTCGGCGACCTCGACCTCCTGCTGACTCTCGCTCCCGCTCGCCACTCGCAAAAAGACATTGACGCCGTCGCCGACCACATCTTGAAATATCCAGGCATCGAGCAGATTCTCGCCCGCGGCGAAAACAAAGTCAGCTTCCGCCTCGCCAACAATCTTCAGGTGGATGTTCGCCTGCTCGAGAAGGAAAACTTCGGCGCCGCCCTGCTCTACTTCACCGGCTCAAAGGAGCACAACGTCACCCTGCGCGGCCGCGCCAACAAAATTGGCTTCACGCTCAACGAATACCAACTCGCCACCCTCAAGGGCGAGCGTCGCGTCGCCGGCCGCACCGAAGAAGAAATCTACGCCAAGCTCGACCTCGCCTACATTCCTCCTGAGCTGCGCGAAAATACTGGCGAAATCGAAGCTGCCGCCGAAGGCAAACTCCCCAAGCTCCTCGAACTCTCCGACATTCGCGGCGATCTCCAGATGCACACCACCGCTTCCGACGGCCGCAACTCCATCGAAGAAATGGCCGCCGCCGCCCGCGCCCTCGGCCACGAGTACATCGCCCTCACCGACCACAGCAAAGCCGTCACTGTCGCCAACGGCCTCGACGAAAAGCGCACCCTCGAGCAAATCAAAAAAATCCGCGCCGCTAACGACCGCGGCCTGGGCATCCGCCTGCTCTCCGGCAGCGAAGTGGACATCCTCAAAGACGGCCGCCTCGACCTCGACGACGAAGTCCTCGCCCAGCTCGACGTCGTCGTCTGCTCCGTTCACTCCTATATGAACCTCGACCGCGCCGCCATGACCGACCGCCTCCTCGCCGCCATCGAAAATCCCTATTGCCAAATCATCGCCCACCCCACCGGCCGGCTCCTCTTGCGCCGCGACCCCTTCGACTACGACATGGAAAAAATCCTCGAAGCCGCCCACCGCCACGGCGTCGTCATGGAGTGCAACTCCTACCCCGACCGCCTCGACCTCAAGGACACTTATCTCCGCATGGCCCGCGACCGCGGCGTCAAAATCGTCATCTCCACCGACTCCCACACCACTGCCAACCTCTCCTACATCCGCTACGGTGTGCAGATGGCCCGTCGCGGCTGGCTCACCAAGAAAGACGTCATCAACACTCTTCCCCTCGACCAGCTCCTTGCTTCGCTCCGTACAAAACCCGGCGCCGCCATCGGCCGCCGCACCCACACTCCCGCGAAGGCAGCCGTCGTCCGCCGTAGCCGTTGATTGGCGTAGGCGGACCGCCGCTAGCCCCCTGGTGTCATTCCGACCCCGAGCGCAGTCGCGGGGGAGGAATCTTGGTGCTCTTGAGTGTAGGGGCACGCCACTTGTGGTGAGCGTCGCCGAACCACGGCGTGCCCATTGGTCCCGCGGGCGTCCTACTGGTCCCGAGCGCAGTCGAGGGGCGACGAGGAATCTGCCTTTGCTTTCGTACCTCAATACTCGCGCACACCACTCGGTCATTCCGAGCGAGCGCAGCGAGAGAGGAATCTTGGCGTTTCCTTCCCCCCACCCGCCGTAGCCTCGGCGAAGGCGGGTCGCCATCGAAATGCGTTTGTAGCGGCCGGCTTTGTGCAGGCCCTGTAGCGCCGGGGCAGGGCCCCCGGCATCTTTCCTTCTTACCTTCGCCCCTCAAAACTCGCGCACACCACTCGGTCATTCCGAGCGAGCGCAGCGAGAGAGGAATCTTGGCGCTTCCTTCCCCTACCCGCCGTAGCCTCGGCGAAGGTGGGTCACCACTCCCTACCAGTCACCAATCCGTTATAATCCCCCCATGTCCGACCCCCAGCCCCCTGTCCCCACCTGCCCCGTCATCATGTGGGACCGTAACCCCTGCGGCCGCCTTCTCCACCGCATCCAGCATGGCGATGATCGACAACACGTCTGCCTCATGCACACTCACGACCCGGACAAGGATTGGGACGTCTTCTGGGGGGAAATCCAAAATCTGTTCAAGAAGACAATACGGCGCGAGCCGCCGCCGCACGACTTCAGCTACTTCGTCTTCACGCAAGATGCCGACTTCTCCGACGCGACGTTCACCCAGGACGCCTACTTCATCGGCGCCACGTTCACCCAGGACGCCAGCTTCAGCTTCGCCACGTTCACCCAGGACGCCAACTTCCGCTACGCCACGTTTACCAAGAACGCCAGCTTCCCCGGCGCGACGTTCACCGAGGACGCCGTCTTCATCCGAGCGACGTTCACCCAGAACGCCGACTTCCGCGGCGTGACGTTCACTGAGCGCGGTCACTTTCACCGCACCAGCTTTGGGCAGGTGGCCGACTTCCGCGGCGCCACATTCGAAAAGCCCAACCGCCTTCTCTTCCACCGGGTCAACGAGAAGAGCCGCCCAGGGATGCGTGCCCGATTCGTGAACTGTCTGCTGGAAGGCGTGCGCTTTGAAGACGTCAACTGGCACCGCGAAAGAGGCCGGATCTTTCTTCAGGATGAGGCCGATTTAGTCGGGACGCCCAACTCACCCCCGACCGCAACCCACGAACTCGTGGCCGATGCCTACCGCGGCCTGGTCAACAACTTCGAAGAAAACCGTCAATACGAACTGGCCGAAGAGTGCGTCATCGGCGAGATGGAAATGCGTCGCCGCAATCCAAATGGCTTTCTGTTCGCCTCGTGGGCGAGACTTGAACAGAAACCGCGCTGGAAGTTTTGGCATCCCTTGCTAATCCGAATCGGCAAGCAATTCAAATCCTGGTACGACAAATTCCGGTTCGCCCGCTTGCTCGGCGAGCACTTTTCCTTTCTCTATATCTACCGTGCGCTAAGCACATATGGCAGTAACTACTCCCGAGCACTACGCTGGCTGCTCGCCATCGTCTTCCTAATATTCCCAATCATATTCGGCTTCATGAGCGTCCAACGAAATGACGAAGCCTGGGGTTTCCGCTTCTATAGGCCAATGAGGCTATCGGCAGATGACTTCGTTCCCTGGCGCGAGGCTGCGCATTTGGAGAAGCTCAACAACGCCAGAGGCGCCGATCTTCTGTATGCCTACTTCAATCTGGCTGTTTTCTCAGCCGAAGTCGCCACATTCCAGCGGGACCGCCTTCTCCTCCCCTTTAGTCTCCCCGCTAAATTCCTTGTCGTCATCGAACAGGTACTTGTCCCCGGCCAGCTCGCACTGTTTCTCTTCGCCCTTCGCCGCCGCTTCCGCCGTTAGCTCTTCTCTGTGTTCTCTGTGACTCTGTGGCTAATCCTCTCCCTGTCCCTTCGTGCACCGCACGGGCCATCGAACAGGTCATCCAGGTACGCGAAGACCCCTGTCCCAAAACTATCCTCCCGCCCAATTGTATTCGTTTAGAAAACTCTCTAACTTGCATTTCATCTCGCTGACTTTTTGGCGAATGGCGCTGGAACCTTCCGCGCCACGGCCTAATCTTGTCGAGCAACGAAAACGAAAGAGAGGTAGAGATGAGGAAGCTTTTTGTTGTGTTGTTTATTGCGGTTCTCGGCTGCGCGGTCAGCTCGGCGCAAACTGTGACAGGTGCCCACTCAACCGTACAGGTAGCCGATTTGACCCTGGTTGACTGGAGCGCTAGCCAACCCTGGACGACCATCCTGGGCCATCCGAATCGTGCCAATCGCAACGCTGTCCAAATCAAGCTGTCGGAACAAAAGGAGCTGCTGTTCTCCGTTTCGCTCGAATGTGGGCTGTACACGCAAACTCTAGTCAAAAGCTCGGGCGGCACCAAGGACACTTCCTCAGCGCAGGCAACCGTCCAGGTGCGCGTTCTGGTGGACGGCAACACCGCGACACCTGCCTTTCCCGGCCCGGTGACCTTCTGCGAACGCTTCCAACAGCTTTCGGCTACGCTTCAGGGGATCATCCAGAATCTGGCTTGCTTTGTGGACTCCGATAACGACCCCTCAACGCCGCCGGTCTTCGACCCCACCGCACCCGGCTGTGTTCTGACGCTCGAAGAAATCGAGCTGGTGTTGAGAACGCTCAACGCGAATGCGTTCTTCTTTATCCTTCCGGATGTCGGCGTCGGCACTCATAACATCGAGGTACAGGCAAGAATCGCAACCCTCGGCAGCGCCCAGCTTGGTTCTTGGGATGCCAAAGCTCTGATTGGCAAGGGCGCGGTCGTCGTCGAGAACCATCGCCTCGCAAAGGGAGACAACATCGTCTTGCAACCCTAGCCACGGTCCGGCTGCTTCTTTTTGGGCCGCTGCCCCGGGGGGCGTAGCGATCATGCGGGCGAGGCTCGCCGCAACCCCGTCGCAGCGGCCCACTGTCTTGTCGCCGTACCCCTGCAAACCCGATCCTTGAGAGTCTGTGTGAAGGCGACGGTTCAGCAGTGTAGGGGCGACCCCGTCTGCGGGACCGCCCTCGATTCCTTGTCTGCACCCTGCCACGTTCGCCGCTTCCGCCGCTGAAGCTTCTGGAATCGGCCCATTGGCCTCCATCAGCCTTCACTTCTCGACTTCATGACCTCCTGACCTCCCGACTTCCTGCCCCTGTCCACTCGCCTTAACTGTCCTTCACCACGCACACCCGTCTGCCCCCTGCCACAAACGCTCTCCCCTTCCCTTCTCGCACTTACTCTCAGCGCGCCACTTACCACGCCCCTCTCTTTGGCACGAATCTTGCCTCTCCATCGCTTCATCAAAGGAGATGGACATGCTCACCATCGCCATGATTGCTGCGCTTGCCGTGCTGGTCTTCCTGGCCATTGCCAGTTCCCTTCACGGTTACAGTGGCAAGCGTCTGCTGTAATTCCCGCCAAGCCGCCCCATCCAGCTCTCGGTCCCAATCTGCCCGCCGGTTCTGAGCCGCCACGTTCTTTGACTTTTCCCTGCCCCTCGCGCATCATACTGAGTTTTCTTTGCCCTGTTCTCTTCCGTGGGGGAGCCCGGATGCGCAAGCCGACCTCGATCGCGCCGCCCAAAGGCAAGCTGGGAGTGTTGATTCCCGGCATGGGGGCGGTCAGCACCACGTTTATTGCCGGCGTGGAGTTGGTGCGCAAGCGCCTGGCGCAACCCGTTGGCTCGCTCACGCAGTTGGGCACGATTCGCCTCGGAAAACGCACCGAGGGACGGTCGCCGCTCATCAAGGAATTCGTCGAACTCGCACATCTTAACGATCTCGCCTTCGGGGGCTGGGACATCTTCCCCGACTCCGCCTACGAAGCCGCCACAAAAGCCGGCGTGCTCGATCCGCGCCACCTCGAACAGGTCAAGCCGCTCCTCAACTCCATTCGTCCCATGCCTGCCGCCTTCGACCACGAATACGTTCGCAACCTCGACGGCACCCACCTCAAATCCGCCCCCACGAAATACGAACTCGCACTGCAAATCAAGGAAGACATCAAGCAGTTTCGCAAGCGATCCGGCTGCGACCGCCTGGTGATGGTCTGGTGCGGCTCCACAGAAACTTTCCACACCCCCCAGGCCGTCCATCGCACTCCGGGCAAACTCGAGCAGGCCATGAAGGAGAATCACCCCGCCATTGCTCCTTCCATGCTCTACGCCTGGGCGGCGATCACCAGTGGCATCCCCTTCGCCAACGGCGCTCCCAATCTCACCGTGGACGTCCCCGCATTTGAAGAGCTGGCCCGCCAGAACAACGTCCCCATCTGCGGCAAGGACTTCAAGACCGGTCAAACTCTTTTGAAGACCATCCTCGCCCCCGGCTTCAAAGCCCGCATGTTGGGCATGCACGGCTGGTTCTCCACCAACATCCTCGGCAACCGCGATGGCGAAGTCCTCGACGATCCCGCCGCCTTCAAGACCAAGGAAGAGTCCAAGCTCGGCGTGCTCGAATACATCCTTCAGCCCAAGCTCTACCCCATGCTTTATGGCGAGATTCACCACAAGGTCCGCATCAACTACTACCCGCCTCGTGGCGACAACAAAGAAGGCTGGGACAACATTGATATTTTCGGCTGGCTTGGCTACCCCATGCAGATCAAGGTGGATTTTCTTTGCCGCGACTCCATCCTGGCCGCTCCCATCGTCCTCGACCTCGTGCTCTTCCTCGACCTCGCTCAGCGCGCCGGCCTGCGCGGCATTCAGGAATGGCTCAGCTTCTATTTCAAATCACCCATGTGCGCCCCGGAGCTTTATCCCGAACACGACCTCTTCATCCAGCTCATGAAGCTCAAAAACACCCTCCGCTGGCTCATGGGCGAAGACCTCATCACCCACCTCGGCCAGGAATATTACGACTAGGTTTTTTGACAAATGGAAACACGCGGCGTGCCAATTTGGCGATAACTCTTCCGCACGGAACCCCGTCGTCTCCTTGACGCTCTGCGGCACATGCGCTAGCTTAAATTTTGATTCTTCGGCCTGGTTTTCCCTCACAAGGAGCTTGAATGGACCCCAAGACAGTCCTCGATTTTGCGGCCAAGCAGAACGCCAAGATGCTTGACCTGCGCTTCACCGATCTTCCCGGACTCTGGCATCACGTCAGCTTCCCCATCCAGCAGCTCACCGCCAAGTCCTTTGAAGACGGCTACGGCATTGACGGCAGCTCGATTCGCGGCTGGGCCTCCATCCACGAATCCGACATGCTGCTCGTCCCCGACCCCACCACCCATTTCATGGACCCTTTCCGCGACACCCCCACTCTGGTGATGATTGGCAACGTCATCGACCCCATCACCAAGCAGCCCTATCCTCGCGACCCGCGCCACATCGCCCGCAAAGCCGAAGCCTTCCTCGGCTTTTCTGGAGTCGCCGACCAGGCCTTCTTTGGCGCCGAAGCTGAATTCTTCATCTTTGACAACATTCGCTTCGACCAGGCCCCGCAGCACGGCTTCTATTTCATTGACGCCGAGGAGGGCCGCTGGAACTCCGGCCGCGAAGAGCACAACCTCGGCTATCGCCCGCGCTACAAGGAAGGCTACTTCCCGGTCCCGCCCACCGACCATTACATGGACTTGCGCTCCGACATGGCCGCGCAAATGCTCGCCTGCGGCCTCGACGTCGAATGTCACCACCACGAAGTCGCCACCGCCGGCCAGTGCGAAATCGACATCCGCTTCGACACGCTCTTGAAATGCGCCGACAACATGCTCAAGTTCAAATACATCGTGCGCAACGTCGCCTATCAATACGGCAAGACGGTCACCTTCATGCCCAAGCCGCTCTTCGGCGACAACGGCTCCGGCATGCACACCCATCAGTCCCTCTGGGCCAAGGGCAAGCCGCTTTTCGCTGGCGACGGTTATGCTGGCCTCTCGCAAACCGCGCTGTGGTACATCGGCGGCTTGCTCAAGCACGCACCGTCCATCGTCGCCTTTGCCGCCCCGACCACCAATTCCTACAAGCGTCTGGTTCCCGGCTACGAGGCCCCCGTCAATCTGGCCTACTCGCGCCGCAACCGCTCCGCCGCCGTGCGCATCCCCATGTACTCCGCCAGCCCCAAAGCCAAGCGGCTGGAGTTCCGCCCGCCCGACCCGTCCTGCAATCCGTACCTCGCCTTTTCTGCCATGTTGATGGCCGGCCTCGACGGCATCGAAAACAAGATTGACCCCGGCCAGCCGCTCGACAAAGACATCTACGATCTCGCGCCCGAAGAGCTGAAAAAGGTTCCCTCGCTCCCCGGCTCGCTCGACGCCTCTCTCGACGCTCTCCAGAACGACCACAAGTTCCTTCTCAAGGGCGACGTTTTCACCGAAGACGTTGTCCAGCTCTGGATCGACTACAAAATCAAAAACGAAGCCGACGCCGTCCGCATGCGTCCGCACCCCTACGAATTCCAGCTCTACTACGACATCTAACCCTCTCCCACTGCCGTAGAGCCGTGGCTTGCCCCGCCCCCTTTTGCCCGGCCCACTGGCGCCGCCCGAGTCGTTGTGGCAGCTTTTTCCTGTCGGGGTGCGGAAGCTTCCTGACCTGCCAGCAACGGCTATGCTATCTTTGCGAGAAATGGGGCAACATGAAGATTCAAGAGGTTTATGAATTGGCCACCCGGGGAGGCGCCACCGATTTCGCCAAAGTGGGCGAAATTTGCGCGCGACTGGGTCCTTACTGCCTTGTGGAGGGTCTGGCCGTCAACTGTTATGTCGAACCGGTTTACACCCTGGATGCGGTCTTCGTCGTGGTCGCGGCGAAGATGGCCGAGCTGAAGCGTGAGTTGTCCCAAAGCGGCTTCTCAGTCGAAGAATTCGCGCACTCGTTGTACGCACAAGCCCGTGGGAGCGAACTGCGCATACAGTTTACGAGCGATCCACGGTATCAACTGTTTCTGGATGGGGCACAAGAAAGAGAAGTCCTGGGAGTGCAGGTTCGCGTGGCCCGACTCGAGGACATCGTACAAGGCAAGCTGTGGGCCTACGCGGATCCGCAGCGAAGGCTGACGAAAAGAAAGAAGGACGAACTCGACCTTCTCCGGCTGGCAGAAGCCTATCCGCGCCTGCGAACTCTCTACCCGCCGGAGCTGCAAAAGCAGCTCGACGGCCAACCTTGAACTACAAGCTGAAGTACGACGCGGACGCCGTCCGCATGCGCCCGCACCCCTACGAGTTCCAGCTCTACTACGACATTTGAATTAGTAGAGCACGCTGTTGTCTCTCCTTGATTTCCTGACCCCCGCAAGCTGCCCCCTCATTCTCGAATTGCGCTTTTCTTTCGCCTTTCTTCCGTCTATATGGCTCAAAAGTGTTTCACTCCGGCACAGTTTCTCTTCTTTTCGCCCACAATTCTTCGTTGATCAAAATTCTTAGAAACCTGCTCTTGTCTTATCCACTCTTCTCCGCGTACGATGTGTTGTCCTCAGTTCCCGCAGGGCCTAGATCAGGACATTCCCCGTCTTGAAATCTGATTCCTCTTGGGAGGTCGTGCCGGCATGCTCTACCGGCGCGGGTCGTGACCCTGCTGCCCTTCCACCTCCGCGAATGTCTCTCCAGACGGCTCCTTAGCCTTTCGCATCCGTTTAGCTCGCCGCGTGATTCCTACTTTGGCGCGCTTTCACGGACCGAAAGGCGGGGTGTCGCTTGGAAGCCTCATTCACATTCTCGCGTTTTCCATTCAAGCTCACACGACCTGAAGCCTTTTGGCATCTCTAGCACTGCCCCAACACCCTTCCCGGAGCAATCCCAACCAAAGGAGGAGACCTATGCGTCTCCACATTGGATTTGCTCTGTGCCTCTTCCTGAGTGCGATTCAACTGGCTGCGCAGGTGCAACCCGGAATGACCAAAGAGGAAGCGTCCACGACTTCCGTGTGCCGCTACGTGGGCGGCAAAGACCTCAAGATCGATTGTCCTGACGACATGCCTTGGCCCCCTCCCGGCATCTTCCACGTGCAGACGCCGCAGGGTCTGGTCAAGGCCCGCGCCTTCCGCCACAAAGGTCGGGACCTGTGGCGCCCGGAATTCACCTTTCGCGAGGTTGCCGATCGCGGCTACTGGGTCGCTGTTGCTGCCAGCGTCGGGTCCTGCATTCTCGACGTGGAATCCTCGCAGCGCGCCCTGCGTCGCGGCGGCATGGAAGCCAACCCCGTTTTCGGCCGCCATCCCTCTCGGGCGAAAATGTATTCCGTGATGCTGCCGATCAATACCCTGGGCAACTTTCTGCTGTACTACAACAAGAAGACGCAAATGCAAAATGCCGCTCTCGGTCGGCCGCGCCCCCGGCTCTCTTGGAAATTTACTGCGATGGTGGCTCCGGCCATGCACATCGGAGCGGCTGCCTACAACCTCAGCCTCAGCCCGCGCAGCCGCAACCGACCTTAGCCAGTTGTAGCTCCCGGCCAAAGGGGCGCTCCCCCGCCGCCCCATTGGTTCTTATCCTGAGTCACTTTGGCTCGCCCGATCTTCACTCCAAGTCGGCCGTGCGGTCGAGCCACATCGCCTTCTGGCGCAACCACTCCATTACCCGAATCTCGCGTTTCTCCTTCTTATCTGTGTCTATCTGTGTTCATCTGTGGTTAGATTTTTCCAGCAATGGACGCTGCCTTCTCCAGCATCGCCTTTGCCGACCCTGCCCGCGCGGAGATTAATCTCTCGTTTGTTGAAAAGCGCCTTCCTCCTTCTCTCTGGTCTGCGCTGCCCGCTCTGCTCCCTCAACTGCCCGACCCCGACGGTGCCCTCAACTTCCTCGAGCGTTTCCTCCGCCCTCCTGAGTCGGATCACGCTGACGTCTCCTCGGCGCGCGATTCCGTAATGCCGCATATAACCTTTCTCAAGCGCCATCCCGCTGCCCTGCATCACCTGCTCGCCATTTTCAGTTTCAGCCGCTTTCTATCCGAGACGCTCGTCCAGCAGCCCGATCTGCTCGCCTGGCTCCATCGCCCCGCGCGGCGTGGGCAAGTTGTCGCTCAAGCCCTCGACCGCATGCGCACTCCCGAAGACCTCCATGAGGAGTTCGCGCGCTTCGATGCAAGCGGTGCTGGCGAATCCCGGTTTACCGGGACTTCGTTCCAACATCTGCCTCCCGCCCTTCTCCTGGCCCGTTTCAAGCGCCGGGAATACCTGCGCATTACGTTGCGCGACGTTCTCGGCCTCGCCACTTTGGCCGAAACTTCCCTCGAACTCTCCCACCTCGCCGACGTTCTCCTCGAGCGCGCCCTCCGCCTCAGCGAACAAAGCCTCCAGCATTCCTTCGGCACGCCTCAGTACACCGACGCTGCCGGCAATCGCCACATCGCCCGCCTCTCCATTCTCTCTCTCGGCAAGCTCGGCGGACAGGAGCTCAATTACAGCTCCGACATCGATCTCATCTTCCTCTACAGCCACGAAGGCGAAACCTCCGGCGGCACCTCCGGCACAACCACCAACGCCGAATACTTCGTCCGCCTCGCGCAATCCGTTCTCAAGCTGGTTACCGAGGCCACGCCCGAAGGTGCCCTCTACCGCGTGGATATGCGCCTGCGACCCCAGGGCGCTGAAGGCGAGCTGGCCGCCAGCATTCCCGCCGCTCTTCAGTATTACCGTTCCCGCGCGCGCGAGTGGGAGCTCCAGATGCTCATCAAGGGGCGCTGCTCTGCCGGTGACGTCCCGGCTGCTCGCCGCTTTCTTCGCGAAGTCCTCCCGCTCGTTTACCGCAACGAGTTCAATCTCGCCGCCGTGGAAGTCGTTCTGAACGCCCGCGAAGAGATCACCCGCGACCTTCAGCGCCGCGCCGCCCGCTCGACGGATCACTCCGTCGAATGGAACGTCAAGCTCTCCCTCGGAGGCATCCGCGACATCGAGTTCCTCACCCAATGCCTCCAGCGCCTCTACGGCGGTACGGACTCCTGGCTGCGCGCCGGCTCCACCCTCCTTTCCCTTCAGCGCCTCCACGACAAAGGCCATCTCAGCGGCCGCGATTTCTTCCGTCTCGGCACTGCCTACCAGTTTCTCCGCAAAGTCGAGCACCGCCTCCAGCTCCGCGACGGCCTCCAGCGCCACACCCTGCCCGAAGCCGCTGACGCCCTCGAGCGACTGGCCCGCCGTTCCGGCGTTGAACCTGTCCTCTCGGAAAAACGCACGGCCGGTCAGCAGCTTGTTCACCGCTTGACCAACCACTTCGCCGAGGTCCGCGAGATTTACGATCGCATTCTCGCGACGCGCTCGCCTTCAACCTCAACCGACCACGCTGAGTCCGATCCCGCCGCGGGCGCGCTGATGCACCGTCTGCGCGTCGAATACCCTTCCGTCGCTGAAGCTGTCACCCAGGCACTCGACGCGCTCGCGCCGGGCGAAGAGTCTTACGCCCGCCGCGGGCTGGCCCTTTATCTCAGCTCCGCCATTCTCGATTCTGCGCTGATGCCCCTCCTCGGTGAGCATCCCGAATGGCTCGCTCGAGCCGCTCAACTTTTTGCCGTCAGCGACTTTGCCGTCGAACTTCTCTCCCGCAACCCCGACGAGATTTCCATCCTGGCCGAAGCCGAAAAGGCCAATTCCATTTCCATCGGACCTTTGTCCGTTCCAGACGAGGATCTCACCGCTGTTCGAGTCCTCTACCGCCGCCAGGTCCTTCGCGAAACCTCCCGCGCGCTCTTGGGGCACTCCCAGCTTTTCGATACATTTTCGGCGCTGACTCGCGTCACCGATTTGGCTCTCTCGCAGTCCCTGCACTTCGTGGCCCGCAGCGAATCGCTTTCGATCTCGCCCATCGATGACCTCTCCGCTGCTCCCTTCGCCGTCATCGCTCTGGGGCGACTCGGCACGTCCGAGATGGACATCGGCTCCGACGTCGATCTCCTGTTCCTCGCCGACTCGCGTCTTTCGATTGAAGACCGCGAGCCCTGGCGCCGTCTTGCCGAACGGTTCGTTCACATCGCCAGCAGCCACACGCGCGACGGCCTCCTCTTTCCCATTGACACGCGCCTCCGACCTCGCGGCAGCGAAGGCGAAATTCTCTCCACGACCACCGCGCTTCTGGACTATTACCGCAACGATGCCGAAGCCTGGGAAGCGGCCACGTTTCTCAAAGCGCGGCCCGTTGCTGGCAACCTCAAGCTCGGCGCTGAAGCGATTCGCGCCCTGCATGCCGTGCTTGTCGAGCGCTTCTCTGCACCCGGCCCGCTCGCCGACCAGCTCACCCATACCCGCAACCTTCTCGAAAGAGCCAGTGTCGAAAAACAAGGTCCTGAATGGGGCCGCCTGCCGGTCACCAAGGGCGAGTTCAAGCGCGTAGCCGGCGGTTTCTACGACGTCGAATACATCCTTGCCTTTCTCTTTCTCACCCACGGACTGCAAGCCGGAGTGAACCCTAGCGGGCACGTCCTTCGCCAGATCGCCGCGCTCGAGTTGGCGGGCGCATTGAGTACCGCTGTGGCCCAGTCACTCCGGTCCGCCTCGCTTCTCTTTCGCGGGATCGACCACGCCGTCCGACTCGTCACCGGCCGACCGGCCAACCTTCTCCCTGAGCCAGCCCTCGCTCAGCGGATCGCTCCCCTGCTGGCCCGCTGGGGCACTCCTGTTGGCGACCGGATCGAACCCGCCGTCGAAGCCGCTCGCCGACAGACCCGCGCGCGCTACGAACAGTTGCTTCTTTCACCCCACAAAACTCAGCACTGACAACTGCGTCCACTTTCTGCTATCGTTTCCTGTTCGCCCGCCGTGCCCGAATCCATGCGAGGTACGCACTCATGAAGCAGTCGTACAACGGCATTTCGGTTCCCTCTGACGGCAAACCCATCCAGTACTCCGGCGATCGCTATCAGGTTCCCGATCGTCCCATCATTCCTTTCATTGAAGGCGACGGCACCGGCCGCGACATCTGGAAGGCCTCGCGTCGCGTCTTTGATGCCGCCGTTGAGCGCGCCTACGGCAGCAAGCGCAGAGTCGTCTGGATGGAGGTCTATGCCGGCGAAAAGGCCTTCAACCAGTTCAAGGAATGGCTTCCGCAGGACACCGTGGACGCCATCCGCGACTTCCGCATTGCCATCAAGGGGCCACTCACCACTCCCGTCGGCGGCGGGATTCGTTCGCTGAACGTTGCCCTCCGCCAGATTCTCGACCTCTATGCTTGCGTTCGCCCGGTACACTTTTTCCCGGGGGTTCCCTCGCCGGTCACGCATCCCGAGCGCATGAACGTCATTATCTTTCGCGAGAACACCGAAGACGTATACGCCGGAATCGAATGGAAGTCCGGCACGCCGGAAGTGCAAAAGCTCCTCGAGTTCCTCAACAACGAGATGCTCAAGGGCACGGGCAAGCAGATTCGCTGGGATTCCGGCGTCGGCATCAAGCCCATTTCACCCACCGGCACCAAGCGCCTGGTTCGCCGCGCCATCCGCCATGCGCTCGAAAACCAGCGCCCCATCGTCACCCTCGTCCACAAGGGCAACATTCAGAAGTTCACCGAGGGCGCTTTCCGCGACTGGGGCTACGAGCTGGCCAAGGAGGAGTTCCGTCAGCACATCATCAGCGAGCGCGAGAGCTGGATCGTGGACAACAAAGACCGCAACCCGGCCCTAACAATCGAGCAAAACGCCGCCCTCATCGAGCCCGGCCTCCACGGTGCCACGGCTGCCTTCAAGAATGAGGTTTATGCCGAAGTGAAACAGGTGCTGGACACGATTTACTCCACGCACGGCAACGGACAGTGGAAGAAGAAGCTCATGGTCAACGACCGCATCGCCGACTCCATCTTCCAGCAGGTCGTGACCCGCGCCGATGAGTACGCCGTGTTCGCCACGCCCAATCTCAACGGCGACTACCTCTCCGACGCTTGCGCCGCGCAGGTCGGCGGCCTCGGCATGGCTCCCGGCGCCAACATCGGCGACGGCTACGGCTGCTTCGAAGCGACGCACGGCACCGCGCCCAAGTACGCCGACAAAGACGTCATCAATCCCAGCTCGGTGATGCTCTCCGGTGCGATGATGTTCGACTTCATGGGCTGGTCCGAAGTGGCGCGCCTGACCGAAGACAGCATCGCACGCACCATTTCTCAGAAGCGCGTCACCTACGATCTCGAGCGCCTCATGCCCGGCGCTACCAAGCTGCGCACATCCGAGTTTGCTTCCGCCATCGTCGAAAACATGGAAGCTGCGGTTATCGCCGACTGAAGCCGGCATCTCTGCACCTGCCGGCGGATTGCATTTTTTCGAGTGCCACTGAATTAGACGAGGAGGAACTCGCTCACATGCGCAAGAAGGTCACAGTAGTTGGCGGCGGCTTTGTCGGCTCGACCACGGCACAGCGAATTGTGGACGCCGAGCTGGCCGACGTCGTCCTCACGGACATTCTCGAAGGCGTGCCCGCCGGCAAGGCGCTGGACATGTACGAGTCCACCCCGATCACCTGCTCCGACGCCCAAGCCACCGGCATTTCCACCAACACCGGCGACTATCGCGAGACCGCCAACTCCGACATTGTCGTCGTCACCGCCGGCTTTCCACGCAAGCCCGGCATGAGTCGCGACGACCTCCTCCGCGCCAACTACGACGTCATCAAAGCGGTCGTCGAGCAAATCGTCAAATACTCTCCCAACGCCATCCTCATCATGGTCACCAATCCCCTCGACGCCATGGCCCAGGCCGCCTACAAGCTCAGCGGCTTCTCGAAAAACCGCATCATCGGCATGGCCGGCGTTCTCGATTCGGCGCGCATGTCCAGCTTTGTGGCTATGGAGCTGGGCGTCAGCGTCGAGAACGTCCATTCCTTCGTCCTCGGCGGCCACGGCGACGACATGGTGCCCCTGCCGCGCTACTCCACTGTTGCCGGCATTCCTCTGCCCGACCTCCTGCCCAAGGACCGCATTGATGCCATCGTTGAGCGCACTCGCAAGGGCGGCGCGGAAATTGTCAACCTGCTCAAGACCGGCTCAGCCTATTACGCACCCTCGGCCGCGGTCGTCGAAATGGTCGAAGCCATCCTGAAAGATAAGAAAAAGATCCTGCCCTGTGCGGCTTATCTGGAAGGGGAATACGGCATCAAGGGGCTGTTCGTCGGCGTGCCGGTCAAGCTCGGCTCGCGCGGCATCGAACAAATTATCGAAATCAAGCTCACATCCGAAGAGCGCACCGCGCTGGAAAAATCCGCCAGCTCCGTCCGCGAGCTCGTCACCGTCCTCGGCCTATAACAATCCACCTGCCTGCGCCGCAGATGCTACCGGTATTCCTTCACCCGCGGCCAGACCGCTTCGATACTCTCAAATTTCAGCTTCCGCGCGATGCAGATCGGGTTGCGGTTTTCCCAGGGCATGGCATACGGGTGATACGGTCGAACCGTCTCAATGACCTCTTCAAACGATTTCCTGACATCAGCCGGCGGCTCTCCCACCGTGATGACCACCTCCCCGCTGCACCCGCGTGGCCCCCACAGGAAATAGTTTTGATGGCCGCTGATTGCCTTCGGAAGCCCGTAGCGCGCCCCAAAAAGATCAATCGCCCCGGCCTCCCCGTAGTTCCCCGCGAAAATGTACGCCTTCTCCCGCTCAGCGGCCGACAGGCTCTGATAGACGCTGGCCACTTTCTCCACCATCTCTTCCCACCCAAACTGATCAGCCAGATGCTGCGGCATTTCCGACGTATGCGACACCTCATTCCGCGGCGGCGTAATCCCGACCCCACGCATGACCTTCAGGTATTGCTCCGGCGGGAGCAACGGTAGCGTCAGCAGCGCGGCAAGCACTCCGCTCGTCGTCAATAGCACCGCCGCCGCCGTCAGCGCCAGCTTACTTCTCCGCAGCAATGGCTCCCAGGCCACCCCGCCCGCCGCCATCAGGATTGGATAATACGGCGCCACGTAATAATCCTTCGCCTCCATCAAAATGAAGGTCGCCAGCAATACAAGATACGACCATCCCAGCATCCGGTATCTCTTCCCCGCCGACTGAAAAAAGAAAAACCACAGCCCCACTAGCCACACCGGCGCCGTGAACGGATTCAACATGAATCCCTGAAACTCCACTGGGCTCAACACGATATTCTTCCCGGTTTCTTGCACATTTTTCAGCAGCTCAATCGTCGGCCATCCGTGCTGAATCTGCCAGATGAGATTGGGCAGAAAGATCAGCAGTGCCAGCGCCCCGCCGATCCAGATCCATCTCTGCGCAAACGCCCTTCTCTCCGGCGTGAGCACCAATCCGACAAATACGGAAAACCCGAAAAACAGCGTCGAATGTTTGGTCATCAACCCCAGGCCAGCCACAACCCCAAACCACAGCCACAGTTTTTGATTACCCGTATTGATGACTCGGATCACCAGGTACCCTGCCAGCGTCCACAGCACTTGCTCAAACGCATTCATCGAAAGAAAATTGTGAATCGCCAGGTACACGCCGCCCGCGAGCACGGCAAGCTGCGCCACAAACGCTGCACTCCTGCCTCCGCCCAGCTCCCGTGCGATCACTCCGGTCAGCCAGACCAGCGCTGCCCCAGCCAACGCGGGCAGGATCCGCAGGACAAACAGCGAATCCCCCATCAGCCATCGGCTCAGCGCTGCCACCCAGGCCACCATCGGCGCCATGTCCACGTATCCCCACGCCAGGTGTTCGCTGCAGGCAATGAAGTAGAGCTCGTCGCGGAAAAATCCGTAGCGGCTGATCGTGGTGAGATGCAACAGCAGCTTGAAAATGGCGGGATAGAGGAGCAGCGCGTTGTCGCTGGTCAGTGCGGTGCGGAAGGGGCTAGTCGTCCGCATTGCGGTCATTTCCAATTGCAGCGAAGCTCGGTAGTCAGGTCTGTAAAACCCCCACTCCGGCCCTGGCCTCTTACGAAGTCTTCCTCGCGGGAGTCTTCACCGGCCCTTTTTTCGTCGGTGCGTTCGCGGGCGCGCCTTCGGGCGGATTGGCCGGAGCCGGCCCGACGCGTTCGACAATCACCTTCTGAATGACCACCGCCGTTCTCGGCTTGTCATTGGGACCCTTCGGTGCGCGGGCAATCGCCTTCACCACGTCCAGGTTCTCGCACTGCCCCCAGATGGTATGCCTGTTATTCAAATGTGGCGTCGGCACTTCAGTGATGAAAAACTGGCTGCCATTCGTCGCCGGTCCCGAGTTTGCCATCGCCAGCCGGCCCGGCACGTCAAACTTCAGTGTCGCCACAAACTCATCCTTGAATGGAAACCCTGGCCCGCCCGGACCGCCCATCCCGCTGCCCAGTGGGTCGCCGCCCTGAATCATAAAGTTGGGAATCACGCGATGAAAAATCAGCCCGTCGTAAAACCGTTTCCCGCGCACCGTCTGTCCGGTGCGTGGGTCCACATACGACCGCTGGCCCGTCGCCAGCCCGACCAGCGTACGGGCTGTCACCGGCGCCTCATTCTCGTAGAGCTTGCAAGCGATCGAGCCCATCGTGGTTTGAAACGTCATGTACAGCCCGGGCTCGCGCGTGGCACCCGAGGCGCTCGCCTGACCCGCAGTTTGCTGCTGGCCCGTTACTGGTGCGACGACCAAACCGACTAGAAGTATCAATCCAAGAAGCCCTTTCCTCATCTTCGCCTCCAACTCATTTTGCCTTCCCAAACTCTCCGCAGCTACTTTTGCCCCGGCGCATTCATCTCCCTGCTCACCCGCTCGACCTCTCCCATCACTCGCAGAAGATTTTCCCCCAGGATCTTGCGAATGTCTCGCTCCGAGTATCCCTTTCTCAGCAAGGCTTCGGTGATCTTCGGGAGTTGCGTCACGTCTTCCATTCCTTTTGGCATCGTCGCCCCATCGAAATCCGACCCCAGCCCGACGTGGTCCACCCCTCCCACTTTCACCGCATAGTCAATGTGCTCGACGATTTTTTCCCAACTCACCGCCGGCATCCGGCTGTCGTATTCTTTCCGCAGATTGCGGTGCTCCTCGAGCTTTCGGGCCTCGTCCTCGGCAAATTTCTTGTCAATCTCCGCCATTCGCGCCCGCCGTTCATCTCGGATTGCTTCTTCAGCATCGTACAGCTCCTGGCTCAAAAACGTGTCCACATACGTAATTTGGATCACGCCGCCCTTCTTGGCCAGCGCACGGATCATGTCGTCGGTCATGTTCCGTGGGTGGTTCGAAATCGCCCGACAAGAGGAATGCGACGCAATCAGCGGCGCCCGGCTCGTCTCCAGCGCGTCGGTAAACGTCTGGTCCGACACGTGCGATATATCCACCATGACGCCCAGCCGGTTCAATTCCCGCACCACTTCCCTGCCGAAATCGGTCAGCCCGTCATTCTTGCCCGTGTCCCCCGACGAGCCGGCCCACCCTGTCCCTTTGCTGTGCGTCAGTGTCAGGTAGCGCACTCCCAGGGCTGCATACATCCGCAGGGCACGCAGATCGCTGTCAATCATGTGGCCGCCTTCCATCCCCATCAAGGCGGCAATTCTGCCCTGCCGGTGCGCCCGGCGAACCTCCTCGGCTGTCGTGGCCAGCATCAAATCGTCTGGGTACTTCCGCGCCGCTTCCCGCACGGCATCAATCAAGTCAAGCGACCGCTTCACCACCGGCGGTCCGGTCAGCGACGTCGGCGCATAAATTGAGAAAAAGATGGCGTCGAGCCCTCCTTCTCGCATGCGCGGAATATCAATATGTCCCTTCGCGTCGCGCTTCCCGAGGTCGTAAGCCCCCTCAAACAGCATCCGCTGCGGCGTGTCGTCGTGGGTATCCACGACGATTGCCCCGAAATGCAGCTTCTTTGCGCGCGCGGCTGTGTCGTCGCCAGGCAGTGTGGCCACCAGAATTGTTCCTGAAAGCAAAACTACCGCAAACGCTAAAAGGAAAGAGATGCGCATCGTTTTCCTAACCGATCAGCCAGCCCGTCAACGCATGTTGGATGGCCTGGCGGTTCACATCGGCAAGCGATTCCGTCAGTGGGATTCCCTTGGGGCAGATCTTAACGCAATTCTGCGCATTGGCGCAGTCCGCCACACCGCCCGGTCCCATCACCGCTTCGAGTCGTTCGCGGGCATACATGGCGCCCGTCGGATGCAAGTTGAATAATCGCACCTGGCTGACAATCGCCGCCCCGATGAACTGGCTATTTTCATTCACTTGCGGGCACACTTCCAGGCACGCCCCGCAGGTGATGCAGCGCGAAAGCGGGTACGCCTTCGACTGTTGCTCCTGCGACATCCGCGGCCCTTCGCCCAGCGCGTAGGTTCCGTCAATGGGCACCCACGCCTTGACGCGCTTCAGATTCTCAAACATCACCGAGCGATCCACCACCAGGTCCCGCACAACGGGAAACTTCGCCATCGGCTCAAGGCGAATTGGCTGCTCCAACTGATCCACCAGCGCCGAACAGGCCATCCGCGCTTTCCCGTTAATCACCATCGCGCACGACCCGCAGACTTCTTCAAGGCAGTTAACGTCATAACTGACCGGTGTCGTAGGTTTGCCGTTGCGCAGAATCGGCCGCTCGGCGATGTCCCGCAGACAAATGACCACGTTCATGTACGGCCGCCACTGCAGCTCAAACTCTTCCCAGCGCGGCTTCGCCTCCGGCCCCGCTTGCCGCTTCACCCGCACGATGACCGTCTTCTTCTCCGTCATCCCTTCGCACCCCAATCCGGGGTTCTTCTCTTCTTGACTTCTTGACCTCGCGGCTTCCCTACTTCGCCACGTCGTACCGCCGCGCCCGCGGCGGAATCAGCGACGTATCCACCGGCTCGTAGCGCAACCGAATCTGGCCGTTCTCCCAGTGCGCCCGCGTCGTTTTCAGCCAGTTCTGATCATCGCGCTCCGGATAGTCGGGCTTATAGTGGGCGCCTCGCGACTCATTTCGCGCCAGTGCGCCGAGCGTGATCACGCGCGCCAGGATCAGCATGTTATAGAGCTCGCGCACAAAATTCAGCGTCTGGTTGGACCACCGCGTCCGGTCCGATACGTTAATCCTCGCGTACCGCTCGAGTAGCTCCTGCAGCTTGGCATCTGCCTTTTCGAGATTCTTGTTGTGACGCACCACCGTCACATGCTCCGTCATCCACGCGCCCATCTCCTTCCAGATGGACAGTGGGTTTTCCGTCCCCTGCTGCGCCAGAAGTCGATCGTTGCTTTCTTGCTGCCTCATCCGTTCGCGTTCGTAAACTTGGCTCGACACATTCTCAAAACCCTTCTCCAACCCGCGCGCATACTTCACCGCGGCCGGCCCGGCAACCATCCCACCCCAAATGCACGACACCAGCGAATTCGCCCCCAGCCGGTTTGCCCCGTGATACTGGTATTCGCACTCGCCCGCCGCATAGATCCCTGGCACGTTGGTTGCTGCATTGTCGTTGTCAATCCATGTTCCCCCCATCGTGTAATGCACCCCGGGGAACACTTTCATCGGCTCTTCGCGCGGATCCACGCCGACGAATTTCTCGTAGATTTCCAGAATCCCTTCCAGTTTGCGGTCCAGAACTTCCCGCTTGATGTGCGTCAAGTCCAGATAGACCGCCGGCTCACCGGCCGGTCCCATCTTCATCTCGAAAACGATCTTATGAATCGCGCGCGTGGCAATGTCGCGCGGCACCAGATTGCCGTACTTGGGATACCACTCCTCAAGAAAGTAGAAGCGCTCCGACTCCGGAATCTGCTTGGGCGGCCGTGTGTCGCCGGGCTTCTTGGGCACCCACACGCGCCCGCCTTCCCCGCGCGCCGATTCGCTCATTAAGCGCAGTTTGTCTTCGCCGGGGATCGCCGTTGGGTGCACTTGGATGAATTCGCCATTGGCGTAGTCCACGCCTTGCTGAAACAGTGCAGACTGCGCCGAGCCGGTGCACACCACCGAGTTTGTCGACCGCCCGAAGATCGCTCCAATCCCTCCGGTGCAGAAAATGGCAGCGTCCGCCGGAAACGTGCGGACCTCCATGGACTTCAAGTCCATGCAACAGATGCCGCGGCACACACCCGTCTCATCCAGCACACCCGAAAGAAACGTCCACCCCTCGTACTTCCTGACCTTTCCTTCCGCCTCAAACCGCCGCACCTGCTCATCCAGCGCATAGAGCATTTGTTGCCCGGTCGTCGCACCCGCGAACGCCGTCCGGTGGTAGAGCGTGCCGCCAAACCGCCGATAATCGAGCAACCCTTCTGCCGTGCGGTTAAACATGACTCCCATGCGGTCGAGCAGGTCAATGATCCCCGGCGCTGCCTCACACATCCGCTGGACCGGTCGCTGATTGGCGAGAAAATCTCCTCCAAAAATCGTGTCGTCGAAATGTTTCGCCGTGGAATCGCCCTCACCCTTCGTGTTTTTCGCCGCATTGATCCCGCCCTGCGCACAAACCGAATGTGAGCGCTTGACCGGCACAATCGAAAACAAGTCCACGGGCACGCCGTGCTCGGCCACGCGGATCGTGGCCATCAGTCCGGCCAGCCCTCCTCCAACGACGATGACTTTGGGCTGTCTCATGGCAAATAGGAGCTGAAGGGGTGCCAATTAAAGCGGAGCCCCGCAACGACAGCGATGCCCATGACCGTCAGCGTGACCGCAACCAAAATGCCGACGTAGCCGGCTGCCCGCTGGGCTTTCACGGTGACCGCCAGGCCCCACTTGCACAGGAAATTCCAAAGGCCCACGCCGAGGTGCACCGCGCACGCCGTCACCCCAACCAGGTAGAACACCATATAGGCCGTGCTCTCAAATTGGTGGTTCATGCTCGCAAACGTAGTCTTCCCGTGTTCGAGGATTCGCGTCGTCCAGACGTGAAAGCCGATGAACAGCAGCGCCAGGAGTCCTGTCCAGCGCTGCACGGTAAACATCCAGTTTCCCACCCACGGATAGCGCAACACGTTTGACTTTCCCGTCCACCACACGTACAGCCCATACAAGCTGTGGTAAAGAAGGGGTAGCCCAAGCACTGCAATCTCAATAGGGACCCGCCACGGAATGGTTTGCATTCCCCCGGAAATCTCGTTGTATTTCTGGGGACTGACCAGCGCGTAGCTGTTTTCCCAGAGGTGGACCACCAGGTAGGCGCCAATCGGCACCATGCCGGTCAGCGAATGCAACTTGCGCCAATAAAAACTGTGGTCGGTCGGGACGCTGCTACTGGCAGACATGCACGTTTCGTCCGTTTGCAGTCATTGTGCTTTGAATTCCTGCCGGCGGGGGCGCCCGCCGAGAACTTTACATCCGCAGTCGGTGGCGCAGTCTCGCTGCAGACCGCTCAGTATAGGTATTTCGCATTCTGTTTTCAACCGCTGCCCGGGCAGATCCCTTCGGCCTTCCCTGTGCCTGATGGGTACAGTGTGCATCTTATTTTGCAGACTCCTGCGCTAGAATAGACTCCGCCTGGGGTCGCGAAGAGGTGCGCACAATGAATTCTCGCGTCATTGCTGATCTCGGACAGGTTTTGGACGACCTCGCGAATGCAGCAACGCCGCTCGACAGCAAGTCCAAGGCGTGGTTCGCGGTGCAGGTCGGCAAAAGTTTCCGGGTGCAGGCGGATGAGGTCGCCATTCTCGAGGTCGTGGACAAAGGCCGCCTGCTGAAGTTTCTGATTCCGGAAAAACTTCACGCCGTGGGCACCATTCCCTTGACCACCAATTCGGCCCTGGCCGCGCGCACCGCCCGCGAGAAGCGCTCCGAACTCAATAATTCTTTCACCTCGGCGCGTCATGCCACTGTGTTTGAAGGAGTGCCCCTCAGTCCGCGGTCCGGCGAGCTCATCCACAAGATCATGAGTGCTCCAATTCTCGCCGATGGCAAAGTGGTCGGCGTGGTTCAAATTTCGCGCAAAGGGCAGAGCCCTATGGATGCCGGACCCGACTTCTCCCAGCAGGATCTTCGCGAGCTGATTAGTCTGAACGACGTCCTGGCTCGCTTCATCTCTCTCTGTCAGGAGACCCCTGCGTGACTCGGGTTCGAAACTCCTGGATCGGGTTCGCCCTTCTCCTGTTCCTTGCGCTGGGTCTTCCGCCTTCCCTGGCATCGCCGCAGGGTTCAACGCTAGTTCCCCAACAGGTTGTCCTCACCCTGCTGGGAACCACGGATCTTCACGGCAATCTCGTTCCGGTGGATTATTTTGCGAATCGCCCGGCGAATCGCGGCCTCGCCAAAATTGCCACTCTCGTACGCCGCGTCCGCGCCGAGCAGCCCAATGTGCTTCTGCTCGACTCTGGCGACACGATTCAGGGCACGCCGCTCGCTTCTTACTTTGCCCGCAAACAGCCGAACCAGCCGAACCCCGCGATCGCCTTGATGAATGCTCTCCAGTACGACGCCATGGCCCTCGGTAATCACGAGTTCAATTTCGGCCTGGACAATCTCTTGCGCGCGAAACGCGAAGCGAAATTCCCCATCCTGGCCGCCAACGTTCGGCAGGAGTATCCGCCCGATAGCAACTCCTATTTCCGCCCCTACAGTATGAAGACCAGTGCCGGCGTTCGCGTCGCCATCGTTGGTTTTGTGACGCCCGGCATTCCCCGCTGGGAGCTGCCCGTCAATTACAAAGGCTATCAGTTTGAGCCTATTGTGGACGCGGCGCGCCGCGTCATCCCCGAAGCCCGCAAGCAAGCTGACCTCGTTGTCGTCATCGCTCACTCGGGTCTTGAGAAGGATCCCGACACCGGCCGACCATTCGACGCCACCCAACTGCCGGGCGAAAATGCCATGTATGCACTTGCGACTCAGGTTCCCGGCATCGACGTCATTCTCTTCGGCCACAGTCACCAGGAACTCTCCGAAAAAATAATCAATGGCGTTTTGCTGGTCCAGGCGAAGAACTGGGGACAATCACTGGCCCGCGCCGACGTCACTCTTTCGCGCCAGGGATCTGGTTCTTGGCAAGTCGTCTCCAAGCGCTCGACCACTCTCCCCGTCACCGACGCCGTTTCGCCTGACCCGGAGATTCTCGCCCTCGCCAAGCCCTACGACGATGCCACCCAGAAGTACCTCGACACTCCCGTCGCCACTTGCGAGAAGGCCCTCGATGGCTCGACCGCCCGCTATGAGGACAGCCCGCTCGTTGACCTGATCCACAAAGTCCAGATGGAATACGGCAACGCTGAAGTCTCCCTGGCCACCATGTTGTTTGCCGGCGCCAAAATACCCGCGGGACAGGTCACAGTCCGACAACTCGCCGCCCTCTATATTTACGACAACACGCTTTTCACCGTCGCAATGACCGGCGCCCAACTCAAAGAGGCCCTTGAGCACGCTGCAAGCTTTTTCTCCGGCTGGCCCTTGCCCGCGGGCGAATCGCCGCGCTTGCCCGGCTACAATGCCGACAACGCCGCCGGCGTTAGTTATGAGATGGATCTCGGCCAGCCAATTGGCAGTCGCATCCGCAATCTCACGCGCAACGGGACACCCCTCGATCCAGCGGCTAAACTTCGCGTAGCCGTCAACAACTATCGCTATGCCGGCGGCGGCCGCTACACAGTGCTGCAGGGTTTGCCGGTGCTGTATCGCTCGCCACAGGAAATTCGCGATCTCATCATCGAGTACGTCCTGCGAACCGGTTCCATCCCCACCACGGCGGACAATAATTGGCGCATTGTTCCTCCGGAGGCCCTTTCTGCGATTCTGAACGAGGCGCAACGTCTCCAGCAACGCCACGCCTCGAGGAGCGCGGCACATTGACGCCCAGCCGGCGCTCAATTCATTACTTTCACATGCGACGAAGCGTCGGGGAAATGCGTTGACACCGCTCTACCTTCCTGTTATTTTTTCGCTCGCATAAAATTTTCGCTCGCGTTCTCACCTCAAACCAGGAGGAACCGCAGCCCGGCACCATCCATGGCGTTCGTCGCGAAGAAGATCTTCCTCACCAAGGGCGTCGGCAAACATCGCGAGCGGCTCTCCAGCTTTGAGTTGGCACTGCGCAATGCAGGCATCGCGGC
>Ga0247727_10002300_pt1 | contig 43997 bp, 33 predicted proteins | sample WisWelCaveWW1625_FD_202498 | JGI IMG/M metagenome (GOLD analysis project Ga0247727, IMG submission 202498) | Biofilm microbial communities from Wishing Well Cave, Virginia, United States - WW16-25 | ecosystem: Environmental > Aquatic > Deep subsurface > Groundwater > Cave microbial mat | place...
GTTAAATATAAGTGCGACGTTGCGACGGTATTATTCGTGCTCAAACCGCCGTCACGAAAGCCGCAAGAGTTGGGAGCTTACGAGGTTGCGCCGTTCGACTATCCGTTGCCTTTGCGCAAAAATATTTCAGCACAAGGTTTCTCATGAACTTTTTTGAGGGCAAAAAATGATAGAACACTGGGAACAGGTGCCGATTTTCGGCGATCGCATCAAGCAAAGAGTTCGAGAAGGCCGAGAAGAAGGCCGAGAAGAAGGCTTGGCTCTGGTGCGCGAAAACATTTCCGAGTTTTTGCACGTGCGCTTTGGCATGACCAACGGCACGATTGCCCGCGCTATTCAAGCGATAGACGAGCCAAAGAAACTTCGGGCAGTTTTTCGGCGAATTCTCACCGCCGATTCTCCCGAGGCCATCAAAAAAGCGTTGGCGGTGAAAAAGCTTTCACGGAAGAGGAGCATGCGCATTCGCACAAAGCAGTGAGCCCGGCGACAGAGAGATTCCCCTTGACCACAATGCTCGGCCAAACCGTCTCTCAATATAAAATCATCTCCGAGCTCGTTGAAGACGGCATGGGTATGGTTTAAAAAGCTGAGGCCCCGAGCCTTGGTCGCCATGTCGTGCTCAAATTCCTCGCGCCCGGCCTCACCCGCGATCCCCAAGCCCTTGAGCGCTTCGTCAATAGTCCTCATATTCAACCCTCATTTCAAAATCACCGGAGGAGGAGCTATGCGGTTGTGGTATCGCTTCATGCTTGTCGTTTTTGCATGCAGTCATCTATTTGCGCAAACACCTGCTGCACACGGGCCTTCACCCTTGCACGAGCCGACGGCATTAAGCGCGGCAGCCGAACGCGATTGGGAAAAAGAATTTCGCGTGCTCCCGGATCCCAAGCTCATGCGCGAGTACATGCAGCGGCTCTCCGCGCGGCCGCACCATCTCGGCTCGCCTTATGATAAAGACAATGCCGAGTGGCTGCTCGCCAAATTCAAAGAGTGGGGCCTCGAGGCGCAGATCGAAACATTCCACGTGCTCTTTCCCACGCCCAAAGAGCGCGTTGTTGAAATGCTCGCGCCCACCAAGTTTGTCGCAAAACTCCAAGAGCCCGCGCTCGCCGAGGATCCGACTTCTTCGCAACTCAACGAACAACTTCCCACATACAATGCGTACTCGATTGACGGCAACGTGACCGCGCCGCTCGTGTACGTGAATTACGGCATCCCTTCCGATTACGAAGAACTCGAACGCATGGGAATTTCCGTGAAGGGCTGCATCGTCATCGCGCGGTACGGCGCTTCGTGGCGCGGCATCAAACCGAAAGTTGCGGCGGAGCATGGCGCGGTCGGCTGCATCATTTATTCAGACCCGATTGATGACGGCTATCATGCAGGCGACGTTTATCCCAAAGGTCCATACCGCCCATCCACAGGCGTGCAGCGCGGCAGCGTGATGGACATGCCGACGTATCCCGGTGATCCGCTCACGCCGGGCGTGGGCGCAACTGCAAATGCGAAGCGTATGGATCGCAAAGACGCCAAAACTTTCACGGCGATTCCGGTGCTGCCGATTTCATACGGCGATGCGCAGCCGTTGCTCGTTGCGCTTGAAGGCCGTGTGGCGCCGGAAGGTTGGCGCGGCGCGTTGCCGATCACGTATCACATCGGCCCAGGCTCGGCGAAAGTTCATCTCAAACTACAATTCAATTGGGACATCAAGCCGATCTACAATGTGATCGCAAAAATTCCCGGCGCGGTTTATTCGGAGGAATGGATCATTCGCGGCAATCATCATGACGCGTGGGTGAATGGCGCGGAGGATCCGATCTCCGGCATGGTTGCGTTGATGGAAGAAGTGCGCGCTTTCAGCGTGTTGCTCAAACAAGGTTGGAAGCCGAAGCGCACGCTCATCTATTGCGCGTGGGATGCCGAGGAGCAGGGCTTGCTCGGCTCGACCGAATGGGCTGAGTTGCACGCCGAGGAACTCAAACAGAAAGCGGCGCTGTACATCAACACCGACGGCAATGGTCGCGGTTATCTTTTCAGCCCCGGTTCGCATTCATTGGAGAAGTTCATCAACGGTGTTGCGAAAGACATTGAAGATCCCGAAACGAAATTGACGGTGTGGAAGCGCAGCCAATTGCGTGGCATTGCCGATGCGAACACTCCTGAAGCACGCAAAGAATTTCGCACACGACCGGATTTGCGCATCGGCGCGCTCGGTTCCGGCTCGGACTACACCGCGTTCTTGGATCATCTCGGCATTGCTTCGATGCACCTCGGCTACGGCGGCGAAGGCGGCGGAGGGATTTATCATTCGGTTTATGACAGCTTTCATTGGTTCACGAATTTTTCCGACACGAGTTTTGTTTATGGCCGGGCGCTCGCCCAAACTGCGGGTACTGCGGCTATGCGTTTCGCCGAGGCTGATTTGTTGCCGTATGATTTCACCAACCTCGCGGAGACGATCAACAAATATCTCGAGGAGCTGAAGAAGCTCGCCGCGAGCAAGCGCGAAGAGATCCTCGAGCGCAACAACCAGATTGAAGAAGGCGTATTCGCGGCGATCAATGATCCGCAACAGCCGCGCGTCGCTCCCAAGAGCGAAGAGGTTCCACCGTATTTGAATTTCGCCCCGCTCGAAAACGCGAGCGCCGCGCTGACGCATAGCGCGGAACGTTATGGCAAAACCGCGAGCAAATTTCGCGAAGCCGGCAAGCCCGTGCCCGTTGGTTTGAATAAAAAACTCTTGCAAGCCGAGCAGAAGCTCACCTCGAATGAAGGCTTGCCGAATCGACCGTGGTTCAAACATCAAATCTACGCGCCCGGTTATTACACCGGCTACGGCGTGAAAACCATTCCGGCCGTGCGCGAAGCGATCGAGTAGAAGCAATGGCAGGAGGTGGAAGCGCAAGTCGCGCGTGTGAGCAAGGTGTTGTTGAGCATGGCCGAACATATTGATGCGATCACGAGAGAGGTGGAGAAAGCGGCGCAGTAAATTGACGGGCGAAAGGCGAAGGGCGAAGGGCGTGGAGCGTGGAGCGAAGAGCGTGGAGCGAAGGGCGTGGAGCGAAGGGCGTGGAGCGAAGGGCGAGAAGCGTAGAGCGAAAGAGCGTAGAGCGAGGAGCGAAGATATGCCTTTCAGAGGAAGGCTCCACTTAGAAATGTCATTCTGGAAGAAACTTCCCTAGCGCTCGGAACAAAGCTAGTTTTGAGATTTGTGCCAAGCACGAGGGAAGGTTCCAGAGACATTTGAGGATGGGAGCGCGGACTTCGCCTCGTTGTGACGAGGCATCGCAAGTGGAAGCAAGGCGCAGAGTGTAAACGTGTGAAGCATGAAACCAGGAATAGAGCGAGGTTGCAAATGAATCACACCCCTCAAACCCCCCTCAAGGGGGGAATTGAACAAGGCCGGAAACGCAAGGCGGCAACGTTTTTCCTGCGCATTCGACTCGCGGTTGCGATATTCTTCATGCTGTGCTGCCGACACGCAGCGGCGCAAACCGAACCGGGCGGCGTGAAAATTTTCGGATATTTTCAAGCCGCGCTCGGGCATCAGAAAGACGTGGATCTCGAAAGAGAGTTGAATAGCTTCACGCTGCAGCAACTCAATTTGTTTTTGCAAAAAGACCTGGGCACAAGCTGGTCTGCGTTTATCAACTTCGAGCTGGTCAATTCCTATTCCTCTCAGCGCAATTGGGGCGGTTTTTCGTTGGAAGAAGCGTGGGTGAATTATCGCTACAGCAACCAATTCAAGCTCAAGCTGGGCCTGCTCACGCCCGCTTTCAACAATTTGAACGAGATCAAAACCAAAACGCCGCTTTTGCCCTACATCATTCGGCCCTACGTTTACGAAAGCTCTTTTGGCGAAACGGATTTCGTGCCCGGTCGCGCTTTCGTGCAAGCCTATGGCTTCATTCCAAAGCGCGCCGCCAAGTTGGAGTATGCGTTTTATATCGGCAACAGCCCGAACGTCAACACCGATGGCCGCCGCACGATTACCGGCGTGGATACCTCTCGAACGTTTTTATTCGGGGGCCGGATTGGAATGCGCTACGGCAATTTCAAGGCCGGTATTTCTGCGACGCGTGATAAGCTAGACGCGCAGGCGTTGAGCGATGCCTTTGGTGTCGCGCCGGAAAAACTCAAAAACATTGCGCGCCTCCGAAGAGGCGCAGACCTGTCTTTTTCGGGCGCAAAATGGCTGTTGGAATCCGAGTACATTCACTTGTCACACAGTTTTCCTTTTCCACAAGAGGATTTCGACCAGCGTTTCTTCTATGCCACGCTCGGATATTCTTTTTCCGAGCGTGTGTTCGGGTACGCCAGCTATTGGTATGCGTACGCGAATGTTTTGCCCATAGCGGAGGAGAGCTTTCAGGTGCCGACCTTAGGAGCTACGTACAAAATCAATGACATGGTCGTGTGTAAAATCCAAACGGCCAATGTGTATGTCGACGAGACCAAGCCCAAGCGCGATGCGACTTACAACTATACTTACTTTGCCATTTCCGTGAGGTTTTGAGCATGAATACTTTGACGAAAGCAGTGCTCGCCCTCGCGTTTTCGGCCGCGAGCGCGTTCGCGCAAGTCGCCGTCATTGCGCACAAAGACGTGCCCTTGGACACGCTCAATAAAACCCAGTTGACGGATTTCTATTCTTGTGAGATGAAGCTCTGGGACAAGAGCATGCCGTTGCTGGTTGTGGATTTAAAGCTGCAAAGCGAGGCCAAGGACGCGTTCTACAAATTCCTCGGCATGACCGCTTCGCGCATGAAATCGATCTGGCTCAAAAAATTGCTGATGGGCGAAGGCGTCGAGCCGCTCGTGGTGAGATCGGAAGAAGAGATGTTGAAAAAAGTCGCGACGACTTTCGGCGCGCTCGGCTTTATCAGCTCGAGCAAAGTCACGGACGAGGTGAAAACGCTGTTGCTCCTCGCGCCAACCGAGAAGCAACCATGACCTTTCGAGACCTCAAGCTAGGAGCCAAGCAATTGCTGGGCTTCGGCGTAATTTTGGTTCTGATGACGAGCGCGAACATTTTTTCCATTAATCGCATGCGCGCCCTCAAGGCCGAGATCGACGAAGTCACGAAGAATCGCCTGCCGCGCGCGCTGGCGATTGCCGATCTCAATCGCAGCGCCTTTGACTTGCGCATCAAGCAATTGCAATATGCCTTCGCGATCGATTCAGCCAGCAAGAAAATTCAAGCGGAAGCCACGAGCGCATTGATTGACAGCATCACGCAAAATCTCGAGACTTATAAAAGGCTCAAAACCGAGGCCGAGGGCAGGCAATCTTATTCCAAAAAAGAAGAAAAGCTTTATGACGCTTTGGAATCGAATTGGGAAAACTATCAGGATTTGAGCCTTACTTTTCTATTGTTGTTGCGAGAGGATCAAATGCAAGGCGCGCTGCTGCTGTTGAATGAAGACATGCGGCAATCCTTTGATGATTTCAGCGCAAACTTAGTGGCGTTGGTCGATATCAACAAAAAAGATTCTTTTGACGCGGCGCAACGCGCGGAGGACGCCTATCGCTCCACGCGCCGTGTGAACTCCACTTTGCTGGTGGTGACGATTCTGGTTTCGATTTTGTTCGCCGCGGGTTTGGCGCGTCTCATCGTCGTGCCGGTGCGGCTGCTCGCCTCCGCGGCCGAAACCGTGGCGCGCGGCAATCTCACGGTGCAGCTCGGCATTCGCAGCAAGGACGAAATCGGCAATCTCGCGCGCTCGTTCAATCAAATGACGACTTCGTTGCGGGAGGCGCGCGCAGGCATGGAACAACAAGCTGCAGAGCTGCAGGCCAAGAATGCGGCGTTGCAAAGAACCATGCAGCAGTTGCAGCAAACGCAAACACAACTCGTGCAATCCGAGAAGATGGCCTCGCTCGGCCAGCTCACGGCCGGCATCGCGCACGAAATCAACAATCCCATCAACTTCATTTCTGCGAACGTTGGTCCGCTGAAACGCGATCTCACGGATCTTTTCGCGGTCCTGTCGCAGTATGATAACGTCGCGCGCGCGCATAAATTGCAAAACGCCTTCGCCGAAGTTGAAACTTTAAAAACACAATTGGATTACGGCGTGGTCGTCGATGAAATCGACAACCTGCTGGAGGGCATTGCGGAGGGCGCGCGTCGCACCGCAGAGATCGTGCGCGACTTGCGCAATTTTTCACGGTTGGATGAAGAAGCGCAGAAGCTCGCGAGCATCAATCAAGGTTTGGAAGCCACGTTATTGATGTTGAAGAATCAACTCAAGAATCGCGTCGAAGTGATCAAAGACTTCCAAAATTTTCCGGATATATTGTGTTATCCCGGCAAGCTGAATCAAGCCTTCTTGAATATCCTCGCGAACGCGAGCCAGGCAATCGACGGGCAAGGCAAAATTTTCATCAAAACTTCCTACGACGGCGATATCGTCACGGTCTCCATCAAAGACACGGGCAAAGGCATGAACGAAGACGTGCAGCAGCGCATCTTCGAGCCGTTCTTCACCACCAAAGGAGTGGGCGAGGGCACCGGGCTGGGGCTGTCCATCACGTATGGAATCATCGAAGACCACGACGGCAACATCGAAGTTTACAGCGCGCCGGGCAAAGGCACAGAGTTCGTGATCACGTTGCCGGCACGGCGGTGAGGCTGTATTGTTCAGCCACGGCTTGGCCGTGGCTTTAACATCCCGACTCATTGTTCTGCTACGGCTTGGCCGTAGCATTGTTAAAATAAAACTATAACCAAGTTATAGTAAAACTTAAAACTGCCAAGTACTCCAAAAGCAAACCACGGCCAAGCCGTGGTTGAACATTGCAGAAAGGGAAATCGTGATGAAAAAGAATTGGGCCCGTGAAAAGCAGCAGGTCTATTTCATGACCAATACAATCGTCGGATGGAAAAATATTTTCGTGACCACACGAGCTATCAATGTCGTGATCGATAGTTGGAAATTTTTCATCGCCAAGCGCGACGCTCAGTTTCTCGCTTATACGATCATGCCCTCGCATTTGCACTATATCGTTGACTTGCTCAATCCCGAATACGGCGTTTCCGACATGCAACGGGATTTCAAGCGCCATACTGCTCGCCAAATGCTTGAAGGCTTGGAGGGCACAATTGCCAAACCGCCAACACCGTCTTTGCCGATCTTTGACGCTGCAGATTTTCGGCGCGAACCTGCCAAGGATTTGCTCGCCCATTTTCGGGAGGCCGGCCGCATTGCAAATCAGGCGTATCGGATTTGGCTACCGGACGATCAACCGGGAATAATATTCACGCAAAAATTTTTTGAGCAGAAGTTGGGATATGTGCATGCCAATGCCGTGGAGGCCAAGATTGCTTCGGTTGGGGAAGCGTATCCCTATTCCAGCGCGGAATTTTATGCGACCGGCAAAGAGGGGTTGATTCCAATCACGACGATGCGATTTTTAGAATAAGCGCCTTGTTGGTTCTGCCTCGGCTTGGCCGGGGCATGATTTAGCATGTGCGCATATGCGAGGGCCAGATTCGATAAAACTATGGCCAAGCCATAGTTGAACGTTCACGCAATTCAAAAAACTAAACCACGGCCAAGCCGTGGCTGAACGGTCACAATGATTCTTGGAGATTTGCACAATGAGCAAAGAAGATTTCACCATCCTCTACGTCGACGACGAGGAGCACAATCTTACTTCGTTCAAAGCGTGCTTCCGCCGCGAATATCAAATCCATACCGCCATGAGCGGGGAAGAAGGCATCGCGATCATGCACCGGCAAAACATCGATCTCATCATCACCGATCAACGCATGCCCAAGATGACCGGCATTCAATTCCTCGAGCGCATTCTGCCGGAATATCCCGACACCGTGCGCATGATTCTCACGGGTTTCAGCGACGTGGAAGCGATCATCGGCGCAATCAACAGCGGTCGCGTGTTGCGCTACATCACCAAGCCGTGGGAAGAGACCGATCTGCGCATCGCCATCGAAAACGCGCGCCAGCTTTCCGGTTTGAGCAAGAGCAACAAGACTCTCGTGCTCGCCTTGCAAAAGAAAGTGGAGGAGCAAGAGCGCACGCTGAAGCTCTTCGTGCGTTACGTGCCCGAAGTAGTCGTGGAAAAAGCGCTGCACGCCTCGGACGCTTCCATCTTCGACGGCGAACTGAAGTACGTCACGGTCTTGTTTTGTGATATCCGCGGCTTTACGCCGCTCAGCGAAGAGCTTTCGCCGAAAGAAGTCGTGGCCTTCTTGAACGATTACTACACGCTCATGACCGAGGCCGTGACGCGGCACAACGGCACGGTGAATCAATTCGTCGGCGACGAAGTGTTCGCCGCTTTCGGCGCGCCGCTCACCACTGTGGACAACGAAAAGAACGCGATCTTCTGCGCGCTGGAGATGATGCAAAAGGTCGAAATTCTCAATCAAAAATATCAGCCGCGCCTTGGGCGGGAGATTATGGTGGGCATCGGCGTGACTGCCGGCGAAGTGGTCGCGGGCAATGTCGGGTCCGAAGCGCGCATTGAATATCATGTGACCGGCGACACGGTCAACACCGGCAAACGCATCGAGATGATCACGCGCGATTATCCGAATACGATTCTCGTGAGCGAACCGATCTATGAGAAAACCAAAGACGTGGTGCAGACGAAAGAATTTGAGCCGTTGTTCGTGAAAGGGAAGAAGGACAAGATCCAAATCTATCAAGTGCTCGCGCGGAGCTGAATTCTTTTGAGAGCATTCCGTGTTGCAAGGTGTCTTTAGAAATAACCGTCAGGTCATCAAGCAAGGAGATCGTCCATGTCAAACCGTATAGAAGTCAAAGTCGGCTCTTCCGATGAAGCCATGACGAACGTGTGGATGTTCGAGACGCTGGAAGTTCATGCCGGCGAAACCATCCATTGGGAAACGGGCGGAAGAGGAACGATGCTCTTTTTCCCGGGCAAGAGCCTTTTTTTGGGGCATGAAGAAGAGCGCGTGTTCGAAATTGAAGCCACTCCCGGCGCGTTTCTGGATTTGACGGTGAAGCCGGAGACCATAAATCCGGGCGAGGCTAGGATAATTCCCTATGCAGCGTTCTATTCTCTTGCAGGGCCAGAAGAGGAAATGGCGATACGCGCGAAAATGATCATCAGGCGTTCCATGCCGTAACGCAAAACTTCTCGAGGCGAGATATGAGCACCATGAGCTATTTGAATTTCGATTTGCAGATCGAAGCCTCGGGGGCAACGTACAAAGCGCGTGTGGTCAATTCGCCCGGCGGCGAAGCTGAAGCCGATTTTCAACAGCCTCTTTCCGGACCCGACCGCGAACAGTTTCTAGCGCAACTCGGTTTGCTGCGCCAAGGCCAAGCCGAAGCCTTGACACAACTCAACGACCTCGCCAAGACTTTTGGCAAACGTTTGTTCGACGCGGTTTTCACCGGGGAGATCTTGGGTTGTTTTCAGCGCAGCGTTGAGTGCGCGAAACAAAAGGAGCAATGGCTGCGGATTCGTTTGCGCTTGAAAGGCGCACCGGACTTGGCCGGGTTACCATGGGAGTTTCTTCACAACCCTTCCACCAATCTCTTTCTCACGCTTTCCCGCAAAACTCCGATCGTACGTTATTTGGATTTGCCCGAGCCGCCTTCGTCTCTGGACGTGAGCCTGCCCGCGAATATTCTCGTGGCCATTTCCAGCCCGCTCAATCTGCCCGCAATCGACGCCGAGCAGGAATGGCGCAATCTCAAAAAAGCCTTTCTTAAATTGGAGCGCAAGGGCCTGGTTCGGATCGATCGCCTGGAGAGCGCGACGCTGGCAGAGCTGCAGCGCAAATTGCACGAGCGCGAGTACAACATTTTTCATTTCATCGGCCACGGCAGCTTCGATCACGACAAACAGGAAGGCGTTTTGCTGTTTGAAGACGAAGCCGGGCACAGCCGTCCCGAAAGCGGCCAGCGTTTGGGAACGGTGCTGCACGATTGCTCTTCCCTGCGCTTGGTCGTGCTCAATGCGTGTTCAGGCGCGAGCGCTTCCGCGCTCAATCCGTTCACGGGCGTCGCGCAGAGCTTGGTGCAACAGGGCATGCCCGCGGTGATCGCGATGCTGTTTCCGGTGCAAGACGAGACCGCGCTCACTTTTGCCGACGATTTTTATGATTTTCTCACCAACGATTATCCCATCGAAGCGGCGCTGGCGGAAACGCGCAAGACGATCTTCACAAAAGGCAATGGGACCGAATGGGGCGCGCCGGTTTTGTTCATGCGCGCGGCCGACGGCCGGCTTTTCAATTTTCAGCGTGCGCCTGCTTCGGGAACCGCCCTAGCGCCTGCGCCGCCACAGCGGTTTATCGATACGATGCGTCTTGAACCGATACCGCCTCGTCGCGCTTCGAGGAAACGTTACCTAACCCTGGGTGCTCTTGCGGGCATCCTCCTCGTCGTGCTTGGATATCTTTTGCGCGATTTCTTTTTCTCTTCGAATTTGCCTGCACAAAAACACCTCGCGGTCCTGCCGTTCAATCATCTCAACACGGATTCCAGCACAGTCGCGTTTTGTGAAGGCTTGCGCGAGGCGATCACTTCCGAGTTGACGCGTTTGCAAGCACGCGGACCCAAATCGCTCTGGGTTGTTTCATCGAGTGAAGTGCTCGGCAACAACGTTACAAATGCCGGCGAAGCAAAAAGAAAGCTCGGCGTGAATTTGGCGATTACGGGCTACGTGCAAGCCGCGGGCGATCAGGTGCAGGTCACGGTAAATCTCGTGGATGCCAAATCGCTCGTGCAGTTGCAGTCCGAGCAAGTGCGGGCCGAGGCGCTCGAAATTTCACTGCTGCAAGAGCGTATCATTGCAGCGTTGGCGAAGATGCTGAATTTGGAACCACCGCCGGCAACGGCTCCGGCCGCAGCCTCTCACAATAATATCCTGCGCGCCCGCGAGTATTATTTGCAAGCGCGAGGAAATTTGGCTCGGATTCCGCCCACGCTGCAAAGCGCCACCTCTGCCATCCGTTTGTTCGAGCTTGCCGTGGAAGAGGATTCGCTCTATGCCGAAGCCTTCAACGGCCTGTGCGAAGCGTATTGGAAAAAATTCGAGCTTACGCAAAACACGGCGATGATCGCGCGCGCGCGTTTTTATTGCGAGCACGCGTTGAGCCTCGATCAAAGCTCGGCGGAACCGTTGGTGAACCTCGGCAAAATCTGCATCGGCACCGGCGAATATCAGCAGGCGCTCAAGCACCTCAATCGCGCGCTGGAATTGGATTCCGCGAACTTCGAGATTCACAGATTCAAAGCGCAGGTCTATGAGTATATGGGTATGCAAAGCGAGGCTGAAACCGCATATCGCAAAGCCATCGCGCTGCGGCCGGAATACGGGAAGAGCTACAACGAGCTGGGCGTGTTTTACTATAATCATGGCCGCTATCAAGAAGCCGCCGAACAATTTCGCAGCGTGATCACGCTCACGCCCGACAATTTCACGGCCTATAACAACCTGGGCGGGATTTATTCTTTCGACAGGCGTTACGACGAGGCGCGCGCAATGTTCGACAGCTCGTTGGCCCTCGCACCGAATCACGAGGCGTATAGCAACCTGGGCATGCTCGAATATCAACAAGGGCGTTTTGTGGAAGCGGCGCAACGCTACGAGCAGGCGCTCAAGCTCGACAGCCTCGATTATGTCGTATGGGGAAATTTGGCCTCGGCATATTATTGGACGTCGGCGGCGCAAGAGCAGGCGCGACCTGCTTATCTTCGCGCCGTTGCGCTGGCGCAAGTGAGGCTCCTGCTAAATTCGAATGACGCCGAAGTGTGGGCCGACCTCTCCGGTTATTACATTCGCATCGGAGAAACCAAGAAAGCTTCGACGAGCGCGAGCCGGGCTTTGGAGCTGGCGCCGGATAACGTCATCGTCATATTGACTGCGGCGCTCACCTATGAAGAATTGGGCAATCGCGAGCACGCTTTGCAGTTGTTGCGCAAAGCGTTGGAGCAAGGCCTTGCCCTTGCAGAAATCGAGCAAGAGCCGGGCTTCAACAAGCTGCGTGACGATTCGCGTTTTAAGAAGCTCATCAAACGCTTGCAGCCCCATGAGGTTTAAGCTTCTGCTCCTTTTCCTCGGCGTGCCGCTGCTGGAATTGATCGTGCTCATCAAGCTCGGGCAATTCGCCGGCTTCTGGACCACGCTGGCGATCGTGATATTGGCCGGCATCGTGGGCGCAGCGCTCGCGCGTTGGCAAGGCTTGCGCGTGCTCATGCGTATTCAAGATGAGCTGCGCGCGGGCAGGATTCCCGCGGCGGAAATGTTGGATGGCTTGTTGATACTCATCGCCGGTGTGATGTTGCTGACCCCGGGGTTTCTCTCCGACGTCTTCGGCTTGCTCTTATTGTTGCCGTGGGTGCGTTACTTCGTCAAAAATTGGCTGAGAATGAAGTTGATGCGCATGGTGCAATCCGGGCGCACGCACATTTTCATTCGAGGAGGAGATTATTATTCGAATGAGCCTTCGTGACGTTACCTTACATGGCTTTGTCATTCTGTAAGAAACTTCCCTCGCACTGGGCACAGCGCTTGTTTCCGGGGAAGTTCCTTCCAGGATGACAGCAATGAGGCGATCGAGCCTCATTGTCATTTAGCCATCACTCCTTCCTCAACACTATATCCCCGCTCGTTTCCACTCGCAGCGCAACATTGCCGCTCCCCACTTCGAGGCGCGCGCTCTGCTTGTCTTGTTCATCCAAGATCACCGGAAAATCCGAGCGAATCGCGCCGTACTGCGAGTATAACGTGCCGCGCACTTCGGCGGAAGCCGGAAGCGTCACCGCAACGGCTTTATATGAAGTGAGCAAATCAATCCGGCTGCCCGGCGGCAATTTCGCGATGCGAGAAACTTCGATCGGGCTGTTATCGCCGCGCACGTAAAGCGATCCCGACGAGCCTTGCACGATCACATACTTGTAGGAATTGGTGATGTCGATATCGCCGCCTACAGTTCTCGCCGTCACGCTACACGATGCGCCGTTCACTTTCAAGCTGCCGCCCACCTGCTCCGTTTCGATGACTTTGTACGAGCTGAGAATATCAACGCTGCCGCTCACCTCGCGCACGAACACGTTCGACGAGTTGCCGTCGATGTCTAAATTGCCGCCCACTTTGCTCACGCGGATGTCTTTGTATGATGAAAGAATCGCGGCGTCTTTCTTAACGTCATTGACGGCCACGTCGCAGGAATTGCCGTCGAGACGCAGGCTCCCGCCGACTTGCTCGACCCGAACGCTGTGATAGGAAGTAGTGATGTCAGCCTCCTGCGCAATGACCTTAGCCTCCACCGGGCTGGACTCGCCGCGAATCGTCAGCGCGCCGCCCACGCTATCCACGCGAATCGGTTTGTAGCTGGATTCAATCAGCGCGTTTTTGCGCACGCCCACCACGGTGATGCTGCTGCTCGGCGCATTGAGCGTCAAGCGGCCGCCGATATTCGCAATCTCGATAAATTTGTATGAAGCAGTAATAGCGCAATCCCCGCTTACGCGCTTGCCGATCACCTCGCTGCTCGGCGCGTCAATCGTCAGAGCACCGCCGATATTCTCAAAGTTGACGGATTTGTAGCTGCTCTCGATTTTCGCATCGCCCGTAATGTTGGAAACGAGAACTCCGCCGCTGCCATTGGCAATATTCACCTCCCCAGAAAAATCGCGCACGGTCACGGCTGCGTAGTTGTTGTTTAGATTTAAAAGCCCGCCGCAATTTTCGATATGCACTTCGCCCGAATTGTTTTCCAGGCGAAGCTCGCCTTGCACCGCAGCAATCTTCATATCGCCGTAAGCATTCTCAATTTCCAAGTTCTGCTGCGCGGGCACGCGCAAAGAGAGCGTCACAGAGCTTGAAACCTCGCGCCGAAACTCCGCGCCGAACCATTCACGCAACAAACTTTGCAAACCCGTGAACGATTTGTAGCGCAACGTCTCTTCCGGAATATCCAAACGCAGACGAAAGCCCTCGCGATAAGGTTCGAGCACGAAGCGCAGCTTTTCGAAGAACTCGTCTATGAGTTTCGAATCGATATCGCTGATTTCAACCGTGGCCTCGGCAATGATTTCATTCGAAGTCTCGCCAACGATTTCAACCTCGGCTTGCATCTTCTCGATAAAGAGGGTTTTGCCCGGCGCGGAGGTGATGCGCGCGTTATACGTGCGGCTCGCAGTGATGCGCGTCGCTTCGCGAAGTTCCGCGCGTGAGTGTGTTGTGAAGAGAAATAAAAACATGCACAGGCAAAACTTGATCGTATTCATCATCAACCTCGTAAATGAATTGGGATTATTAACAAGACGGTGTCATTCAGGAGGAATCCGTTTAAGCATGAGCACAGCGGTTTGGCTGAAAAAGATTCCTCCTGAATGACAAAAGAACATAAGGCGCAACCATTTGCTTCAATCAGCTCTCGTGTTGCTCGGCCAATTCCTGCAACGTCTCTTTTTTGTCCTGCAACGCCATGAGCAAATAGCGGCGCAAATGCGCATTGCCGGGATTCTCCGCAAGCGCCTCGCGGCAACGCGCGATTTGTGCGTCAATCGTGGCGAGCCGGTCGCGATACAGCAGCATCAAATCCACGTGCAATTGCGCAAGCTGCGGCGAGGTCACGCGCTCCAATTCTGCAATCGCCGCTTCGTGTTCCTTTTCCTTTTGCGCGACGTGCTCCAAAGCCGCAGCCGCGAGCAATCTAGAGTCTTCCGCAGGCTTCTTATTGAACTTGAAAAAAGCTCCCAATCCGATTGCTAGAATAAGACTCGCGGCGGCTGCGTAAGCCAACAGCTTTTGTGTTGAAGTGAAACGCGAACGCAATCTTCTCTCATTTTGCTGCTCTGAACGCAAAGCGTTTTCAATTTTCGCCCATAAAAACGGCGAAGCGGAGGGCTGCTTGAGATTGCGAGTCAAAAGCAAAAGCTGCTCGTCCTGCGCTTGCAGCTTTTGGCAATCCGCGCACGCGCGCACATGCCGCGCAAATGCCTCTGCGTCGATTTCGCCGAGTTCGTGTTGGCGATAGAGATCACAACTCATCCGGCTTATCCTTTGATCACAAGTGTGAATTGAAAGCGCCCCAAGAAATTCCCCCTTGAGGGGACCAGGGGGGTGTTGTTAAAGACGAGCACGATATTCAAATTCATCATGACATGCTTAAAGTTCGCGATACCGAGCAATACCCCCCTAACCCCTCTCAAGGGGGGAATACGAAGGCTCATCCGCAAGCAGCGCGCGCAATTTTTGTTTGGCGTGAAAGATTTGCGCCTTCACGGTTCCGACGCTCAAATCCAACGCGGCGGCGATGTCTTCTTGTTTCATCTCTTCGAGGGCGAACATCACGAAGCAGGCGCGCATGCGTTCCGGCAATTGACCGATGGCCTCTTCCAATTGCGCGCGCAACTCGATGCCGGGCGTGTATGCGAATTCGATTTCCAGCATTTCTTGCGTGCGCTCGGATTTGCGTTTGCGCAGCAGATCGAAGCACACGTTCAGCATGATGCGAAAGAGATACGTGCTGAATCGCGCGCCGAATTGAAACTGGCCGAGACTGCGATACAATTTGATAAACGCGGTTTGCAGCGCATCTTCGGCTTCTTCCTTACCTCCGAGCATGCGCAGGCCCAAGCCGAGCAGCGGCTGCTCGAAATGTCGAAACACGATTTCATACGCGCGCAAATCACCGGCTTGCAGCCGTTGAATCACCTCGCGCTCGTTGTCAAGCTCACGTATCAGACGGCAAGGCTCTTTGAAATGGGGTCGACCACCGTATTTTCACAAGCACTTCTTTAGACGCAAGCCCGACGGGAAAGGTTTAGACAGCGATATAACGAAAGATTATGTCGACGGCTGCCCCGGACTTGAAGGGAGAAAGGACTCTAGCGGAATCCGCAATCGGATGGGACGATATTGAGGCCATCAACAAAGGCGACAAATTTTTTTCTGCTGTGCGCTTTCGGGTGTAACACCTCAGTTATTGGTGGCGAACGTAGCGCAGACATCTTGTCTGCAGGCAGGATGCCCAATGTCACTAACTTTTGAAGAAAGATATGACAGAAAAATGGAGGGCAGAAAAATATATAAGTTTTTTGCTGCACGACGATGAGCATTTTTTGATGAAAGCCATCCCGCATATTTCTGCCCTTCATTTTTCTGTCATTGTTTTTGAATGGTTTTGCCGACAATCGTTTTGCCTTCTTGAAAAGTTAGCAGCATTGGGCAGGATGCCTGCGCTACTCCACACGTAACTGAGGCTTTCCTTTCGGTTATAAATGAGGTTTCACTTTAAGGCTGAGAATGAGTACTTTGCGCGATAAACGTTGCAACATGGCGTACTCGAAATCACCTCAACCGAAAGCAGACATGACCCGTAAAACCAAAGCGCTCAATCTCGCGCTCATCATCATCGCTTGGGGCTGTCTTTTTTATATGGCGCAGTCGGACATTTTCACCACACGTTATTATGGTTTGCCGATATTGTTCCTCCTGGTTGCGCTGGCCAGCGCTTTTTTTCCGGTGCCGATCAATGTGCTGGTCTTGCTCGCCGGCCAATCTGCAGATGCCCGCGCCGTCGTGGCCGCAGCCGCCTGCGCGACGTTTCCTTCCTATCTCTTGGAGTATTTGATTTACCAATTCATCATTCGTCGCGGCCAAGTGCTCGATATCAAAAACCTCAAAATCGCGCCCAAGCTGTTCGCCGGTTTCATCAAATATCCTTTCGCAACCCTCGCCGTCACCTCGTTCCTGCCCATGCCTTCGGAGCCGATCCGCTTTTATGCCATCTCGACGCGTTACAATAAATTCCGCTTCGCATTCGCGGGCATGCTGGGGCGTGCGTTTCGTTTTGCCATGCTGGTTGGCGTGGGCGTTCTGATGGGCACGCCCACATGGTTGATCGTCGCGGTCATGCTCCTGCCTGTGGTTTTAGGTGTGGCGGGATATTTCTATAAACGCGCGCAAACGCGCAAGGAATCGATGTATGAATTTTGATTTTCAAATTCGCCAAGCGCTCGTAGCAAAAAAGCAAAGATTTTTGTAAGCGGATTTTACGAATATAGCGGATAGAGCCTTTTCTTTATCGCTTCATTCGTGTCATCCGCTCGCAGTAAGCTTTTGGGTTGCGGCTCGTTGAGCTTTCAATTATTGCAACACATCAAACAACCGGCTGTACTTCAAAGTGAATTGCCGTTCGGGGAGCAATTCTTCGCTCGCGTCGTCCCAACCGTGCGTTTCATTGTATACGACGAACAGGCCGGTGTTCGCGCTTTGCAGCCAGCCCAAACGCAAATTGGTGGAACGCAAATCTGCGCGATCGTTGAATTGCAACAATGCCTGCACGAACAGCCGCGGCGTGAAGGAATAAGACCCGCGCCAGCGAATGAGATTGGTGATAAAGCTGCCTTGGGGCAGATCAATATCATTGCGATCCCAAATGACTTCCGTGTTGAATGTTTCGCCGGAGCGCAGTTTGACGAGAGGCGACATGGAAAAACGATGGCCGCCAAAGTAGCCGCCGATGGTAAATCTGGATTCGAAACTCGCCCATGCGCCGCGATTGGTATTGAACACAAACGAGGCCTCTTCATTGTCGTATGTGCCGCGCGGCACTACGATGCCGGGGAAAATAGCGAAGGGCGTTTTCACACCCTCGCGCGTGAAGTTGATGCCGGTGTGAAACTCGTAGCCGTTTTTCCATTCCCAATGATTATCAACGTGCAGAAAGCCGCTTTCTTGAAATCCTGTGAAATCCCAAAAGCCGCGATAGGAAACGTGCGGACGCACTTCGTGCAGCCCGAGAAAATTTTTCGGGCGATAGCGATGAAAGATCAACGCGTCCGGTTTGCGATAGCCTCGCGGTATCGCATTGCCGTTCGGGCCGCGCAATCCGCCTTGTCGCCGCTGCAAGAAGCCTACTTCCGGATTGAAGAAGTCTGCGACCTCGGTGTAATTGAAGCTCAACAACCAGGCTTGTGAGTCATATGTCGTGCCGAGTTTATAGGCATACTGCTCGGCAGAGATTCCCGGCGTGAACGTGCGCGCTGCGAATCCGGTCACTTGGCCAAACTTGCCGAAGCCGAGTTTGCCATCGAGCGCGAGCGTGCGCGATTGTAATCCTCCTCCGGCGCAAGCTTGCCCGTGCCTTGACGATTGACGAAGATCGCGCCCAGGTTCGAGCGATGCGGCAGTTCTTGTTTGAAGCGCGCGACCGTGAAGTTGTTCGCGTGCAGCGTGTCGCCGAGCGACTCGGTTTGCATGTTCAAAAAGCCGATGGCGCTCGGCCCGACATTGCCGGAAACGCGCGCGCCGCCGATGATGGGCACCGCATGGCCGTTGGCATCCAAGCCGATTCTGCGGCTGAAAAAGATTTCCACTTCGCCCGGACTGCCGACGGAAAACAAGCCCGCGTTTTCGAGAAAGAAGGGACGCTTCTCCGGAAAGAAAAGATTGAAACGATCGAGATTGATTTGCTGATCATCGACTTCCACTTGCGCGAAGTCGGTGTTGGACGTCGCATCGAGCGTGAGGCCCGGGGTCAAACTATATTTCACGTCCGCGCCGAGGTCGCCGTGCCATTGCTCGCTGTTGATTTGATCCAGCTCGTGAAACTTGGATTCGCCAAGCACATACGGCATGACTTTCAAATTGCGTTGTGAAGCGATTTTCAACCCCTGCAAGATACCGGCTTGCGAGAGACGAAGGAGTGTAAACTGTCGCGGCAAAGGCGACCAGAATGCCGCTTCTTTGCGGCGGCGAATGTTGCGCTGAAAATTCAATCCCCACGTTTGCGACTCGCCTTTTTTATAGCGCAGCGTGCGAAACGGAATCGCGAATTCCGCGCACCAACCAACCTCGGAAACCTTCGTGCGCACTTCCCACGCGCCATCCCAGTTGATATTGAAGCCGCCGACCGCACCGCCCTGCTGCCGCACGTTGGCAACGTCGCTCTGGCCCTCGTTCGTCACTTGCGCGTCGTACTCAATGCCCGCCGGGTTCGTGCCGAACACGAATCCGTTTTGCTTGTCGTGATAGGTGTCGAGAATGATTTGAAAGCAGTCCGTCTCATCGAGCGGAGAGTCGCGGCGGCTGTCGGAAACGATGATGCGCTCCGTCTCATTATCAAAACACACCACGCCGAAGTAGAGCGTGTCATTTGTGAAGAGCACGCGCACTTCCGTGTTTTGCGTCGCGGCTTGACCTTCATCGGGAGTAGTTTGCCAGAAGCCGGTGATCGGCGCGGCAATTTGCCAAGCGGCATCATTCAGAATTTCGCCATCGAGCACGGGCGGCTTGCTCGTGGAAAATGCCGTAGCCGATGGTGGCGTGATGGGAATGTCGTCGCGCGCAAGAAGCAAAGAAGGGGGGAGAAAGCTATTCGCGATTAACAAAGCCTCGATGAGCTTGCGAGAATATGAGTGATACATGGACGGCACGTTTCCTTCCTCTGAAAAAGTATTTGCAATTCGCCCGTGATTTCTTTATTCAACGCGGCGAATGTATTGTAAAACTAAATCACAATGGCCTCATGCACAAGCGCTTTTTGTGATCGTCGTGGCGGCATTTTTTAAGACAAAACGATTTCCGGCAAAACTATTCTTTTAATCGTCTTGCCGGAAATCGTTTTGCTTTTTCTTTTTTGTTTTAATAACGCGGCGCATTTAACAACAGGAGAACCTCGTGACCGACTCGGCATTGCCGCACTGGCTCGCGTGGGCGCGTGAAATTCAAGCGCTTGCGCAAAACGGTTTGGCTTTCACCAGCAACGAGTTTGACGTTCAACGCTACGAAAGGTTGTATGAAATTGCTGCGGAAATGATGGCGAGCCAAGACGCAACTGCCGCAAACGATTGGCTGGAGCAATTCACAACGCAGCGCGGTTACGCCACGCCCAAGATCGACGTGCGCGGCGCGGTGGTGCGCGAGGGTAAAATCTTGCTCGTGCAAGAGCGTTCCGACCAACGCTGGTGCATGCCAGGCGGTTGGGCGGATGTCGGCGATCTGCCTTCGAACATGGTCGCGCGCGAAGCGCTCGAAGAGAGCGGCTTCGAGGTGATCGCGCGCAAAGTCATCGGCGTGTTCGATGCGAATCGCGACGGCCGTCCGATGAATTTCTTTCACGCCTACAAACTCGTCTTTTGGTGTGATTTGATTGGAGGCGAAGCGCGCGCAAGCAATGAAACCCTGGCCGCAGATTTTTTCGATTTCGCGCGTTTGCCCGAGCTTTCCTCTTCGCGCACCAGTCAGCGGCATTTGGCGGAGGTGCGCGCCCATTTGCTTGATCCGCAACGTCCCACGGCATTTGACTGACAACAATGACATAAGCCGGAACCAAAAAGAAAAAGCCTCGCGCAAAGACGAGAAGCCGCAAAGCGCCCGCAAAGCTTTTCTTTGCGGTGTCTTTGCGGCTCTGCGTCTTTGCGTGAAAGTTGTTTGCTTTTCTTTAGATGAGGCGTGAAGAATAAAATTTCAGAATTCCGTTTCTCTTAGCAACCTTTTGCAATTTGCCGGAGTCTAAAGAACAGATTCCCAAATTAAAAAAAACGCTTGCGGAGTTTGCCATGCTGCAAAAAGGATTGTCCAACCGGCCTTCGGGCGCTGTCGCGTTCCTCATCATCGTCGGAAGTTTGGCGCTCAACCTCCTGCGCGGAGAAAACGTGCTGGAAGAATTTCTATGGGGAAGTCACGGGCTGGGGATTTCAAATTTGAGGTGCTACGCCGAGCAGGCCGCGTGTCACTTGCACAAAGTTTTCGAAGAAGTCGTTATCGGCTCGCCCCGTGACTATGATGAGGGCTATGAAAAGAAGGAGCGCAAAGTCGCGAAGGCTTTTTATCCGGACCGTCTTCCGCAGCAACGCCGCGTGGCAAACTTCAACGCTTGGAATTTGCGCCAAGCGCCTTCCCGAGTCTCCAAAAGCGCAACCCGCCTCTGAGAGGACGTTTGAAAAGTCGACCGTCGCCTGATGATGAATCATCAGGCTAGGAGATGCAAGCCAACTGAAGTTGGCTGCCATTCCGCCGTGGAGGGGTTTTAGCCATCTTCAGATGGCTTTCATCTTGTAGCCTGATGCTTCAGACCGTCGCCTATGATGAATCATCAGGCTAGGAGATGCAAGCCAACTGAAGTTGGCGGCCATTCCGCCGTGGAGGGGGGTTTAGCCATCTTTAGATGGCTTTCATCTTGTAGCCTGATGCTTCAGTATCAGGCGAGGGTTGAAAGCAAATTTCCTCGCCGGTTCGAACGCTATCTCGCCTCGCTCCCGATCAACACAAACGGCTTTCCCTCCACGTGCGTGAGAAACACCATGCGGCTTTCCGCGCCCGAGAGTTTTAGCTGAGAGATGAGAGCTTCCGGCTCCAACGGAGAACCGCGTTTCTTCACGGTCACTCTTCCCACATGCAAAGCGCGCAAACGCTCGCGCAATTTTTTGAGCTGAAAAGGAAAAGCCTCTTCAATTGCAAACGCGCGCGCAAAGGGCGTCGTGATTAATTTATCGCTCGTGAGGTACGCAATGTCGCGGTCGATTTGATAAGCGTCCATCTGCGCTGCGAGCGTGGTCACAAACCCGGTGCGTAGCACGGCAGGATCGGGTTCATACAAATACGCGCGCGGCGCAGCAAGCCGTGATTCGACTTGCGCAGTTGTGAGAGTGTGACGCTCGGGAAGCAAGGTTGCGCGGCGCGTATTGGTCTTTGCTTCTCCCAGCCACAACACACATTCCTTCAACTCGCCCTCCACTGAAATAAATTCGACCTCGCAATCATAGCGCGCAAGTTCTCGCATATCCACAGCCGGAGAAATTTTGACCCCGAGCGCTTTGACATGCGGCAACCAATCTCTAATGAGCGCAAGCGGCGGCTGATACTCTTCCACAGAAAAACGCCGGCGCCCTTCCACACGCCGCGCGGGATCAAAGAACAGCGCGTCGAGCTGCGGCAAAGCCATTTGCGTCACATCTGCGTTGATGAAACGTACATGTTCGTTTGCGCCATACGCTTTGAGATTTTCTCCGGCCATGGCGATACGCAAAGGCTCCGTCTCCGCCGCGACAACTTCATGATGCGCCGCCAACGCAATGCTGTCGCCGCCGATCCCGCAGCACCAATCCCCGACGCTTGCAAACTCCGTAAAACGTTCGGCGCGATAACGCGAGATGGTTTCCCCGGAAGCTTGCTCCAAAGCCTCGCGCGTGAGATACATGCGTTCCGCTTGGGAAAATTTTGTCCGCGCTTTTTTTCGCAAGATGATCGTTGCGATCGCAGCCTTTGACAATTCCAACGCAAACTGCTTTTGCATTCGCGCGCAGCAAGAGAGAAAAGTTTCTTCCGAAGGATTCAGCTCGGCCGCAGTTGCCAGCGCAGCCTGGCCGAGAGGGGAGAGGAGAGCTTCGAAGGCGGCGAGGTTCATGAAGGAGAAGGTGTTTTATTCACCACAAAGGCGCAAAGATCACAAAGGAAAGCGAAAGCATAAGCCGGACAAGCCGGAACCAAAAAGAAAAAGCCTCACGCAAAGGCGCGAAGAACCCGCAAAGCTTTTCTTTGCGGTACCTTTGCGGCTCTGCGTCTTTGCCTGAAAGTTTTTGCTTTTTTTGCAACGATTGAACTTGTTAGAGACTACGCTAGTTTTTCAGACAAGCTGAAAACTGGGCCCTGTGGGCAGCATAAAAAGCTTTAGGCAAGATGATTTAATGGCAAAATTATTTCAAATCATTTTGCCATTGAATTATTTTGCCATAAAACTTTCAGAATTCTATTCTGAGTTTGTGTGCCTTATGGCATAGTTTTGACAAAAATCGTTTTGCCTTTTTTGGGGCGATATCTGAATAGCGGTCATTTTTTTCTTTGTAGCCTTTGCGGTGAAGCTTGGCTACGGAAAAATTCCCAGCTCCAGATAGGTCACCGCCACTTTGTTGATCGCGTTGATGAAAGCCGCGGTGCGCAAATCGATCTTGTTGTTGTGCTGCTTTTGAATTTCACGGAACTGGTTATAGGCGGAGATCATGGTCTCTTCCAGGCCGGAGTTGACCAAATCTTCTTCATTCGCGCCGTGCGCCACTTGCTCCAAAATTTCCTGAGCAATTTTTTTCCCGGTCAAATCTTCCATCGTGTGCAGCAGCTTCTTAAAAGCATTCTCTTCGAAACGTTTGCCCATGCGCCCGAAACGCACGTGCGAAAGATTCTTGAGCCACTCGAAATATGAAACGGTCACGCCGCCGGCATTGAGATACATGTCGGGAATGATCAACGCGCCGCGCTTCAGCAACGCCTCGTTCGCATCCGCAGTCAGCGGCCCGTTCGCGGCCTCGGCAACGATCCTGGCTTTGACGCGATCAACATTAGCAGCGGTAATTTGATTCTCCAACGCTGCGGGCACGAGAATGTCGCAATCCAACTCCAACGCCTCGGTGGTGCGCGTTATGTTCGTGGCGCCGGGATAATTCAAGATCGACTTGTTTTCAGTGCGATGCTTCACCACCTTTTCGAGATCCAAACCTTTGGGATTGTAAATCGCGCCTTCATACTCCGCGAGGCCGACGATTAGCGCGCCGCCTTCTTGCAAAAATTTCGAGACATAATAGCCGACGTTGCCCAACCCTTGCACCACTGCGGTTTTTCCTTCCAAGCCCGGCGCAAGCCCCAACGGTTTAACATCCTCCGCAAAGCCGCACGCTTCACGAATGCCAAAGTAAACGCCGCGCCCGGTCGCTTCGGTTCTGCCGCGCACCCCGCCTTGCGTGATCGGCTTGCCCGTGACGCATGCAATCGAATTCAAATCGGCGCCCGTCATCGCGCCATAGGTATCCACCACCCACGACATCTCGCGCGGCCCGGTGCCATAATCCGGAGCAGGCACGTCCACGCCCGGGCCGATGAAATTCTTTTTGATCAGCTCATACGTGTAGCGTCGCGTGATGCGCTCGAGCTCCGCGTCGGAATAATTCCGCTTCTCGATCTTAATCGCGCCTTTCGCGCCGCCGAACGGGACATCTACGATCGCGCACTTGTACGTCATCAACGCCGCGAGCGCCATCACCTCGTCCTCGTCGGCATTGGGGCTATAGCGGATGCCGCCCTTCACCGGCAATTTGTGATGACTGTGCTCCGCGCGCCACGCGTCGATGGCCTCGATCGAACCGTCGTCGCGTTTCAACGGAAACGTCACGTGATACACGCTGTTGCAAATCTTGATCTGCTGCAACAAGCCCTGCGGATGTTTGGTGTAAGCCGCGGCCTTGTCGAAATTGCGGTTCACCTGCTCGAAAAATTTGATCTGCTCTGACATAGAAATCCCTTTCAGTTGGTAAAATGAAAAAGGATGGGCGCCTGCCGGGCTGTGAACCCAGCCCTGAGCATCAAATGCAAAGTGAACTCCTTTCACTGCGATTATGTCCGCTGCGCAATTCTGTCAACCGCCTGCGCGCTCGTGTGCAATCGTAACCAAAAGCAAAAGAAGCGCTCGCTTGCAGAAGCGACGGAATAGGATAACGGGAGGAAACGCAATTTCCAAATGGATTTTTTCCAGCGCCGATGAGCCGCAACCCCAACAGGCCAACCGCGAATAAGCGCAAATGAACGCGAATGAAAAAACGTTAGCGTTCATTCGCGTTGATTAGCAGTTAAACATGTTTGCTGAAAAACGAAGAGTTCAATTTTGAGAGCTTAATGGTTCCGGGTTGCGATCAACGAGGGAGCGAGCCTCTCCGCGCCATGTTTTCGCGCAACGCTGCCAGCGCTTGTTCGACGTAATCCGGGCCGATGCCGAAGACTTCATGAATCGTCGCGTGATAGTTTTTTTTGAGATTCAAATTGCGCTTGCCTTCAAGTGAGGTGATGCGCATGAATTCTTTGTGGACGAAGATCAACTCATCTTCGTGTACGCGCGTGAGGCAGAGTCCGTGCATGCCGTTGCGATGGAAGGACGCTTGCCAATGCCGCAAAAATTCGTCGAGTGGGGCGGGGCGATCCATAAAACGATAACGCCATTTCATCGTCTCGCGTGTGAAGGTGAAGAGGTCATAACTCTGCGCCATCGCCTCGAAGCGCAATTCCACGCCATTGAACTCGTTGTGATAAAGCCGCGGCTTGCTAGGATCGAGCGGCATGGGGCGTTGCAAGAGATAGCCGGGGTCCAGCAAGTATTTAAAGCCCTCGAGCAACACGACGAGCGCGCAGTGAATATTGCGCCCGGCGCGCATATCGCCCATGATGAGGTAACAAGCGAAGCCTTGTTGCAGAAGGATGGATTGCAGAAAGAAAGTTAAAGAGAAGCAAGTGCCGCCGGTGTGAAAGCGCAAATGATCTTCGAAGATTTCTTCGGGAAAGCGCAGCCGTTCGCGCTCGTTCTCACCCACGCGATTGAACTTGAGAATCTTGCTCAAGTTTTCATAAGGCAGGTTTGCAAAGGCGGCGATGATCTTTTGTAAGAAGTAAATCGCAGGCGGCTGCGGCGGGATTTGAAAATTTTTCAGAAAATGCCGCACGCCCTCGCCGTGCTGGAAAGGGTCGAGCAGGAGAGGGGGAGGAGGCGAAATGATGTGGGCGTGCGAGGACATAAAACCGCATTGTCATTCTGTAAGAACATTCCCCAGCGCTTGGACCAATCTTTATTTTGCGAGAAGCACCTTTCGCACAGCCACGAACTTCTCCGCGAACATGCGCACGAGATAAACCCCGCTCGCCACACGCACGCCTTCGTTGTTTCTTCCATCCCATGCCGTGATATGCCGCCCGGCGCTTTTGGGTTCATCTGCCAGTCGCTGAATTTCCTGGCCCTGCAAATTATAAACGGCGATTTTAACGCGGCCCGTGGTTGGTACTTCGTACTGCAGTTGGGTTTCTGGATTGAAGGGATTCGGATAGTTCTGCGAAAGATAGAACGCTTGCGGCACACCCACCAGATCAAGATCGTGCTCCTCAACGAAGTCATTCTTGCCCACAATGACGCGGAAGGCATGCACAGGCTCACGAGTATTGACTAGAAAAGTGTACTGCTCCTGCTCACGCAGATTCCACGAGATGCGATTGGTTTTATCCAGCAATAAGATATTCCAATCTGCCGGCACATTCAGCCGATCAGCCAAAGCGAGCGTCACGCTCGTTTGCGAAGTCTGCACTTCGAAATCCCACGCGCCGCCTTCGGGATTGAGCGCGCGGAAATCGCCGGTATAGTTACCGGGAAAAGCATTCCAATCCGCATGTGGAAAGTAGAGTGAAACGTGATCTGCCAAAAACGGCGCTTCGGAAAAGTCGTTGGCATCCCATTCGTCGCGAGCATCTTGCAAACCGCCGAGATAATTGTCTTTGTCGAGATAGGTTTCGGCAGTCGCGGTGATTTGCAGCATCCATTCGTTGCTCTGTAGCGCAGACTTCCCATCTACTAATTGTTTGGACGCAGTTCCGCTGGCAGACTTTGGTGGAATTTCAATGACGGCCGATTGCGGGCCCAAGTTGTTCACGAAGTAGCCTTCGAACGGAACCAATTGCGTGCGCGTGTGATCATAGCCGCTGCTCGTATTGGTGTTCCCGCTGTAGCCCACCAATTTATTTTCTATGCTCGCCGGTTTGATCACCTCGCTCCAATTGACGGTGAATGCGAATGGATTGCCGATTTGGCTCCAACCAACGGGAAGGGTGATGTTGAAATTCTCTGCGGTGGTCACGCTCTTGCCCGCGCCCGCATTCAGCGTTTTCGCTTCTTTGGTGATCAACCAAAAGCCGGTGCCCGGCTCAAACGAAGGCACGTTGGGATATTCGAGGTATTGGTTGCTCGAACTTGACCAGCGCAACAGCCGCCACTGCGTGTCATCATACGTTCCCAATTCATTTAACACCGCAGGCACGGAGCTGTTGTCCAAATCAAACGGCACGGAGATCATGCGATAAGCTTTCACTTGCGTTGGGCTTGCCGGGCCGGCAAAGGCAAGATTGCTATTGGTGACTTGAATGACTTGTGGCCGCGTCATCGCATTGGCAAGTGGAAACGTTCTCGTGTTGCCAACCTGGTCTTGCGCTGAAAAATAATATTCCGCGCCGCGTTCGGTAATCGCGCTGCTGGGAATCGTACCCTGAAAATTGTCGCCTCCTGTGTTGCTCATGTTGGTTGAATCAAAAGAAGCTGCGCCGCCGGCGCAATAATAAAGTTTAGCGGATTGAATCACTCCCAAGTTGTCCGACAAGCTTGCCGCAATCGCTACACTTGTTCCCGTTGGTGCAGTTGAGACTGCGGTGTGATTGATTTGCGGCGGCGTGGTGTCAACGTAAAATCTGAGTGGAGTGGAAGTATCGCCATAAACTTGCCCATCCCACGCGCTCACGCGCCACCACCAATCACCATCGGCCAGCCCGGATTGAACCGTGTAAGAGGCTTGCCCACTGCCCGGTGTAACTGGCGGCGCTGGACTAAAACCTGTCGTGCTATTTCTCGACTCAAATGTTTGCGTGCCCGCGCCAAAATTGCCGTCGTCATCGATCTCGACTTTGAAATGAAGTTGATCGCCGTTTGGATCCGAGGGAACGTTGAACGCGAACGCTGGGATGTTGTCGTTTGTGAAAGTATCAGCCGCCGGTGAGACCAAGGTTGGCGCGGCAGGAGCGCTATTCCCTTGTCCGGAGGTTGTGAAAGAATACGAATCCGTCGCCATCGTATTGCCCGCGCTGTCAGCGGCATCTATGGAAACACTGATCGTTTGTTGCGGAGCAAAGTCAACCGGCGGATCGTAAGTGAGCGCATAATCCGCCGCCGTGCCGGTGAGCGAAAGCGCGACAGAATTGCCGTTTACTTTCATCACAATTCTCGAACGATTCACACCGCTTGTGGCGTCTTGAATATGCGCGACAATATTGGCGTTGAGGGCTACACCGGTGGCGCCGCTGGCAGGATTATGATTGGAAGTGAACGGCCTCGCCACATCAACGATGAATCTCCGCGCTGCCGAGGCGTTTCCATACACCTGTCCATCCCACGCGCTCACGCGCCACCAATAATCGCCGTCTGCGAGCGCAGATTGAACGGTATAAGTCATCTGTCCTGCGCCTTGCGCAACCGGCGGCGTTGGATTAAAGCCAGCCGCGTTCGTTCTGGATTCATGGCTTTGCGTGCCTGGCCCGAAATTGCCGTCGTCATCGATCTCGACTTTGAAATGAAGTTGGTCGCCGTTGAGATCGGAGGGAACGTTGAAAGCAAGAGACGGAGTACTATCAATTATAAAAGTGTTAGTCGCAGGTGAAACCAATGTTGGCGCAGCGGGCGCGCTATTCCCAAGGGCTGCCGTTGTGAAAGCATAAGTATCCGTTGCCATGGTGTTTCCCGCACTGTCGGCTGCGTCGATGGACACATTCACGATTTGCTGGGTGTCAAAATTTGTGGGAGGATCATAGGTGAGGATATAATCCGAGGCCCCACCTGTGATTGCTGGTAAAACGATATTGCCATTTACTTTCATTACAATGGCTGATCGTTTGACGCCACTCCCGATGTCCAGAATGTGGGCGATGATATTCGTATTCACTGCAACCCCAGTGGCTCCTCGCGCAGGATTGTGGCCGGAGGTGAAAGGCTGAACGACGTCAATAACGAATCTACTTGTGCTCGAAAAGCTCCCGTAAACTTGACCATCCCACGCGCTCACGCGCCACCACCAATCACCGTCTGCCAGCGCAGATTGAAGGGTATAAGTCACTTGTCCGGTGCCTTGGGCCACGGGCGGCGTTGGGCTGAAGCTGGTGGTGTCCGTGTTAGATTCATAGCTTTGCGTGCCTGGCCCGAAATTGCCGTCATCATCAATCTCGACTTTGAAATGAAGCTGGTCGCCATCGGCATCGGAAGGAACGTTGAAGCTGAACGCCGGCGTGGCATCATTTATAAAGGCATTTTGTGCGGGTGAAGAAAGAACGGGAAAAGCCGGCGGCTGATTTGTCGATCCTTCCATGCGATAAAAATACAAGCTCCCCAAAGCATCACCGATGAACAAATCTAAATCGCCATCGTTATCGATGTCTACAGGAGCAGGGCTATTATGCGTTTTTACTGTGATCGAGGCGAAGTGGTCGGATTCAAGCTGAAAGTTGGCTTGTTGCGCCGTGCCGGTGTTGCGATAAAAATTGATCTTGCCATGCTGGTTGCCCAACAACAAATCCAAATCGTGATCGTTGTCAATATCGACAAATGCTGGCGCGCCAAATCCTCCCGTGGCTTCAACGCTAAAATAATTGTCGGTGATCAGAAAAAAATTGGGATTGGTGGCCGAACCCATATTACGATAGTAATGGATATTCCCACTCCATTCTGCCACTAACAGATCCAAGTCGCCATCGGCATCAATGTCTGCGAAGGTGGGAACGCTCCAACGATCGACATCAATATTGTTAAAGTTTGCAGTTTCTAAAACAAAGGTGAGGGCTGTTGGCGTTCCAGTGTTGCGAAAAAATTGGATATTTCCATCCGTCGTTCCTACAAACAAATCGTCATCCCCATCGCCTTCGATGTCGGCAAAAGACGGTGCGGAATAGATGATACTCGCGCCGGAGAGCAAATTATCGGTTTCAAATTTAAATATTGGTCGCGTGCTCGTTCCGATATTACGAAAGAAGTTTATGTTGCCGTAAAGCCCGCCGACAAAAAGATCCCAATCGCCATCGTGATCAATATCGACAAACGTAGGTTTGCTGGAACTTCCAAAAGCGAGACTGACATAATGCTTGACTGCGGGATTGAAAGGCGGATTGATGGGCGCGTTGGTGTTGCGATAAAAATGGATTCCGGTCTGCTCCTCGCCAACCAACAGGTCGACGTCATTATCGTTGTCAATATCCGCCAGCACGGGCGCACTACGAGCACCCACATTGATAGAGGAGAGCTTGCTGTCTTCTAAAATAAAACTGGCTTGTGTCGCCGTCCCAATGTTTTTGTAATAGGCAATTTTGCCGTTTTCACCGGTGAAAATTGGCCCACCGCCCAGGAAGAGGTCCAAGTCGCCGTCATTATCGAAGTCTGCTAAAGCCGGTGTACTGTAGTCGCCGACATCTATCGGAGCTGCGAAGATCGTTGCCTTTTGAAAATTGGGGTTGCGTGCATCGCCTTTATTTTCGTAGAAATCTACCCTACCGTCTTTTCGACCCAAAAACAAATCGAGGTCGTTGTCCTTGTCAATATCGCCGAAAGCAGGGGTGGCGAGATCGCCGGCGTCGATGAGGGCGAAGGTCTCCGTCTCTAAGCTGAAAGCGGAACTCTGGGCCGTGCCGGTGTTTCGATAAAATTTGATCGTACCGTCCAGCCATCCAATAAACAGGTCTAAATCCGTATCGCCATCGATATCGGCAAAAGCCGGGGCCGGTTCAGGGAGAGGAGGAACTAAACTGATACCGGCAAAATGCTCCGTAACCAAACTATACTTGGGTTGCGCAATGCTGCCAGTGTTTTGAAAGAAATAGATGGTTCCCAGCGCATCTCCCAAAAACAAATCCAAATCACGATCGCCATCAATGTCTGCCAGGGTCGGTTTCACTTTATAGAAGCCACCAGCAAAGGGACTGTTAATGGTATCGTTGTTGACGATGAACGAAATCGTGTCGATCTCTCGCTGCAAGATTAGGCTTTGGGAGTAAAGCGCCGTCAGATTTAACACCACAATTCCCACTAGCCCCGTCATCATGATTCGTAAGCCGATCATTTTCGCCTCCTATTTTTAAAGTTAGTTGCCACTTGGAGATCCGGGTGGATCCGGCAATTTGTCTGTGGATGTGATCATCCTATTGTCTTTACCAAGTAAAGCTACGATCATACCACCCCCAACAACAGCGGTTCCTGCGCCAATCCATAGCCATTTTTTACTCTTTGATTTCTGGTGTTCCTTTTGCCATTTTTTTGTGACCTCATGCGTGATTATGACTTCATGCGCGAATTTTATGAAAGAAGGCTTATCATTGGGATTGGGCCGCCATTCGGGTGACAGCCGCAAGACTATGCGCAGGCCCTCTTCTGCTTTTTTATATTCATCCTGGGCATGCTGGATTTTGGCCAAAAGTAGAAAGGCTTGTACGCTATCCGTTTTTGAAAGTCCGCCTTTGGACAAGCAAGTTCTGATGCGTTGCAAAGCTTCGTCAAACTGACCCTCTGCATGAAGTTTTTCTGCTTTGGCTAGCTCTTGGACACATTGGTATTGCGCTTCTGCTGGGCTCGACAAAATTGCCCATGAAGCAGTGATAACGAAAATGCAGACAAGAATGAATCTGCTGCCACGAAATGATTGTAATTGTTTCACGATTATCTCCGTTATTCATTCCTGAGCGTGAACTTCAACGGTTGCCTATGATCTTCTTCGAAGTTCATGGAGAGCGAGCGCGGCTCGGCAATATGACCCTCGCGACGGACTTCGATAGTGTGCATGCCAACATTGAGCGAGATGACGCTGGGCGTTTCTTTTTCTTGAGATTTGCCATCGACGTAAATCGTACCCCATACCTCGCTCGGTTCCGTAACTACGGTCAACTTCACTTTCTTTTCGAAATTGATATTGACTTCGGTCATTTGATCGGCTCTAATGTGGATATCTTTTTCCCAATAGCTCCAAGTGGCGTGAACAACTTTGATGCGATGCGTCGTCGCGGTCAATTCCAGCATATTGTCGCTGGTATTGGCTTGGGTCTGGTTACGATCGACATAAACCGTATAGCTCGACGGATTCACGACCAATTTAAGCTTCCCTGTCAAAGGCTTAAGTTCGCCAAAAATCCGCAGCCTTTCACGCGCTTCCGCAATTATGGTTGTGTCAAAATCTTTGTAACCTCTTTTCTTTAACTCGATGCGTTGCAGTTGGCCGGGCCGGACGCTAAGGGTTATCGGCGTGCTGCCTCTGCTGTTTTTATTCAGCCAAATGGTCGCTTCGGAAGGCTGTGAAGTAATATGGAGCGAGGCTGTCACTGACGTCATATCGACGAATAATGTGCTGAGTTTCCCAGCACGGACTTCGACGGTACGGGTTTCGTCTTCATAGCCTTCCGCGATGAATTGCAGTTGATAACTGCCGGTATCCTGGTTGGAATTCACATACGGCGTTCTTCCCAAAATCTGGCCCCGTCGCCAGACAATAGCATCGGCAGGCCGTGAAGTGATTTCAAGCTTGCCAGTGGTCACGCTTGGCGGAATAGAAATTTTGATCAAGTTGTATGTTCTAGTCACTTGCACGCCTGGAGAAACTCGGAAGCTGTCTTTTTTGGTTTCATATCCTGGGCGTGAGATTACAAGGTGATGTTCTCCTGGCTGCAATTGATATTTTACGAGTTGTGTCGAGTTTACGGGTTTGTCATTGTCATCAATACGCACTTCTGCATCCGCTGGCGTGAGTAGGAGTGAGACGTAGCCTTGTCGAACAGACGGCGGAGGAGATGTTTGATTAACCTTCCGATACAGAAAAGCGCCCGCGCCGATGAGAAATACTGCTGCTATTGTCAGAACTATTTTCCGCAGTCGTTTCGGCTTAGGAGGCGCAGGAAGAGGGGGTTCAAACGATTGTGATTGCGCCGATAACGCCTTCACTAATTTTTGCATTTGTTTCTCGCGATCATCAAGCTTCGTAAAATCCAAATAAGTGAGCATTGCAATGCGAGACGGGAGCTTACAAGGTACAAGCAAAAGCGGAATAAGTTTGCGTTGGCGTCCGGTCGGATCGGTAGTGCTGACGAGAAGATTCTCGAACGTCGTCCATTTGCTCTCAAGCCAAGCTGGCGTGAGCACCGTGAGCGTGTGGCGACTGTTATCCACTGCTCGTTCCATATTGATCAAGCTGGGAACGCCGATTTCGGCATCGCGATAGTCGATGAAAACCTTCAGGCCTACGGATTCTAATTTCGGCAACAGATATTCTGATACCCATTCACGATCGATGCTACTATAGCTGATGAAGACGTCGTATTGCGATTTGGCGGGAACTAGGGCTTCAGGCTTTGCTGGTTCATCTCTTCGCTCGTGCTCTTGTGCGATGTCGAAAATCTTGCCATCCGGCGCACGCATGTAAAGCACGGGCGTGCCCCATTCAATCTCATTACCTTGCGCATAGATCGCTTTACGTGCTTCGGCAAGGGCCGTGTCCACGGGATAACTTTCAGCCAGCGCGGAATAAAATTCATGTGCCAATGTGATCGCGGTTTTATCGGTCACTTCGAATTGCATTGCAATAACAGCCGGCACACCTTGCTGCACCAGGCTTTGTGCTGTGCCCGAAAACGGATCCGCGCTTCCGGCGCGCGCCCCCTCGCAAGCGTTCAACAATGCCAGGCGAAGTGTTAGCTCGTCGTGCAATAACGCCCCCAGATATTGGCCGCTCACTTGATGGCCGCGACCATGCTCGTCTTCCAAAATCAGCATGCCGTCTTGCGCTTGCTTATCAAAGCCGCCGTGACCGATGAAATGAAAGATATGATAATCATCGCGGCGCAATTGCTTTTGCAATGCGGGTAAGCCGGCTTTTTTCAAACGCGTCAAGGCGATGAGACCACGTTTTTCGAGATCACTTAAAGCTTCTTTGAGTTTTCCCCACTCGGATTCGACCTCAAGACGGGGAAAGTTATAGGGACTGGAGATCATTACCAAAATTTTCACCGGTGGCGTGACGCGTAAAGGTTGAATGCGTTCGGGCAACTCCAGGTAGCGTACGATCGGTGTTTCCACCGAGAGCGAGAAAAAACGATTGAGCTTGGAATGATAAAGATATTCCCACGGGATTTCCGCAAGCTCTGGAGCGGCATCCAAATGAAATCGCAGACGAACGCCTTTTCGTTGTTGTTTGGCATCATTGATACTGCTGCGCAAGCAGGCGCGCACCTCTTCATCAAAAACTGTATCGAATAAGCGTCCGCCGAACTCTTTGGCAGCCTGCATGTGAGATGAATCTATGCGACGAAGGTTGCTCCGCGCGACACCTACTTTCAAAAAAAAGTTTTCCATCTCCAATTGGGAGAAAGGCATTTGGAAAATGAGTGAGGCCGGGCCTTCCGGAGAGAACGCCCGCACTTTATAGCCCTCGGGAAGGCGCTCGAAGATAAGATCGAAATTCGAATAGTTCATAGCTAGTGCATTTGAGGAATCACAGCAGTGACGAGCTGGTGTCTTATGATGCGAAGTCGGAGGCAGTCATTCTAAAGGACACAATATGATGATTCAAACTCACACGTTTTTTCAGGGTGAGGGATAAATTGGAAGGCTGAAAGGGTGAAACACGAACGCAAAAAGTAGTCTTTATGTGTTTCAAGGCGCAAGGTTTTTGCTGGGGGAAGTGGATGGAAAGTATTCGAAACGGAGTTTCAGGGCAAACGAGTTCCCAAACGGGCAGCCTATGTGAAAATGCTTGGTTTATTGTCAGGTTGAGCGGAGACAAAGCCCGTCTCAGAATTTAGCGCCCTTCGACTTCGCTCAGGGTGACATGCTTTTGAGTTTTCACACAGGCTGGGAGTTTGGGAACGAGAGGCGGAGAAGGTCATTGTGCCTCGCTCATCACCGCTACCATCATCCGCCTCATCAGCTCCTCAAAGTAATCTCCCATATACGGCCCGAAGAACGACATGCGTAGCGATTCGTAGGAGTCGTGGTGATAGTAGCGGCCGGGAATGACGTAGCCCACATAACTGCCATTGAAACTAGTGAGCACAGCGTGATAGCCGCGTCGTTGCGCGAAGTCTTTCAGCGTTGAGGAAATCTCGCCGCTGATATCGCAGGGCGCGCCGAGCCAGAGCAAATCATCCAGTGCAATGAGTTGCAAATAAGAATCACGTTCATAAACAAGTTGCTGCGCGAGCCACGGCGCGAGTCGCCATTCCTCCGTCGCGCGTATGTGCAGCTCCGGCAAATCAACTTTCAAACCGAGATAGCCCAACGTTGCTTCGGGCTTGAATGCAAGGCTCGGAAGCCGCAGCAATAAACTATCGGCCAAGCCTTCACCAATGAAACGCGCGGCCTCAAACTCTCCGCCTTCACCGCGCGGCGATTGGCTGCCCACTCCGCCGGCAAAGAAGATTGCGATAGTGCGATTTTTTCTATCGAATGGAATCTGAAAATTCCCCCCTTGAGGGGGGTTAGGGGGGTGTTGTTTCGCGACGAGATTCGCATCGCGCGACACCCCCCTGGCCCCCCTCAAGGGGGGAATAACAAAATGCTCTGGCTTTGCAAATGCCTTCTCAATCGCCTCACGCCAATAGCCGCAATAGTCTGCAGTGAGCAACATGTTGCGATGTGTGAGCACTGTCGCGTGTGCGGCATACGCACCGAGAATCGCATAATCGCCGTCGGCTTGCCGAAAGACGAGATAGGTGAATTGCTCGTCGACTCCGCCTTTTTCACCCACGAGACGATTGGCAATATAACGCGGCGCGGCGAAATTGCCGTAACCAAAACTCGCAGGCGACAAATCTGCGTGCGCGCGGCGAATGGCCGCGACCATTTGCTGAATCATCCACTGCAAAACTTTGGGATTGTATTCGTCTGCAAAAAGCTCGGCCAACAAACCTTCGCCCCACGCGCCGGGCCCGGAGTGCGTGTGCGTTGCGCTGAATAATACTTGCTCGCGTTTGAGGCCGAGGCCGCTATCCACTTGCGCGATCACGCCCTCTGCCATCGCGCGCGAAACGATGAGCGCATCGATATTCACGAGCACGACTTCTTTCGCGCCAACGCGCAGCGCAACCGCGCTTGCAAACAAGCTGTCATGTACGCCTTCAGCGGAACGGCCTTGCCTTTTGCCGTAGCCCGCCAGCGGAAGTTTTTGGAAGCTGCCAGGCTCACCGTTCTCACTCCCCAAGCGCGGGGTCAATGAAGCGCGGCCCATTCCAACGAAAAGAGCGTCGCGACTGCGAAGAGCTTTATCGTTGGCAAGCTGCGCCAAGCGCGCCCGCGTGTTGCGATAATACTCCGTTTCAAAGTAAGGCGTGTAATCGACCGGACGCAAGGCGGCAACGAGAGTGATAACGACGAGCGCGAGCAGCGCTCCGATTATTTTTACGACCGGATGAATCTGCGCGCGAGGGCGCTGAGAATCGGAAAGCATGAGCCGGCTTTCTTAAAATGTTCTTCGAGCCAATTGCAAGCTTCGCGCGAGGCGGCCTCGACGGGCACGGCGCTGTGCTTCGTATCATACCAAATGATGCGTTTGGGTTGTTTGGCTTTCTTATAGAGCGCTTCCGTGGCCGGCAGCGGCACAAGCTCGTCGCGTTTGGCGTTGATCATCAGGAGCGGGCGCGGAGCGATGGCCTCGACGAAGTGCAGCGGCTCCACGGCTGCGAAAAACTTTTCTTCATAGAGCGTGAAGCTTGAAGTGTCGTGAACCACCTCGACTTGCGCTTGCAATGGCAGCGTGGGATCGTACTTGTAATACTCTGCCAGCTTCGCGCCGCCGTTCCTCTTGCAAGCCGCGAGCAAGCTGCACAAAACGAGAGCGAAGAGCAAGGGCTTTGTGGTTTTCTTTAGATTCGTTCGCTAGCACCCATTTTTTTACGGTCAACGTGATCTTCTCTTCTGCACGATGGCGAAATCGTGCCGGGCTTTCTCAGGGGCGAGCTTTCGTTTGAGTCGCCGCTTTGCGGTTGGTTTGGGTGGTGAAGCCTCCCACCCAAGAGCTTTACTAAACTTTCCAAGTTTAGTACCTGAATTTTGCACCTGTGTTGCGGCCAACTCCCGCCTGATGCTGTAAGCATCAGGCTAAAAGGTGTAAGCGATCTAAAGATCGCTCTCACCAATGGGGTGATTAGTCGTCTTTAGACGACTTGCACCTTTTAGCCTGCGGTTTCAACCGTAGGCGGAGGTCGGCGCTTGCACTGGTGCAAAATTCAGGTAGTAAAGCTCTTGCGCGAAGATTACTTCACGGCACAACCCGGCCGTGCGAAGCGGGAGGTTCGAGCTGTGCGTTATCCCATTGGGCGCGACCAAAGCCCGCACGTTCATCCCCCGGTGGACCGTCATAAGCAGCAATACTGCGGTTGGCAGATTTGATCGCGACGAGCTGCCGCGCTGCGATTGCGGCCTTACTTTCTTGCTCAAAACCTTCTTGCAATTCAATGCAGAAGTTCTTAGTCTACTCTAAATCAGACTGATCACGAGTAGACTCAGGAGCCGGCTTTGTTCATCAATCGCCTGCAAGAATTGTCCGCGCTGGAGAGTAGCTGGAAGAGTTCGGGCGCAAGCTTTGTGATTTGTTATGGCCGTCGCCGGGTCGGCAAAATCGAGCTGATCAAGCACTTTTTAGAGCGCAAGAGTGGGATTTATTTTCTCGCGGACCGTTTGTCTGAGCGCGACAACCTGCGCGCGTTGTCACGCCTCGTGCGGGAATTTTTCAACGATCCCTTCCTCGGCGACTTTGCGGATTGGCACACTTTCTTTGCGTATTTGAAAACGAAGCTCGCCGCTAAAACGGCCGTCGTTATAGATGAGTTTCCATACTTGGTCGAAACCAATCGCGCCCTCTCTTCGGTTTTTCAGAAAGGTTGGGATGAAACGTTGAGCAAACTGCCGCTCATGCTGGTGTTGTGCGGCTCCAGCATCGGCATGATGGAGCGCGAAACCATGGCCTACGGCGCGCCGCTCTATGGCCGCCGCACCGGCCAATTACAAGTCTTCCCTCTGCGCTTTTCCGACAGCAGCAGTTTTTTTCCGCAACTGAATTTTGACCGGCGTTTGGAACTTTTTACCCTCTCCGGCGGCATTCCGGCGTACCTCCAACAATTAGATGGGGGCGCGAGCGCGCGGCAAAACTTTATAAAAACCTTTTTGCAGCCCGGTGCTTATCTGTTCAACGAGGCCGACTTCATTCTGAAAGAAGAAACCCGCGAGCCGCGGCAATATTTTTCCATTCTCCGCGTCATTGCGCTCGGCAAGCACAAGCTCGGCGAAATCGTCAACGAGACCGGCCTCGAAAAAACCTCGCTGCACAAATATCTTTATTACCTCGAAGAACTGCAGCTCGTGCATAAACGCTTTCCCGTGACCGAAAAGAGTCCCGAAAAATCGCGGCAAGGGTTGTACTTTTTGGCCGACAATTATTTCTCCGTGTGGTTCGATGCGGTCTTTCCATATCGCAGCGAATTGATGCTCGGCAATCAACGACCCTCGCTCAATAGGTTCGATCAAGCCTTCGTGCATCATTGCGCTGCAGTTTATGAGCAAGTCGGCGGCGAGATTTTGCGCGGCTTGCAAGACGAACTCTTCGATTTTCATCGTCTCGGCAAATGGTGGGAGAAGGAACAGGAGATCGATATCGTTGCTTTAGGTGAGCGCGGCGAGGACGCGCTCTTCGCCGAAGTGAAGTGGTCTACTAAAAAAGTTGGCGTTGACGTGTATCAAGAACTCAAAGCGAAATCGCAACTCGTGCCCGGCAAGCCGCGACGCAAGCATTACGCGTTGCTCTCGCGCTCCGGCTTCACGGCAGCGATGGAAAGATTAGCGAAAGAGGAAAAGGTTTTGTTGCTTCACGGAGAGAGAAAAATTTGAAGGAAGGAATCTTTTTCAGCGCTGGGCACCAACTCCAGTGCTTAAAAAGATTCTTACTGAATGACACGATAAGGGGCTCGCCTCGTTACCGATTTTGATAGTCAAATTTCATTAGATGGCTTGCGCCTTGTGGCTTGATGATTCATCCTCAAGCTATTCGCCAATCTCTGCGCCGAGGCCTTTGATTTGATAAATCGTCATCGGGCCGGTCACACTGCTCGAATCGAACGGCACGCCTTGCTCTTCGGCCAAATGCTGTTGATAACCTAAAGCCTGCTCCAGGCTCAATTCGATCTTATAAACTTCGCCTTCGACTTTTGCGGTCTTTCCTGTCGCAGCCATCGGGAAAATAATTTCGCCGTCGTTGACCTTCACCTTGATCTTTTGCTCGGATTGATCGCTCGCAATTTCCATCCAGCAACCGGCCTTCGCGCACACCTCCAGCACTTGCCCCTTCAATTAAAACCTTTTTGCCGCGATAGCTTTCCGGCTCGGATAAGATCGCGGAGACTTTGCTTGCGTCATGCAGCGCTAGCGCCGCGCCGTATTTTTCCGCGTTGGAAGTCTTTTGGCTGCAAGCCATCACGAACATGAGGAGCATGCCCAAAACCATTTTGCTTCGCATAACAATTTTTCCTTGATTAAGAATGATCGTACCGTTTTTCTTTTTCAAACGGCGCAAGCATACTCAATCGCGGCTATTTTTGCAAACGGAATTTCTGCTGAAATGAAAACGCCGCCCAAGCATGGCCTCACTTCGGCGGCGTTGCAACTCTGTTATTGTGAAAGAACCTTCCCAGCGCTGGAGCGTATCTTATTTTGAGGCGGTAGTGCGACTTACTACTCCGAGCGAAATATAGGTTACATTTTCCCCTCCTCGCATGTCATCCCGCCTTTGCGGGATCTTTTTACGTGCTGGAGATGCTGCCGAGCGCTTAAAAAGATTCCTCCAAATGACAGTAATGGTGGTGCGCAGTGTAACCTACTTTGCGCTCGGAGTAGTAACGTTGTAGCGCTAGGAATTTTCCTCTCCACCATCTATTCGCGATATTCCCGCTTCAAAAACTCGATCAACGCCGCGGCCGCGCGCTCGTTGTCGAAGGCGCGCAAGGCCACAAGCGCGCGGCTGCGCACTTCGCGGTTGGGGTCGCTTTTCGCCGCTTCGATCAACGGCGTGATGGCGCGCTCGTCTTCCGATTGCTCGAGCGCGGCAATGGCGCGCAAACGCAGATTGGCCTCGGAATCGTTGCGCAGGGTTTCGATCAAGACCGGCACGACTTCCGGCAGGCTCTTGTCTTCCAAAGCATACATCGCGCGCAAACGCAGGTTTGCGTCTTCATCATTGGCCAGCACGTTGGTCAACGCGGGCACGGCGCGATCGTCGTCCAACTTTTCCAAAATGTACAAAGCGCGCAGCCGCAAATTACTGTCCTTCTCCTTTTCGAGAATTTCGACGAGCGCGGGCACGCTTTCCACCGAGTCCATATCTTCGAGAATGTACAGCGCGCGCAAACGGAGATCGCTGTCCTTTTCATTGCGCAACACTTCCAGCAAGGCTACAATCACTTCTTGCGCGGAGCCGGAGTTTTGATGTTTTTCCAAACCATAGAGCGCGCGCAGCTTGAGGTTGGCATCCGTTTCCGTTTTGAGGACTTGGAGCAAAACCGGGATGGCGCGCGGATCGTCCATGTCTTCCAGCATGTACAACGCGCGCAGCTTGAGGTCTTTGTTCTCTTCTGGTTTGCTCAAAACGTTCATCAACGCCGGCACGGCGCGCTCGTCTTGCAGCTCTTCCAACGCATAAAGCGCGCGCAAACGCAAGTTGGGATCCGCGTCGTTCTGCAAGACCTCCAACAAAGCGGGCACGGCTTCGCTACTCGACATCTCTTCGAGAATGTAGAGGGTGCGCAGCCGCAAGTCCGCATCTTTTTCCGTGCGCAACAATTCCAACAACACGGCCAACGCGCGCTCGTCATGGACATTTTCGAGATAATACAGCGCGCGCAGCTTGATGTCTTTGTTCTCCTCGGTTTTGAGCGTTTGCAATACTGCGGGCATGGCTTCCGGCGCTTCGAAGTCTTCGAGCATCATCATCGCGCGCAAACGAATCGCGGAGTCTTTTTCTTTGTTGAGAATATCGACGAGCAACGGAATGGCTTTGCGGTCTTTCATGTCGCTCAAGGCGATCAACGCTTGCAAACGCGCCATGCGCGACTCATTTTCCAATGCGGTATCGACGTAGCGCCGATATTCGCTTTTGCCCTGCGCCACCAAGTCGCGCGCCAGCTCAACCATTTCCCCTTCGGCATCATCCACCCACGAGCTTTGCGGATAATCCTGCGCGAGCTTCTCGTAATTCCGAAACGCTTCTTCCGTCTTATCGCGTTGCTTCTTGTAACAGTAGGCAATCCAAAACTGCGCGTCATCGGCATAGGCGCTTTGGGGAAATTGCTGCCGGAGTTTTTGAAACACGGCAATCGCCTCGCTCCATTTCCGCTCATTGCGCAAGCGTTTGCCTTCGTCGAAAAGTTTGAAGTCCTCTCCACTTTCTAAGATCGGCTCTTCAGCATAAACGAAGTTCGGCGTTTGCGCAACGAGGCGAGGCGTAGCGATGAAGAGCAGGATAGAAATAGCGATGAGCCGCATATACAATTCCCTCCTTGAGGGGGGCCGGGGAGTGTTTTGGAGAGGAAGCGCTTTACCCAAATCGTTCTCCAACTCTTTGTCACTAGCATTTCCCTGCGATAACGAGGAGCCGAGCGACACCCCCCTCAAGGAGGGAATGTTCAAGCAGGATCTAAAAATTTTCATGCGTATTAAACTCCGTAACGTTCTACAGCGGATTTTCAGACAAGCTGAAAACCGCAGCCCTTTGGGCAGCACAAAAAACTTCCGGCAGAATGATTCAACGGCAGAATCATTCTGCCGGAAAATTATTCTGCCAAAAACTTTCAGAATTTTATTCTGACTTTGAAAAGCTAATCGCTTTTTTTTATATACGCGGCTTTGTTGCACGGCGACTCGGCGTTTGCAAAGCGGGCCGATCTTCGGCCTTGCGCGTGAGCGCCTCGAGATCGGTGATTTCGATTTTGATGAGCAAGTTTTTTTGCAGAATCGTCGCGCGCAGCACGTCCATTTCTTCCGGCGCGGGGTTGTCTTCCATGTTGGCGAGATCAAAGAGCACGACTTCGAGCTGATCAATTGTGCCTTGCAGGGTTTGCAACTGCTCGCCTTTCAAATCCGCCTTCAGCAAAAGCGTTTGCTCCAAAAGTTTTTGGGAAGATTGCTTGACTTCCGTCACGTCAAGTGCCTCGGATTCAGCATCGGTGTTTTTGACTTCCAACAAGACGAAGCGCGTGGCTTCGAAGTAGTCCGAAATTTGTGCTGCCAAACGCGCGCGCCGCAGCGGGTCGTTCTTGCTCGATTCGAAGTACGGTCGCGAGGGTTTGAGCCGGGCGTCGACAGTCGCAGTGCTGTCTATTGTTTCCGACAGCGGCAATTGCGGCGAGGCTAGTCGGCGCAAAAAAGGCAGAGAGAAGAGCAGAAAGAGCGCGACTGCAAAGCCGAAACCGAGTGCGGCGCGAGAAGGATTAACCCGCATCCAGTTCATGAACTCTTCCCACAATTCACGAAGCCGCTCTGGCCAAGTTGGTTGCGGCTCGGCCTCGAGGCGCGTTGCGATTTTATCCCACAACTCTGCCGAAGGCTCGTGGCGAATCAGGTTGGTTTTGAACGTGGCCGTGCTCGCTTGAAAATTTTGCCAAAGCTTTGTGCATGCGCCACACTCGGCGAGATGTTGTTCCGCTTCATGCCATTGCGAGGCCGTGGCTTCGCCTTCCAAATGCGCGGAGAGTATGATTTCGATTTCACGACAGGCCAGGACGGTTTTCATTCGGCTAATTTCTCGTTTATGCGAGGAGCGCCCCGCATCAGTGTTGTCATCCTGGAAGGAACTTCCCTGGTCTTGAGCATAGTGCCGAGCGCGAGGAAAGGTTCTTTCAGAATGACAATGTGAGGGGTGCTGTCGACGTAATGTTGTAGTATTGTAGAACTAAATCAGTTTCACGTATGATCTCAACTGCGCGCTGATCACGGCGCGGGCGCGGAACACGCGCGACTTCACATTGTTCTCGGTGCAGCCCAACATCTCTGCGACTTCTTTGTAGGAGTATTCTTCCAATACCCCTAAAATGAACGCGGCGCGATTGACTTCCGGCACGGTGGCGAGCGCTCCCTGCAGCAGCTCATCCATTTCACGATCAGTCACAGATTGCTCGGCATCGTATGCAATCTTCTCCGCCGACGAATCGTTTGCCTCAAACGGCGCAGAAACAGAGGCCTCGAGTGATTGCACCTGCTTGCGGCGATGCTTGCGCGTGTAATTGATCGCCTCGTTTTTGGCGATGCTGAACAGCCACGTCGTGAAATACTTCGGCTCGCGCAGCGTGCCTAGCTTGTGATAGAGCTTGACGAAAACTTCTTGGACCACGTCTTCCGCGTCTTCGCGCCGGCCGATCATGCGCGCGACGAAGTTATACACCGGCGTTTTATAAAGCTCGAACAGCTTGCGGAATGCTGCCGGTTCTTGTGCGCGTGCTCGTTCAAATAGCGCGGCATCGAGGGCGGTCGGTTTCAAGCGGAAATCTCGTCATTGAGCGATCGTGACAGCGGCTTTTGTTGGTGAGATGGACTTGGGTGAAGAAAGGTTACAAGCCTTTCGGAAAAAACCTGCCGGGTTTAGTAACGCAGACATCTTGTCTGCCATTAGCACGTAAGCAGGCTGGAAGCCCGCGCTACTTCATTTTCACCGATTTACCGGAGTATGAGATTCGATTTATTCTTCCACCCAACCGTTGATGGTAACGTTGATTTGAACGACTCTTCGTTCGGTGCGATCATAATCCACATACAACAACAAACGCCGGAAGACCAACGGGTGGTGCGAGGGAAGTGGGAAGCCTTCTTCTTTGAATTGCCCAAAGCGAATGAGGCGCTGATCGCGCGAGGCGGCAATGAGGCGCAAGGGAATTTTTGCCGGCCATTCCACGGGCAGAGAGAGGTTCTTCATCTCCGCAACGGCCCAACGCGAGATGCGCAGTAACGAATCGCGCGAGACGTGCGCAACAACGTGGGGATGGAGTCGTTGCCAAGCTTTGAAAAACCCTTCCAATTCCTCCGGCTTCATTTCAACCGCCTGTTCGATAAAGCCGCCCGGCGGCGTTTGTGTTTCCATAACGAAGACGAGCGGCGGGAGAAGTTCAAAAGTGTTTGCCATATTCTGTTGCCTCATAATTGCGGTGGGTTTCGGCTTGCAGCTTAGTGCGACAAAGCAGATGATACTAAACCAGCGCAAATTGCGCATTGTTTGATGTAGAAGAAGCACGGCTCGGCTCAAAGTTGGGAGCTTTAGTTTCCTTCGTAAAGCAAGCCCTCGGCCTGCAAAACAAATCTCAGACCTCGTTAGAATCGAATCGAAAACTGCAGATTTTCTGGACAAACGGAAAATCGACTGCTGTTAAGGACAGCCTGAGTGATAGTCATGGCTGAAGAATAATGGCAGAAAAATCGTGCT